>Ga0268264_10000468_pt1 | contig 54851 bp, 51 predicted proteins | sample KBSSwiS32_FD_190357 | JGI IMG/M metagenome (GOLD analysis project Ga0268264, IMG submission 190357) | Switchgrass rhizosphere microbial communities from Kellogg Biological Station, Michigan, USA - KBS Switchgrass S3-2 (SPAdes) (version 2) | ecosystem: Host-associated > Plants > Roots >... | reverse complement strand
CCTACGACGTCGTGCAGGCGATGGTCGGCACCGGGCTCGGCGTCGCCGTCCTGGCCCGCCTGGCCATGCGCAGGACCGCGGGTGCGGTCCACCGCGAGCTCGAGCGCCCGAGGCTGGCCCGCCGGCTCTGGGCGGTGCACGCACGCGACACCCGGCTCACCCCGCTGGTCGACGAGATGGTCGGCTTGCTGCAGGACGTCTGCAGCGACCTCCAGGGCGACTGGCGCTCGCGCCCCGTCTCGTAGTCTCGAGGTATGGCCTCCGTCCCCGACCTCGCCGACCTCCGCGGCCGGCTCGGGCAGGCCCTGTTCCTGCGGGTCGCGGGCCCAGACGGGCCGCGCCAGCGCGAGCGGATCCACCTCCGGTTGGGTCCTCGCTGGTTCGAGGCTGGCAGCCCGATCACCCGGGTGCACGGCGACGCGTCGATGTTCGTCGGCGGCCTGCGCGCGCTGTTGCTGCAGACCCTGCACCCGGTGGCGATGCGCGCGGTCTCCGAGCACTCCGGCTTCCGCGGCGACATGTGGGGCCGGCTGCACCGCACCTCGACGTTCCTGGCGGTGACCACCTTCGGGGTGGCCGACGACGCCCAGGAAGCGGTCGACGCGGTCAGGCGGATCCACGAGCGAGTGGTCGGCGAGATGCCCGACGGGACGCCGTACGCCGCCTCCGACCCGCACCTGCTCGCCTGGGTGCACGCGGCCGAGGCCGACAGCTTCCTGCGCGCCCACCAGGTCTACGGCCGTCGGCCGCTCGACCAGGCCGGCCGCGACCGCTACGTCGCCCAGATCGGCGAGGTCGGCGCGCGCCTGGGTGTGCTCGACCCGCCGCGCACCGAGGCCGAGCTGGCCGACGTGCTCGCGTCCTACCGGCCCGAGCTGCGCGGCACGGCGGAGGCCCGCGAAGCGGTCCGCTACGTCCTGCTCAGGCCACCACTGCCCCTGGCCGCGCGGCCGCCGTACGGCGTGCTCGCCGCCGCCGCGGTGGGGCTGATGCCGGCGTGGACGCGGCTGCCGCTGCGGCTGCCCTACCTGCCGGTCTCCGAGCGGACCGTGGTCCGTGCACTCGGTGGGCTGGCCACCGGCACCATCAGATGGGCCATGACGCCGCCCGAGCGGTGACCTGGCAACGCCGGGTGGTGGTGGCTCAGCTCACGGACAGGTCGGCGTCGGACCAGTAGGCCCGCATGGAGGTGATCTTGCCGTCGTCGTCGAAGGTCATCACGTCGATCGGGGCCAGGGTGTAGGTCTGGTCGCCCGCCTTGGTGCGCAGCTCGAACAGGAACGCCGCCTGCTCGCCCGCGATCCGCGCGCTCAGCACCTCGCCGGCCTGCTCCATCCCCTCGAGGCCGGAGTAGAACTCGCGGATCGACTCGCGGGTGGTGCGCACCTCGGTGCCGACCGGGTCCTCGACCGTGGCGCCCTCGGCGTAGAGCTCCATGATCTCGTCGGTCGTGCCGGTCGCGACGCGGGCGACGTACTGCTCGATCACCTCGCGGATCTTCTCCGGGCTGGCGGCCATCTCGACTCCTGTCGGAAATAGAACACGTTCTCGTTCTTGTACGGACGGAGCGTAGCGGGTTGGATGAGCGCGATGGACCTCAGTGACAGATGGCCCCTCCCGGAATGTCCCGGCGTCCGTGACGAGCTCGTCGCGGCGTACGCCGACCCGAGCCGTGGCTACCACGACACGCGGCACCTCACCGAGGTCCTCGACCGGCTCGACGAGCTGGCCGCGAACGGCGCGGCCTACGACGACACCCCGGTGCTGCTGGCCGCGTGGTTCCACGACGCGGTCTACGACGGCGAGCGCGACGCCGAGGAGCGCTCGGCCACCTGGGCCGAGGACGCGCTCACCGACGTCGCGCCGGCACCCGTCGTCGCCGAGGTTGCTCGGCTGGTTCGGCTCACCGAGACCCACACCCCCGACGACGGCGACGCCAACGGCTGCGCGCTCTCCGACGCGGACCTCGGCATCCTGGCCGCGCCACGCGAGCGCTACGACGACTATGTCGCCGCCGTGCGCCGCGAGTACGCCCATCTCGACGACGAGGTCTTCGACGCCGGCCGCACCGACGTACTGCGCGCGCTGGCCGCGAAGCCGCAGCTGTTCCACACGGCGTACGCGCGGGCGGAGTGGGAGGCCGCCGCCCGCGCCAACCTCGAGCGGGAGCTCGCCACCCTCGATTCGTCTGCGGTCTGACCTGTCATCCCCCGCCGGTGGTCTCAGACGAATCGGGCGGCTTGCTCTGCTTGCGGCGCCTCAGCCCGGCGGCCACCAGCCGCCGCACCAGCTCGCGTGAGCTGACCGGCTCGACGCCGCGGGCCAGCACCTCGTCGTACCACTCCGACGGCACGTCGTAGTGGTCGCGGTCGAAGCCGCGCTCGGGGACGCCAAGCTCGCGCGCGAACGCGTGCAGCTCCTCGAAGGAGGTGTCGCTGGCCAGGTGCGACCACATCCGGCCCCGGGACGGCACCGCGGGCGGGTCGATCATCAGGCTCATATCCGCTCCATCGCGTCGTCCAGCAGCAGTCGCCAGGAGCGCGTCAGCGCGGCGTCGACGTAGGCCTTGCGACTGCCGCCGGGCCGCAGCTGCTCGTCGAGGTGGAAGGTCCGTACGCCGGCGCGCACCAGCCACGGCACCTGCTCGGCCCTGAGGCCGCCCCCAGGCATGAGGACCGCGGCGACCGCGGGATCGGCGTCCGCGGTCGCCTGCAGGTCGTCGTAGCCCTCGTCCATCCCGCGCGGCGAGCCGGCCGACCGCACGTTGACGAGCTCGGGCAGCCGGAGCACGGCCCGCCATGCGCGGCGCGGGTCGAGGGTGTCGTCGACGGCCTCGTGGAAGGTCCACGGGACGCTCGGCAGCGCGGCCGCGAGGTGACCGCAGACCTCGGTGTCGATCTCCAGGTCGGCGTCGAGGAAGCCGAACGACACGCCCTGCGCACCCACCGCGAGGTAGTCCTCGGCGAGCCCGACCAGGCGGGTGAGCTCGCCGCCGGTGGTCGTCCACGACTCGTTCAGCCGCAGCAGCACGAAGACGGGCACCTCGGCGTCCCGGCACACCGCCGAGACCGTGGCGATCTCGGGCGAGAGCCCGTGCCCGTCGCCACTCGGTCGCAGCACATGGAGACGGTCCGCGCCGCCCTCGAGCGCGCCGTCCACGTCGCGCTCGTGCGCGACCGCGACCTCGAGCAGGACCCCCACGTCAGCAGCGTAGGGCTTGGGGGCTCACCACCTCCGTCACAGAATGGGCAGGTGGACACGATGCCGTTGTTCGACGCGAGGGCTCGCGTGCTCGCCGACCTACAGGCCCGCAACCACGCGACCGCCGAGGCCGTGTCGCTCCTCGAGGACGCCGTCTCCGCACGCGAGTGGTGGGCCGACCAGTGGCCCGAGGGCGAGGTCTACGTCGCGGGGCTGGTCGCCCAGGACGTGCAGGACGGCCTCTTCGAGACCGCCGGCCGCTGGCCCCTGTGCCTGACCTGCCCTGGTCCCGAGCACTCGCTCTACATCCAGCCCGACCTCGGCGGCCCCGACCCGGTGTGGGTCTGCGAGGAGTCCGGCGACGTGGTCGCCCCGCTGGGCGGGCTCGGGGACTGAGGGTTTCGCTGCTTGCAGGCGCGGGCACCACAGCAGCACCAACCGCCACACTGCTTGGGCAGTCCCTGCTGTTCTCGGGTGTTGCAACGCCCCAGAAGTGCAGGAATCCCAGGTTAACCTGGGATTCCGACAAGCCGACGCGGCAGACGGCTAGTAGTCCTGGCCGATCTGGACCCACAGCGTGTAGCGGTCGGCCCGGAAGACGCTGCGCGTCACCGAGACCACCTTGTCGCCGCAGAGCGCGCGCCGCGAGTGCCGCAGCACCGGCGCACCGACGGGGACCTCGAGCTGGTTGGCCTCTTCGCCCTGACAGATGTCGGCGTTGATGGAGTCCTCGGCCCAGGTCGGGCGCAGGCCGCGCTGGTCGAGCGAGTCGTAGAGGCTGGTGGGCATGCCGGCCTGCAGGAAGCCGGGCAGCAGCACCTCGTTGAGGAAGGCGTCCTCGACACACATCGGGCCGCCGTCGGCGCGGCGCAGCCGCTTCCAGTGGATGACGGGGTCGCCCTCGGTGATGTTCAGCGCCCGGGCGACGCCAGGACCGGCCTGCTCGCGCCGGGCGAGGAGGGTGACCGACTCGGCGAGCATCCCGCGCCGGGCCATCTCCTCGGAGTAGCTGGTGATGCTGCTGGCGGTACGCCGCGGCCGGGCCACGAAGGTGCCCTTGCCGGGGATCCGCTCGAGCAGCCCCTCGACGACCAGGGCGTCCATCGCCTGGCGCACGGTCATCCGGGCGACACCGAACTGGGCCACCAGCTCGCGCTCGGAAGGGGCGGGTGAGCCCGGGGACATGCCGGAGACGAGAGAGCGCACGTACTCGCGCACCTGGACGTGCTTGAGTGCGCGCCCGTCCTTGATGAGGACCTCCGTCATGCAAACCAGACTAGACCGGCGTTCGGTGCCCCGTCCCCGGTTCGGCAGAACCACCCCTCGGCCGAACGGGTGGACCTTTCTAGCCCCCTGGGACCACCCGGACGGGCTATCCGTCGGGGCGGAGCGCGACACGGGGGTGCTTTCAGTCGGTCGCGATCGCCCGCAGTACGTCGAGCCGGGCGGCCCGCCGCGCCGGGAAGACGGCGGCGAGCACCCCGATCACCAGGGAGAGCACGAGGAAGACCACCAGCTGGGTGAACGGGATGCTGATCCGCTCCAGTCCCTGGTCGCGCAGGGCGTACATCAGGGTCACCCCGAACGCGATCCCGAGCCCCACGCCGAGCACCGCGCCGAGCACCGCGATCACGACCGACTCGAGCCGGATCATCAGCCGCAGCTGTCTGCGGCTGACCCCGATGGCGCGCAGCAGCCCGATCTCCCTGGTCCGCTCGATCACCGAGAGGGCCAGGGTGTTGACGATGCCCAGGATGGCGATCACGACCGCGAAGATCAGCAGCACGTAGATGATCGCAATGATCCGGTCGATGGGGGCGCGCTGCTCGGCTGCGAACGCCTCTTGGTCCTTGACGGTGACGACGGGGAGGTCCTTGACGACCGCGTCGAGCCGCCCCTGGAGGCCGGCCCCGGCGGCGCCGCTGTCGGCGAAGACCACGACGTAGTTGTCCTGGTCGGGGAAGCCCGAGTCGAGCAGCGTCGGGATCGTGGTCAGCACGGGCCCGAAGACCAGCGGGTTGTCGTGGAAGAGCCCCGCGACGCGCCACTTCTTGGTGCCGGTCGGCTCGCTGATCTCGAGGGTGTCACCGGTGCCCAGGTGGTGCCGCCCGGCCCACTTGCTCTCGAGCAGCACCGTACCGTCGGCCAGGTCTGTCGCCTTCCCGGACTCCATGGTCAGGTCGAACGCCGCGACGCTCTCGGGCGCTGTCGCCGCGAGCGTGGTGCCGTGCGCGCGGAACAGGCCGTAGCCGTAGCGCTCGCGCACGACCGACGCGACGCCACTCGTGGCCTGGATCCGGTCGGTGATGGCCGGCGAGAAGCCCTGACCGAACGCGCTGCTCACGACGTAGTCGCCGATGAAGTTCTCCTCCACGGCCTTGTCGACCGACGCCTTGGCCGAGGAGCCGAGGATGGCGACCGTGAACGCCAGGGTCAGGCCGATCATGAGTGCGGAGGCGGTCGCCGTCGTACGGCGCGGGTTGCGCAGCGAGTTCTGGCCGGCCAGCCCGCCCATCGGGCCGAACAGGGCGGCGTCGGCAGCGCCGGTGGCCCGCAGGAACGGCCGGCCGATCACGGGGCTCGCGGCGGTGACCCCGAGCAGCACAGCGAGAACGCCCGCACCGACCCACCAGCCGTTGTGCGGCACCGACCCGGCGAACAGACCGACGGCCGTGAGCGGGACCCCGAGGGCGATCAGCACGAGACCGAGCAGCAGGCGACGGCGTACGGACGACTCGGGCAGCGCCACGTCGTCGCGGAGCGCCTGGACGGGCGCGATCCGGCCGGTCCTCCGGGCTGGCAGCCAGGCCGCCGCCATCGTGACCAGGATCCCGGTGGCGTAGGCGGCGAGCGGGGTGCGCGGCGCCAGGATCAGCGGCTGCTGGGCCAGGTCCAGGCCGAACGTCGCCACCAGCGCTCGCAGCCCCGTCGCGAGCAGCAGACCCAGCCCGAGACCGAGGGTCGACCCCACGACGCCGACCGCGAACGCCTCGAGCTGTACCGAGCGGATGACCTGCCGCTTCGAGGCGCCGAGGGCGCGCAGCAGCGCGAGCTCACGGCTGCGCTGGGCGACCAGGATCGAGAAGGTGTTGACGATGATGTAGCTGCTCACGACGAGCGCGATGCCCGCGAAGATCAGCAGGAACGTGGTCAGGAAGTCGATGCCCTCGAGCAGCGGGCCGGCGCTCTCCTTCGCCGCGGCGTCGCCGGTCACCGCCTCGTAGCCGTCGGGCAGCACGGCCTTCGCCTGCTTGGTCAGCTCCTTCTGCGAGACACCGTCGCGGGCGGTCACCCAGATCACGTTGAAGGCGTCCTGGCCGTCGAGGAAGAGGTCCTGGGCGGTGGGGGTGTCGAAGGCGGCGTACGTCGCACCGTTGAGCGAGCCGCCCTCGCGGAAGCCGGCGAGGCCCACGAGCGTCGGCTGCACGTCGAGCGCGCGCGTCGACGTCACGATCGAGACCGGGTCGCCGAGGTGGTATCCCGCACGCTCGGCGGTGCGCTCGTCGAGCACGACCTCGTCGGCGCCGTGCGGCTCGTGGCCCCGGAGGATCACCAGCCCCTCGAGCCCGTGACCGGCGGGGGCGTCGGTCCAGCTCCCGCCGAACGCCGGCGGACCGGACCCGCCGACCACCTTGTTGTCCGTGGACATGACGTAGACGCCGGTGGCACTGACGATGCCGTCGGCACGGGCGGCGCCCGGCAGCTGCGCGAGCTGCGGCACGAGCGACGCGGGCACCGTCTGGGTGCTCACGATCGGGCCGGCGCCTGCCAGGTCCGGGCTCTTCGGCTGCACCACCGTGTCGCCGACGGTGGAGTCGAAGAGCGCCGTGAAGCTGCGCTGGACCGTGTCTGAGAACATCAGGATCCCGGTCACGAAGGCCACGCCGAGCACGATCGCGAAGGTGCTGAGCAGCAGCCGCACCCGCCGGGCAAGCAGGCTCTTGAGCGACGCGCGGATCACGTGCGGCCACCCCTGACATGGCCCGACCGGGTCATTGCTCCGCGGCGCGCGCTGCCCCAGGGTCGGTTGCACCACCAACCACGAGGAGTCCTGACATGCGATCGATCTTCACGTCCACCCGCTACGCCAACGTCACCGCGACCCTCGCGCTGGTGCTGGCGCTCGGCGGCACGTCGTACGCCGTCACCCAGGTGACCGGCGCCAACGTCAAGAACGGCTCGCTGACCGGCAAGGACATCAAGAAGGAGTCGCTCGGCTCCAAGCAGATCAAGGGCCTCACCGCGGGCGACTTCGGCGGCTCGCTGCCGGCCGGTCCGGCCGGCCCCGCGGGCCCCGCGGGCAGCGCCAAGGCCTACGGCCACGTGCTGGCCAACGGGACCCTCGACGCCGCCAACAGCTCCGGGATCCGGGTCGTCCCGGACGCCGGGTTCACGGGCGCGTACTGCATCGACTGGACCGGCGGTACGCCGGTCAACGCCATCACCAACATCGACGTCGGCGGTGCGGACTCCCGCAAGTCGCTCAGCTCCGTGGCCTTCGGCTCGGCCGCGACCACCTCCATCTTCTGCCAGCCGGGAGCCGACTTCGTGGTCTACACCGCGAACTCCCAGACCGTGCTCGCCCAGGACCTGCCGTTCTACGTCGCGATCATCGCCTGAGTCCACCGTCATCGCGAGACCGCTCACCGCGCGCCCGCCGCGGCGAGCCGGGCCATCGTGTCCAGCACCTGCTCCCGCGTCGGGGCGCGCAACTCGTCGACGACGCGACCGTCCGCGAGGAACAGCACCCGGTCGGTGTAGGCCGCTGCGACCGGGTCGTGGGTGACCATCACGACGGTCTGGCCGTGCTGGTCGACCGTACGCCGGAGCAGGTCGAGGACCTCGGCGCCGGATGCCGAGTCGAGGTTGCCGGTGGGCTCGTCGGCGAAGACCACGGTGGGCCGGCTGACCAGGGCGCGGGCGACAGCCACCCGCTGCTGCTGGCCGCCCGAGAGCTGGTTGGGCTTGTGGTCGAGCCGGTCGGCGAGGCTCACGGTGGCGATCACCGCGTCGTACCACTCCTGGTCGGGCGCGCGGCCGGCGATCGCCAGCGGCAGCAGGATGTTCTCCTTGGCGGTCAGGGTCGGCACCAGGTTGTAGGACTGGAAGACGAACCCGATCTGGTCGCGGCGCAGCCGGGTCAGCGCCTTGTCCTTGAGCACGGTGAGCTCCTGGTCGCCCAGCATCACCGACCCGGAGTCGGCGGTGTCCAGGGCAGCCAGGCAGTGCATGAGCGTGGACTTCCCCGACCCGCTCGGCCCCATGACGGCGGTGAACTCCCCTGCCATCAGGTCGAGCGAGACGTCGTCGAGTGCGACCACCCGGGTCTCGCCCTCGCCGTAGGTCTTGGTCAGGTTGCGCACCTGCGCCGCGACCGCTCCCGCCGTCCCCTCTCCCATGACGCAACTGTCTCAGCCGGGGTGAAGCGAGGTGATCGGGGATGACCCCGACCGGTCCCGGCTTCGGATGCAGCGCGATCGGCCGGATCTGACCCTTTCGGGTGTCGAACACACGTTCGAACCCGGCCTACACTGCCGGGCATGGACTTCCAGTCGACCCTGTTCGCACCCACCCTCGCCGAGGGCGAGACCCGGGCCGTCGACTTCGCCGGGCTCGAGCGCACTCCGCTGACCCGCGGCGCCTGGGTGGACATCGCCCGCGCCTGGCTGCCGGACGCCGACGACGTGTTCGAGACGCTCGTGCGCGATGTGCCGTGGCGGGCCGAGCGGCGCCAGATGTATGACCGCGTCGTCGACGTGCCCCGGCTGGTGCACACCTACATGATCGGCGAGGAGCTCCCCCACGCGGCGCTGACGCAGGCGCGCGAGGCACTCTCCGAGCACTACGCCGACAAGCTCGGCGAGCCGTTCCGGACCGCCGGCTGCTGCTACTACCGCGACGGTCGCGACTCCGTCGCGTGGCACGGCGACACGATCGGCCGCGGCAAGACCATCGACACGATGGTCGCCATCGTCTCGGTCGGCGACCCCCGCAGGCTGCACCTGCGGCCCCGCCTCGGTGGCGCCGACGCCATCGTCGTCGAGATGGGCCACGGCGACCTGGTCGTCATGGGCGGCTCCTGCCAGCGCACCTGGGAGCACGCCGTGCCGAAGGTGGCGCATGCCGGTCCGCGGATCTCGGTGCAGTTCCGGCCGTTGAACGTGTTCTGAGTGCTGCCCGGAATAGACCTCGGCGTGCGCGGGGTTGCGCCAACGATGACTACGACAACTCTCGACAACATCGCGTCCACCTCCGGCACCTTCAGCTTCGGCGGAGACCTCGAGGTGGTCCGCCTCGGCTACGGCGCCATGCGGATCACCGGCCCCGGCATCTGGGGCCCGCCGGCCGACCACGACGAGGCGATCCGCGTGCTGCGCCGCACCCGCGAGCTCGGCATCACCTTCATCGACACTGCCGACTCCTACGGGCCGAACGTGTCGGAGGAGCTGATCGCCGAGGCGCTGCACCCCTACGCCGACGACCTGGTGATCGCCACCAAGGCCGGCCTGACCCGGCAAGGTCCAGACGGCTGGTACCCGGTCGGCGTCCCGGCGTACCTGCGCCAGCAGTGCGAGCTCAGCTTGCGCCGGCTCAAGGTCGACCGGATCGACCTGTTCCAGCTGCACCGCATCGACGCGTCGGTCCCGCTCGAGGACCAGGTCGGCGAGCTCAAGGCGCTGCAGGACGAGGGCAAGATCCGCCACATCGGCCTCTCCGAGGTCTCCGTCGACGAGCTGCGCGCGGCGCAGGCCGTCGCGCCGATCGTGTCGGTGCAGAACAAGTTCAGCCTCGGCGACCGCAGCTCCCAGGCGCTGCTCGACCACTGCACCGCTGAGGGCATCGGCTTCATCCCCTGGCGACCGGTCGCCGACCACGTCGACGACGGCGCCCTGCGGGAGATCGCCACCGCCCACGACGCGACGACCTCGCAGGTGGCGCTGGCGTGGCTGCTCGCACTCTCGCCGGTGGTCGTCCCGATCCCGGGCACGTCGACGGTCGCGCACCTCGAGGAGAACACCGCGGCAGCGGGCATCAAGCTCACCGACGAGGAGCTCGCGCGGCTCGATCAGTCCTGACCGCAGGGCCTGACCAGACGAAACTGCCCCTTACCCGATGGAGTTCCATCCGGTAAGGGGCAGTTTCACCGGGTACCCGGTGAATCTGGCCGGCTCAGGCGGTCGGCGGTGCGGCCGGCGGTGTACCACCGGCCGGGTCGGCCGGAGGCGTGACGGGTGCCGCGGGTGCCGCCGGAGCGGCGGGAGCCGGAGGAGCAGCGGGCGCAGCCGGAGCGGCGGGAGCCGCCGGCGTGCTGGTGCCGAACGAGACCTGCGGGGCGACCTGCTGGCCCTCGGGGGCGTCGTAGAACTCGCGCTTGTGCACGTTGGCGATGCCGGTGAACAGCATCCACGGGATCGTCAGCACCAGCTTGTTCAGCGACGCGACGGCGTCGTTGTAGTACTGGCGGGCGAACGCGATCTGGTTCTCGGTCTCGGCGAGCTGGCTCTGCAGCTGCAGGAAGTTCTGGTTGGCCTTCAGGTCGGGGTAGGCCTCGGCGACCGCGTTGACCTTGACCAGAGCCTGCTGGAGGGCAGCGTCCGCGGCGGCCTTCGCCGGCACGTCGTCACCAGCGGCCGCGGCGACCACGCCGGCCCGCGCCTTGGCGACCTCCTCGAAGACCCCGGACTCGTGCGCGGCGTAGCCCTTGACCGTCTCGACCAGGTTGGGGATCAGCTCGGCGCGCCGGGTCAGCTGGACGTCGATGCCGCCCAGTGCCTCCTGCGCCCCGACGTCGCTGGTCCGGAGCTTGTTGAAGCCGACGACCACGAAGCCCACCAGGGCCACGAGAACGACGATCACGACAATGGCGATGAGCATCTTGCTTTCTCTCTTCTGTGGGTGCTGCGCTGGGCAATGTTCAGGGACGGACAGGGCTCGGGATCTGCACCTACCCGCTCAGTATGGACGCTCGGCCGGCCGAACCGGTGTCACCACGACCCGCCGCCACCGCCGCCGCCACCGCCGCCGCCGGAGAAGCCTCCGCCGCCACCGCCGCTCGACGACGAGCTCTGGGTGGCGTTGTAGGACGAGATCGCGCTCCCGACCGTGCTGTTGAAGTCACTGACCATCGAGTTGACGTAGCTGGCGGTGTGGCTGCCGGCGTAGGCCCCGGCGAAGTAGCTCGGGACGGGCGGCTCCTCGCCGACCTCGACCCGGTACTTGGCCGCCCACTCGTCGGCGCAGTCGAACGCGACGGCCCACGGGATGTAGGCGGTGTAGAGCTCCTTGCGGCCGGAGAAGTCGAAGCGCTGCTTGCTCGAGGGCGTCGACAGCATCCGACGGAAGCCACCGACCCGCGACCAGAGGTCGCGGCCGGCGCGGGTGCGGCTGGTGCCGGAGCCGGTGGCCATCAGCGAGGTGCCGCCGACGGCGAACGAGCCGGGGATCAGCCCGACCGCGGTCATCTGGAAGGGGTTCCAGATCGCGCAGACGAGCATCAACCCGAACCCGACGAGCACCAGCAGCCCGCCGAAGCCACCCAGGCCGCTCTTGACCATGTTGCCCGAGCTGCGGCCCCAGACCTCGACGCTGCTCTCGAAGCGCGCGAGCTCCTCCTTGAGCCGCAGCCCGGCCGAGACGTCCTTCTTGCTGGCTGTGAACGACGCGCCGGGGCCGCCGAGGATGTGCGCGAGGTCGGTGGTGACCGGGTCCAGTCCCGCCCAGCCCTGCGGCCCGGCCTTGTCCCTGATCGTCCACGAGTCGTTGGCGCCGCGGGTCAGGTCGACCGCGCCCTTGTCGGCGGCGTACATCAGGCTGGCGACGTAGGTGGTGCGGTCGACGTCCTCGCTGTAGATGTACTTGGCCTGCGCCGGACCGATCCCGGCCGGCGGCTCGTAGAGGACCGGGAAGCCCGGCGGCTTCTCCCGCGACTTCGCGCCGAGGATCGAGCCGAACGCCAGGGCGCCCGCCGAGGCCAGGAGCACGATGATCAGCAGCGGCAGGTGCGTGCTGAGCACGCGGTCCCAACGGCCGGTCCACGGCACCGAGTTGCCGCCCGGCGGGGTCTTCATGTCGAGCGCCGTGGCGATGGTGACCGGGGTGCGGTCGGCGATGGGGCCGGTCGTGACCGTGAGGTCCTTGGTGCCGCCGCCCGCGGCGGTGCAGCCGGTGTCGGAGTCGTTGCCGATGGCGCACTCCACATCGGCCTGCGCCGCGACCGGGAGGTGCACGGTGAGCTGGGACTTCTCGATGGTCTGCTGCCAGCCCCGGGGGATGAGCTGCCAGTAGAACATCGTGGGGAGGTCCTCCTCCGTGACCTTCTGGCTGTTGTCGTCCAGCACGCCGTCGATGTGGTACTTGATGACGTAGGTGTGCTCACCCAGGTCGAGGGTGGTGTTGGCGTCGCCGATCTTGGCCACGCGCTGGCGGTGGTGGTCGGCCCAGCTCAGGTCGAAGGGCTCGTCGGCGCCGTCCATGGTGACCGAGATGTTCTCCGGCGTACGCCGCGCGTGCGGCGCGTTGTCGTCGACGATGTCCCAGAACCGGAAGATCCCGTGCTTGCCGTAGACCGGGAAGTCGACCGTGATCGTCTCGGTCACATCCATGTCGCCGAACTTGTCGATGTCGAAGTCAGCCACGTAGTCGGTGATCTTGGTGTCTTCGAAGGTCGGCGTGACCGTGCCCTTGCCGTAGAACGCCGCCGGGATGCAGAGCAGGAAAGCGATGGCGACCAGGCCGATCGCAGTCCCCACGAGCCTTTTCACGAGGGCAAACCCTAGGGGTTGGCGGCCCGTGCGTCTGTAGCCCGCGCGGATCAGGTGGATTTCTGCTCATCGGCCCTTCCCACGGGTTATTCGGATGCCGATGTCGGTGGGCGCTGGGAGAGTCGTGACGATGACCACCACGCCCTCCACCTCCGGCCTGACAGGTTTCTGGCACGACCTGCCGCGCGAGGGCCGGCTGATGCTTTCGATCGTCGTCCTGGAGTTCCTCGGCACCGGCCTGGTGCTGCCGTTCAACGTCGTCTACCTGCACGAGGTCCGTGACTTCTCGCTCAGCGACGTCGGGCTGCTGCTCGGCCTGCCGCCCCTCATGGGGCTCCTGGTCGTGGGGCCGGGTGGGTCGGCCATCGACCGGTTCGGCGCTCGACGGATCCAGATCTCGGTGCTGGTCCTGCTGGTGCTCGGCAACCTGATCCTCGCGTTCGCTACCTCCCGACTGCTGGCCGCGGTCGGGCTGTCCCTGATCGGGATCGGGTTCGGGATGTCGTGGCCCGCGTGGCAGAGCGTAGTCGCGTCGGTGATCCCCCAGGCCCTGCGCCAGCGCTACTTCGGGGTCAACTTCACGCTGCTCAACCTCGGCATCGGCATCGGCGGCGTGGCCGGTGGCTTCTTCGTCGACGTCGCTCGGGTGCGCACGTTCCAGACGATCTACATCGCCGACGCCCTCTCCTACCTGCCCGCCCTGCTGCTGCTCCTCGGGCCGCTGCGCCACGTGGCCGGCAAGGTCGAGGTCGGCGAGGACGACGACAACGCGACGATGAGCTACCTCGCGGTGCTGCGCAGCCCCGCGATGGCCACCATGACGCTGCTGAGCTTCGTGTCGTCGTTCGTCGGCTACTCCCAGCTCAACGCCGGCATGCCGGCGTTCGCCCGTGGCATCGGCGAGGTCTCCACCCGAGGGCTGGGCCTCGCGTTCGCGGCCAACACGCTGGTGATCGTGCTGCTGCAGCTCGTCGTGCTGCAGCGGATCGAGGGCCGCCGCCGCACCCGGGTCATCGGGGTGATGAGCCTGGTCTGGGCCTGCTCCTGGCTGCTGCTCGGCCTCTCCGGACTGGTCCCCGGCACCGCCGGAGCCACCCTGCTGGTGGCCGCCTGCGCCTCGGTCTTCGCCTTCGGTGAGACCCTGCTCCAGCCGACGATCCCGGCGCTGGTCAACGACCTGGCTCCCGACCACCTGCGTGGCCGCTACAACGCCCTGAGCTCAGGTGCCTTCCAGCTCGCGGCGGTCATCGCGCCGCCGATCTCCGGCGTGCTCATCGGCCACGCGCTGGGCAACGTCTACATCGGGCTGCTCGTCGTGGGCTGCCTGTGGTGCGGGCTCGTCGCCATCGCCCGCCTCGAGCCGCAGCTCGACCCGCTGGTCAACGGCGTGCGCGACGACGAGACGATTGTCGACGGAGAGCTCACGCCCCCCGTGGTCTCACCCGTCGACTGACCGCCCCCCTCCGGTGGTCGAGGAGGTTGCGCAGCAACCGTCACGAGTCTCGCAACTCGGGGCAGGGACCAGGGTGAGTACCAGCCTCGGCTCACCACGTCTCGCGACGGTCGGCAGCCCGACCTCCTCGACGACCGGCGCCAGGGGCCCAGTCAGAGCGCGACGATGAGCACCACGATCAGCACGACCACGATCAGCAGCCCGAGCCCCTGCTTCCAGTAGCTCTTGAGCAGGATCGGCAGCACGGTCGAGCCGAGGTTGATCGCGTCGTCGGCCCGGTGCGGGGTCGCCGCCGCCGGTCTGGCCTCGGGGGATGCGGCCAGACCGGCGGGCGGCGGTGGAACCGTCCCTGCGGCGGCGTGGGGCGCCGGGTCGGGGACGGTGGCCGTGGTCGGGGCCTCCTCGGTGGTTTCGGGATCGGCGGCAGCCTCGACCGGAGCAGCCTCGACGGCAGGCGCCTCGACCGCGGCCGGCTCGGGCTGCTCGACGGCGGTCTCGCCCGCACCGAGCCGGTGCTCGAGGCAGTCGACGAACTGGCCGAGCAGCTTGTCCGAGACGTCCTGCATCACGCCCCGGCCGAACTGAGCAGGCTTGCCGGTCACCGCCAGGTCGGTCAGCACCTCGACCTCGGTGCCTCCGCCGTCGCCCGGAACCATCGAGAGCGTGACCTTGGCGCCGGCGGTGCCGTTGCCGCGCTTGTCCTTGCCCTTGGCATCGACCACGAAGCGGTGCGCGCTGTCGTCCTTCTCCACGAACGTGCCCGAGCCGTTGTAGACGAGCGCGATCGGGCCGAGCTTGACCTTCACCGAGCCGGCGAAGGAGTCCCCGTCGTGCTCGGTGACCTGGGCGCCCGGGAAGCACTCCGCGACCTCCGCGATGTTCTGGAAGTGCGCCCAGGTCTCCCCCACGTCGGTGGGGACTCGGAAGCGATGCGTCAGCTCCACTAGGCTCCCGCCGCCGCGAGCACCGCCCGGCGGGTGAGCACACCCGCGAGGTGGCTGCGGTAGTCCGCGTCGCCGTTGAGGTCCGAGGGCGGGTTGGTGCCCTCGGTGGCCCGCTCGGCAGCGGCCCGGACGGCGTCGGCGGTCGCCGGCTGCCCGGTCAGCGCCTCCTCCACGCCACGGGCCCGCAACGGGGTCGAGCCCATGTTGGTGAGACCGACCCGCGCCTCGGCGATCGTGCCGCCCTCCGCGCGTACGGCGGCCGCCACCGCCACGATCGGCCACTGGTGGACCACCCGCACGAACTTCTCGTAGTGCGCGCCCCAGCCGGTGTGCTTCGGCACCCGGATCTCGGTGAGGATCTCGCCTTCGCCGATGGCCGTCTCGAACAGGTCGACGAAGAAGTCGTCGGCCTCGACCGTCCGGGTACCACCGGTGCCGGCGATCACGAACTGCGCGCCCAGCGCCAGCGCCGGCGCGCCGAGGTCACCGGCCGGGTCGGCGTGGGCGAGCGCACCGCCGAACGTCCCCCGGTAGCGGATCTGGGCGTCGGCGAGGTGCTCGACCGCCTTGTGGATCAGCAGGGCGTGCTGCTCGACGAGCGGGTCGGAGCCGACCACGGAGTGCGGGGTCATCGCGCCGATCACGATCGCGTCGCCGTCCTCGCGGATACCGCGCAGCGACTCGATCTTGCGCAGGTCGATGAGCACCTCGGGTGCGTTGAGCCGCATCCGGAGCACGGGCAGCAGGCTCTGCCCGCCCGCGATGATCTTGGCGTCGTCGCCGTGCTCGGACAGCGCCGCCAGTGCCTCATCGATCGTGGCCGGGGCCAGGTAGTCGAACTGTGCCGGGATCATTGCTGCGCTCCTTCCCCGGTCACGCCGGGATCCTGGTTCGCTTCACCTTCGACGAAGTGCGGCATCGCCGATTCCTCCGTGGGGTCGGCCCCGCCGCCCGACTTGTTGATCGCCTTCCACACCCGCTCCGGCGTGCACGGCATCGTGATGTCGTTGACCCCGAGGTGGCGGACGGCGTCCACGATCGCGTTGACCACCGCGGGCGTCGAGGCGATGGTGCCGGCCTCGCCGACCCCCTTCGTGCCGAGCGTGTTGGTCGTCGACGGCGACGTGGTGTGGCCGATGTCGAAGCTGATCGTGTCCGCCGCGGTGGGCAGCAGGTAGTCGACGAACGAGCCGGACACGAGCGTCCCGGCGTCGTCGTAGACGGCCTCCTCCCAGAGCGCCTGGGCGATCCCCTGCACGAGGCCGCCGTGCACCTGGCCGGAGACGATCAGCGGGTTGATGATGTTGCCGATGTCGTCGACGCAGGTGTACTTGCGCATCTTCAGCTCGCCGGTCTCGGTGTCGACCTCCATCGCGCACAGGTGGGTCCCGTGCGGGAAGGAGAAGTTCACCGGGTCGTAGGTCGCGTCGCAGTCGAGCGAGGCCTCCATCCCGTCGGGCAGGTTGTGCGCGGTGAAGACCGCGGTCGCGAGCTCGCCGATGGCCATCCCCTGGTCGGTGCCGCGGACCGAGAACCGGCCGGCGTTGAACTCGATGTCGTCGATCGACGCCTCGAGCAGGTGCGCGGCCAGCGGCTTGGCCTTCTCGACCACTTTGTCGGCGGCCCTGACCAGCGCCTCACCGCCGACGACGAGCGACCTCGACCCGTAGGTGTCGAGCCCTCTGGGCGCCACCTGGGTGTCGCCGTGCAGGATCTCGACGTCCTCGAAGGCGACGCCGAGTCGGTCCGCGACGATCTGGCTGAACGCCGTCTCGTGGCCCTGGCCGTGCGCGGACGCGCCGGTGAGGACCTCTACCTTGCCGGTGGCCAGCATCCGCACGCTCGCGTGCTCCCAGCCCCCGGCCCCGTAGTCGAGGCTGCCGAGCACCCGAGACGGCGCGAGCCCGCACATCTCGGTGAACGTCGAGATGCCGATGCCCAGCTGCACGGTGTCCTTGTTGTCGCGGCGCTGCTTCTGCTCGGCCCGCAGCTCGTCGTAGCCGAACATCTGCATGGCCTTCTCGGTGGCCGCCTCGTAGTTGCCGCTGTCGTAGGTCATCCCGGCCACGGTCGTGAACGGGAACTCCTCGTGCTTGATCCAGTTCAGCTCCCGGACCTGCATCGGATCCATGCCGACCTCGGCGGCGAGCTCGTCCATCATCCGCTCGACGCCGAACGTCGCCTCGGGCCGGCCGGCGCCGCGGTAGGCGTCGGTCCACGTCTTGTTGGTGAGCACCGTCTGGCAGGCGAAGTGGTAGCTCGGGAACTTGTAGATCGAGTTGAACATGAACGCCCCGAGTACCGGGACGCCGCCGCCGACGATCGCGACGTAGGCCCCCAGGTCCGCCAGCAGCTCCACCTTGAACCCGGTCACCCGGCCGTCCTTCTCGGCGGCCAGGGTCAGCTTCTGCCACTGGTCGCGCCCGTGGTGGGCGCTGAGCAGGGACTCCGAGCGGGTCTCGGTGTACTTCACCGGCTTGTTGATCCGCCGGCCGACCGCCCAGGCGATCCACTCCTCCGGGGTGACCTGCAGCTTGCCGCCGAAGCCACCACCCACGTCGGGCGCGATCACCCGGATCTTCGACTCCGACACGCCCGTCGTTGCGGCCAGGGCGAACCGCAGGATGTGCGGGATCTGGGTCGCCGACCACATCGTGTACTGCTCGCCGGTCGGGTCTACCACCACCGAGCGCGGCTCCATGAACGCCGGGATCAGCCGCTGCTGCCGGTACTCGCGCTCGATCACGATGCCGTCGGTGCGGGCCTTGGCGATGGCCTCCTCGACGTCACCCCCGGAGCCGGCGGCCTTGGAGTCGAAGACCCAGTACGCCGACTTGTTGGTGCCGAGGTCGGGGTGGGCCAGCACGGTGTCGGCCGCGGCCTCCTTGAGGTCCAGCGCGGCGGGCAGCTCGTCGTACTCGACGTCGACCAGCTCGGCGGCGTCCCGCGCCTCTGCGGCGCTGCGGGCGACCACCACGGCGACGATCTCGCCGGCGAAGGCGACCCGGTCGGCGGGCATCGGCGAGTGGGTGGGCGTGACCTGCTCGGGCGTGATCGGCCAGGCGTTGATGCAGACTCCGAGCTCCTCGCCGAAGTCCTTGCCGGTGAAGACGTCGACGACGTTGGTCATCGCGTTGGCCGCGCTCACGTCGATGCTCTTGATGGTGGCGTGTGCGTACGGGCTGCGGACCATCGCGAGGTGCAGCATGCCCGGGAGGGTCAGGTTGTCGGTCCATCGCGTCCGGCCGGTGATCAGCCGCTGGTCCTCCTTGCGCCGGCGGTCGCGACCGATCTCGAGCTGGGGTGCGTCCTGGGTCGCGGTCATGCCGGTGCCCCCTCGGTCGTGGCGCCGTGCTCGGCGGCGTACTGCACAGCCTTGACGATGTTGTGGTAGCCCGTGCAGCGGCACAGGTTGCCCTCGAGCCCGACCCGGATCTCGGTCTCGGTGGGGTGCGGGTTGTTCTTGAGCAGGTCGACGCTGCGCATGATCATCCCCGGCGTGCAGAAGCCGCACTGCAGGCCGTGGCACTCGCGGAAGGCCTCCTGGACCGGGTGCAGCTTCCCGTCGGTGGCGAGCCCCTCGATCGTGGTGACCTCGGCGCCGTCGGCCTGGACCGCCAGCACGTTGCAGGACTTCACGCTCTGGCCGTCGAGATGGACCGTGCAGGCACCGCAGTTGCTGGTGTCGCAGCCGATCACGGTCCCGGTCTTGCCGAGCTTCTCGCGCAGGTACTGCACGAGCAGCATCCGAGGTTCGACGTCGTCGGCGACCTTCTCGCCGTCGACGGTGAGGCTGATCCGCGTCATGGGCTCTCCTGGGGCTAGCGCGGTGGCTGGGACGCCACGAGGTGTGTCGCCCGTCACGCTAGGCACCCATGGTTGGCGGCTGGTTGGGGTTGCCGGCCAGGCCTAGCTGGAAAGCGTGCTTGACACCGAAAGGGCTGTAAAGCATGCTTTCCACATGAAGAACCGGGTCAGCGAGCTGCGGACCGCTGCCGGCCTCTCCCAGGGGGAGCTGGGCAAGGCGCTCGGGGTCTCGCGACAGACGATCAACTCGATCGAGAACGGCCGCTACCTGCCGTCGCTGCCTCTCGCGCTGGCCATCGCCCGCAACTTCGAAGCGTCCGTGGAGGACATCTTCATCCCCGAAGGAGACTGACATGAGCTACGCGCAGACCGCCGGCCACCGTGGTGCGACCGCGGCCGTCCTCGTCGTGGGCGGCGGCGGCCTCGCCGTCGCGACCTGGCTGGGTGGCGAGCACGGCCTCGCGCTCGGCCTCGTCGTGTTCTATGCGCTGGCGGCCGCGGCGGCCTACTTCTGGTCGGGCCGCGACAGCGACGTCGGCGCCATCCTCCGGGTGGGCGGCGACGAGCGGCAGCGTCGGCTCGACCTCACAGCGACGGCGTACGCCGGGCTGGCCATGGCGGCGGCCGCCGTCATCGGCGCCATGGTCTCCGCCGCGCGCAACCACGGCGACATCGGCCAGTACGGCGTGATCTGCGTCGTCGGCGGCGTGGCCTACGTCCTGAGCCTGGCCGTCCTCAAGCGCCGGAGCTGACCCTCTGAGCCGGGCCGTGGTCAGCGGCGAGCGACCGCGAGCCGCCCCTTGAGCAGGGGTACGGCGGGGTGTTGGCGAGCGCCGTTCCGGGCGTCGCGGTCGAGGGCGGCCAGACAGACCTCCAGCACCTCGGCGTCGTAGGGCGCGAGCTCGCTGTAGCGGACCACGGCGTCGGGCTGGGGGTCGGCCAGCAACGCCTCGCGCAGGGCGACGGCGACGTACTCGGCGAGCTCGGAGAGGGCCGGGGAGTTGGAGCCCGGCAGCAGGTCGCCGCCGTAGGCCTCGACCGCCGCGGCCACCTCACCGCGTCGCAGCAGCGCGAGCACGTGCTCCACGTCGGTCTCCACCGGCATCAGCAGCCGGTAGGGGCGCGAGCCGAGCTGGCCTCCCAGGGCGGCACGCAGGTGCGAGACCTCGGCCTTGAGCGTGGAGAAGGTGATCGCCTGGTCGCCGTAGAGCATCGCGTGCAGCTGCTCGAGCGAAAGCCCCTGCGGGTGCAGGGCAAGCAGCGCCAGCACCTCGGTCTGGCGGCGGTTGAGCAGCAGGCGCTGCCCATCCAGGTAGGTCTCGGCCGTGCCGAGCAGCGTCATCACCAGCCCGGGATCGCGGATGACGTCTGCCAGGGCGGAGGGATGGTGGGTCGAGATCGGCATGGCCGACTCGATCAGCCTTGCCATCACGCGGGCCGTGGCCAGGCCGATCGGGTGGGTCCGGTCCCAGGTGGTCGAGAGGTCGATGACGCCGAGCTTGGCACCGGTGAGCGGGTCGAAGACGGGCGCGGCCCAGCAGACCCAGTTGTGCACGATCGAGGCGTAGTGCTCGGCGCTGAAGACCATGGCCGGCTCGGCGAGCCGGTTGGCGAGGTCGAGGGCGTTGGTGCCGACGGACTCGTCGTCCCAGCGCCCGCCGGCCACGAAGTTCACCGTCTCCGCCTTGCGGCGCATCACCCGGCCGCCGTAGGTCCACAGGATCCGGGTGTCGGCGTCGGTGACCGCGATGACCAGGTCGCCGTCCTCGGCGGTGCGGCGCAGCTCCTGCTCGACGTTCTCGACGGCCCGCTGCAGCGGTGAGTCGCGCCAGATGGCCGCGATCTCCGACTCGTCGGCGAGCGGCGCCTCCTTGACGTCGATGGTGCCGGCGGCCGCGGACCGGGTCCACGAGCTGAGGATCTCGGGGCGGACCAGAGCCTCGACCTCGTCGCCGTGCTCGACGAACGTCGTCCACGCCCGGACGGCGTCCTGCCGTCGCGAGCTCAGCTCACCCCGTGCCACGCGTTCGAGGCTACTCGCCGCGTGACCGCGGTCACAGTGGCCCGGGGCAGTCAGCCGAGCGGGCTGGTCTCCCCGTGGATCCGGCCGTCGGTGTGAGCCAGCCGCTCGCCGCTCCCGCCCCAGCGGCCGGCGATGATCTCGGCAGCGATGCTGATCGCCGTCTCCTCCGGCGTCCTGGCCCCGAGGTCGAGACCGATCGGGCTGGAGAGCCTGGCGAGCTCGTCGTCGGTGAGCCCGGCCTCGCGGAGCCTGGCCAGCCGGTCCTCGTGCGTACGCCGCGAGCCCATCGCCCCGACGTAGGCCACCTCGGGCAGCCGCAGCGCGACCTCGAGCAGCGGGACGTCGAACTTCGGGTCGTGGGTCAGCACCGTCACGACGGTGCGCGGGTCGATCCGGCCCGCCTCGACCTCGGCGGCGAGGTAGCGGTGCGGCCAGTCCACGACGACCTCGTCGGCCTCGGGGAAACGGCTGTTGGTCGCGAAGACCGGCCGGGCGTCACAGACCGTGACGTGGTAGCCGAGGAACGCGCCCACCCGGGCCACGGCCGCCGCGAAGTCGATGGCCCCGAAGACCAGGAGCCGCGGCTTGGGCGCGAACGCCCAGACGAAGACCCGCATCCCCTCGCCGCGCCGTTCGCCATCCGGGCCGTAGGTCAGCGTCGCATTGTGACCCGCCGCCAGCAGCCCCATCGCGTCGTCGCGCACCGCATCGTCGGCCCTCGCCGACCCCAACGTCGCGATAGTCCGTGACGAAGTGGTTGTGGATGGGGGGTTATCAACAGCCATTTCGTCACGGACTATCGCGGCGGGGGGGCGTACGACGAGGCGCCGGCCCAGCCAGGAGGGGTCGGGGTGCTCGATGACGGTGGCCAGCGCGACCGGCCGGCCGGCCTCGATGTCGGCGGCGAGCTCGCCGAGCTCGGGGAAGGTCTCGCGGGAGACCTTCTCGACGTAGACGTCGAGGATTCCGCCACAGGTCAGGCCGACCGCGAACGCGTCGTCGTCGGAGACTCCGTAGCGCTGCAGCACCGACGTCCCGGACTCGACGACCGTCTGGGCGAGGTCGTAGACCGCGCCCTCGACGCAGCCACCGGACACCGACCCGACGGCGGTCCCGTCCGGGCCGACCAGCATGGACGCACCCGCGGGCCGGGGAGCCGACTGGAAGGTCGCGACGACGGTCCCGACCCCGACCGTCTCGTCGGCCTCCCACCACTTCAGGAGCTGAGGCAGCACGTCACGCACGGGCCACCACCTCCACGAGCTCGGCATAGGTGGCCAGCGAGTGGCCCGCCAAGAAGTCGTCGACGTGCGGCAGGACGGCGAGCACGCCCTGCTGCACGGGCTCGTAGCCTCGCTTGCCGCGGTGCGGGTTGACCCACACGACGCGGTGGGCCACCCGCTGCAGCCGGGCCATCTGCTCGGCCAGCTGGGCCGGGTCGCCGCGCTCCCAGCCGTCGCTGAACACGACGACCACCGCGCCGCGGGCCAGGCCCCGCTGGCCCCACCGGTCCATGAAGATCTTGATGGTCTCGCCCAGCCGGGTGCCACCAGACCAGTCCGGGACGGTCTCGCCTGCGGCGACCAGCGCCCGCTCCGCGTCCCGGCCGCGCAGCGCCCGCGTCACATGGGTCAGGCGGGTGCCGACGGTGAACGTCTCGACGACCCCGCCGCCGGCAGCGGCAGCCGTGGTGATGCGGTGCGCGAGCCGCAGCAGCGCGTCGGCGTACCCGCTCATCGAACCGGACACGTCCACCAGAAGCACCACGCGGCGTGGCTTGTTCCCGCGGCGGCGCCAGGCGATGTCAGCGGGCTCGCCGAGCCGGCGCAGGCTGGCCCGCAGCGTGCGGGTGGCGTCGACCGAGCCGCGGTGCCAGCGCCGGTGCCGAGACGTACGCCGGCGGGGCGAGCGCGGCCGCAGCGTCGCGAACATCGCAGCCAGCCGCGCCTTCTCGGCCGCCGACATGCTCGCGACGTCGCGGTGCCGCAGCACCTCGGTGTCGCTCGCCATCGCGCGCACCACGGCCTCGTCGGTCTCCTCCGCCGTGCCGCCGTCACCGTCGGACAGCGGCAGCCCGGAGAACGTCGGCACGCCTTCTTCCGCCGGCCTCGACCTGGGCAGCCCGTCGCGGGCGTTGAAGTAGGCCTCGTGCACCTGGTCGTAGCGGGCCAGGTCGTCGGGCGAGGCGCACAGGGTGGCTCGGCCGGCGACGTACGTGGCCGCGGCGTCGTCCAGGCCCACCAGTGCCACCGCGCCGAGGAACCCCTGGGCGCGGTCCTGGGTGACGGGCACGCCGGCGGCCCGCAGGGCCCGGGTGAAGCCGAGCAGGATCTCGTCCGGCTCGCGGACGGTGGCCGTCATGGCCGCAGCAGCTGGTCGAGGGCCTGGCGCACCTTCTGGGCGTCCTCGCGGTACTTCACCAGCGCGCCGAGCGTCCGCGCCGACGACTCGAGGTCGAGGGTGGTGGTGCCGAGGTGCTGGAGTGCCCGCGCCCAGTCGAGGGTCTCGGCCACGCCGGGCGGCTTCTGCAGGCCGGCCTCGCGCAGCCGCTGGACGACGCCGACGACCTGCCGCGCCAGCTCCGCGGATACCTCGGGGGCCCGGCTGCGCACGATCTGCACCTCGCGCTCCAGCCCGGGGTGGTCGATCCAGTGGTAGAGGCAGCGCCGCTTGAGGGCGTCGTGCAGCTCGCGCGTCCGGTTGGAGGTCAGTACGACGAGCGGCGGGGTGGCCGCCGCGACCGTGCCGAGCTCCGGGATGCTGACCTGGTAGGTCGAGAGGACCTCGAGCAGGAAGGCCTCGAACTCGTCGTCGGCCCGGTCCACCTCGTCGACCAGGAGCACCGCCGGGCTCTGCTGGAGCGCGGCCAGCACGGGACGGGCAAGCAGGAACCGCTCGTCGTAGAGGCTCTTCTCGGCCTCCTCGACGTCGACGGCGTCCGAGCCGGGGGCCCTGGCCGCCTCCAGCGCCCGCAGGTGCAGGATCTGGCGCGGGAAGTCCCAGTCGTAGAGGGCCTGGGTCGCGTCGATGCCCTCGTAGCACTGCAGCCGGACCAGGGGCAGGTCGAGCCCCTCGGCGATCGCCTCGGCCAGCGCGGTCTTGCCGGTGCCCGGCTCGCCCTCGAGCAGCAGTGGCCGCTCCATCCGCAGCGCGAGGAACGCGACGGTCGCGAGCGCGTCGTCGCACAGGTAGCCCGTCTCGCCCAGGATGGTCGCCACCTCGTCGGGCGACGCGGGCCGCGCGGTCTGCATACGGACAGGTTACGGAGCCGGTCGTTGGGCTTAGGTTGCCCGCATGGTCCACAAGCTGCTGAGCATCGACGGCGGTGGCGTCCGCGGGGTCGTCGCGCTCGAGGTGCTGGCCAGGGTCGAGCAGCTGCTGCGCGAGGAGACCGGCGACCCCGAGCTGGTGCTGGGCGACTGGTTCGACTACGTCGGCGGCACGAGCACCGGGGCGATCATCGCGGGCGGGGTGGCTCTCGGGCTGCCGGTGAGCCGGATCCAGCAGCTCTACCGCGACAACATGCGCGCGATCTTCACCCGGGCCGGTCTCCTCGACCTGGTCCACGCGCGCTACGACGAAGCGGGCATCGAGACGGTGCTGCGCCGCGAGTTCGGCGAGGAGCGCACCCTCGGGTCGCCCGACCTGCGCTGCCTGCTGATGCTGGGCATGCGCAACACCAGCACCGGCTCGCCGTGGCCGGTGAGCAGCAACCCGACGGCCAAGTACAACCAGCCTCGCGGCGGCGGCGGGGCGACCAACCTCGACCTGCCGCTGTGGCAGCTGGTCCGCGCGAGCGCCGCGGCACCGACGTTCTTCGTGCCCGAGGAGGTGGCAGTCGGCCCGCAGACCTTCGTGTTCAGCGACGGCGCGGTCACCACGCTCAACAACCCGGCCCTGCAGCTGTTCCTGATGGCGACGCTCCCGGCCTACCAGCTCGGCTGGCCGACCGGGCGTGACGAGCTGCTGCTGGTGAGTGTCGGGACCGGCACCAGCGTGCGGCTCCGGAAGGAGCTGCACGCCGACGACCTCAACCTCCTCAGCTACGCCACCCAGGTGCCTGAGGCCCTGATCCACAGCGCGGCCGTCCAGAACGACGTCCTGTGCCGGGTCCTGGGCGAGTGCCGGTCCGGGCCGCCGCTCGACAGCGAGCTCGGTGACCTGGTCGGCGGCGCCGGGCTGCTCGCCGAGCCGCTGTTCACCTACCTCCGCTACGACGCGGAGACCCACCCGGCGAGCCTGGCGGGGCTCGGCGTCGGCCACCTGTCCGCCGACCGCCTCGACCGGATCGACGGCGTCGAGTTCATCGAGGAGATGTGCGAGTTCGGCCGGGCCGTCTCCACGCGGGTCGACCCGGCCCATTTCGCCGGGTACCTCGGCACGTAGTGCCCCTCAGACGCCGGCGCGGTGGGCGTCCACGGAGTCCGCGACCGCGCCCAGCATGAACAGCAGCGACCGGGCCAGCGGCTGGAAGGCGCGCCCCTCGCGGGTCAGGGTCAGCCGCTTGACCGAGCGGTCGACCAAGGTCACGCCCAGCGCTCGCTCGAGCCGCAGGATGCGGGCACTGAACGCCGCCTGGGAGAGGTTCATGGCGCGGGCGGCGGTCGTGAACCCGTCATGGTCCACGAGCGCGACGAAGGAGGCGATCTCTCCGACGTGGAGCGCCAAGAGGCGTGGTCGCTCCAGCCAGGGCCCGTCAGCCACCGGCCCAGTCTCCTGCTCGGCGACCGGTGACGGGTCTGCTGGCAGTCACGGTTGGGTCACAGGTGCGCATCGGAGCCTTCGATCGGAGGGACGGGTTCGGCCCTGCCCGAAAGGCAGGGCCGAACCCGGCTTGCACTCACTGCGAACCGAGCCTTACTTGCCGCCGTCCTTGACCGAGATGACACCCAGGTCCGGGTAGCCGCTCGTCGATGCCGCGTTGACGTAGTTCTCCACGTTGGAGCCGCGCAGGAAGTAGAACTGCGAGACGTCGAGCGGGATGTAGGCGACGTCCTGCACCAGCAGGTTGTCCAGGTCAGCCCACATCTGGTTGGCCTTGTCGAGGTCGGTCTCGGCCGCGGCAGCGTCCATGGCGGCGTTGGCTGCGTCGCTCTTGTAGTTGCCGTAGTCCTGACCGTTGGACGACTTGCCGACGATGTTGATCCGGCTGTCGAACAGCGGCGGGATCACCGTGGAGACCGAGGGCCAGTCAGCACCCCAGCCACCCCAGATCAGGTCGGAGTCCGAACCCGGCTTCTGGATGGTGTCGTAGTAGGGGCCCGAGGGGTCCAGACCGTCCAGCGTCACGTCGAACCCGGCCTGGTCATAGCTGGCCTTGAGCGCCGCGAACGCCTTCTCACTGGCGTCCGAGCCGATCGGGTAGGTCAGCTTGATCGGGTAGGGCAGCGTCTCGCCGGACTGCTCCAGCAGCTGCTTGGCCTTCTCGATGTCCGGCTTGCCGTCCGCGCTGTAGGCCGGGTTGGCGACGTAGCCGGGCGTCGAGGGGTTGACGATCGACTGCGAGGGCTTGGAGGCCTTGTCGCCACCCAGCGCCGCGCTGTAGCCGGCCCGGTCGGTGGCCGCAGCCAGCGCCTGACGCACCTGCAGGTTGGTGACCCGGTTGAAGTTCGGCACCAGGTAGTTGCTGAACGGCGAGGCGAAGTCGACCGCCCGCGCCGCCACGTCCCCGGTGATCTGCGGGAACTGCGCCGGGGTCACGTTACGGGTGGAGATCGCGCTGGCGTCGTCCCCCTGGTCGGCGATCAGCCGGTCGATGACGACCTCAGCCTCGACGCCGAGGGTGAACGTGAACTTGTCCGGGTTGGCCTGCCGGTTGGTGTCCTCGGTCGCGTCCCACTGGTCGTTGCGGATGAACGTGCCACCCGTGTCGGCGTTCCAGCCGGCGTCGTCGATCTTGTAGGGGCCGTCAGAGAACGGGACCAGCTGCGACTTGGCGCCCTTGTCCTGGTCCTGGCGGTAGGGGTCGAAGGAGCGCAGCGAGGCGATGGCCAGCGGGAAGTCCGGCCACGGCTTCTTGAACCGGTAGGTGATGGTGTTGCCGTCGCAGGTCACGGCCTTGTCGTACAGGTCCTGACCCTCACCGGTGTAGGGGCCCTTGTAGGCCGGCTCACCGTTGGCATCCTGGGGGATGTCGAGGTAGCCGATGATGTAGTTGGGGCCGCCGGTGATCACGTCGGTCGCGAAGGTGCGCGACATGCCGTACTTGAGGTCCTCACAGGTGATCGGCTTGCCGTCCTGCCACTTCGGGCCGTCCTTGAGCGTGAACGACCACTGCGTGGCGTCCTCGTTGGCCTGACCGGTGTCGGTGGCCAGGTCGGGGATCGGGGTCGCGCCCTCCTCCGGGTCGGTGGCACCGACCGGGAACATCACCAGGCCGCGAGAGAACAGCCGGTTCATGTTGGAGAGGTCACGGCCGGTGTAGGTGCGCTGCGGGTCCCACGACTGGGTGACCGACTGCTCCAACGAGAAGACGGTGCCGCCCTTGGGCACATCGGCCTTGACTGTCTGGCTGCTCTGGTCACCTGGACCCGAGCCGCTTCCCGAGTCGCCACCACAGCCGGCGACGCCGACGGCGACGACCATGGATGCGGCTGCTGCTACCAGCCGCTTCCGATTGGTTCCCATCAATTTTCTCCTTCGGAGGGGATGTGGCTCGCCGTGATTCCGGCGCTTCTTTCCTGAGGGAAAGCCTGTGAGGCCGTGCCGCCTAGCGGCCGGCCCTCGGGTCGAGGGCGTCGCGCGCCCCGTCGCCGAGAAGGTTGAACGCGATGACGATGGCCGCGATGATCGCTGCGGGAATGAAGAAGAAGAAGAAGTCGCCGATCGCGAACTGGACCGCGCTGTTGAGCACGTTGCCGAGCGTTGGCGTGGGGTTCTTGATGCCGACGCCGAGGAAGCTCAGCGCCGCCTCGGCCGAGACGTAGGCCGGCATCAGCAGCGTGAAGTAGACCAGCAGCGGCGCCCAGAGGTTGGGCAGGATCTCCTTGAAGTAGATCCGGGGGCGCGAGGCGCCCATCAGGATCGCCGCGTCGACGAACTCGCGCTCGCGGATGGTGAGCACCTGGCCGCGGATCAGGCGGGCGACCGGCGGCCAGCCGAACACGGCCAGCACGAAGACGATGTAGAAGCCGTTGACGAACGCGCCGTTGGGGCCGTTGGGGATCCCGATGGCTTTCATCTTGTCGACGGCCACCTGGGAGAGGCCCAGCAGCATCAGGGTGGCGGGGAAGGCGAGGGTGAGGTCGATGATCCGGCCGATGATCCCGTCGACGATGCCGCCGGTGAAGCCGGCGATGATGCCCGCCACCGTGCCGAAGGCCACCGTGATGAGCGACGCGGCGAGCGCGATGGTCAGCGACAGCGTCGCTCCCAGCATCAGCCGGGAGAGCACGTCGCGCCCGATCTGTGGCTCGACGCCCATCGGGTGGTGGATGCTGATGCCGCCCAGGGCCCCGCGCGGGAAGAAGCCCGTCTCGGGGACCAGGAGGTCGGTGTGGTTGGTATAGGGGTCGAGGACGCCCAGCTTGAGCAGGATCGGCGAGGAGATCGCGCAGAGCACGAAGATGGTGGTGACCACGAGGGCCGCCATCGAGAGCTTGTCCTTGCGGAACCGGGCCCAGGCCAGCCGCAGGGGTGAGCGCCCCTCGACATCGACCCTCCCCGCCTGTGCGTCGGCCTCTGCATCGACGAAGTGGTCGTCGCTGTGCGACTCCAGGTTGGATGCGGTCAGCGTCACCTGGTCTCCCTTTCGCAGCCCTGTTCCCGAGGGGCCGGACCCACCGGCTCTCGGCACTCTATGTGACCCAGGCCTCCCCGCAAGTCGCGAGGCGGTAACGATCTGGTCTCGAGGGATGGACCGATCGACACCGTCGATCCTCCGGCAGATCGGGGGTGCGCTGGGAAGATCCGGGCCTCAGTGACCGGCCGCACCGGCGACCTTCCCGCCATCGCCGCGCAGCTCGCCCGTACCGAGGTCGAGCCATCGCGCGCCGAAGCCGACCTCGCTGCTGACCTGGGTGACCGGGTCGGCGTGACCGGCCGGCGCGCCGTCGGCGTACAGCGGAGCGGTGACGGGTTGGACCGGGTGGTCGCCGAGCTCACCGGCAAAATGGCAGGCCACCTTGTGGCGGGGGCCGATCTGCATCAGCGGCGGCTCGTGACGGGCGCAGATCTCCTGCGCGATCGGGCAGCGGGTGCGGAACCGGCAGCCGGACGGCGGGTTGATCGGGCTCGGCACGTCGCCGGTGAGCATGATCCGCTCGCGCCGACCTCCCACCGCGGCCTGCTGGACGTCGGGGACGGCGGAGAGCAGGGCCTGGGTGTAGGGGTGGTGGGCGTGCTCGTAGAGGGACTCGCGATCGGCGATCTCGACGATCTTCCCGAGGTACATCACCGCCACCTCCGGGCACACGTGGCGGACCACGGCCAGGTCATGGGCGATGAAGAGGTAGGCGATCCCGAACTCCTGCTGCAGGTCCTGGAGCAGGTTCACCACCTGCGCCTGGATGGAGACGTCCAGCGCCGAGACCGGCTCGTCGGCCACCAGCAGCTTGGGCTGGAGCGCCAGGGCCCGCGCGATCCCGATCCGCTGGCGCTGCCCGCCGGAGAACTCGTTGGGGTAGCGGTTGTAGTGCTCGGGGTTGAGCCCCACCACCTCGAGCAGCTCCCGAACGCGAGCGAGGACCTTGTTCTTGGGCACCACCTTGTGGGTGCGCAGGGGGGTCCCGACGATCGTCCCGACGGTGTGCCGGGGGTTCAGGGAGCTGTAGGGGTCCTGGAAGATCATCTGCACGTCGCGGCGCAGTGGCTTCATCGCCCTGTTGCCGACCGTCGCCAGGTCGTGACCCTCGAACATCATCGAGCCCTTGGTGGGCTTGTAGAGCCGGGTGATCAGCTGCCCGGTCGTGGACTTGCCGCAGCCGGACTCGCCGACCAGTCCAAGGGAGCCGCCGCGCGGGACCTGGAAGGAGATGCCGTCGACCGCCTGCACGTAGCCGACGGTCCGGCGTACGAGCGGTGACCTCAGCGGGAAGTACATCTGCAGGTTCTCGACGGTCAGGACCGGCTCCGCCGTCGGGTCGAGCGTCGTCGCTCGGTGGGTCTGGGCCACCAGCTCCTCGAACTCCGGGGGCGCATCGTCGGCGGGTGCCGGGTCGACGGGTGCCGGGTCGACGGCGTCCGGGTGGGGGGTCGACGTCACTGCTCGCCTCCTGGCTCGGAGAGATCGGGGGCGATCTCCGGGAGCACCTCAGCCTGGTAGATCTGCTCGGGGTCGACGAGGTGGCAGCGCTTGAGGTGCCCGCCGCCACGAGGCCCGGGCGCCAGGTCGGGCAGCGCGGTCCGGCACAGGTCGCCGGGCACCTTGTGCACGTGCGCGCACCGGGGGTGGAACGGGCAGCCCCCGGGTGGGTCGAGCAGGCTGGGCGGGTTGCCGGGGATCGGGATCATCCGCGCGTTGGGGTCGGCGTGCACGTCGGGCACGCTGGACAGCAGCCCCCAGGTGTAGGGCATCTGCGGGTGGACGAGGATCTCCCGGCAGGGGCCGTACTCGACCCCGCGGCCGCCGTACATGACCAGCACGTCGTCGGCGACCTCGGCGACCACACCCAGGTCGTGGGTGATCAGGATGATCCCCGAGTTGAACTCGCGCTGCAGGTCCTGCAGGAGGTCGAGGATCTGCGCCTGGACCGTGACGTCGAGGGCCGTGGTCGGCTCGTCCGCGATCAGCAGCGCGGGGTCGTTGACCAGCCCCATCGCGATCATGGCCCGCTGCCGCATGCCGCCCGAGAACTGGTGGGGGAAGTCGTCGACCCGGCTGTCGGGCTGCGGGATGCCGACCCGGTCGAGCATCTGGATGGCCCGCCGCCGCGCCTCGCGCTTGGTGGCGTCCGGGTGGTGGACGCGGTAGGCCTCCCCCAGCTGCTTGCCGATCCGCTTGAACGGGTGGAGCGCGGCGAGGGCGTCCTGGAAGATCATCGCGACGGTGTTTCCGCGCAGCCGTCGCATGGTCCGCTCGTCGGCCCCGACGATCTCCTCGCCCGCGACCTTGATCGAGCCGGCGATACGGGCGCTGTGCGCGTCGTGCAGCCCCAGCACGGCCATGCTCGAGACGGACTTCCCGGAGCCGGACTCGCCGACGATCCCGAGGGTCTTGCCCTGCTCGACGGTGTAGCTGAGGTCGCTGACGGCCTGCACCAGCCCGTCGGCGGTCGGGAACTGGACGGTGAGGTTCTCCACCGCCAGCAGCGGGCCGCCGTCGGCCCCGGCCCCGAACGTGGGGCTCGGCATCAGGGTCGTCATGAAAGTCGGACCCTCGGGTCGAGGAAGCTGTAGAGGATGTCGACGAGGATGTTGGCGCCCACCACCGCCACGGCCAGGACCAGCGACGTCGCCTGCACGACCGGCAGGTCCTTGATGTAGGTGGCGTCGAGGCCCCACTTGCCGATGCCTTCGAGCTGGAAGATCTTCTCGGTGAAGACGGTCCCGCCGATAAGGAACGCGAAGTCCAGCCCGAAGATCGTGGCGACCGGCACGAGTGCCGACCGCAGGGCGTGGCCCACGACGACAGCCCGGTTGCTCAGCCCTTTGGCGCGAGCCGTGCGGACGTAGTCCTCGCTCAGCGACTCGATCATCGAGCCCCGCGCGTAGCGGGTGTAGGACGTCGACCCGTAGATGCCCAGCACCAGCCAGACCAGCAGCAGCCCGGTGGCCCACTTGAGCGGGTTGTGCAGGAAGGAGTGGTACTCCACCTTCGGGAAGATGTCGCTGGAGATCGTCAGCGTGAGCATGCTCAGCAGCGCCACCAGGTAGTAGGGGATCGAGCTGAAGACGAGCGTCGACGAGACCAGCAGCTTGTCGGTCTTCGACCCGCGTCTTCGTGCCGCGACGACCCCGGTCCCAACGCCGATCACGAGGTAGAGCACCGAGGCGCCTACGGCGAGGCTGAGCGTGACCGGGAACTTGTCCTTGAGCTGGTCGCTGACCAGGGTGCGGTCGCGGTAGGAGATCCCTAGGCACGGCGCGGGGCACTTGTAGGCCGTGGCGCCGATCGTGATGGTCCGGCCGACCGCGACGCCCTTGGCCCACTTGCCGTACTCCGAGAGCATCGGGTTGTTGTAGCCCAGCCGCTCCTCGTAGAGCTTCAGCTTCGGCGACGTCGGCCCGCACCGGTTGTTGGTGTCACGGCGGCACAGCTCCAGCGCCGGGCTCTTGGGTCCGTAGAAGAAGAGCGTGAAGACCGCCAGCGAGACGATCACGACGATCACGAACCCCGACACGAGGCGCTTCACGAGGAAGGTGAACATCTGTCTCCTACTCCCACCAGGTCTACGGGCCGGCAGCCGGCGAGCAGTTGGCTTGGGATCCGGCCCACGCCGGCTGGGTGGGGACGAGCCCCACCCAGCCGGTCGTGCTGACTACGACATCCGCGATCTGGTCGCGGTCACTTCACGAAGATGTCGCGGTAGTTGGGAGCACCTCCCACCGAGGTGTCGTTGGCGAACCCGCCGATGCCCGAGCCGATGCCCGCGATGGTGTTGATGTAGCCGCGGTTGATCACCGGCATGAAGTCGGTCATCACCTTCTGCTCCAGCGCGCCCCAGGCGTCGGCCTGCTCGTCGATCGGGACCTGGGTCTGGATCCGCTCGATCTCGGCGTCGATCGAGGGCTCCGAGAAGCCGCCGGTGTTGTAGGGGCTACCCGTGCCGACGATGACCGGCAGGAAGGTGGCCGCCGACGGCCAGTCCTGGCACCACGCGGTGCCGAGGATGTTGATCTTCTTGTAGAGCGGGTTGTCGGGGTCGGTCCAGACGTCGTAGAGGCTGCCCGCGCCGTAGGGGTAGGGGTGCGGGTCGAAGCCGGACTTCTGGTAGGCGAGCTTGACCTGCTCCATCGCCGCCTTGCCCTCCGGGGTGCTCGAGTCGTAGACCCACGCGGCCTCGAACTCGCCCGGCTTGAAGCCGGCCTTGGCCAGCAGCTCCTTGGCGTGCTCGGGGTCGTACTGGATGGTCTCGCCGTCGATCTCCGGGTTCCACGGCTGCCGGCCGGCCATGCCGGGCGGCAGGATGCCGAAGCCGAGGTCGGGGTCGGTCACCCCGTTGGCCAGGGTGACGCCGGGCAGCTCGCCGGCTGCGGCCCACGCGTCCTCGTAGGGGTAGGCGAAGGCGAGTGCCTGGCGCACCTCGAGCTGCGGGATCTTCTGGTAGTTGGGCATCGACATGGCCGTGCAGGGCGAGGACCCGACGTCGGTCTTGGCGTCCTTGCCGCCTTGGATGGCCGAGGTGTAGTCCTGCGCCAGCATCGAGGTCACGAGGGTCGTCGCGCCGTCAGTGCTGTCGCTGAGGACCGTCTGGTCGGCGACCGACGGGTCGACGTCGAACTTGAAGGTGTACTTGTCGGCGTACTGGTGCCGGGCCGGGTCACTGTTGGGGTCCCACTGGTCGTTCTTGACCAGCACCAGCTCCTGGTTGGGCGTGTACTTCTCGATCTTGTAGGGACCGGTCGACAACGGCTTGAGGCCGTAGTCGGGGACCTTCGCGTCCAGCGGCACCGGGCCCATGGCCGGGAAGATGCCGTAGTAGTCCATCTCCGGGAACGGCTTGGCCATCTTCAAGATGATGTCGTTGCCGCTGACCGTGACGGCCGGGAAGTCCTGTCCGCCCGAGTAGGGGCCGGTGTACTTCTTGCCGCCCAGGAAGTAGGGGTTGGAGTACGACGTGCCGGGGCCGGTCGGGAAGCTGTCGGAGTCGAAGGACCGCTTGATGCCGAAGGCGATCTCGTCGGCCGTGACCGGGTCGCCGTTCTCCCACTTGATGCCGTCCTTGAGCGTGAACTTCCACTCGGTGAAGTCGGCGTTGGGCGTGCCCAGGTCGGTGGCGAGGTCGGGCACCAGGACGTACTGACCGGTGCTGGCGTCGCGCCGGAAGGTCGTCAGCGACCGGAAGAGCAGGTCCTGGGCGATCGAGTTGTTGGTCACCGACCAGAGAGCGTCGGGGTCCAGGTTGTCCGGACCCGAGTCGGGGTCGGGCGCGAGGACGGTGATCTCACCGCCGGTCTTGGCGCCCTCCACGTCGGGAGCCGGGCCCTTCGCGGTCGGGTCCTTGTCGTTGGCCGAGCTCGCCCCCTCGCTGAAGGTCTTCGAGGGCTTGTCGCTCTTGCCGTCGTTGGAGCTGCCTCCACACGCCGCCAGCCCCAGGGTCAGGGCGGCAACGCTGGCCGCGGCGACGAGCGCCTTCTTGCGTTTCATGTCGAGCCTCTCTGTCATTTCCCACAGTCATCTCGCAGCCACGGGTCCTTCGCGGCTGACGTCTTCTGCGCCTCAGCGCCGAGTCTTGGGGTCGAACGCGTCACGGATCGCGTCGCCGAGCAGGTTGAGCGCGACGACCAGCACCGTGATCCCGATCACCGGCTCCCACAGGAACAGCGGGTAGGTCTGCCAGTACTTGGTGGCGCTGTTGATCGTCTGTCCCCACGACGGCTGGCCCTGGACGCCGATGCCGAGGTAGGACAGGCCCGCCTCGGCCGCCACGAACGCCGGCAGGCCCAGCGAGATCGAGACGACGATGGGTGCGATCAGGTTGGGGAGGATCTCGCGGAGCAGGATCTTGTGGGTCGGGACACCCATGACCCGCGCTGCCTTGACGAACTCCCGCTCGCGCAGGGACAGCACCTCGCCGCGGATCAGCCGGGTCATGCCCATCCATCCGAAGATCACCAGGATGACCACGAGGGTCCAGAAGCTGAGCTTGTTGTAGAGGCTGGTGTTGGTGCCGAACCGGTCCTGGAGGATCGGCGACATCGCCAGCGCGGCCACCAGGAAGGGGAAGGTGAGGAACAGGTCGGTGAAGAAGGCGATCACCGCGTCGACCATGCCGCCGGCGAACCCGGCGAGCAGCCCCAGCCCGACGCCGATGATGGTGGTGGCCACGGTCGCCATGAAGGCCAGGAACAGCGAGGTCCGGCAGCCGTAGATCCAGAAGGCGAGGTTGTCGTTGCCGCTGCCGGGCGCCACCCCGAAGGGGTGAGAGGCGTCGAAGCCGTGGTCGGGCGGTCCGATCTTCGGCAACCCGGTGACCAGGTCGACCCGGGTGCTGGCCTGGACGGTGTCGGTGGAGACGCCGAGGAGGTGGCACCACAGCGGTGCCCCGATCGCGACCAGCACGAACAGCACCACGACGACGAAGCACAGCACGGCGATCGGATCCTTGCGCAGCCGCTCGAAGGCGATCTGCGTGGGCGACTTGCTGGCGTAGCCCGCCGCCGGCGTGGCGGGATCGCGAGGTGGCTCGTCCTGCGTCAGCCCCAGCTCCTGCTCGACCAGGTCCCCACCGCTGAACGACAAAGCCACCTCCGGTCAGGACTCCCCCGAGCTCGTCATGCGAGCCGACAACGCGGCTGACACTAAACCAGTTGACACGCCGAGCGGCGACCTCGCAGGTAACAAATAGGTCTCACTGACGCCTGATTTGTCAGGCGGGAGCCCCCTCTGCCGGAAGATTCTCCGTCGGCACGGCGTCCACACCGGCCTCCTTCCGCTGTTCGGCGGTGATCGGAGCGGGCGCCGCGGTCAGCGGGTCGACCCCACCACCCGACTTGGGGAAGGCGATCACCTCGCGGATCGAGTCGGTGTGCGCGAGCAGGGCGGTGATCCGGTCCCAGCCGAACGCGATGCCGCCGTGGGGTGGCGCGCCGAAGGTGAAGGCGTCGAGCAGGAAGCCGAACTTCTCCCTGGCCTCCGCCTCGTCGATCCCCATCACCGAGAAGACGCGCTTCTGGATGTCCTCGCGGTGGATACGGATCGAGCCGCCGCCGATCTCGTTGCCGTTGCAGACCACGTCGTAGGCCCACGCCAGCGCACCGCCTGGGTCGGTGTCGAAGGTGTCGAGGTCCTGGGGTGAGGTGAACGCGTGGTGCACCGCGGTCCAGGCGCCCCCGCCGACCGCGACGTCGCCGGCGGCGGTCGCCTCGTCGGCCGGCTCGAACAGCGGCGCGTCCACCACCCACAGGAAGCTCCAGGCGTCCTCGTCGATGAGCCCGCCCCGGCGGCCGATCTCGAGCCGGGCCGCGCCGAGCAGCGCGCGGCTGGGCTTGGGCAGCCCGGCGGCGAAGAAGACACAGTCACCCGGCTGGGCGCCGACGTGTGCCGCCAGGCCGGCCAACTCCTGTTCCGAGAGGTTCTTGGCGACCGGCCCGCCGAGCCCGCCGTCCTCCTGCACCAGCACGTAGGCCAGGCCGCGGGCACCGCGCTGCTTGGCCCACTCCTGCCAGGCGTCCAGCTGCTTGCGTGGTTGGCTCGCTCCCCCCGGCATGACCACCGCGCCCACGTAGGGGGCCTGGAAGACCCGGAACGGGGTGTCCTTGAAGTAGTCGGTGCACTCGACCAGCTCCAGACCCATCCGCAGGTCGGGCTTGTCGGTGCCGTAGCGGGCCATCGCGTCGGCGTACGTCATCCGCGGCAGCGGGCGCGGCAGGTCGTAGCCGACGAGGGCCCAGACGGCGGCCAGCACGTCCTCGGCCACCGAGATGACGTCGTCCTGCACGACGAAGCTCATCTCGATGTCGAGCTGGGTGAACTCGGGCTGCCGGTCGGCGCGGAAGTCCTCGTCGCGGTAGCAGCGCGCGATCTGGTAGTAGCGCTCCATGCCGGCGACCATCAGCAGCTGCTTGAACAGCTGGGGGCTCTGCGGCAGGGCGTACCAGCTGCCGGGCCGCAGCCTGGCGGGCACCAGGAAGTCGCGGGCACCCTCCGGGGTCGACCTGGTCAGCGTCGGCGTCTCGACCTCGACGAAGTCGTGGCCGTCGAGCACGTCGCGGGCCGCCTTGTTGACCTTGCTGCGCAGCCGGATCGCGTGGTTGGGCGCCGTACGCCGCAGGTCGAGGTAGCGGTACTTCAGCCGCGCCTCCTCCCCCACGTCAATGTGATCGCTGATCGGGAAGGGCAGGGGGGCCGCGGCGCTGAGGACCTCGATGTCGCTGGCCACCACCTCGATCGCACCGGTCGCGAGGTTGGGGTTCTCGTTGCCCTCCTTGCGCAGGGTCACCTCACCCACGACCTTGAGGCAGTACTCAGCGCGGAGCTGGTGGGCGACCGCCTCGTCGCGGATCACGACCTGCACCACGCCGCTGGCCTCGCGCAGGTCGATGAACGCCACGCCGCCGTGGTCGCGCCGGTTGGCGACCCACCCGGCCAGCGTGACGGTCTGGCCGGCGTCCTCGGCGCGCAGGCTTCCGGCGTCGTGGGTGCGGATCACTGTGTCGTCTCCTCTGGAGTCCAGCTGGCTGGGTCGGCGGCGCGCTGGTCACCGCTGCGGATGTCCTTGACTTCACTGCTGTCGGGGAACCAGACGAACGGGATCCCCCGGCGCTCGGCGTAGCGGATCTGCTTGCCGAACTTCTGCGCGCTCGAGGCCACCTCGGTGGCGATGCCCCGGCGTCGGAGCGCGGTGGCGACCCGCTCGCTGGCCTCGCGGGACTCCTCGTCGACCAGCGCGACCAGCACCTGGCTGGGCACCTTCGGTCCGGGCGCGAGGAAGCCGTCAGCGAAGAGCGGGACCAGCGTGCGCGAGACGCCGAAGCTGATGCCGACGCCGGGATAGGTCGTGCGGCCGTCGCTGGCGAGGGCGTCGTAGCGCCCGCCGCCGGCCACGGACTTGAGCCGCTCGTAGCCCTCCATGAAGACCTCGAGGACGGTGCCGGTGTAGTAGTCGAGACCGCGTGCGATGCGCAGGTTGGCCTCGACGGTGACGTGGGCGCTGACCACCTCGCGGCAGCCGTCGACGACCGCGGCCAGCTCGGTCAGCCCCTGCTCGAGCAGCTCGTCCTCGACCCCCAGCGCCCTGACCCGCTCGACGAAGCTCGTGTCGGAGACGCGGATGGTGGCCAGCTCGAGGCAGCGGCCCGCCTGCTCCTCGGTGGCTCCGGCCTCGCTGACCAGTAGGGCCTTCACCGCGTCAGCGGGCTGCTTGTCGAGCTTGTCGATCTGCCGGATCGCCGCGGTGACGTCGGGGATGCCCAGACCGCGGTAGAAGCCCTGGATCAGCTTGCGGTTGTTGACCTGGAAGGAGAGGTTCGGCAGCGGCAGCAGGTCGAGGGCCTCCACCATCACCCGCACCACCTCGACGTCGTGGTGGAAGCCGAGCTCGTCGCGCCCGACGATGTCGATGTCGGCCTGGGTGAACTGGCGGTAGCGCCCCTCCTGCGGCCGCTCGCCGCGCCAGGCCGGCTGGATCTGGTAGCGCCGGAAGGGGAACTCCAGCTTGCCGGCGTTCTCGAGCACGTAGCGGGCGAACGGCACGGTCAGGTCGAAGTGCAGCGCCAGTCCGGAGTCGCCGGCGCTGTCGTCGGCCCCCTTCGTCGACAGGGCCCGGCGCAGCGCATAGATCTCCTTGTCGATCTCGCCGCCCTTGGAGAGCCTGTCGAGCGGCTCGACCGCGCGGGTCTCGATGTTGGCGAAGCCGTGCAGCTCGAAGGTGGCCGCGAGGCTCGAGATGATCGCGCGCTCGACGGCCCGGTGCTCGGGCAGCAGCTCTGGGAACCCGCTCAGCGGGGTGGGTTTGTCACTCATCTCTCAGGCGTTCAGCGGTAGCTCGGGAGGTCTTGCAGGAAGGGGTTGGTCGCGCGCTCGCGGCCGATGCTGGTCTGCTCGCCATGGCCGGGCAGCACGACGATGTCGTCGGCAAGCGGGAGCACCTTGGTCGCCAGGCTGCGCAACATCGTCTGGTGGTCGCCGCCCGGCAGGTCGGTGCGGCCGATCGAGCCGGCGAAGAGCAGGTCGCCGGAGAACATGACCTCGCTGATGTCGGGCTGGTCGTCGTACGGCGTACGGAACGTCACCGAGCCCCTGGTGTGCCCCGGGGTGTGGTCGACGACGAACCGGACGCCGGCCAGCTCGAGCTCCTGGAGGTCGGTCAGCTCGCGGACGTCGTCCGGCTCCTGCCAGGAGTAGTCGCCGCCGAGCATCATCCGCGCGGTCTCGGCCGACATGCCGCTCATCGGGTCCGAGAGCAGATGCCGGTCGTCGGGGTGGATCCACGCGGTGGCGTCATAGCCGCCGGCCACCGGCGCCACGCAGAACATGTGGTCGACGTGGCCGTGGGTCACCAGCACGCTCACCGGCTTGAGCCGGTGCTCCTCGACGACGCGGGCGACCCCCTCGGTGGCCTGCATGCCGGGGTCGATCACCACGCACTCGGCGCCGGGAGCCGTCGCCACGACGTAGCAGTTGGTGCCCCACGGACCTGCGGGGAAACCGGCGATCAGCACCGGCCAACCCTACCCATCGCCCCTCGGCCGACAGGTCACAGCCCCGCATCGGTTGTGGGTGGGCAGTGATCAGGACGCTCTCGTTGACTAGCATGCCGCAGTGATGAGCCAGGGGTCGGTGCACGAATGGGGTCGCGTCGACGAGGACGGCAACGTCTTCGTCCGCACCGCCGACGGCGAACGGTCGGTCGGGCAGTACCCAGCAGGGACCCCCGCCGAGGCGCTGGCCTTCTTCACCGAGCGGTTCGCGGCGCTCTCCTTCGAGGTCGAGCTCCTCGCGCAGCGGATCCGGTCCGGCGTGATGTCGCCCGAGGAGGCCCTCGAGTCGGTCAAGACGGTCTCGGCCCAGGTCGTGGAGGCCAACGCCGTCGGTGACCTCGCCTCCCTGGCCGCGCGGCTCGAGGAGCTGCGGCCGGTGATCGAGGCGCAGCGCGAGGCCCGCCGGGCCGAGCGCGTCCAGAAGACCGCCGAGGCCAAGGAGGCCAAGGAGCGGCTGGTCGCGGAGGCCGAGAAGCTCGCCGAGGGCAACGACTGGCGCGGCGGGGCCAACCGGCTCCGCTCCCTGCTCGACGAGTGGAAGGCGCTCCCCCGCATCGACCGCGCGTCCGACGACGCGCTCTGGCGCCGGTTCTCGGGCGCCCGGACGGCGTACACCCGGCGCCGCAAGGCGCACTTCGCCGAGCAGAACGAGAAGCGGGACGCGGCGCGCGACGTCAAGGAGCGGCTGGTCAAGGAGGCCGAGTCGCTGGCCGACTCGACCGACTGGGGCGCGACGGCCGGCCGCTACCGCGACCTGATGCGGCTGTGGAAGTCGGCCGGGCCTGCGCCCAAGGACATCGACGACGAGCTGTGGCGGCGGTTCCGGGCCGCCCAGGACACCTTCTTCGGCGCGCGCGACGCGACCAACGCCGCGCTGGACGCCGAGTACGCCGCCAACGCGGAGGTCAAGGAGGCGCTCATCGTCGAGGCGGAGGCCCTGCTGCCCGTCACGGACCTCGAGGCCGCCAAGCGCGGCTTCCGGGCGATCGCCGAGAGGTGGGAGGCGGCGGGGAAGGTCCCCCGCGAGCGGATCAAGGACCTCGAGGGCCGGATGCGCAGCGTCGAGCAGGCCATCCGCACGATCGAGGACGAGCAGTGGCGCAAGTCCGACCCGGAGAAGTCGGCCCGTGCCGACGGCATGGTGGCCCAGCTCGAGGCCGCGATCGCCCAGGTCGAGGCCGACCTAGCGAAGGCGCGTGAGGCCGGCAACGAGAAGCTGGTCAAGGACCTCGAGGAGAACCTCGCCTCCCGTCAGTCCTTCCTCGACATGGCCCGCAAGGTCTCCGCCGACTACTCCTGACTCCACGCCGACCCGTCGTTACCCGACACGAGTAACGACGGGTCACCGTCATTTCTTCACGCCGACCCGTCGTTACCCGACACGAGTAACGACGGGTCACCGTCCTTTCTTCACGCCGACCCGTCGTTACCCGACACGAGTAACGACGGGTCGGCGTCGCTCAGGTCGAATCCGAGCCGGCATCTCTCCACAGGCGGTCGCCGCGCGAGGTTGTCCACAGAGCGCGCTGCCGGTCGATGCAACACGAGTGCGATCGGGTCAACCTCACAAACATGCTCGATCTGATCGCCGACCCCGGGAGACCGTTCCTGGACGACTCGTGCAACCTGCCCCTCGACGTACCGTTCACCGCGGCTGTGGCCCGCGCGGCCGGAGTCCCTCAGCGACTGCTGCGACTGTGGACCCGCATGGGGCTCCTTCGCCGACCGATCAAGAACGTGTACGTCGCCGTGCAGGTCCCGGACTCGATCGCCCTGCGCGCCCAGTGCCTGATCCTGGTCGCACCGGCCGACGCCGTGATCTGCGATCGTCACGCCGGATGGCTGCTCGGCGCCGAGATGGTGCTGGCCCCCAACGAGCACCTCGAGGTGCTGCCGCTGTCGATGTACCTGCCGCCCGGTCGTCGCTTGCGCAATGCCCTGGCAGTCCACGGCGAACGCCGGCTGCGGCCCGAGGACATCACCGAGGTCCTGGGGATCCCCTGCACCACGATGCTTCGGACCGCGTGGGACCTGGGGCGGGTCCGGTCCCGGGAGCGGGCGATCAGCGCGCTCGACCAGATGCTCCGTCTCGACGGCTTCCCGGTCGAGGAGTTCCTCGCCGGCATCGAGCGGTTCCGCGGCGCGCGGTGGGTGACGACGCTCAGGACCCTCGCGCCCCTGGCCGACGGCCGCGCCGAGTCGCCGCCCGAGTCGATCCTGCGTCTCTACTGGATCGATGCCGGCCTGCCCCGGCCCGAGCCCCAGCTCGAGGTCTGGGTCAACGGAACGCTGATCGCGCGCCTCGACGTCGGCCACCTCCGCTCCCTCTTCGCGGTGGAGTACGACGGCGCGGAGTGGCACTCCTCTCCGGAGCAGCGCGCGCACGACGAGGCCCGGCGCGAGGCCGTCCGTCGGCTGACCGGCTTCGAGATCGAGGTCTTCCGCCGCAACGACGTGTTCGGCCACCGGCGCACCGTCGAGGACCGCCTGGCGATCGCGGCTGCCAGGCTCAACGGTCCGAGCCGGGTCTACCTGTAGTCAGGGCGCCCCCACCCACGCCGACCCGTCGTCACCCGACACGAGTAACGACGGGTCACCATCACTTCTCCACGCCGACCCGTCGTTACCCGACACGAGTAACGACGGGTCGGCGTCAGGCGGCCTCGAGGAGGACCACGCCGGCGATGACGAGCAGCAGGCCGAGGACCATGGTGCGGGTGAGCGGCTCGCCGAAGAGCCGTTGGCTGAGGACGGCGGTGAGGGCGACTCCGATCGCGGTCCAGATGCCGTAGGCCACGCCGATGCCGAGACCCTCGTGCAGGGCTCGGGAGAGCAGGACGAAGGACAGCACGTAGCCGACGAGCACTGCGGCGTACCAGCGACGCGCGCCCGTTGCGGCCGCGCGGAGTGCGAGCGTCGCCAGCACCTCGGTGAGGATGGCGCCGACCAGGTAGATCCAGGTCACGGCTGTCCCGTCCCGGACGGGTGGGAGCCGGCCTCGATCAGCACGACGCCACAGACGATCAGCGCCAGCCCGAGGACCATCGGCGCGGTGAACGACTCGTCGAACAGCACCGACGACAGCCCCGCCGTGAGCGCGACCCCGAGCCCGCTCCACGTGCCGTAGACGACCCCGAGCGGGAGCCCGCCCTTGAGCAGGCTGACCAGCGCCAGGAACGACGCGACGTAGGCCGCGGCGGTCACGACGTAGAGCCACGGCCGGTCGACGGCGCCACGCAGCGCCAACGTCCCCGCCACCTCCGTGACGATGGCCCCGGCGAGCAGCGACCAGCGGTTCACGAGGACCTCACGGGACCAGCATCTCCTACTGACTCGCCGGTCAGCACTGGGATTGCGTCTTGGCTTCGCTCGCTGCTCGACGAGTGGACGGCGTACACCCGGCGCCGCAGGGCGCACGCCGCCGAGCAGAACGAGAAGCGCCATCGGGCTGAGTTCACCCGTCGGGATGCAATCGCGTCGGTTTCCTTGACCCGGGCCCGCGGCGGCGCGATGGTGCGGGGACCGCATTCTCGGACCAGGGGGGACTCATGCACCAAGCACTGAAGTCGCGGACCGCGCGGCTCCTCGCCGTCGGCGCCTCGGCGTTCGCACTCTCAGTAGTGGGGACCGCGGCTCCGGTCTCGGAAGTTTCTGCCGCACCCGCTCACCATTCCAAGTCAGCCCTGTGCAAGTCGGCCCAACGCGACGACCGCATGATGGCCGGCTACAGCAACGGTCGTGACCCGAACTCGCTCACGGTCAAGCGCACCCGCCAGCTGCAGCGCAAGCTCGAGCGCCACATGGGCCAGCTTCGGCGCAACGGCATGCTCACCCGGCGCGGTCACCTGACCGCGAAGGCCGACACGCCGGTCGTCATCAACACCTACGTGCACGTCATCACCCGAGCCGACGGCTCCGGTGGTGTGACCCAGCAGCAGGTCGACGACCAGATCCAGGTGATGAACGACGCCTACGCCGGTCTCACCGGGCCGAACGCAGCGCCGACGATCTTCCAGTTCCACCTCGCCGGCCTCGACTACACGGCCAACGACGACTGGTACAACTGGAACTGGCTCAACAACAGCGACGACAGGGAGGCCAAGCCGGCGCTGCACCAGGGCGGCTGGTCGGACCTCAATATCTACATCACCAACTTCGACCCGTTCGGTCTGCTCGGCTACGCGTACTACCCGCGCACCATCGGGCTCCTGCGCGACGGCGTGGTCCTCCTCAACGAGAGCCTGCCCGGTGGCAGCGCCGCGCCATACAACGAGGGCGACACTGCGACCCACGAGGTCGGGCACTGGCTCAACCTCGCGCACACCTTCGAGAACGGCTGCACCGCTCCCGGCGACGAGGTCGCGGACACGCCGTACCAGCGAGACGGCTCCAACATCTTCTACTGCGACGCCGTCGACACCTGCAAGAAGCCCGGCATGGACCCGGTGCACAACTTCATGAGCTACGGAACCGACCCGTGCCTCAACGAGTTCACGCCGGGCCAGGCAGAGCGGATGGCGATCTCCTGGTACGCACTGCGCTCGTGACCCTCAGCTCGTCAGAGCGCTAGACACACCATGCACGGCAGACGGTGCGGTCGGGGAGCTTCCCCGGCCGCGCCGATCGCCGTGAGTGTGCCGGTCGTGACGGACAGAGCTACTGCGTGACGCGGTAGGCGTCGAAGACGCCGGGCACCGAGCGCACCGCCTTGAGGACGGTGTCGAGGTGCTTGGCCTCGGCCATCTCGAAGGTGAACCGGCTCTTCGCGACCCGGTTGCGGGTGGTGTGCAGGTTGGCGCTGAGGATGTTCACGTGCGCGTCGGACAGCACCATGGTGATGTCGGCGAGCAGCCGGGCCCGGTCGAGCGCCTCGACCTGGATGTTGACCAGGAACGTCGACGAGCCGGTCGGTGCCCACTCGACGTCGAGCAGCTTCTCGGGGTGGCTGCGCAGCTCGCTGGCGTTGGTGCAGTCGGTCCGGTGCACCGAGACCCCGCCACCCTTGGTGACGAACCCGAGGATGTCGTCGGGTGGCACCGGGGTGCAGCACTTGGCCAGCTTGACCCATACGTCGGGGGCGCCCTTGACGATGACGCCGGCGTCGCCGCCTCCGCTGCCACCGGTGCTCTTGGCGCGGCCGCGCCGACCGGTGATCGTGACTGCCTCGGCCAGGTCCTCCGAGGCGCCCTCCTCGCCGCCGTGCTCGTCGATGACGCGGCGCACGACCGCCTGGGCGGACAGGTTCCCCTCGCCCACGGCGGCGTAGAGCGCCGAGACGTCGGCGATCTTGAAGTGCTCGGCGGCCAGGGTCAGCGACTCGTGCGACATCAGCCGCTTGAGGGGCAGCCCCTCCTTGCGCATCAGCTTGGCGATCTGGTCCTTGCCGCGCTCGACCGCCTCCTCGCGGCGCTCCTTGGTGAACCACTGCCGGATCTTGGAGCGCGCTCGCGGCGACCTGACGAAGGTGAGCCAGTCGCGAGACGGGCCGGCGTTCTGGGCCTTGGAGGTGAACACCTCGACCACGTCGCCGTTCTCGAGCGTGGACTCCAGCGGCACCAGCCGGCCGTTGACCCGGGCGCCGATCGTGTGGTGCCCGACCTCGGTGTGTACGGCGTAGGCGAAGTCGACCGGCGTCGCGCCGGACGGCAGCGCGATGACGTCGCCGCGCGGGGTGAAGACATAGGTCTCGGCGCGGTTGATCTCGAAGCGCAGCGACTCGAGGAACTCACCGGGGTCCTCGACCTCGCTCTGCCAGTCGAGGAGCTGGCGGACCCAGTTCATGTCGTCGAGGTCGCCGAGCTTCTCGGTGTCGACGCCGACCCGGCCGTCCTCCTTGTACTTCCAGTGCGCCGCGACGCCGTACTCCGCCCGGCGGTGCATGGCGAAGGTGCGGATCTGCATCTCGACCGGCTTGCCCTGCGGGCCGATGACCGTGGTGTGCAGCGACTGGTACATGTTGAACTTGGGCATCGCGACGTAGTCCTTGAACCGGTTGAGCACCGGGTTCCAGCGCGAGTGCAGTACGCCGAGGACCGAGTAGCAGTCGCGGTCGTCAGCGACGAGGATGCGGATGCCGACCAGGTCGTAGATGTCGGTGAACTCCCGGCCGCCGACGATCATCTTCTGGTAGATCGAGTAGTAGTGCTTCGGGCGGCCGGTCACCGTGGCCTTGATCTTGGCCTCGCGGAGGTCCTCCTCGACGCGGGTGATGACCTCGGCCAGGAACTGGTCGCGGGACGGCGCGCGCTCGGCGACCATCCGAACGATCTCGTCGTAGATCTTGGGGTGCAGGGTGGCGAACGCGAGGTCCTCGAGCTCCCACTTGATGGTGTTCATCCCGAGCCGGTGGGCCAGCGGCGCGTAGATGTCGAGGGTCTCGCGGGCGACCCGCTCCTGGGTCTCCTGGCGGACGTAGCGCAGGGTCCGCATGTTGTGCAGCCGGTCCGCCAGCTTGATGACCAGCACGCGGATGTCGCGGGCCATCGCCACGATCATCTTGCGGATGGTCTCGGCCTGCGCGGAGTCGCCGTACTTGACCTTGTCGAGCTTGGTCACGCCGTCGACGAGCTGGGCGACCTCGGCCCCGAAGTCCGCCTTGACCTGCTCGAGGGTGTACGGCGTGTCCTCGACCGTGTCGTGGAGCAGGGCGGCCACCAGGGTCGGCTCGGTCATGCCGATGTCGGCGAGGATCGTCGTCACCGCGAGCGGATGGGTGATGTAGGGGTCACCGCTCTTGCGGGTCTGGGTGCCGTGCATCTCCGCGGCGGTGTTGTAGGCGCGCTCGAGCAGGGCCAGGTCGGCCTTGGGGTGGTTGGCGCGGATCGCCCGGAACAGCGGGTCGAGGACCGGGTTGCCGGGCTGGCTGCGCGTCGCGACCCGGGCCAATCGCGAGCGCATCGACCGGGTGGCCGCCGGGCCGGGGCTGGTCGTGGTGCCCTCACCGCGCTCCTCGGCGCGCGCCGTGTTGCGCCGGGTGCGGAGCCGCTCGACGGGCCTGTCGACGGGCTGGTCGACTGGCGTGTCGACTCGCTTCTCGACGGTGGGGTCGGCGTCCGACGCGGCGCGCTCCTCGGTGCGCTCCTCGGTCACCCACCCAGCCTACGCGGCCGCGGAGTCGGCCGACTCAGATCGTCAGCAGGCTGTGCAGGGGCAGGTCGCCGATCGTCTCGCGACCGGGCAGGAAGCTCAGGTCCATCAGCACGGCGACGCCGACGGCGATGCCGCCGCACGACTCGATCAGGCGGCGCGTCGCCGCGACCGTGCCGCCGGTCGCGAGCACGTCGTCGACGAGCAGCACCCGCTCCCCCGGCGCGATCGCGTCGCTGTGCAGCTGGAGCGTGGCCTCGCCGTACTCCAGCGCGTACGAGACCGAGTGGGTCTCGCGCGGCAGCTTGCCGGCCTTGCGCACCGGGACGAAGCCGGTGCCGAGCGCCAGCGCGACCGGCGCGGCCAGGATGAACCCGCGCGCCTCCATCCCCGCGACCTTGTCGACCACCGTGGCGCCGGACCCGTCGCGTCCGGCCGCGGCGAGGGCACCGATCACGGCGGTGAAGGCGTCGTGGTCGGCCAGCAGGGGCGTGATGTCCTTGAAGACCACCCCCGGCTCGGGGAAGTCGGGGACGTCGACCACCATCCGCTGCAGCGCCTCACGCGCGGCCTGTGTCACGTCCGTCTGCGTCACTTGCGCTTCGAGCGGGGCTGGCGGGTGGGCTGCTGCCGTCCGGCGGCTCGACTCTGACCCACCGGTCGCTGCGGGGTCGGGACCGTGCGGCCCCGCCCCATCGCCTCGGGCGACGCGCTCGGGCGCGGCGCCTCGTCGAGGTCATCGAGGTCGTCGTCGTCGGGATCGGCGACGAGTACGCCGCCCGCGGCCGCGTCGTCGGGGTCCATGATCGGCAGGTCGTCCTTGAAGACGGGCACCGAGGCGTAGCGGTCGGCGTTGCGGCGCTCGCGCGCCTTGGCCCGGCGCTCGGCGAGCACGATGTCGGTCTCGTTGGACTTCAGCTGCACCAGCAGCGGCGTGGCGATGAAGATCGAGGAGTAGGCACCCGCCGCCATGCCGACGAACAGGGCGAGCGCGAGGTCCTTCAGCGAGCTCGCGCCGAGCTGGACGGCGCTGACGTAGAGGATCGCCCCGACCGGGATCAGCGCGACCAGGGAGGTGTTGATCGAGCGGACCAGGGTCTGGTTGACCGCGAGGTTCGCCGCCCTGGCGTACGTCGTCCGGCTGGCTCGCAGGTTCTTGGTGTTCTCACGGATCTTGTCGAAGACCACGACGGTGTCGTAGAGCGAGAAGCCGAGGATCGTGAGCAGCCCGGTGACGGTCGCCGGGCTGACCTCGAAGCCGGAGAGCGCGTAGACCCCGACCGTGATGACCATGTCGTGGGCGAGCGCCACGATCGCAGCGGCCGACATCTTCCATTCTCGGAAGTAGGCCCAGATGAACAGGATGACGAGCACCAGGAAGACGACCAGGCCGGTGATGGCGCGGTTCTTGACCTCGTCGCCCCAGCTCGCGCCGATCTGGTCCTGGGAGATCTGCTGCGCCGGGTCCACGCCGAGGGTGTCGACGATCGCCTGGGTGACCTCGCTGCTCTCGGCGGTGGTGAGCTCCTCGGTCTGGATCAGGATCGAGGTCTTGCCCGCGGTCGAGACCACCGGAGCGTCGGCATTCTTGATGCCGAGCCCGCCGACGACCTCGCGGAGCTTGTCGGCGTTCTCCTGGCTGGCCTCGGACGGGTCGAGCTTGCTGACCGTGAACTGGTTGCCGCCGGTGAACTCGAGACCGTAGTTGAGTCCCTTGACCGTCAGGCCGAACACCGCCAGCAGCACGATCAGCCCGGAGATGGCGTACCAGAGCCACTTGCGGCCGACGAAGTCGACCGACCTGCTGCCGTTGTAGAGGTCGTTGCCGAGCCGGCTCATCCTGCCCATCAGACCGTGCCTCCCTTGGCCGGGTCGGGGGTGCTCGAACGGGTGGCGGTCGCCACGCGCGGTCGGTCGCCGGTGATCTTGTCGATGCCCAGCGTCTCTGCGCTGAGCCCGGACAGCCGGCCGCCGCTGTTGTAGAAGTGCAGCTTCGCGAACAGCGAGACGAGCGGCTTGGTGAACCAGAAGAAGACCACGAGGTCGATGATCGTCGACAGTCCGAGAGCGAACGCGAAGCCGCGGACCACGCCGGCCGCGAAGATGTAGAGCACGATCGCCGCGAGCAGCGAGACGGCGTCGGCGGCCAGGCAGGTGGCCCGGGCGCGCACCCAGCCCGCCTCCACGGCGACCCGCATCGACTTGCCGTCTCTCATCTCGTCACGGATGCGCTCGAAGTAGACGATGAACGAGTCCGCGGTGATGCCGACCGCCACGATCAGACCGGCGATTCCGGGCAGCGTCAGGGTGAAGTTGGCGGTCTTGGAGAGCAGCAGCACCATGGCGTACGTCGTGGCGCCGGCCACGAGCAGCGAGCCGATGACCACGATGCCGAGGCCGCGGTAGTAGAAGAGGCAGTAGATCATCACCAGGAGCAGCCCGACGATGCCGGCGGTGATGCCCGCGGTGAGCTGGTCACCGGCCAACGAGGGACCGATGGTCTCGACGCTGTAGTCGGCGAACGACACCGGCAGCGCACCGAACTTGAGGCTGGTCGCCAGGCTCTTGGCCGACGCCTCGGTGAAGTGACCCTCGATCTGCGGCTTGCCGTCGGTGATCAGCGCGTTCATCGTCGGCGCCGAGATCACCTGGCCGTCGAGGACGGCCGCGAACTGCCGGCACGGCGGCACGTCGCCGCTGGGGCACACCAGGGCCTGGGAGATCTTCGTGAAGGCGCTGGTGCCGTCGCCGTCGAAGTCGAGGGCAACCACGTAGCTCAGCGAGTTCTGGGGGATGGCGGCCTGGGCGTTGTCGAGCTGGCTGCCCTCGATCATCGCCGCCGAGAGCAGGTACTTCTGAGCGGTCTTGGTCTCCGGGTCCCACTCGCAGGTGACCAGCGGCTTCTTGGGGTCGTCCTCGACGTTGACCGGCTTGCCGTCCTGCGGGCAGGTGAAGGCGTTGTAGGCGTCGATCGCCTCCTGGTTGGGCGCGTCGATCCACTTGATCGGGTCGCCGACGTCCTTGCCACCCGGGGGGCTCGGCAGCGGAGCGGTCGACGACGAGGCGGAGGCGCTGGGGGCGGTCGAGCCGGCGCTCGGGCTGGCCGACGTGCTGTCGCTCGGCGTGCTGCTCGGGGAGGCGCTCGAGGTGTCGGACGGCGTGGCTGTTGGGCTGGCGGAACCGTCGGCGTAGTGCACCGGCGCGCGGTTGGCGGTCCCGGACGGAGTGGCCGTGTCAGACGGCACGGCCGTGTCCGACGGGGCGGTCGTGTCGGACGGCGCCGTGCTGGCCGAGGTGGTCGGCGACGCGGGTGCCGTCACACCGACCCCGGTGCCACTGGTGTCGGGCGCCGTGGGGTCCTGCGGGGTGGTGGGCGTGCCGGACTGGCAGCGGGTCGGGTCCTGGTCGTCGCAGGCGACCAGCCGGAACCTCAGCTGCGCCTGGCGCTTGACCGTGTCGACGAGGTCGCTGCGGCTCTTCCCGGGGATCTCGACCACGATGTACTTGTTCCCCTGGACGGTCACCTCGGCCTCGGCGACACCGGTGCCGTTGACGCGCTGGTCGATGATCTTGCGCGCTTCGTTGAGGGACTCGGCGCTGGGGTTGCCCTTGGGCGTCAGCCGGATGCTGGTGCCGCCCTTGAGGTCGAGGCCGAGCTCGGGCTTCCAGCTGCCCGCGAGGGCCACCAGCCCGAAGGCGATCGCCAGCCCGAGGAAGAACACCCCGAGGGTGCGTCCTGGCCGGGCGGTCTTGCGTGCCATCTCAGTTCTCCTCCGAGACTTCCCCATCGTGGGCGTCTGCTGTGTCTGCTGCGTCGGCTGGTGCCGGTGACTCGGCCTCGTGGAGCACCTGGCCGACCGCACCGCGGGCGACCTTGATGACGACTCCGTCGGCGATCTCGACCCGCGCCGCGTCCTCGTCGAGGCCGCGGAGTGTGCCGTGGACGCCCGAGGTGAGCATCACCTCGTCCCCCACCTCCAACGTGGACTGCAGGTGTGCGAGTTCCCGCTGACGGCGTACCTGTGGCCGGATGAGCACCAGCCAGAACAGGAGGGCTATTCCGACGAGGAACAGCACCGGGAGGAGATCTTGCACGAGGGGGGAGTCTACGGCGGGGCCGCGCGAACGCCGCATCGGGAGTGAGCGCTGCGTCACTCCTCGAAGAGCGTCGGCTCCTGGGTCGCGGGCGGGGTCAGGCCGAGGTGGCGCCACGCCGCCGCGGTGGCGACCCGGCCGCGCGGCGTACGGGCCAGGAAGCCCTGCCGGACCAGGAACGGCTCGGCCACCTCCTCGACCGTCTCCCGCTCCTCACCGACCGCCACCGCGAGGGTGGAGAGGCCCACGGGCCCTCCGCCGAAGCGGCGGCAGAGCACGTCGAGCACGCCGCGGTCGAGCCGGTCGAGGCCGAGCTGGTCCACCTCGTAGAGGTCGAGGGCGGCGTGCGCGATCTCCAGGGTGACGGTGCCGTCGGCGCGGACCTGGGCGTAGTCGCGGACCCGCCGCAGCAGCCGGTTGGCGATGCGCGGCGTACCGCGCGAGCGGGAGGCGATCTCCGCGGCGCCCTCGGGCGTGGTGGGTACGGCGAGCAGGCCCGACGAGCGGTTGACGATCAGCTCCAGCTCGCTGGCCTCGTAGAACTCCAGGTGACCGGTGAACCCGAACCGGTCGCGCAGCGGCCCGGGCAGCAGCCCGGCCCGGGTGGTGGCTCCCACCATCGTGAACGGCGGGATCTCCAGCGGGATCGCGGTGGCGCCCGGCCCCTTGCCGATCACGACGTCGACGCGGAAGTCCTCCATCGCGAGGTAGAGCATCTCCTCGGCGGCTCGCGACATCCGGTGGATCTCGTCGATGAACAGGACGTCGCCCTCGTTCATCCCCGACAGGATCGCGGCCAGGTCGCCGGCGTGGGTCAGCGCCGGACCGCTGGTCAGCCGCAAGGGGGCGCCCACCTCGGCGGCGATGATCATCGCGAGCGTGGTCTTGCCGAGCCCGGGCGGGCCGGAGAGCAGCACGTGGTCGGGTGCCCGGTCGCGCAGCCGCGCGGCCTCGAGCACCAGCCCCAGCTGCTCGCGCACCCGCTGCTGGCCGATGACCTCGTCGAGGGTCCGCGGGCGGAGCGCGGCCTCGATCGCCCGCTCGTCCGGCTCGGCCTCGGGCGCGGTCAGGTCGCTGTCGATGTTGCTCATGCCCGGCTCAGGGTCTGCAGGGCCAGCCGCAGCAGCGCACCGATGTCGGGGTTGTCGCCGGCCTGGTCGGCGACCGACTCGACGGCGCGGTCGGCCTCGCGGGCCGGCCAGCCGAGGCCGGTGAGCCCCTGGTGCACCTGGTCGCGCCAGGTCGCGGTCGCCGGCGTACCGAGGGTGCGGCCCGCACCCACGGGGCCTCCGAGGCGGTCCTTGAGCTCGAGGATGATGCGCTGGGCGACCTTCTGCCCGATCCCCGGCACCTTGGTGAGTGTCTTGACGTCGTCACCGGCGACGGCGATGCGCAGGGTGTCGGGGCTGAGCACGGCGAGCATCGCCTGGGCCAGCTTGGGGCCGACCCCGCTCGCGGTCTGCACCAGCTCGAAGACGGCCCTCTCGTCCTCGTCGAGGAAGCCGAAGAGGGTCAGCGAGTCCTCCCGCACCACCAGGCTCGTGGGCAGCGTGGCGACCTGGCCGGTGCGGAGCGTGGCCAGCGTGCCGGGCGTGCAGATCAGCTCGAGCCCGACTCCCCCGACCTCGAGCACCGCGCTCGAGAGCGTCACCGCCGCGACCGGGCCGCGCACGAAGGCGATCATCAGGGCCTGCTCCTTCCCGCGGCGGCGAGGGCCGCGTCGATCCGCGACTGGGCGCCGCCGCGCCAGATGTGGGTGATCGCCAGGGCGAGGGCGTCGGCTGCGTCGGCGGGCTTCGGCGAGCTCTCGAGCCGGAGGATCCGGGTCACCATCGCTCCCACCTGGGCCTTGTCGGCGCGGCCGTTGCCCGACACCGCCGCCTTGACCTCGCTCGGGGTGTGCATCACGACGGTGATCCCCCGCCGCGCCGCGCAGACCATGGCGATGCCGCTGGCCTGGGCGGTGCCCATCACGGTGCTGACGTCGGAACGCGCGAAGACCCGCTCGATCGCCACCACGTCGGGCCGGTGCTCCTCGATCCAGGCGTCCAGGGCCCGCTCGATGCTGACCAGCCGCTGTGGGATGGGCAGGTCGGCCGAGGTGCGGATGACGTTGACGTCGACCAGCCGCAGCGGCCGGCCCGTCTCCCCCTCGACCACGCCGACGCCGCACCGGGTCAGCCCGGGGTCGATGCCGAGCACACGCATGAGAGCCTCTCGTCCGAACAGATGTTCGTACGAACGCTAACCGGGGTACGCCGTCCCCGTGGGCGCGACACGCGGCGCAAGGTCAGGCGGGTGCGCCTTCCTCCGGCGCACCCGGCGCCCAGCGGGTCGGCATCGCTCGGGCAGGGTGGACGCATGCAGTCGACCCCCATCACCGCCGAGCTGGTCCGCGGCGCCGCCGAGCTGGAGCGGACCGAGCACGGCCTGCTCCCCCACCGGCTGCCCGCCTGGGCGCGGGACCAGTGCCCGGAGCCGCAGCTGCTGATGGCCGAGTCGCAGCCGGCCGGCGTACGGCTGGTCTTCCGGACCGCCGCGACCGAGGTCGAGCTCGACGCGCACCGGGTGCTCACCAACTACGTGGGGGTGCCGCGGCGGCCGGACTGCTTCTACGACCTCTGCGTCGACGGCGAGCTGACGGCCCAGATGAGCATCACCGGGGGTGACGAGGTGGTGCTCGACTTCAGCGGCGGCGCCGAGCACCGGCGCGGCCGGACGGGGACGGTCCGCTTCGTGGGTCTGCCTGCGCGCGACAAGCTGGTCGAGCTGTGGCTGCCGTGGAGCGAGACGACCCACCTCGTCGAGCTGCGGGCCGATGCTCCGATCTCCCCCACCCCGCTGGACCGGCCGGTCTGGCTGCACCACGGCAGCTCGATCAGTCACGGTTCGGTGGCGGACAGCCCGAGCACGACCTGGCCGGCGCTGGCCGCGGCTCGCGGCAGTGTCGAGCTGGTCAACATCGGGCTGGCCGGGAGCGCGCTGCTCGACCCGTTCACCGCGCGCACCATGCGGGACACGCCCGCAGACCTGGTCAGCGTCAAGATCGGGATCAACCTGACCAACCTGGACCTGATGCGACGCCGCGCCCTCGGCCCGGCGGTGCACGGCTTCCTCGACACGATCCGCGACGGCCACCCCGACGTGCCGCTCCTGGTCGTCTCGCCGCTGCTGTGTCCCATGCACGAGGAGACGCCCGGACCGGGCAGCTTCGACCTGGAGGCCGCAAGGGTCGGCGAGGTGCGGTTCGTCGCCCTCGGCGACCCGGCCGAGGTCGCAGCCGGCAAGCTCACCTTGCAGGTGATCCGCGAGGAGCTGGCCGGAGTCGTGGCCCAACGCGCCAAGTCGGACCCGGCGATCCACTACCTCGACGGGCTGTCGCTCTACGGCGAGGCCGACCACGAGGCGCACCCGCTCCCGGACGCCCTGCACCCCGACGGCGAGACCCACCGGCTGATCGCTGCACGCTTCGCCGACGCGGCGTTCGGGCCGGGTGGGCCGTTCGGCGGCAGGGAGGCCTGACCCGAGTTTCGTCGTCCAGCGTCGGGTTTCGTCGGCCGACCGACGAAACCCGGCACCGCCGGCTCAGGCGTCGAGCGCCTCCATGACCTCGTCGGACACGTCGTAGTTGGCGTAGACGTTCTGCACGTCGTCGAGGTCCTCGAGCGCCTCGACCAGCCGGAACACCTTGGCGGCGGCATCCTGGTCGAGAGCCACCTCGTTGTCGGGGACGAACGACGCCTCGGCCGAGTCGTAGTCGATGCCGGCGGCCTGGAGCGCGGTGCGTACGGCGACCAGGTCGGTCGGCTCGGAGACCACCTCGAAGCTGTCGCCGAGGTCGTTGACGTCGTCGGCACCCGCGTCGAGGGTCGCCTCGAGGATGTCGTCCTCGGTGACCTGCTTGCCGTCCTGCTCGACCGGGACGATCACGACGCCCTTGCGGTTGAACAGGAACGACACCGAGCCCGGGTCGGCGAGCGAGCCGCCGTTGCGGGTCATCGCGGTGCGGACCTCCATCGCGGCGCGGTTCTTGTTGTCGGTCAGGCACTCGATGAGCATCGCCACGCCGGCCGGCCCGTAGCCCTCGTAGGTGATCGTCTGGTAGTCCGCCCCGCCGGTCTCGGCACCGGAGCCGCGCTTGACCGCACGGTCGATGTTGTCGTTGGGGGCCGAGGACTTCT
>Ga0268264_10000466_pt1 | contig 55015 bp, 50 predicted proteins | sample KBSSwiS32_FD_190357 | JGI IMG/M metagenome (GOLD analysis project Ga0268264, IMG submission 190357) | Switchgrass rhizosphere microbial communities from Kellogg Biological Station, Michigan, USA - KBS Switchgrass S3-2 (SPAdes) (version 2) | ecosystem: Host-associated > Plants > Roots >... | reverse complement strand
TGCGCCGAGCGTTTTTTAACCGAGTAATACTCGAGATGCGTGGTGATCACCCGCACGTCGCCGAATGGCGCCTCGACCACCGCCTCGACCGCGACGCGCGGCATACTCGGCACGGCGTGATCGGCGGGATAGGGCAGCAAATTGCGATATGCCTGCTTCACGGGCAACCGCGACAGGATCATGTTGCCGAAGCGGCGGCGGGGGCCCTCGTCGCTGATCTGGTCAACCGCCACGCCGGGAACCGCGGTGAAACCGGGCAACAGCGATTCAAGGAGCGCGAACTGGTCCTCGCCCTCGCTTCCCGCCAATAGAGGATCCGGATAGTTGTCGGCGATTTCCTGCAGGCACAGCACGTCGAAGTCCGCGAGACGAACGGCCGTCGCGATGACCCGCGCCGGATCGACTTTCTGGTCGACGCCGCGACACCATTGCACATTCCACGTAATCAGCTTCATCGCGCAGTTATCTTATACCCGCACGCATGAACGACTGGACGAATTGACGTTGAAAGAGCAGAAAGGCCACCAGCAGCGGCGCCGACGTAAGCAGCGTCGCCGCCGTGATGATGGACCAATCGATGCCCTGGTCGGTGGCCGAGAAGACCTGCAGCCCCACCGTCACCGGCCTCGACTCCACCGAGTTGGTGATGATGAGCGGCCAGAGGAAATTGTTCCAGTGATAGCTGACACTCACCAATGCATAGGCGAGGTAGGTCGGTCGCGCGAGCGGCACGTAGACCTTCCACAACACCTGCAATGGCGTGCAGCCTTCGACACGCGCCGCTTCGTCCAGCTCGCGCGGCACGCCCTTGAATGTCTGCCGGAGCAGGAAAATACCGAAGGCGCTCGCCATGTACGGAAGGCCGATGGCCAGGATGGTGTCCTTCAAGCCAAGCGTGGTCATCGTCCGGTAGTTTTCGACGATCAGCACGTCGGGCATCACCATCAGCTGGACCAGCACCAGGGCGAACAGCACGTTGCGCCCGGGAAACTCGAAGCGCGCGAACGCATAGGCGGCGAGCGTCACCAGCACGAGCTGCGCCGCCAGAACCATGGTGACGAGCAGCACCGTGTTGAAAAAATAACGCGCGAACGGCGCGGCGGACCAGGCGCGGGCGAAATTGTCGAGGGTCAGCGGCGCCGACAGATCGAATCGCGTCGAGAACTCGGCCGGATGAAACGCGGTCCAGAATGCGTAGAGCAGCGGCAGCACCCACAGGAATCCCAGCAGCCACGCGGCGCCGGTTTCCAGCGAGCGCGTGAAGCCGCGTGGCGCATAGACCATACTGCTCATACGACCCCCACGCTTGCGGCTATCGCCGCTGCGCTGCTCCCGAGGGCGGTCAGCTGTCGCGCGGTCTTGGGCGGCCCGGCGGCGCTCATTGGTAATGCACCTTGCGCTCGAGGAAATAGAACTGGGCAAGCGCGACCAGCCCGAGCACGGCGAGCAGCACGATCGTAAGCGCTGCCGCATAGGCGGAGTCCCAGAAGCGAAATCCGATCTCGTAGATGTAGTACAGCAGCAGCGCCGTCGCATTGTCCGGCCCGCCGCGGGTCATGACGACGATGTGGTCGACCAGCCGGAATGCGTTGATCACCGCGTTGACCAGCACGAACAACGTCGTCGGCATCAGCAGCGGGAACGTGACGCGGCGGAAAAAATACCAGCGCGACGCGCCTTCGATCGCCGCGGCTTCCGCGAGGTGCGGCGACATCGATTGCAACGCGGCAAGATAGAAAATCATGAAAAACCCTGCCTCCTTCCAGATCGTCACCACCATCAGCGCCGGCAACGCCGTGCCCTTGCTGCCCAGCCAGTTGTGGCTCTGCGTACCGAACCAGCCCAGGAATTTTTCCAGCAGCCCATACTCGGGCGTGTAGAAAAACAGCCAGATATTCGCGACGGCGATCATCGGCAGGATCGTCGGGGTGAAATAGGCGAGACGCAAAATGCCGCGGCCAGGAATGCGCTCGTTCACCCACACCGCCATCACCAACGCGATGACGATCGACGGAATGATGGTCCCGACGGCGTACCAGATGTTGTTGGACAGCGCCTGCCAGAAGATCGGGTCGTCGACGAGCTGACGGTAGTTATCGGCGCCGACGAACACGACGGGACGGCTGCCCTTCGGCGTGGAGAAGAAGCTGTGCCAGAGCGTGGCCACGGCGGGGTAGTGCGTGAACAGCACGAGCAGCGCCATCGCGGGCAGCAGAAGCAGCCAGCCGTACACCCATTGTGCCGTTCGTGTCATTGTTCCAGATCAGCCGATGCCCGCCCTCTCCGCGCGCGGGGAGGGCGAGCCGCATCGGGCGTCTATTTCTTGAACGGCCGCAGAATTCGCTCCGACTCCCGTTGCGCGTCCTTCATGGCCGCGTCCGACGTCTTGGTCCCGGTGAGCGCCGCTTGCAGACCATCGTTGAGGGCTTTGGTGACGCGCTGATTCTCGTGCGTCGACAGTTCGGCTTTGGCGTACGGCAACTGGTCGCGCGCGACCGCCGCCGCGGGAAAGCCGGCCACGTATTGCTTCATCACCGGCGTTTCCCACGCATCGGCGCGCACGGCGACATAGCCCGTATCGATCCCCCATTGCGCGGCGCGCTGGGGCGTGGTCACCCACTTGATGAACTTGAACGCAGCGTCGCGTTGCGCGGGGGTCGACTTCGCGAAGATGTAGAAGTTGCCGCCGCCCGTCGGGCTGCCGCGCTGCTTGCCCGCCGGAAGCATCGCCACGCCGAAATCGAACTTGGCGTTGGTCTTGACGTTGGTGAGGTTGCCGGTGGTGGTCCAGACCATCGCGACCTTCTTCTCGAAGAAGTCCTTGGGCGTGGTGCCCCACTCGACGATGCCTTCCGGGTGGACCTTGTATTTCTTCACCAGGTCGACCCAGTATTGAAGCGCGCCGATCACTTCCGGCTTGTCGTAGTACGTCTCGGTGCCCGCGCTGTTCATCAGGACCGCGCCGTTTTCGATGGCGAGCCCCTGGAAGAGCCAATACGGAAACCCCGACGACGGAATCTGCACGCCCCATTGCGTGACCTTGCCCGACGCATCGCGCTTGGTCAGCTTCTCCGCATACGCGGTCATTTCGTTCCATGTCGCCGGCGGCTTGTTGGGGTCGAGCCCCGCTTCCTTGAACAGCTCCTTGTTGTAGTAGAGAACGATCGTCGAGCGCTGGAACGGAATGCCCCACGTCTTGCCGCCGGTCTGGCTGTTCTCCATGAATGCCGGATAGAAGCTGGCAAGCCACGCGCGATCGTCAGCGGTCTTCACGAGGTCGTCAAACGGCACGATCGCATCCTCGTCGATCAGCGTGAACATGTCGGTCGACAGCAGGATCGACGTCACCGGCGGCTCGCCGCTTTTCACCGCGGTCAGTGCCTTGGTGATCGATTCCTGGTAGCTTCCCGAATAGATCGGCTTCAGCTTGATGCCGGGATTTTCCTTTTCGAAGTCGGCGGCGTAGCCATCGATGATCTTCGTGATCGGCCCGCCCACCGCGACCGGATAGTAGAACGACACTTCGGTTTGCGCCTGCACGGCGGTCGCCGCGACGAATGCACATGCCGCGGCAAGCGCGCCGACGATGTTACGAACGAAACGATTCCCCATGATGCCTTCCTCCTCGATGCGCGGAATGAATCCGCGTTGTTACGCTATCAGCGTTGCCGGCGCGTGACGCACGCGCAGATCATGGCGCACACCGCCGGCATCAAAAAAGTGTTGGGCGCCAGGCGCCCACTTGAGCCAAGTCGCGTCCCCCGCCGACAGGCCGACACTGCCAGGGGCCCGCACCGCGAGCGACTGGCCGCCAAGCCGGCACGTCAATAATGAGTCGCCGCCCAGATATTCGACGCTCTCGACCGCGGCGCGGATGCCTGTCTCGAAACCCAGTCCGATGTGCTCGGGGCGCACACCGAGCATGCCGGTCGCGAATTCCGGCGGGAACACGATCGGACCCTCGGTTCCCGCGATGACGGCGCCGCCCGGCCCCGGCTCCAGCTTGAGCAGATTCATCGGCGGCGTACCGATGAAGCGGGCGACGAACACGTTGGCCGGGGTTTCATAGAGGTGAACCGGTGTGCCGTTCTGCTCGATGCGTCCGCTGTTCAGCAGGATCACCCGGTCGGCCATCGACATCGCTTCGACCTGATCGTGCGTCACGTAGACCATCGTGATGCCGAGCTTGCGTTGCAACGCGCGGATCTCCTGGCGCATCTCGGCGCGCAGCTGCGCATCGAGATTCGACAGCGGCTCGTCCATCAGGCAAACCGGCGCTTCGTTGATGATCGCGCGGCCCAGCGCCACGCGCTGCTGCTGCCCACCCGACAACTGCGACGGCTTGCGCGCGAGCAGCGCGGTCAGGCCGAGCAATTCGGCAACGCGGGCGAGCCGCGACGCGCATTCCTCGGCGCTCGTCCGCCGCACGCGCAAACCGAACAGGATATTCTCGGCCACCGAAAGATGCGGAAACAGCGCATAGCTTTGAAAGACCATCGCGATGTTGCGCCGCGCCGGCGGCAGCCTGGTCACGTCGACATCACCGATCGTGATGCGGCCACTGTCGGCCGCTTCGAGTCCGGCAATCAGCCGAAGCGTAGTCGACTTGCCGCAACCCGAAGGCCCGAGCAGGACGTTGAGCGTGCCCGCCTGAAGCGCAAACGAAATCCCGTCGACGGCGTGCACCTGACCATGGGCGGTCGTCCAGTGCTTGCTGACGTTATCGACGGCGATGGCCGACACTTTCGAAAACTCCGACCCTATTGACCGAAGAGCGCCGTCAGCGCAGCGCCAGGATCCGGGGCGCGCATGAAGGCCTCGCCGACCAGGAATGCGTGCACACCCCGATCGCGCATCATCGCCACGTCGCGCTGCGCCACGATGCCGCTTTCCGTGATCACCAGCCGATCCTTCGGGACCCGCGGCAACAGGTTGAACGTCGTATCGAGCGTGACGCTGAAGTTGCGCAGATTGCGATTGTTGATGCCGAGCAGCGGCGTCTTGAGCCGCAATGCCCGGTCGAGCTCGTCGCCGCTATGGATCTCGACCAGAACGTCCATCCCGTACGCGATCGCGCACGCCTCCAGTGTCGCCATCTGCGCATCCTCGAGCGCCGCCACGATGAGCAGGATCGCGTCGGCGCCCAGCGCGCGCGACTCGGCCACCTGGTATTCGTCGATGATGAATTCCTTGCGCAGCGCGGGTAGCGCACACGCACCGCGAGCGGCGATCAGATATTCGGGGGCGCCCTGAAAGAACGGTCGGTCGGTGAGCACCGACAGGCACGTCGCACCGGCGCGTTCGTAGCTCGCCGCAATGGCAGGCGGATCGAACGTTTCGCGCAGCACGCCTTTGCTGGGGCTCGCCTTCTTGATTTCGGCGATGACCGCGGGTTTCCCGCCCGCGATTCGCGAACGCAGCGCCCGCTCGAATCCCCGCGGCGTCCCGGCGGCGCGCGCGTCGGCGTCCACCGCCGCGAAGGGCCGCGCGACTTGCGCCGCGATGACTTCCTGCGCCTTGGTGGTGACTATCTTCTCGAGGATGTCGCTTTTCGCCATGATGCCTGTCGTCAGGGAGTCGAGGGCTCGGACGCCGCGGGCAGCTGGAGACCGAGATAACGCTCGCCGAAGCCGAGGCCCTTCCAGAACCTGAGGCCGGACGCATTCCAGGCGAGCACCTCGACCAGGACCCGTTTGTCGACCGCAAAAAATTCGGCGCGCATGCGGTGGAACGCGCGCTGGCCCAAACCGATGCCACGGCGCTCGGGAACGACGAAAAAGTGCCGCAGGTGCACACACTCGGGCAGATCGCGAAACAACGCGTACCCGATCGGGCCGCCCTTCGTTTCGAAGAGGCATGCCCGGTAGTCGTCGGCGAGCCACTCGCGCATCCGTTCGCCGAGCTCCACGGTGCTCATGGCATTCTCGTGCCGCTCGTCGCGAATGAGCTGCGCATTGAATTGCGCCAGCAGCCCGATTTCATCGCGGCGCGCGAGGCGAACCGTGAGATCGGCAACCGTCGCCGCCCGGGAGTCCGCCATCACGCGGGACTGGCCGCCAGCTTTTGCGTCGTCGCCACGAAGAGCTCGAGCTTCTTCTTCGCCGCGCCGCTGGCGATCGCGGTCCGCGCGCGGTCGATGCCCTCGGCAATGGACGCCGCCACGTTGGCCGCGTACAGCGCCGTGCCCGCGTTGAGCGTCACGATCTCGCGTGGCGTGCCTTCGATATCGCCCAGTGCCTCCAACACCATTTCCTTCGATTCCGCGGCGTCGGTGACCTTGAGACCGCGATTGGATTTCATCGAGAGGCCGAAGTCCTCCGGATGAATTTCGTATTCGCGGACCTCGCCGTCCTTCAACTCGCCGACCATCGTGGCCGCGCCGAGCGACACCTCGTCCATGCCGTCCTTGCCGTACACGACGAGCACGTGCTGCGCACCGAGCCGCTGCAACACGCGCACATGAATGCCGACCAGATCGGAGTGAAACACCCCGATCAGCTGGTTCGGCGCGCCGGCCGGATTGGTGAGCGGACCGAGGATGTTGAAGATGGTCCGCACGCCCAGCTCGCGGCGCACGGGTCCGGCATGCTTCATCGCGGCATGATGATTGGGCGCGAACATGAAACCGACGCCGGTCTCCGCGATGCAGGTGGCGACCTGCCCGGGCGTAAGCTGGATATTGGCGCCCAGCGACTCGAGCACGTCGGCGCTCCCCGACTTCGACGAAACCGACCGGTTGCCGTGCTTGGCGACGCGCGCGCCGGCGGCGGCGGCCACGAACATCGACGCGGTCGAGATATTGAACGTGTGCGACGCGTCGCCGCCGGTGCCCACGATGTCGACCAGATGCTCGCGGTCGGGCACGTCGACCTTGGTGGAAAGCTCGCGCATCACCTGCGCAGCCGCCGCGATCTCGCCGATCGTTTCCTTCTTGACGCGCAAGCCCACCGTCAGCGCGGCGATCATCACCGGCGACACTTCGCCGCTCATGATCTGCCGCATCAGCGACAGCATCTCGTCGTGAAAAATCTCGCGATGCTCGATCGTGCGTTGCAACGCGTCCTGGAGGGTAATGGACATGATCGGCGATCCCTCTTCAGGGCTGGAGGTCGCGCACTCGGCGGCGCGTCATGTCGACGCGGCAGCCGAGCAAGCCTTGCTCGGCACCGGCTCCGCTCGCATACATTGCTTTCACGAAGTCGCACTGCTCTTTGCGATATTCGGCGAAGGCGCGCATCGACTTGGCCAGCGCCGCGGCGGCGCCAGGACGGCCTGTCGCCGTGTCCAGCTGACGCGCGCGCGCGCCTGCCGCGCCTTCGATCTTGTTCAGCGCCGCCTGCGCCTCATTCTCGGCATCGATAAGACAACGGGTCACCGCCGTGTGGTCGCCCTTGATCATGCATTCGTCGAGCGCACCCGCGGCGGCGAGCGCAGTGCCGAACACGCTCGCGCACACGACGATCAACCATGCCATGGATTTCATCACCGGCTCTCCAGGAAATTCGCGAGCAATTGCTTGCCGTGTTCGGTCAGGATGGCTTCCGGATGAAACTGTACGCCCTCGACCGCCAGCTCGCGATGGCGTATGCCCATGATTTCGCCATCGTCGGCCGTCGCCGTCACCTCGAGCACCGCCGGCAGGTGGCCGCGCTCGATCGCCAGCGAATGGTACCGCGTGACGGCGAACGGCGTCGGCACCCCGGTGAACACGCCCCGCCCATCGTGCGTGACCGGCGACAGCTTGCCGTGCATCACGCGATCCGCCCGGACGATGCGCCCGCCGAAGGCCTGCCCGATCGCCTGGTGGCCAAGGCAAACGCCGAGGATCGGGATCTGCCCGGCAAAGCGCCGGATCAGCGGCACGCTGATGCCGGCCTCGTTGGGCGTGCAGGGTCCGGGCGACACGACGATCTGCGCGGGCGCTAGTTCGGCTACCTGTTCGAGGGTAATGGCGTCGTTCCGGAAGACCTGCACGTCGGCACCGAGCTCGCCGAAGTATTGGACGAGGTTGTAGGTGAAGCTGTCGTAGTTGTCGATCATCAGCAGCATGGTCGGTGCCCTCCCGGACGGCAGCGAACGAAGCGGGCCTGGGTGTCGTCGTGCCCGCTCGGCCGCCCGAAGGGCACGTAGCGCCCCCTCTGGGGGCAGCGAACGCAGTGAGCGTGGGGGTCATCCACCTATGCCTCCTCGTCCAGACCCTGCTGCACCATCTCGGCTGCGCGCAGCACGGCGCGCAGCTTGCTCAGCGTTTCCTGCCATTCGCCATCGGGGGACGAATCATGGACGATGCCGCCGCCCGCCTGCGCGTAGAGCGTACCGCCTTTCAACACGGCCGTGCGCAGCACGATCGCCGTGTCCATGTCGTCCTGGAAACTGATGTAGCCGGCGGCGCCCGAATAGATGCCGCGCTTGGTCGGCTCGAGCTCGTCGATGATCTCCATCGCGCGGACCTTCGGCGCACCGCTGACCGTGCCGGCCGGGAACGCGGCGCGCAGCACATCGATACTGGTGAGTCCGGGCTTCAATGTGCCTTCGACGTTGGATACGATGTGCATCACATGCGAATAACGCTCGATGATCATGCGGTCTGCGACACGGACGGAGCCGGTCTGCGCGACCCGGCCGACGTCGTTGCGGCCAAGATCGAGCAGCATCACGTGCTCGGCGAGCTCCTTCGGGTCGTTCGCCAACTCCTGCGCCAGCACTTCGTCGGCTTCACGCGTGGCGCCGCGTGGCCGCGTGCCGGCGATGGGGCGCAGCGTGATCGCCGTGCCCTCCTTGCGCACGAGGATTTCGGGCGAAGCGCCGACCACATGAAAATCGTCGAAGTCGTAATAGAACATGTACGGCGACGGATTGAGCGAACGCAGCGCGCGGTAGAGTGACAGCGGCGACTCGGCGAACGGCATGCTCGTCCGCTGCGACACGACGACCTGCATGATGTCGCCCGCGGCGATGTAATCCTTCGCGCGCAGGACCGCCGCCTTGTAGCCGGATTCGCCGAATTCGCTGCGCGCCTGCGACGTCGTGGTCGCGGTCTGGAACGGGATCGACACCGGCTCGCGCAGCTTGCGGCGCAGTTCCGACAGCCGCTCCCGCGCTTGCGCGTAAGCCGCGGGCGCCGCGGGATCCGCATAAACGATCAGTGAAATCTTGCCCCTCAAGTTGTCGACGACCGCCAGCTCTTCGGTCAACAGCAGCAGCAGGTCGGGAACGTCCGCGAGCCCCGGCGTCGGCGGTTTGGCGGTATTCGCGAGCCTCGTTTCGATGTGGCGGACGACGTCGTAGCCGAAAATGCCGGCAAGGCCGCCGCAAAAGCGCGGCAACCCCGGCAGAGGCGCGGCGTGAAAGCGCGAGCGGTACGACTCGACGAACGCGAGCGGATCGCCGTCGCGGGACTCGCGCACGCCGCTGTCGTCCTCGACATCCACGTGGCGGCCGCGCGCGCGCAGCCGCACCTGCGCGGGAAGCCCGATGAACGAATAGCGGCCAAACCGCTCGCCGCCGACGACCGATTCGAGCAGGAACGAGTAGCGCGCGTTGGCGAGCTTGAGGTACAGCGACAACGGCGTGTCGAGATCGGCGAACGATTCGAGGACGAGCGGAATGCGGTTGTAGCCCTGCGCGGCGAGCGCGCGAAATTGACTTTCGGTGATCATGCTTCGACCTCTTGTTACCGGACTTGTCTGAATCGGGGCGTCGCTTTGATTGGGGGCGCGCGACGCAAACGCGAAGGCTTAAGCTGGGCGCTGCCAGCGCCACTCGCCCACGCGCCGCCAGCCCGCGAAAGCGGGCGGCATGCCGAAGTCCGAAACGTCGAAGTTCATCATTACTGGTCGCAGGTGTCATTGCCCGCCGGACCGGTTCGTCCTTGCGGCGAGCGAATCGACTATACCATCGCCGCTGGGAGCCTGCTAGCCAACCCGGGCAAGTTCGCTGCGCATCTGCGCGATCGTCGCCTGATAATCGGGCGTGTCGAAAATGGCGCTGCCCGCCACGAAGGTGTCGGCGCCCGCCGCTGCGATCGAGCGGATGTTATCGATCTTCACGCCGCCGTCGACCTCGAGCCGGATCGGGCGTCCGGTACGCTGCTCGGCGACCGCGATCAGCTTGCGCGCCGCCTTCAATTTTTCGAGCGCGTGCGGAATGAATGCCTGCCCGCCAAACCCCGGGTTGACCGACATGATGAGTATCAGGTCGAGCTTGTCGATCACGTGCATGAGCCAGTCGAGCGGCGTGGCGGGGTTGAACACGAGTCCCGCCGTGCAGCCCGATTCATGGATCAGGCCGATCGTGCGGTCGACATGTTCGGTTGCTTCGGGATGGAAGCTGATGTGCGACGCGCCGGCGCGGGCGAAATCCGGAACGATGCGATCGACCGGCTTCACCATCAGATGGACGTCGATCGGAACGCTGCTGTGCGGCCGGATCGCTGCGCACACCAGCGGACCCAGCGTCAGATTCGGCACGTAGTGATTGTCCATGACGTCGAAATGAATGACGTCGGCGCCCGCGGCAATCACGTTGCGCACCTCCTCGCCCAGCCGCGCGCAATCGGCGGACAGGATCGAGGGAGCAATCCGGTAGGGGTTGGGCATCGGGCTATAATCGCTCGAGTGAATGTGAGTTACGACGATGGCGCAAGGCAAGCGATACGAGATCACCGTGGTTCCGAAAGCGTCCCTTCTCGCCGATCAATCCGATCCGGGGAAGAATCAATTCGTCTTTTCGTACACCATCACCATCACCAATACCGGCGACATCGCGGCGCAACTCGTGAGCCGCCACTGGATCATTACCGACGCCGAGCACAAGGTCCAGGAAGTCAAGGGGATCGGCGTCGTCGGCCAACAGCCGCTGCTCAAGCCCGGCGAAAGCTTCGAGTATACGAGCGGGGTGTCGATTCCGACGGCCGTCGGGACGATGCGCGGCAGCTACCAGATGCGCGCCGAGGACGGACAGACTTTCGATGCGCAGATCCCGCCCTTCACGCTGTCGGTGCCGCGCACGCTTCATTGAACGTCGTTGTTGCCCGGTGGCGGTGACGTTGACGGCGGTGGCTTGCGCCGCGCGTTCATCGTCCACCACACGATGACCACCGCGATGAGCAACGCCACCAGCGCTTCGAGCAGGAACCACTCCATGGCCGCGCCCTTTCATTGGTCCCGGCGCGCATCCGCCGTGGCCGCTGTCGCGATTGCCGCCGGCATCGCCGTCACCGGCTGCCAGACGGTACCGCCGCCCAAACCGGCGCCGATCGTCACGCCGCCGGCGCCATCGACATCGTCGCGCGCCGTGTTCACGCCCGCCGCGTGGACCGATCTGCCGGGCTTCGCCGCCGACCCGGTCGCCGCCGCATGGCCCGCGTTCGTCATTGGTTGCCGCGCATTGCTCGCCAATCCGAAAACCCAGCCGGTGTGGCAAAAACCGTGCGCTGAAAGCGCGCGTGTCGACGGCGCGAATTCCGACGCGGTGCGCGCGTTCTTCGCCGCGCATTTTAGCCCATACCGCATTGCCACCCAGGACGGCAGCGATGCCGGCCTGGTGACAGGCTACTACGAACCGCTGCTCGCCGGCTCGCGCGCGAGCACACCGCAGTTCGCGATCCCGCTCTACGCGCCGCCCGACGATCTGCTGACGATCGAGCTTTCCGACCTGTATCCGGAGCTCAAGGACAAGCGCGTGCGTGGCCGCGTCGAGGGGAAAAAAGTCGTTCCTTATTGGTCGCGCGCCGAGCTCGAGCGCGGCGCGCCGTCGCTCGCCGGCAAGGCGCTGGTTTACGTGGCCGATCCGGTCGAGGCGTTTTTCCTCGAAATCCAGGGCTCGGGTCGCATCGAGCTTACCGACGGATCGGTGATCCGCTTGAATTATGCCGATCAGAACGGCCATCCGTACCGCTCGATCGGGCGCGTGCTGAGTGATCGCGGCGAGCTGGCGCTCGAGCGCACGTCGATGCCGAACATCCGCGCCTGGGCGAAGGCGAATCCGGACAAGCTGCGCGGACTCCTCGACGAGAATCCGAGCTATGTTTTCTTTCGCGAAGTCGCAGCGCCCGCACCCGGATCGCTCGATGCCACGATCGACGGCCCGCTCGGCAGCCTTGGCGTGCCGCTGCTCGCCGGCCGGACGATCGCCGTCGATGCGCGGGCCATTCCACTCGGTGCGCCGGTGTTTCTCGCCACCACGCTGCCGTCTTCCGACGCGCCCCTCACGCGCCTCACGCTGGCGCAGGACACCGGGGGCGCCATTCGCGGACCGGTACGCGCGGATTTCTTCTGGGGCTTCGGTGCCGAGGCCGGGCGCGAAGCCGGTCGGATGCGGCAGCAGGGCCGGATGTGGCTGCTGTGGCCCAAAGGCGCACCGCTGCCGCAATAGGGTTGTCTCGATGGGTTTGCCGCAGCGGCGAATCCGCACACTGCACGTCAATCGGGTCTGACGCTATTGGGCGAGGACGTCTTCCGCCTGCTTGTCCGCGTGATACGACGAGCGCACGAGCGCACCCACGGCGGCGTGCCTGAAGCCCATTGCGTAGGCGGCGCGCTCGAACGACGCGAACGCGTCCGGATGCACGAAGCGCAGCACGGGCAGATGACCCGCCGAAGGCTGCAGATATTGGCCAAGCGTGAGCATGTCGATGCCATGCGCGCGCATGTCGCGCATCACCGCCAGGATCTCGTCGTCCGTTTCGCCGAGGCCGACCATCAGGCCCGATTTCGTCGGCACGCCGGGGACACGCGCCTTGAATTCCTGCAACAGACGCAGCGAGTGCGCGTAGTCCGAGCCGGGACGTACCTGTTTGTAGAGACGCGGCACCGATTCCAGATTGTGATTCATCACGTCAGGCGGCGCATTGGTGAGGATTTCCAGCGCGCGCTCGAGCCGGCCGCGGAAATCGGGGACCAGCACTTCGATCTGCGTCGCGGGCGAGCGCTCGCGCACGGCGCGGATGCAGTCGACGAAATGTTGAGCACCACCGTCGCGCAGGTCATCGCGATCGACGCTGGTGATCACGACATACTTGAGCGCAAGCGCCGCGATCGTCTTGGCGAGATTGAGGGGTTCATCGGGGTCGAGCGGCAGCGGCCGGCCGTGCCCGACGTCGCAGAACGGGCAGCGCCGCGTGCAGATGTCGCCCATGATCATGAACGTCGCCGTGCCCTTGCTGAAGCACTCGCCGATGTTCGGGCACGACGCCTCTTCGCACACCGTATGCAGGTGATGCTCGCGCAGGATCTTCTTGATCTCGTAGAAGCGCGGCGACGACGGAGCGCGCACGCGGATCCACTCGGGCTTCTTCAGCGTCTCGCCCGCCACGACCTTGATCGCGAATTTGGCAAATACGCGCGCCGTCTTGGCGTCGCCCTTGTGCTTCACACCCGCCGCGTTGGCGGCGGCCGCCTGGGGAGGGAGCTCCACGGTCACGACCGGCGCAGATGTTCGGCGAGAATCGGCGCAAGTTCGGCGCCCGCGGCGGCCACCGTGCGCGCGACGCCGAGATCGGCAAGCTGCGTGACGGCAAGCCCGGGATAGCCGCACGGATCGATGTCCGCGAACGGCGCGAGGTCCATTGCAATGTTCACTGCGAGCCCGTGATAAGTGCAACCGTTGCGCACCTTGAGTCCCAGCGCGGCGATCTTCGCCTCCACGTTCATGACCGCAACGTAGACACCCGGCGCCGATGGCTTCCCGTACGCAGAAACTCCCAAGGTTCGCAGCCATTCTATCACCGCGCCCTCGATGCTCCGGACCATGGCGCGGACGCCGACACGCGATCGCCGCAGATCGAAAAGCGTATACGCGACGAGCTGACCGGGACCGTGATAGGTGATCTGCCCGCCACGGTCGACCTTCCGCACGGGGATACCGTTGTCGCGCAACAGATGTTCGCGCCGTCCCCCGAGGCCGAGCGTGTAGATTGGCTGATGCTCGGTCAGCCAGATCTCGTCGGGCGTTGCCTCGTTCCGCGCATCGGTGAATGCCTGCATCGCGCGCCACGTGGTCTCGTAATCGGTGCGACCCAACATGCGCGCATCCACCGCATCGCGACGACGGGAAGTGACGAGAGTCGCGCTCATCGGCGTTGCAACGGAAGCGAAGCGGGCACCGACCATCCGCTCGCCGGAAATTCGTGCTCGTCGGCGCGCAGCGCGCCGGTGCGCTGCCACACGACACGCTCGCGCGCCACCAGCAGCATCCAGGTCTGCTGCTCGACGGGCGAGGGCCGCGCAAACGCATTCCAGGCCAGCACCGCACAGCATCCGCCATGCTGCGGATCGCGCACCGATTCGTAGCGAATCGCGCCGACCCCCGCGGTCCGCGCCAGGACGCCGAATCGCTGCGTGCCCGCGTAGTCGTGTGGATGGGTCCATGTTTCGCGATCCCGCACGAACGGCGGCTCGCGCAAGTCCACGGCCCTGGTGGCGAGCTTGACCCGAAAGACCGTCTGCGGTTTGGCCGGCATCGCGCTCAATGCGGGAACATCCAGCAGATGCCGCCAACGCCAGTACCCGAGCTCGGCGCATGCGGTGCGCACCTCGTCGGCGCCGTAGAAAACGCCAGCGTCATTGGGACCGCGAAAACGCGAGCCTCCCGGAGGCGGCGGATAGCGAAACGGCGTGAACAGCAGGTAATGAAGGCGCCGGGCATCGTCGGGGACAGGCGGTTTGCCGGCATCCAGGATCCGCTCGAGCGCATGCTGCTCGTCGAGCGTGTCGACGAGGGCCATCGTCGCGACCACGTGTTGCGCCTCCACCGCGCGCCAGAGGTCGTGCCGCAGCGAAGCGGCCTCAGAGGCGACCGCGCGCGGCGTCCAGGTAGGTGACGACACGAACCATCCCCTCGACCGAGCGCAGCAGATCCTTGGGGCGGGCGGCCAACGCGAGGTTGCTGCTCGCAAGCCATTCGCGTGCGACGTCCTCGTGACCCCACAGCGCGTCGAGCGACCGGAACATCCTGACCAGCAGCCGCGCCAGCTCCCACTCCTTCGCGCGGTCCGGAGCGAGCAGGTATTTGCCGGCGAAAAGCCGGGAGGTCGTCGCTTCGGATATGCCCAGCGCCGCCGAGACGTCGCGCTGCGTCAGCTCGAGCAGCCGCGCGGCGCGCACCACGGCCTTGCTGAGCACAGCGGCGTCCGTTAACGGCGCGCGCTCGGCAGCCGGGCGGGAAAGGGTGCGGGCGGAGGCGTTCATGGAGAAAATATGTATGCCATAGTTTGCTCTGGAAACGCCGGTTCCGCAACCCCGCCCGCAGGAAACGCCGGGCCGCCCCAAGTTTCCGTTGCCTCCATGGGGGTGGACGGCCTGGAGGCGCTGCCTAGCGCCGGGCCGCCCCAAGCTTCCATTGGTACTTTGCGGCGTGCGCGCCGCCGAGACGGCGGCCTCAAGGGCGCTCACCGGCCGCCGGCCGCGGCCGGCCCGCTCAAAGCACCATCTTGACCATCGGATGCGCGACGAGCTCGCGATACAGATTGTCGAGTTGCTCGCGCGACGTGGCATTCACCGACGCGGTGACGGACAGCCAATTGCCCTCCTTTGATGCCCGCATTTCGAGTGCCGCGGGATCGAAGTCCGGCGCATGCTTGCATACAACATCGGACACCGCCTGCGCGAAGCCATCCTGCGTGCGGCCCATGATCTTGATGGGAAACACGCAGGGAAAGGTGAGCGCGGAATCCTTCTCTTCCGTATGCAGGGCGTCGAGGGCGGATTCGGGTTTGCTCATGGCGCTCACCAGAGGATGGACGCAGCGAAGATGCGGGCGACGCCGATCCGTTACAACCTGCTCGTCAGGCCTCTCCGCCGTACATGTAATCGCGCGTGAGCGGATGGGGCAAGCGCCCGTCGGGCAACGGCTTTCCCGCCAGCAGCTGCCACAACGACAGCCAGCCGCGGTCGAACGCGTGCGCCGAGCCGGCCATGTAGATGCGCCAGATCCGGTAGCGTTCGTCGCCCACCTCATGACGCGCTTCCTCCTCGCGCGACTCCAGCCGGTCGACCCATGTCCAAAGCGTCTTCGCGTAGTGTTCGCGCAGCGCTTCGGCGTCGATGAGCTCGAGGCCTTGCTGTCCCATGCCCTCGACGACCTTCGCCACATGCGTGAGCTCGCCGCCGGGAAACACGTACTCGTCGACGAATTCGCCGATCCCGCTGCCCAGGCTGTCGGTCTCGAGCGAGTTGTGCGTGATGCCGTGATTCAGCACCAGGCCGCCCGGCTTCAGCACGCGATAGATCTTCCCGAAATAGCGGGGGAACCGCCGCACGCCGACGTGCTCGAACATCCCCACGCTCGCGATCTTGTCGTAGAGGACGTCTTCGGGCAATTCGAGATAGTCGCGCAATTCCACGCGCACGCGTCCGGCCAGGCCGCGCGCATTGATCTCCGCGGTCACGTGATCGAACTGGTTCTGCGACAGCGTGATCCCCGTCGCTTCGACGCCATAACGCTCGGCCGCGTGGAAGAGGAGCCCGCCCCAGCCGCAGCCGATGTCGAGCAGACGTTCGCCGGGCGCCAACCGGAGCTTGCGGCAGATGTGGTCGAGCTTCTGGAACTGCGCCGTATCGAGGGTGTCGGCGTCATCGCGGAAATAGGCGCACGAGTACACCATCCGCTGATCGAGCCAGATCCGGTAGAACGCATTGGAGACGTCGTAGTGATGCGCGATGTTGCGGCGGCTGTTGCGATGCTGATGCAGGAACAGCTTCCACTTCGTCCGTGCGCGGTCGCGGCCGTGCGACACCGCGCCGACCATCGACTCCGCGATGCCGAGAATGCGCCGTGCGCTACCCGTGAAATCGAGGTCGCCGTGCACGTAAGCGCGTGCCAGCGAACCGAGCGCGGGGGAGGCCAATGCCCGCAGGCCTTTCCAGGACCGCGCGATGACTTCGACCGCCGGCGCCGGCGACAATGGGACGCGCGCGCCGTCCGGCAGGATCAGCGTGACCGGGAGGTCCCGACCGCCATAGCGGTTGGTGATGATCCGTTGCAGCGCTTCCGCCATCGGTTCTCCGCTTGCGTTGACAAGTCAGACAAACGGGAGAGGAAACCCCTCCGAAACGAAAAGTGTAACAAGACCGGGGGCATCTGGGGAGTTAGGAGCCTGTCGGACAGGCTCCTAGGCACTTGCTTTGACATTGCGGGCCCTGGCCCCCTACCATCGGCGCACCCGTCACCGCGGCGCCGCCATTCGGGCGCAGTCCACGCCGACATGTCCGTTTCCGGCCCCATGAGCGCGCCGCCCCGAGCGTTCGACGCCCGGCAGTTCCGTGATGCGCTGGCGCAATTCGCCACTGGCGTCACGATCATCTGCGCGCGGGCCGGGGACGGCCGTTACGTGGGCTTTACGGCGAATTCGTTCAACTCCGTCTCGCTCGACCCGCCGCTGGTGCTATGGAGCCTCGCACGCCGCTCGCTGAGCCTCGCCGCGTTCGAAGCGGCCGAGCGCTATACGGTCAACGTGTTGTCGTCCACACAGATCGATGTCGCACGCCGGTTTTCGCGGCCGCACGCGGACCGCTTCGCCGGCGTCGACTATCGGATGGGATGGGCCGACGCCCCACTCATCAACGGATGCGTCGCCTGGTTCGAGTGCCGGCACCATTCGCACAGTCGCGCGGGTGACCACGTCGTGTTCGTCGGCGAGGTGGCGACGTGCGAGCGCTCGACCGGCCGGGGCCTCGTGTTTCATCACGGCCATTTCGGCACGACCGTACCTGTCCAGGACAGCTGATCGATCGTCGTTGTGGGTGGGGCGAAAGGCAGACGCAGCCTCCATCAAGGCATTCGCCTGCCCACGGGGAAATGCAGATCACGCCGCCGCAAGCGAGCGCGGCTTCTTCGTCTGGAACACGTCCCACAGCGTGCGAAACACCGGACCGGGCTTGCCGCCCGCAAACGGCTTGCCGTCGATGGTCGTGACCGCGAGCACCTCTTTCGTCGACGACGACAGCCACATCTCGTCGGCGCCGAGTGCCTCGGCCTTCGGTACGGGGCGCACGATGAGCGGCACGTCCGCTTCGCGCGCGAATTCCATCGTCGCGTCGTAGGTGATGCCCGGCAGGATCAGGTTGTCCTTTGGCGGAACGATGATCGTGCCGCCGTTGACGATCAGCACATTCGATGCCGAGGCCTCGGTCAGGAATCCGTCGCGAAACATGATCGTTTCGGCGGCGCCCTGCTCGGTGGCGAGCTGGCGCAGCAGGACGTTGCCCAGCAACGAGATCGTCTTGAGATCGCAACGATGCCAGCGGTTGTCGTCCGCGGTGACGACCGCCACGCCACGTTCGACCTGGTCACGCGTGGGCAGGGGCAACGGGTTGCTCATCATGAACACGGTTGGCGCAACACCTTGCGGAAACGAGTGATCGCGCTTGGCCACGCCACGCGTTACCTGCAGGTACACGCCCTGGTCCGCGAACGGCTGGCGCGCGATCAGGTCGCGGATCAGCGCTTCCCACTGCGCGGGGGTATGCGGATTGGCGAGCCCGATGCCATCCATGCTTCGCTGCAGCCGCGCGAGATGATGCGGCAGCCGAAACGGCTCGCGGCCATACACGGGAACCACCTCGTAGACGCCATCGCCGTAAATGAAGCCGCGATCGAGCACCGACACCTGCGCATCAGCGACCGGGACGAACTTGCCGTTGAGATGGACGATTTGTTCCGCATCGATCATCGCGAATTCCTCGTATATCGTGGTCAGGATTTCCTGAACCAAAGCCGTACGGTGTCCCATGCGCGGCCGAGCAGGCTCGCCGGCGGGACGTCCTCGAGCGCAATCAGCGGGAAGTCGACGACGGGCTTGCCGTCCAAGGCGACCTTGACCGTGCCGACGCGCTGCGCCCGCACGATCGGCGCGACGAGCGGCTCCTGGGCCTGCATCGTCAGCGTGAGCTTGTCGGCCTTGCCCTTCGGCAACGTCAAATAGCGATCGGCGAGGAAGCCCGCAGGCACTTCCGGAACGGCGCCTTTCCAGACCGTCAGGGCGATCACCTGCTTGCCCGACTGGTAAAGCTGCACGGTGTCGAAAGCCTGGAAGCCCCAGTTCAGGAGCTTCTGCGCTTCGGATGCGCGCGCGGCGTCCGAGTTCGCGCCGAGCACGACGACCAGCACGCGGCGATCGCCACGCAGCGCCGACGCGACGAGACACCAGCCGGCCGCGTCAGTGTGGCCGGTCTTCATCCCATCGACAAAGGGATCGGTCCACAGCAGGCGATTGCGATTCGGCTGCGTAATGTTGTTGTAGCGGAATTCCTTCTGCGAATAGAGCGGGTAGTACTCGGGATAGTCGCGAATCACCGCGACCGCGAGCTTCGCCATGTCAGCGGCCGTCGAATAGTGCTGCGGACCGGAAAGGCCGGTGACGTTCGAAAAACGCGTGTTCGTCATGGCGAGCCGCGCGGCTTCGCTGTTCATGCGGGCGACGAACGCCTCCTCGCTGGGGCCGACAAGCTCGGCCAGCGCCACCGACGCGTCGTTGCCCGATTGCACGATCATTCCGCGCAACAGCTCGTCGACCGAGACGGCGCGGCGTGGCTCGATGAACATCCGCGATCCCTCGGCGCGCCATGCGCGTTCGGAGACGTTGACCATCTGCGACGGCACGATCGTCTTGGCGCGCAGGGCGCCAAACACGAGGTACGCCGTCATGAGCTTGGTCAGCGACGCCGGGTCGCGACGCTCGTCGGCATTGGCCGCCGTCAGCGTTTGCCCGCTCGTGACGTCGACGAGCAGGAAGGCGGCCGCGGCCACCGCTGGCGCAGGGACCGCGGGCGGCGGCACGACCACGGGTGGCGCCGGTGGCGATTGCGCGGCTTCGGGCGATGCCAGCGCGGGTATCGCCGCGGCGAACAACAGAACCAGGAGGGATCGAAACATGTGCGGCACGGCGAAACGCACGATTATACCGGCGTCGCGAACGCAGCCTGCCGGCACGTGGTCTTCGCCGCCGCTGCCGCCTCGCGGGCAGGTGTATCGGACGCATCCCGTGCGTCACTGCGGCAAACTACGTATTCCTACCAGGGATCGACCGGCAGATAGCCGATGATTGCTCCGCTCTTGCGGTCGACGACCGCGGCGAAATCTCGGTTGCGCGCTCGCACCGGGACAAAGCCCAGGCTCCGGCCGGCGCGGTTGTTTGCCGCAACGAAGTCGGTCACGAGCTCGGAGGGCTGCTTGCCTTTCTGCGCAAGCGTAACGAGCGGCCTGGCCGCGCGCGCTGCTTCGCCTGCCACGTCCGCATAAGGAATGTACAAATGCGGAAGGTGTTGTAGGTCGGGACCGCCCATCATCGATGCAATGGCGATCTGGCTGGATTCGTTGGGGTTCACCGGCTTTCGCGCGCCGGCGAGGCGGGGGCCGTCGAGCGGCAACGGACCGAATTCGGGCGCGGCGCGCGCTCGCGATTCCTGGTCGATGCTGTTCGCCGGCACCGTGTAGAAACGGTCGCCGACAAACACGGTATAGACGGGGCGCGCATCGAACATCACGTAGCTGCCATATGCAAGCGCCGCCACTTGCAACGCGGCAATCGTGGCCAGGTCGTATTTGAGGCGGGGCTTCCTTGGGTCGAAAATGATCAGCGTGATGAGCGGGCCGATCACCACGTCGACACCGATCAGCAATCGCAGCAGCAGCTCGCCGCCCATGGCGACGAAATAAGGGCTGGGGTACCACAGCACGACCACGAGCGAGATGACGATTCCGGCAATCAACGCGCTGATCGCGAGATGCAGCCCGAAGGCTTTCCAGCGGGTGAGCGACTGCAATGTGAATGCAGCCACCGTGCGGGGGGTCGGTTCGGCAGTGGCGGCGGTGTCCATGGCGTAATCCAGGTAGGGCGTCCGTCACCCCGACCCGGTAAACGCAAAATCCACGCCAGGCCTTCGTCCGGCGATGATGTCCGCCAGCGCGCGCCCCGACCCACAGGCCATCGTCCAGCCCAGCGTGCCGTGGCCCGTGTCGAGAAACAGATTGCGGAGCCGCGTGCGGCCCAGCAACGGCACATTCGACGGCGTGGCCGGGCGCAATCCCGTCCAGAACTGCGGGCTGTCGCGGTCGCCGGCGTCCGGGAACAGGTCGAACGTCCGCTTGACCAGCGCCTCGCAGCGGACGAGGTTCAGGTCCTTGCTGTAGCCGGAAAGCTCCGCGGTCCCGGCCACGCGGAGCCGGTCGCCCAGCCGCGTGAATACGATCTTCCACGCGAGGTCGGTCAACGAAACGGTGGGTGCGCCGGGATGGCCGGCGATGGCGATCGTGGCCGAGTAGCCTTTCGCCGGATAAATCAGGCAGGGCACGCGGAGGGGCTTCAGCAGGAAGGGGCTGTAGCTGCCGAGCGCCATCACGTAGCTGTCCGCGACCAGGATCTCCTTGCGGTGTTCCTCGTTCACGCAGCGCACGCCGGTCACCGCATCGCCTTCCGCGGTCAGCGATTCGACGGCCATGTTCCAGCGAAACTGGACGCCGCGCCCCTGCGCCATCCGCGCCAGCTCCTGCGTAAAGCGCTGTGCGTCGCCCGATTCGTCCGTCTGGGTGAAGATGCCGCCGGCCAGCTTGTCGCGACATGCCGCGAGCGCCGGCTCGATGGCAACACACTCGTCCACACTCTTCACGTCGCGGTCGCAACCGAACTGCCGCATCAACGCGGCCGCCTGCACACCTTGCGCGAACTCCGCCGGATCCGTATAGAACGACAGGATGCCGCGCTCGAGGTGGTCGTACTCGATGCCCGTATGCGCGCGCAGCTCCTGCAGGCAGTCGCGCGAATACAGCGCGAGATTGAGGCACTGGATCGTATTGCGGCGCGTGCGCGACGGCAGGCATTCGATCAGGAACTGCAGGCCCCAACGCCATTGCTGCGGATCGAGGCGCAACCGGAACAGGAGTGGCGCGTCCTCCTTGCCCAGCCACTTGATGATCTTCATCGGCGCGTCCGGATTCGCCCAGGGCTCGGCGTACGACGCGGAGATCTGGCCGCCGTTGGCGAACGACGTTTCCAGCGCCGGACCGCCGTGCCGGTCGACGACGGTCACGTCATGGCCGTCCTGCGCGAGATACCACGCGGCGGTGACGCCGACCACACCCGCCCCCAGGATGACGACCCGCATTACGGCGCTGCTGCGGTCGCCGCCGCGTCCTCGGCCAACGGAATGCAGCTGCAGAAGAGATTGCGATCGCCGTAGACGTTGTCCACGCGCGCTACTGGCGGCCAGTACTTCGCGGCCTTTTGCGAAGGCGTTGGATATGCGGCGACCGAGCGCGCGTAGCGATGCGTCCACGCGTCGGCCGACACGGCGGCCGCGGTGTGCGGCGCATGCTTCAATGGATTGTCGCTGCGGTCGAGGTCGCCTTGCTCGATCGCACGGATCTCTCCCCTGATTGCAATCATCGCGTCGATGAAGCGATCGAGCTCAGGCTTGGATTCGGATTCGGTCGGCTCGACCATCAGCGTCCCGGCGACGGGAAAGCTCATCGTCGGCGCGTGGAAGCCGTAATCGATCAGCCGCTTCGCGACATCCTCCGCTTCGATGCCCGACGTCGCCTTGAGCGGCCGCAAATCGAGAATGCATTCGTGCGCGACCAGACCATGCTGGCCCGCGAACAGCACCGGGTAATGCGGCGCGAGACGGTGCGCGATGTAGTTCGCGGCCAGAATCGCGCTCTCGGTCGCGGCGCGCAGACCTTCGCCACCCATCATCGTCACGTACATCCACGAGATCGGGAGGATCGACGCGCTGCCGTACGGCGCGGCCGCGACGGGGCCGATCGCGTTCTTCGCGCGCTCGTCGGCCGGCAGGTCACGATGGCCCGGCAGGAACGGGGCGAGATGCGCCTTCACCGCGACCGGGCCTACTCCCGGCCCGCCGCCGCCATGCGGAATGCAAAACGTCTTGTGCAGGTTGAGATGCGAGACGTCGGCGCCGAAATGACCGGGCGCCGCGAGCCCGACCATCGCATTGAGATTTGCGCCGTCGACATACACCTGGCCGCCCGCGGCGTGGACGATTTCGCAAATGCGGGTGATGGCGGCTTCGAAGACGCCGTGCGTCGACGGGTAGGTGACCATGATCGCCGCGAGCTCGCGGGCGTGCGCTCCGGCCTTCGCCTCGAGGTCGGCCAGGTCCACGTTGCCCTCGTCATCACAGCCGACGATCACCACGCGCATTCCCGCCATCTGCGCCGACGCGGGGTTCGTACCGTGCGCGGACGCGGGAATGAGGCAGACGTTGCGGTGCGCCTCGGAACGGCTCGCGTGATACGCGCGAATCATGAGGAGGCCCGCGTACTCCCCTTGCGAACCCGCGTTGGGTTGCAACGACACGGCGTCGTAGCCGGTGACCGCGCACAACATCCGCTCGAGCTCCTGGATCATCCGGCGGTAACCGGCCGCCTGCTTCGTAGGTGCGAACGGATGCAGCCCGCCGAACTCCGGCCAGGTCACCGGAATCATTTCCGACGTCGCGTTGAGCTTCATCGTGCACGACCCCAGCGGAATCATCGTGCGATCGAGCGCGAGGTCGCGGTCGGCGAGGCGGCGCAGATACCGGAGCATCTCCGTTTCGGAGCGATAGCGATGGAAGACCGGATGGGTGAGAAAGGGGGACGAGCGAACGAGCGCGGGCGGCAACGCGTCGTCGACCGTGGCGTCGAGGTCGTCGGCGGCGAAGGGCACGTCGCCGCCATGAAAAATGCGCCAGATTCGCTCGACGTCCGCGCGCGTCGTGGTCTCGTCCAGCGCGATCCCGAGTGTGGCCTCGTCGATGCGGCGAAAGTTGATCCCCTGTGCGATACCGTCGTCGAGGATGCGCTGCGTGTCGTGCCCGGTCGCGACCGCGATGGTGTCGAAATGCATGCGCGTCGGCACGGCGAGGCCGAGACGCTCGAGGCCCGCCTTGAGGATTGCGGTGAGCCGGCGCACGCGCCGCGCAATCGTCGTCAAGCCTTCCGGCCCGTGATACACGGCGTACATGCTTGCGATCACCGCGAGCAGCACCTGTGCCGTGCAGATGTTGGACGTCGCCTTTTCGCGGCGAATGTGCTGCTCGCGCGTCTGCAGCGCGAGCCGGTACGCGGGCTGGCCGTGCGCATCGACGGTGACGCCGACCAGCCGGCCGGGCAGTGCGCGCTTGAATTCGTCGCGCGTGGCGAGGTATCCGGCATGGGGACCGCCGTATCCCATCGGGACACCGAAGCGCTGGGTGGATCCGACCACCGTGTCGGCGCCCCACTCGCCAGGAGGCGATAGCACAGTCAGCGCGAGGATATCGGCGGCCACGATCACCTGGGCATCCTGCGCGTGAAGCATCGTGGCGAGTGCCTGGTAATCGCGCACCTCGCCCGCCGCGCCCGGATACTGGAGCAGGACGGCGAATGCGCCGGCGCGCACCGCCTCCTCCGCCGGTCCGACGACGACGTCGAGGCCGAGCGGTTGCGCACGCGTGCGCACGACATCGAGCGTCTGCGGAAACACGTCGTCCGCGACGAAGAAACGCCGGCTCTCACTCTTGCCGACGCGCAAGGCCAGCGCCATCGCCTCTGCCGCCGCCGTGGCTTCGTCCAGCATCGACGCGTTCGCGATCGCCATCCCGGTCAGATCGCACACCATCGTCTGGAAATTGACCAGCGCTTCGAGCCGGCCTTGCGCGATCTCGGGCTGATACGGCGTGTACGCGGTGTACCACGCCGGGTTTTCGAGGACGTTGCGCAGGATCACGCCCGGCGTATGCGTGCCGTAGTAACCAAGGCCGATGCAGGATTTGAGCACGCGGTTGCCCGCAGCCAGCGCCTGCAACTTCGCCAACGCCTCCGCCTCGGGCAGGGCCGCAGGCAGCGCCAGCGGCGCGCGTTCGCGGATGGCCGGCGGCACGACGGCGTCGATCAGCGCCGCGCGGGACGCGTAACCCAGCACGGCCAGCATTGCCGCCTGATCCTCCGGCGTCGTGCCGATGTGGCGCGCGACGAACTCCGCGCGAGCTTCGAGGGCCGCGAGGCACCCCGGCGCCGGCTCGTTCATTTTCATCGTCATGCTATCGGATCGATTTTTCGTACGCCGCCGCATCGAGCAACTTCGAGAGCGCATCCGGATCGGCGGGCTTCAGCCGGAACAGCCACGCTTCGTACGCGTCCTCGTTCACCTTTTCCGGCGCACTGGTGACGTCGTCGTTCACGGCGACGACGTCGCCGGCGACCGGCGCATAGACATCGCTCGCCGCCTTGACGGACTCGACGATGGCGCTCGCCTCGCCGGCGGCTAGCTTGCGCCCCACGACGGGCAGCTCGATGAACACGAGATCGCCGAGCGCCGCTTGCGCGTGATCGGAGATGCCCACGTCGACGGTGCCGTCGGGTCTGGCGCGCGCCCATTCGTGGCTCTCGGCGTATTTGCGATCGGCGGGAACGTTCATCGGGTCGACTCCGGCTGGTTGTGAAAAGTCTGCGAATTTTCCTGCAATGTCATTCGACGAGCACTTTGCCATGGCGCACGAACGGCGGCTTCACGACACGCACCGACAGTTGCTTGTCGCGAACAGCCACTTTCACGATGTCGCCCGCGGCGATTCCCACGGGAAGCCGCGCCAGCGCGATCGATTTGCCGAGCGTGGGACTGAACGTACCGCTGGTGACTTCGCCGTCACCGTGCGCGGTGTTGACCTTTTGATGCGCGCGCAGAACGCCGCCCGGCTCGAGCAGGACGAGTCCCAGCAGCGCTTGCGTGGGCGGATGGACGCGGAGCGCGTCCTTGCCCACGAAATCGCGCGGGCTCGCGAGATCGACGGTCCACGCCAATCCCGACGCGAGCGGTGAGACCGACTCGTCCATATCCTGACCGTACAGATTCATTCCCGCTTCGAGGCGCAGCGTGTCGCGTGCGCCAAGCCCGCACGGCCTCACGCCGGCCGCACTCAACGCGTGCCACGTGGCTTCCGCGCGCGTCGCCGGCACCATGATCTCGAAGCCATCCTCGCCCGTATAGCCGGTGCGCGCAATGAACACGCCGCCTTGCTTTGCGGCGACGTCGGCGCCGAAAAACGGCCGCAGATTTGCCGTCGCCGCCTCGGTGCCGGGTAACGCCTGCCATGATTTCGCCCGCGCGTTGGGACCTTGCACCGCGATCATCGCGAGGTCGTCGCGCGCCGTGAGGTGCACCTGCGGCGCGTGGTCAGCGAGGAGTGCGCGAAACCACGCGATGTCCTTGTCCGTCGTTCCTGCATTGACGACGATCCGGAACGCGTCTTCGCGCAGGAAATAGACGATGAGGTCGTCGAGGACGCCGCCATCCTGGCGCAGCAGGCACGAATAAAGCGCCTTGCCCGGCTCCTTCAGCTTGTCGACATTGTTGGCGAGCGCATAGCGGAGAAAATCGCGAACGCCGGGCCCCGCCAGATCCACGGCGCGCATATGGGATACGTCGAACATCCCGGCGTCCTTGCGAACCGCATGATGCTCATCGATCTGCGAGCCGTAGTTGACCGGCATGTCCCAGCCGCCGAAATCGACCATCCGCGCGCCGGCGGCGCGATGGGCGGCATTGAGCGGGGTCTGCTTGGGCACGGGCGATCTCCGGTGAAGGACAAAAGGGCGAAGCGTTGGTCCACTTCGCCCCGTCTGTCCTTTTACCTGAGAGATTGGGATGCCGCGCTCGCGCGTTGCATCCGGTGCCCCTTCGGTGGGCCGCCGCGACCTTGGGTCGCGCGACCGCTCTCCAGAGTGCGGTTGCGTCCCGTGCAGTCCTCGGTACCTGAGCGGTTTCGGGATTACGCCTTCGGCGGCGCCGCGCCCGCCAAATTTCGCGGCGGCGGCGCACTCTCCTGCACGGACCGCGTGATTCTACCGGAAATCAGGTGCACATCTATTTCTTGAGCGAAAGGATCCAGGTCACGAGCTCGGTGATGTCGGCCGGCGACGTCGCCGTGTTGGGCGGCATCGGGATCGGACCCCAGACGCCGGTGCTGCCGTCCTTGACCTTCTTCGACAGCATCGCGACGGCGTTCTTGTCGCCCTTGTACTTCGCCGCGACGTCGACGTACGCCGGCCCGACGATCTTCTTGTCGATCGCGTGGCACGCGGCGCACCCGTCTTTCTTCATCAGCGCTTCGGCCTTGGCGTTGTCGAGCACCGCGTGGGCTGCGCTTGATGCAAGGACGGCGGCGCAGGCGAGAAACAGCGAGCCAGCTTTCATTGTTGCTCCGTTGGCGAGTTTGAAGGAGATGCGAAGCTCGATTCTACCGGAGCGCCTCGACCACTGCCGCGAGCGCCGTGACCGGCGGCAGGCAGACCGTGCCTCGGCAGACCCAGGCCACCGCGCCTTCGGCAGGCGTTGCGCCTTTCACGAGCGCGGGCGGCAATGCGGGGCTCCCCGAGAGATTGAAGACGTTCACGGTGGGACGGTAGCCGTCCTCGAGCGCACGCTGCCACTGCGCGCAGGTTTCGGCGTCCCCTTGCAGGAGGACCAGCGCCGGCGGTGCTTCGAGCGCAGCCTGCGCTTCCAGCAGCGAGGAATAGCCACCGGGCGATTCCGCCAGCGCCGGCCCGAACAAGCGCACGGTCCGTTCGGCCGCTTCGACGTAGCGGAGCTCGCCGGCGAGATGCCCGAACACGATCAACGCCGACGCCGCCACCCCGTTACCCGAAGGTGTTGCGTTGTCATGTCCCGGTTTGGTCCGATGAAATAGCTTTTCGTGATCGTGGCTGGTGAAGAAGAAGCCTCCACGGTCGCGATCCTCGAAGCGCGCCAGAAGCGCTTCCGCAACCTCCGCGGCCCATTCGAAATCCTCGCGCCGGAACCGCGTTTGCAAGAGCTCGATGAGCGCGGCGAGCAGGAATGCGTGGTCGTCGAGGTACGCATTGAGCTCGGATCGGCTGCCGCGGCGGGTTGCCAGCAGGCGCCCGTCGCGCCATGCAGTGCGCTTGAGCGCATCGGCAGCGGCAAACGCGAGATCCGCCCAGCGCGGCTGCCCGAGCGCCCGTGCGGCACGCGCGAGTCCCGCGATGGCGAGCGCATTCCACGACGTCAGGATCTTGTCATCGCGGCCGGGCCGCACGCGCGTTGCGCGCGCGGCGAACAGCGCTGCCCTGGCCCCGGCCAGCCGCGTTTGCGCATCCGGCAGCGAAATTTCGAGACGCGACGCGATGTCGTCGAGCGATCCGGTGACGCACAAGTTCCACGCCCGTCCCTCGAAGTTAGGCGGCTGATCGAGCCCGAAATAGGGTTCCGCGACGGCCCATTCCTCCGCCGTCATCGCGGCACGTGCGGTCTCCGGTGTCCATACGTAGAACTTGCCTTCGTGGCCTTCGCTGTCCGCATCCAGGCTCGAGAAGAACGCGCCGTCGTCCGCCTGCATCTCGCGCACCAGCCAGCCGACGATCCCGCGCGCCGTGTCCGCGTGGCGACGTTCTCCGGTAACGCGGCCAAGGTCTGCATACAGCGCGAGCAGCGGACCGTTGTCGTAGAGCATTTTCTCGAAATGGGGAATGGTCCACGCCGCATCGACCGAGTAGCGGCAAAAACCCCCGCCCAACTGGTCGTGAATGCCGCCGTCGGCCATGTGCTCGAGTGTCGTGCGTACGATCGTCAGCGCTTCGCTGTCGCCCGCGGTCGCCGACGCGCGAAGACAGAATCCCAGCTCCGCCGGATGCGGGAACTTGGGTGCGGCGCCAAAGCCACCGTACACGGGATCGAAACTGCGCTTGAGACCCGCCAGCGCCATCGTCGGCGCGTTGGTCGGCGGGGGTGCCTCTCCGCCCGCGGGTTCGAGCGTCATCAGCGCGTCGGCAAGCCGGCGATTCTGCTCGGAAAGCCGGTCACCCTGCTCGCGATATGCGCCCGCCACTTTCGGCAGCAGCTCGAGAAAGCCCGGCAGTCCGTGCCGTCCGTGTTTCGGAAAATATGTTCCACCGAAGAACGGCTCGCCTTCCGGCGTGAGGAACATCGTCAGCGGCCACCCGCCGGAGCGACGCGTCAACAACGCATGCGCCGTCTGGTAAATCTGGTCGAGGTCCGGCCGCTCTTCGCGATCCACCTTGATGTTGACGAACCCCGCGTTCATGACCGCCGCGACTTCCGCGTCCTCGAACGATTCGTGCGCCATCACGTGACACCAGTGGCAGGCCGAATAGCCGATCGACAGCAGGATCGGCTTGTTCTCGGCGCGGGCGCGCGCAAGCGATTCCGCGCCCCACGGATACCAGTCGACCGGGTTGTCGGCATGCTGCCGCAGATAGGGGCTGGTCGCCCCGGCGAGACGGTTGCTCATTGCGTATTCTAGGCGCGGAGCGCGGAGCTTCTGCGCTAGCCGGGCGGCGTCAAAAGTGGTTTGGCAGGAAGGCCCAAGCGCGCAATGCTGGACGAGACCCGCAGCGAGGACTGCATAACGCCGGCGTGCGCGATTGCATTCAGCCCGCCTACGCGCGCTACTGGGCGAGCGCGCAGCGCGCGCGGCGGTACGCCTGGCCGAGCGGGGCGAAGCCAAGGCGCGAAGCGCGCGACCGCGAGGACGGGTGGGCTGCCGACACGCAGACGCTGAACAATAGTCGGCGGACCACTGAGGCAGCGGTGCGCTTCGTGGCAGTTGTTACGCGAAAAGCGCGCGGCCGCCCGAAGCTTTTCGCGCTAACTTCACCGGGACCGAAACACGCGGCGCGAAGCGCGTCCGTGTTTTGGTCACGTTTCCTCGAATGCCACCCGCTCGAAATCTCCGCCGCGTTGCAGCAGCTTCGTCAGCCGGAACTTCCGCTCGGGGCCACTCTCGATCGAACGCATCACCCGGCCGGGATTGAACGTCCGCGGTGGCAGGATGAGCGTCGCAGAATCGTCTTCGGTGGCGGAGAGCAACACGCCGGGCACCGGCAATTCCTCGGCAAAGGCGATCGATGTCGGCCGCACTGCCATGGACTTGGGCTGCCCCGACCACATGACCAGCGACACGGCAAGCACGCCGGGCGCGTCGCACGCCACCCGCGCCACGTAGCCAAGGCGCGTGCGCTCGTCGTCGCGGATCACGACCAGCTGTTCGAGGAACCATCGATAGGCAGAGGCGTCACGCCGCAGCAGGTTTGCGCGCCGCCACGAATATTCGCCTGGCCAGCGTTCCCACGGCCAGTTGCGTTCGGCTTCTTCCTTGTAGCGGTCGTAGTCGGTCAATGCACCCAAGGTCTGCAGATGCTGCGCGCCCTGGAACGTCAGGCGGCCGAGCGGATCCTGGCGATCGAACGTGCGGCCGCCGATCCGGAAGTACGCGGCGGGCACGCCACCGGACGACAACTGGATCTCGGCATGCTCCATGTCCGGATCCCGGCGCGGCAACTGGTACCAGGTCGCATCGAGATGCGTCAATAGCGCGGTCGAACCCTCCACCGACGTATCGTGGCCAAGCTGCAGCTCGGCAGGTGTGGCGCCCGAGGCAAGGCGCTTCAGCCGGCCGCGCACGCTGGTCGCGAGCTTGCCGGGATAGCCATAGCGCATCGACGGCGGCGGATTCGCCGGTGCCGTGGCCGCAAGCCAGGCGCCCACCGACGAGTCGAGGTCCATCAGCATCACCGGACCTTCCGTCTCCCGCTGCTCGGCATAAGGAAAGATCTTGCGCGCCCATTGTCCGAGCCAGCGATCGACGAGCTCGATCTGGCGCACCGACATCCCGCACGGATCGGCCAGACCGAGCAGCAGCGCATGGCAATACGTCGAATAGCAGGAGATGCCGACGGCGTGCGGCTGCAGATCGTCCGAAACCGCGGTCACCGCGCAATCGAGCAATTCGGCGAGCCGATAATAGGCGTGCAGCTCCTGCCACAGCGCGGGCGGGGGCAGCCGGCGCGCCAGACCGTTCACGATGATGAGTTGCTTGCCGACATAAAGCCCGCGCTGCAGGAGCTTCGCCTTCACCCCCTGCAGCTCGACATCGCCTTCGAGCAACGGCTTGAGACAGGCCGAGTATTGTTCCCACAGCCCCTGCCACAGCGCGAGCGCCTGCTCGGCGGATTCGAGCTCGCGCTCCGTAGCGGGTTGCGGCTTGCCGGCGTAGCGGCGAGCGAGCTCGGTATGCAGATGCGCGACCTGCTCGCGCATCACTTCGGCAATGGTGGCGCGCTCGCGGGGCGCGAAATCGGCGGCGGATAGCGCGCGAAGCTGCCCGTGCACGGCCTCGTAAAGCGGCGTGACGGCAGTGATCAGCAGCGATTTGACCCAGCGCTTCGCACTATCGGAGTCCGCGAAGGCAAGCGCCGGCACCGCGACTTCCGCGGATTCCGCGCTGGGAGGTCGCATGGCCTGGGAAGCGCTGTCCTGCATCAGGTCTCCGGCGATTCGGCCGCAGGCGCGAAGGCGTCGCCCGGATCGTTTGGGAAAGACGGTTGAAGCGCACCCGGGCGCTCTCTGGCCCCCGGACCCCGCCGATCTTCCGCTCTTGGTTGCTCCCGGCGGTTATAGCACAAAGAGCCGCAGGTCGGCCCAGCGCCCCCGGGATGCCCGATGTACGGACGCGAGCACTCGAACGAACGGCAGCGAATGCGAATTTTCCGCACACGCGACGCTGATTACTCCGGCGCGCCGTTCGCCCGTCCGCCTTAATGTTGCGCCATGACAGTGACCACCGCCCGGGCCCCAGCCGAATCCGTACATGCCCGTGCAGCGAGCCGTTGCCTCCACCCGCGGGGGCGTGCCGAATCCTCCTCCCGGCGCGTCCGCAAACACCGCCAGGTCGCTCCCGCGGGATTTTTTGAGGTTGCCAGAACGGAAAGATGAAGGAAGCCGCCATGGACACGATGACCGCCGTCGAAACCCAGGTTCCCGATGCCCGCTATACCGACGCCGCCAGCCGGCCGTCGCCGCGCCGCCACGCTGCCGCGGCCACGATCGTGGCCGGCCTGTACGTGCTCCTGGTCCTCGGGGCGCCATTGATCGTCCGTTACGGGCCGGATCCCGAATCGGCCGGCATTCCCGCCGCCGCCGTCAACGAGACCGCCGCGCCCCGTTGTGCGTCCGCACTGGAATTCGGCCATTCCTGCCAAGGGGGCGACCTGGCCGTGACGCCCAAGGCGCTGCTGCCGATCCTGTTGCACTAGGAGGATCGGCGCCAGGGTGCGGGCGCCGTCTAGACCAGCACGCGTTCGATGCCCCCGGCGTTTGCGTTGGCGACGTACTCCGCCATCCAGTCGGTACCCAACACGCGTTTCGCGATCTCGACGACGATGTAGTCGGCCTGCGTATCCGCGTCATCGGCGAATCGCGACAGTCCTTGCAGACATGACGGGCACGACGTCAGGATCTTGACGTCCCCCGCAAAACCGTCGGCACGCAACTGGCCCGCGCCTTTGCGCATTTCCTCTTCCTTGCGGAAACGCACCTGCGTTGCGATATCCGGCCGCGTGACTGCCAGCGTGCCCGATTCGCCGCAGCAGCGGTCGTTCAGGCCGACCTTCGCGCCCATCAACTGGTTGACGACGGCGAGCGGTGCATAGGTCTTCATCGGCGTATGGCAGGGGTCGTGGTACATGTAGCGCGCCCCCGCCACGCCTTCCAGCTTCACCCCCTTTTCCATCAGGTACTCGTGGATGTCCAGCAGCCGGCAGCCCGGAAAGATCTTGTCGAACTCGTATTTCTGCAGCTGATCCATGCATGTTCCGCATGACACGATCACGGTCTTGATATCCAGATAGTTGAGCGTGTTCGCCACGCGATGGAACAGCACGCGGTTCGATGTGACGATCCGCTGTCCCTCGTCGTGGTTCCCCGCCGACGTCTGCGGATAGCCGCAGCACAGATAGCCCGGCGGCAGCACCGTCTGCGCGCCGACGTGGTAGAGCATCGCTTGCGTGGCCAGCCCGACCTGCGAGAACAGCCGCTCCGAGCCGCACCCGGGAAAATAGAACACGGCGTCGGAGTCGTCGGTGACCTTGCGCGCATCGCGAATGATCGGCACGACGGCGTCGTCCTCGATGTCGAGCAGCGCCCGCGACGTGCGCTTGGGCAAGCCGCCGGGCATCGGCTTGTTGATGAAGTGAATGACCTGCGCCTTCCGCGGCGCCATCCCGACCGTTGCCGGCGGCCGACGCGTCTGTGCCGTTGCGATGCCGGCGGCCTTGGCCAGCCGATACGCCAGGCGCTGCGCCTTGTAGCCCCAGTCGATCATCAGCGTCTTCGTGAGCTTGATCGTGGCGGGATCGGTCGCGTTCAGAAAGAACATCGATGCCGCGGTGCCCGGGTTGAACTTCTTGTGGCCGCCGCGGCGCAGCAGGTTGCGCATCGCGATCGAAACATCGCCGAAGTCGATGTCGACCGGGCATGGGCTCTTGCACTTGTGGCAGACCGTGCAGTGGTCGGCGACGTCGCCGAACTCGTCGAAGTGGCGGAGACTGACGCCGCGGCGCGTCTGCTCCTCGTACAGGAAGGCCTCGATCAGCAACGAAGTCGCGAGAATCTTGTTGCGCGGGCTGTACAGCAGATTGGCGCGGGGCGAGTGCGTCGCGCACGGCGCCTTGCACTTGCCGCAGCGCAGGCAGTCCTTGATCGAGTCGGCCACGGCGCCGATGTCGCTTTGCTCGAGGATCAGGCTCTCGTGCCCGATCAGCGAAAAGCTCGGCGTGTATGCGCCCGAAAGATCGGCGGGCAGTGCCGCGTCGCGCAGCAGCTTGCCGCGGTTGAAGTGACCCTGCGGGTCGACCGCCCTCTTGTACCGCGCGAATGGCGCGAGCTCGCCGTCGGTCAGGTATTCGAGCTTGGTGATGCCGATGCCGTGCTCGCCGGAGATCACGCCGCCCAGGCTTCGCGCCAGCGCCATGATGCGCGCAACGGCTGCGTTGGCTTCCTGCAACATTGCATAGTCGTCGGAGTTCACGGGAATGTTCGTGTGCACGTTGCCGTCGCCGGCGTGCATGTGCAACGCGATGAACACGCGGCTGCGCAGCACGCGAGCGTGGATCTCGTACAGGTGCTTCAATACCGGCGCGAACACCAGCCCGGCAAAGATCTCCTCCAGCGGCCCTTTCAGCTCGCGCTTCCACGAGACGACGATCGAATGGTCCTGCAGCGCGGGGAACGTCGTGTCGATGCGGTCGAGCAGGTCCTGCCACGTGCTGCGGATGGCGGAAACCAACTCGCGCGCCTCGCTTACCTTGGCGTCGACGATGTCCTGCGCCGGCCGCGTGTCGCTGTCCGGCGCCCAGGCGTGCGCCAGCATCGGACTCTCGAGGAACGCGCCGAGTTCGTCGCAGAGCCTTAGCTTGTTGCGGATCGACAGCTCGATGTTGATCCGCTCGATGCCATCGGTGTAGTCGCCCAATCGTGGCAACGGGATGACGACGTCCTCGTTGATCTTGAACGCGTTGGTGTGCTTGGCGATGGCCGCGGTTCGCGCGCGATCGAGCCAGAACTTCTTGCGCGCGTCGGCGGAGACCGCGACGAATCCTTCGGCGCCGCGCGCATTCGCGATGCGCACGACTTCGGACGCCGCTTTCGCGACCGCAACGTCGTCATCGCCGACGATGTCGCCGAGCAGCACCATTTTCGGCCGCCCGTGCCGCTTGGCCTTGGTCGCGTAGCCGACGGCCTTCACGTAGCGCTCGTCGAGGTGCTCGAGGCCGGCCAGCATCACGCGCGGCGCGCCTTGCTTGGGCAGCGCGTCGAGGTAGTCCTTGATCTCGACGATCGCCGGTGTCGACGCACGGACTTGCCCGAAGAACTCGAGGCACACGGTGCGAATCGCCGGCGGCATCGTGTGCAGGATGAAGCGCGCGCTGGTGACGAGCCCGTCGCAGCCTTCCTTCTGGATGCCGGGCAGCCCGGACAGGAACTTGTCGGTAACGTCCTTGCCGAGCCCGGCCTTGCGGAACGTCGCGCCGGGAATCGTCAGGGTTTCCCGGCGCGAGACGGTCTTGCCGTCCCGCGCGAGCCACGCGCATTCGAACGTCGCCTGGGCCGCGTCATGGATCTTTCCCAGGTTATGGTCGGTGCGTGTGACCTCCAGCCACTCGGCGGCCGGCGTTACCATGCGCCACGAAACGAGATTGTCGAGCGCGGTCCCCCACAGCACCGCTTTCTTGCCGCCGGCGTTCATCGCGACGTTGCCGCCGATGCACGACGCATCCGACGACGTCGGATCGCAAGCGAATACCAGACCCGCGCTTTCGGCGGCGTCCATGACGCGCCGGGTGACCACACCGGCGCCGGCATCGATCGTGGGTGTGGGCTGCGTGTGCCCAGGCAGCAGGATGCGCTCGATCGGTGACAGCCGCTCCAGCTTCTCGGTGTTGATCACCGCCGAGCGGCGATCGAGCGGGATCGCGCCGCCCGTGTAACCGGTGCCGCCGCCGCGCGGAATGATCGTCAAGCCAAGCTCGATGCAGCCCTCGACGAGCCCGCGAATTTCCTCTTCGGTGTCGGGATACAGCACGACGAACGGATACTCGACGCGCCAATCGGTGGCGTCGGTCACGTGCGACACGCGCGCCAGGCCATCGAACGCGATGTTGTCCTTATCGGTATAGCGCGAGAGCAAGCGCCGCGCACGCTTGCGCATATCCGCGGTCGCGATGAACGACACCGCGAAGCGGTCGACGGCCGCGTCGGCGGCGGTGGTCAGCTTTGCGACCTTGGCGTCGCGCTCGGGATCCGTGCCTTCGCCGGTGGCGGCGCGCTTCTCGATTTCGCGCAGCCGATGGCGCATCGCCTCGACGAGCATGACCTGCCGCTTCGGATTGTCGAGCAGGTCGTCCTGCAGATAGGGATTGCGGTCGACCACCCAGATGTCACCGAGCACCTCGAACAGCATCCGCGCCGACCGGCCGGTGCGCCGCTCGCCACGCAATTCGTGCAGCAGCTGCCACATGTCCGCCCCGAGCAGCCGGATCACGATCTCGCGATCGGAGAACGACGTGTAGTTGTACGGGATCTCGCGCAGGCGCGGCGCGTCCGTGCCGGATTCCTGCGCGTCGACGAAGGCGTCGGTGACGGTGTTCATGTGAACAACGAGTTTACCGCAGCGCAGCAAGGGTATCGTCAACGTGGCCCGACGAGCGCTAGCGCCATGGCGCCAGCTGGCAATAGTGAAGAAAATCCGCGCACCGGCTGGTCCGGTGTAGGACAGGAGGAAGCCGAATTGCAGTGTTTGAGGAATCTACATGCGGTCGCCTATCCATTACGCTCACCGGTCATGCTGCAACGATATTGGATCGCCAGTGCCGCCGTCGCGGCGGCCATCGCGTGCACGCCGGCCGCTGCGGGGATGATCGACGCCGTGGAGTTCTACAACGCGTCGCTCGATCACTATTTCGTGACGGCGGCACCCGACGAAATCGCGAAGCTCGATACCGGCGTTCTCGTCGGTTGGCAGCGGACCAATTTGAGCTTCAAAGTGCTGGAGGCGACCGACACGACCCCCGGCGCCCTGGCCGTGTGCCGTTTTTACGGCGTCCCCGCGGCGGGACTCGACTCGCACTTCTATTCGGCCTCGGCCGCGGAGTGCGACGCGGTCAAGCAAAAATTCCCGACGGCGTGGCTGCTGGAATCGCCCAACGTGTTCCAGGTCTATTTGCCCAATTTGACGACGGGCCAATGTCCCGCAAACACGATTCCCGTGTATCGCAGCTGGAACAATCGCACCGATTCCAACCACCGCTACACGACCAGTACCGCGGTCCAAGACGCGATGGTCGCGAAAGGCTATATCGCCGAAGGCTACGGCACGTCCGGGCGGCCGGTGGCGATGTGCGCACCCATAGTGCCCATCGCGACGCCGCCGGTATGCACGCTCTCCACGAGCAACTCGACCCCGACGATAGGGACCAGCATCCTGCTGACGGCGAATTGCTCGGGCGCGCCAACCAGCTTCAGCTGGATCGGATGCACGAGCCTGACCGCCAACTGCACCACTACCTCGTCGTCGGCGGGCACCTTCAGCTACAGCGTCGTCGCCGGCAATTCGGGTGGCATGAGCGCGCCCGCAAGCATCCAGGTGACGTGGTCGGCGCCACCGCCACCTCCGCCGCCCGATCCGGTCCCGGTATGCAGCCTGATCGTGACCGCGCAGAACCAGACGCCGATCGTCAATTCGCTTGTCGTGCTCGAGTCCTCGTGCAGCGTCCCCACCGCCTATATATGGAACAACTGCGTCAGCACGACCAACATCTGCAAGGTGCGCGGAAGCTTTGCCGGCGTGCAAACGTATTCGGTCGCGGCGAGCAATGCAACGGGAACCAGCGCGCCCGCGGTCGCCAACGTCAACTGGGTCGCTTCTTCGCCGACTCCGCCCGGGCTGTGCGGACAATTTCCGAGCGCGCTGTATACGGAGGTCGGCACCTCCACCGTCACCGCGCACACGCTGTACAACGAGGATCCCGCGTTCGCGTGGAACGGCGCCTGGGTCGTGCGGTTTACCGTGCCCCCGACCGCAAACTCGTCGCAGACGGGAGTGCTGACGGTTGCCGAGTATGGCTCGCCGGCAACGTATCGCGAGATCACCCTGTCGCCAACCGCCTGCGATTTCCGCCCCAACGACGTCACGGGCAGCAACGGTCCCCTTGCGCGCGCCAACAGCAACCAGGCCACCATCACGTTCGGCATTGGCGCGCCGTCGACAGCCACTCTCGCCCGACTGACGCCGGGCGCGACGTATTACCTGAATGTCCGCAACTTCTATCCGGACGGAAATTACATCACGTGCCCGGCCGTTCCCGGGCGCTGCGATGCGTCGGCGCGCATGGACCTTCCGCGGTAGCGTGAGGACGGGCCGAACTGCCGGGCGCTGCAAATGCGGGTAAAATCCTGCCCGTCGCCCTCTCCCTGGTTGCCATGTTTTTGACGTTACGCACCCGTCTTTTCATCGGCGCTGCCGCGGTGGGCGTCGCCATCGCCGCGCACGCGGCGACGCCGGCCGATCCCGGCTGGCTCGACGACCTCGCAAAATGGCGCGCGCGCGCCGACACCAGCTTGAAGCGCGAGCGCGGCTGGCTGTCGATCGTCACCCGCGACGAGCTCACGCCGGGCGAGTACCGGATCGGTTCCGCGCCGGACAACAATGTCGTGCTGCCCAAGGCGTTGGCGCCCGCGCACCTTGGAACGATCATCGTCAGTCCCGGCAAGGCGCGCCTCGTGCTCGCCAAGGGTCAGCAGATGCGCATCGTGGCAAAGGACGACCTTGGCGAGGAATTCACTGCGCGCGATCTCGTCACCGGCGCGACCAATCTCGAATGGGTGACGGCGGGACGGCTGTCGCTGCAATTCGTCAAGCGCGAAGACGGCAAGATCGTCGTGCGGGCCGCCGATCGCGAATCGCCGCGGCGCAAGACCTTTGCGGGCCGCGTCTGGTACGAGCCGAGGGCCGAGTTCAAGGTTCCCGCGCGCTTCGTGCCGCGCGCCGAGGGCGCAACGATTCCGATCGCCAATGTGCGGGGCGAGATCAGCTATGAAAAAGTGGCGGGCTCGCTCGAATTCGTGCTGAACGGCCGGAAGATGTCGCTCGATGCGCTCGACGACGACGGCGACCTGTTCATCATCTTCCGCGATGCGACCAGCAATTCGACCACGTATCCGCCGGGGCGCTTCCTGGCCGTCGAGAAGCCGAAGGACGGCGCGTGGGTCGTCGACTTCAACAAGGCATACAACCCGCCTTGCGCGTTTTCCGCCTATACGACCTGCCCGTTGCCGCCGCCGCAGAACTGGCTCACCAACGACGTGTCCGCCGGCGAGAAATACGCGGGCCGGAAGTCCTGAAGCGCATAAGTCGTCGCTTGGCGCGCGGCGCGTCGCTTGCGCGCTGGTCATAGCGCTACGACGACCTTCGCCGGCGCTTCGAACATCCAGGGCCTAGAGACGGACCAACGGTGCAGCCCCCCGCCTCGCGCAACGCGCTGTGTCCCTGCGGCAGCGGCAGGCGCTACAAGGAATGTCACGGCGCCCTCGGTCCGATCGCTCCCGCCGCGCCCGATCCGCGTCTTGTCGCAGCACTCGCCGCGCAGCAGGCCGGCAGACTGGACGAGGCCGCGGCGGGGTACGAAGCCGTGCTCGCCGATGCGCCCGACGAATTCGACGCGCTGCACATGCTCGGGGTCGTCCATTTCCAGCGTCGCGAATTCGAGCGCGCGCTCACGTTGATCGATCGCGCCCTCGGAATACGTCCCACTAATCCGGCAGCCAAGTTGAATCGCGGTCTCGCGGTCGCCGCGCTCGAGCGGCGACCGATCGAGGACGAGCTCGAACGCGACGCGCGACGCGCGCGATCAACGCCGATGGCGGCCGCGCACTCCGGGGATGCGCCGGTCCGCGTGATCGCGTTCTACCTGCCGCAGTATCACCGGATCCCGGAGAACGACGCCTGGTGGGGCGAGGGCTTCACCGAATGGACCAACGTGCGCCGCGCGCAGCCGGTCTTCGCCGGGCATTGGCAGCCGCATGAGCCCTCCGATCTCGGGTATTACGACCTTACCGACCCGGCCACGCGCGCCGCGCAGGCTCGGCTCGCGCGCGCGTACGGCATCGACGCGTTCTGCTACTACCATTTCTGGTTCGGGGGCAAGCGACTGCTCGAGCGCCCGCTGGCCGAAGTGCTCGCCTCGGGCGAGCCGGATTTTCCGTTTTGCGTGTGCTGGGCGAACGAGAATTGGACGCGCCGCTGGGACGGCCTCGACCAGGAGGTCCTGATGGCGCAGCGCTATTCCCGCGAGGACTGTCTCGCCTTCATCGAAGACCTGTACCCGCTCTTCCGTGACCGCCGTTACGTGCGGGTGGATGGAAGGCCGCTGCTTCTCGTCTACAAGATCGCCGAGATTCCCGACGTTGCCAAGGTGGTGGCGCTATGGCGCGATGCTGCGCGTGCGAGCGGCATCGGGGAGCTGTACGTTGCGGGGGTCCAACACCGCGCGCAAGATGATCCCACCACGCTCGGCTTCGACGCCGCCGTCGAATTCCCGCCGATCGGACACTGGGCAGAGAACATCACTACGCGCATGCGCGACGTCGCGCCTGCATTCCAGGGCCACGTGTTCGATTACCGGAGCCTCGCCGCGCATTTTCTCGCGTTGCCACGGCCCGCTTTTCGCCAATTCCGCGGCGTCACGCCGATGTGGGACAACACGGCGCGCCGTCCGCACCACGGGATGATCGTCACCGACTCCTCGCCCGAGCTCTTCCGAGTGTGGCTGGAGCACGTGTTGCGGCAGACGATGCTTCGCCGGCAGGGCGAAGAGCGGCTTGTGTTCGTCGTCGCATGGAACGAATGGGCCGAGGGCAATCACCTCGAGCCCGATGCCCGCTATGGCCGGCGCTACCTCGAAGCGGTGCGCGACGCGCGTGCCGTGGAGCTCGAGGCCCCTCCCGCGCGTCCCGCATTTGCCGACGTCGAGCGTGCGACCGCGGCGCTCGTCGCATCGGGCGGCATCGCCATCGAGCGAACCGGCTATGGCGGGGGTGGCGGCACGCCCGGCGAGCGTGTGTCGATCGTGATGCCGGTCTATAACCACGCGCGCTATCTCCTGCGCACGCTCGCATCCATCGCGGCGCAAACCCTCGTACCGGCCGAACTCATCGCCGTCGACGACGGCTCATCCGACGACAGCGCGCAAATCATCGCCGCCTTTGCGCGCGCGGCGCCGTTCCCGGTCACCCTCGCGCGTCAGCCGAATGCCGGCGCACACGAAGCGCTCAATCGCGGCCTGGCGCTCGCCCGCGAACCCACGGTCGCACTGATCAACTCCGACGATGTGTTCGTACCTGCGCGGCTGGCGATCATGACGCAAGCGCTCGACGACCGAACGTCGCTCGCATTCTCCGACACCGACTTGATCGACGACGCCGACGCACCGGCGAGCGGTGCGTACGCGACGATGCTGCGCGAGCGTATCGACGCGGCGACGAGCCTTCCCGACGCTCTGTATGCGCTCGTTGCGCACAACATAGCGACATCGACCGGCAATCTCGTATTCCGGCGCAGCTTGCTTGGCCAGACCGGGGGTTTTGCCCCGCTCGTGATGTGCCACGACTGGGACTTCGTGCTCGCCGCGACGTATGCGACGCGCGTCACGTTCGTGCGCCAACGGCTCTATCGTTACCGGCTGCACGGCGACAACGCGTTTCGTGGACTGAGGCTGGCCGGGCACCGCGAAGCCGAGATCGTGCTCGATCGGTTTTTCGCGAACCTGGAAGGCCATCCGTGGCTCACGCCGGCCACGATGCCGGCCTTCCTCGATCACGTCCGCGCGCTCGGCTTGGGCGGTTACCTGCGTACGCCGTCGAGCGTGGAGCATCCGCCACGGCGTCCGCAACCGCTTTGAGCCGGCAATGCCCCCACTCGATCGCGTTACTCTGTGCTGCATCGACTGCGTCAACCACGACCTGGCGCTCGCCGCGTTGGACCAATGCTTGCGCAAATGCACATTCGCGCGCGCACTCTTTGTCACCGATCGCGCGATCTCGTACGAGGGTGTCGAGACCGTCCTCATCCCGACGCTCGATTCGCGCGATGCTTATTCGCATTTCGTGATCAAAGAGCTCGGTCAGTACATCGACACGGATTTCGTGCTGCTGATTCAGTGGGACGGGTACGTGCTCAATGGCGCGGCCTGGAGCGACGAGTTTCTTGCCTACGACTACATCGGCGCCAAATGGACGTGGCATCGCGACGGCCACACCGTGGGCAACGGCGGATTCTCGCTGCGCTCGAAGCGGCTGCTGGATGCGCTGCGCGATCCGCACATCGTCCCGTTGCCGCTCGAGGACGAAGCCATTTGCCGCACCTATCGCGGTTACCTGGAGGCGCAGCACGGCATCCGCTTTGCTCCCGAGCCGGTTGCCGACCGTTTTTCGTTCGAGGCGTCCAGTTTCTCGGCCGTGCCGTTCGGGTTCCACGGCCTGTTCAATTTCTGGATGTTCTTTCAGAAGGCGGACCTGGCAGTTTTCCTCAACATGGCAACGCGGGCCATTCTCGGCTCGGTGCAGTGTCTGCAGCTCGCCAGGAACTACGCCGAGCTTGGACGGCATGAAGAAGCGTTGATGGTGCTGCGAAAGATCGTCGCCGCGCATCCGACGCAGGCAGAGGCCACGCAATTGCTCGCACGCCTGATCGGTGGGACCGCAGCGATCTCACCGGCGAAACCTGTCGGGCGCAACGACCCGTGTCCATGCGGCAGCGGCAAGCGGTACAAGGAGTGTCACGGCCGGCTCGACGGAGCGCGATGAAAATACGGGCCGGATGATCACTGCGGCCTGCTATCGCTACCGCGATAGCTGACTGCTTCGGCCACATGGCGCGGTGCGATCGCATCGGCGCCGGCAAGATCGGCAATCGTCCGCGCGACCTTGAGGATGCGGTGATACGCGCGCGCCGAGAAGGCGAGCCGCGTCATCGCCTGCGCCATCAATACCGCCCCCGCGGCATCGGGCGAGCAGTGCTGTGCAATTTCCGACGGCAGGAGTCGCGCGTTCGGCTTGCCTTGCCGTTCCTGCTGCAGGTTGCGCGCGGTGACGACCCGCGCGCGCACTGCCCCCGATGTTTCGCCAGCCTCTGAGTCCGGCGCCGTTTCGGCCGCCGCGCTCCGCATCGATCCGGCTTCGGTCACCGCGAGCGGCTTGCGCATCGCCAGCGCCTCGGCGGAAAGCGATGGCACGTCGAGCGCGAGATCGATGCGATCGAGCAGAGGCCCCGACACGCGTGACCGATAGCGGGCGATGCGGTCCGGTGTGCAATGGCACCGGCCGCGCGCGTCGCCCAGCCAGCCGCACGGACAGGGATTCATCGCGGCGATCAACTGGAATTGGGCGGGAAACGTGCTTTGCCGGGCGGCGCGTGAGATGTGGATTACGCCCGTTTCCAGCGGCTCGCGCAGCACCTCCAACACGCGGCGGTCCCATTCGGGAAGCTCATCCAGGAACAGCACGCCATGATGCGCGAGCGAGATCTCGCCGGGGCGCGGATCGCTGCCGCCGCCGACCAGCGCTACGGCGCTGGCGGTGTGATGCGGCGCGCGAAAAGGACGCTCTCCCCAACCGCCGGGAACGAACCTGCCGGCGATCGAGGCGACGGCAGCGACCTCGAGCGCCTCGTCCTCGGACAACGGCGGCAGCAAACCGGGCAGGCGTTGCGCCAGCATCGACTTGCCGGTTCCTGGCGGACCCATGAGCAACAGTGAGTGCCCTCCTGCTGCAGCGATCTCCAACGCGCGCTTCGCGTGCACCTGACCGCGCACGTCGATGAGATCGGGTCCTTCGCGCCGCGCCGGGGGCGCAGCCGCCACCGTCGCCACCAACGGGGTGCGCGACGTCAGATGCGCGCATACGGCAAGCAACGACGGCGCGCCGAACACGGTGGCGCCTTGCACCATCGCCGCCTCGCCGGCCGAAGCTTCGGGCAGCACGAACGCTCGGCCGTCGCGTCTCGCCGAGAGCGCCATCGCGAGCGCGCCGCGCACCGCGCGCAGATCGCCCGTCAGTGCGAGCTCGCCGGCGAATTCGTAGCGAGGCAGATCGTTGGCCGGGATCTGGCCGGTCGCGGCCAGGATGCCCAGCGCGATCGGCAAATCATAGCGGCCGGATTCCTTCGGCAGGTCGGCTGGCGCGAGATTGACGGTGACCTTGCGCGCCGGGAACTCGAACTGCGCGTTCTGCATCGCGGCGCGCACGCGATCGCGCGCCTCGCGCACTTCAGTATCGGGCAGCCCTACGAGGTGAATGCCGGGAAGGCCGCCGGCGATATGGACTTCGACCGTGACGCGCGGCGCGGCGACCCCGGCGAGCGCGCGGCTATGCAGCACTGCGACCGACATGGCGTGTCCGCGAACCGGCGGCCGCGACCGGACTCGCGCTGCATCAGTGGGTCGAGGGCGGTGGCGCGAAGCGCGCTTCGAGCTCCGCCACGCGGGCTTCCATCCGCTCCAGCTTTTCGCGTGTCTTGAGCAGAACGGCCGCCTGCGTTTCGAATTCGGCGCGAGTGACGACGTCGAGCCGCGCGAGTCCGCCTTGCAGCAGCGCCTTCACGTTCTTCTCGATGTCCTTCGCCGGGCTGTCCTCGATCGCCTTGCCGATCCGCGCCGCGAGGTCGTCGAGCGTCTTGCTGTTGAAGTTGAGCATCGTGTTCCTTCAGCGTAGCGGCGGTGCGGGACGGATATGACGTCCTGCCTATCCGCGATGAAATCGAGTCTAGCAAAAGCGACGAAAAGGATGCGCTACGTCATTTGGCCGACCCCGGCGCTTCGCCGCTGCGCATGCCGCCCCAGCATCGTGCGAACGCCCGGCAGCGCGCCCCCGATTGGTGCGACCACTCTGGCCAGCCAAGGGGAGCAAGTGGCCATGAATATGCAACATCATGATTTTGATCATTTTATTGCAGTGGCACACGAAATGCTGACCTTTGCTCGGAAGTGGCTCCATTTCCATCAACTACCTTGCAAGGGATTCCGTCATGAACCAGAAGCTTCGCCTTCGCACTACGGCCGTGGCCGCTGCACTGGCCGCGCTGTTCGCGGGAAGCGCGTTGGCCCAAGCCCCCGCCCCGGCGCCTGCCGCCGCCCCGGCGCCTGCGCCGGCCCCCGAGCCCGATTGGACCTTCACCGGCAATGTCGGCCTCTTCAGCCAATACGTATTCCGCGGCATTTCCCAAACCAATGAGAAGCCTGCGCTGCAGGGCGGCTTCGATCTGGGCCACAAGAGCGGCTTCTACGTCGGCACGTGGGCGTCGAACATCAGCTGGGTATCGGATGGCAATTCGGACGTGTCCGCCAGCCTCGAGTGGGACTTCTACGGCGGCTACAAGTGGGCGTTGCCCGCCGATTTCACCCTCGATCTCGGCGTCCTCTACTACTACTACCCGGGCAGCTATCCCACCGGGTTCACGAAGCCCGACACGACCGAGCTGTACGCCGCGCTCACGTGGAAATGGCTCACCGGCAAATACAGCTACAGCGCCGAGAACAAGACGTTCGGATTATCGAATTCGCGCGGGTCCGATTACTGGGAGTTGAACGCATCCTATGACGTCGTCGAGAAGGTCAACGACGTGATCGGCAAGGTCACGGTCTTCGGCCACATCGGCAAGCAGAAATTCAAGAACAACGGCTTCTACGACTACGGCGACTGGAAGGTCGGCGTCTCGACGGAAGTCTACGGCGTCACCGTCGGTATCTTCGGCACGGGCACGGATGCGGAGAGCGCCGCCTACACCAACCGGTTCGGCAAGGACATTTCGGCCAACCAGTTCGTCGGCTACGTCCAGAAGACCTTCTGATGTTCCACTGGCGCGGCGGTGCAGCCTGACCGCCGCGCGTTTGCGGGGAAACCATGAAACTCGTTACCGCCATCATCAAGCCCTTCAAGTTGGACGAGGTCCGCGAGGCCCTCTCTGCCATCGGCGTTCAGGGCATCACCGTCACCGAGGTCAAGGGCTTCGGCCGCCAGAAGGGTCATACCGAGCTCTACCGCGGCGCCGAGTATGTCGTCGACTTCCTGCCCAAGGTCAAGATCGAGGCGGCGGTCAAGGACGACATGCTCGATCGCGTCATCGAAGCGGTCGAAAAAGCCGCCAACACCGGCAAGATCGGTGACGGCAAGATTTTCGTGTTCGACCTGCTGCAGGTCGTGCGCATCCGCACCGGCGAGACCGGCGCGGACGCACTTTAAGGGGGCCTTCAATGAAAAAACTGCTCGTAGTGTTCGCCTTGCTCGGCGCGCTGGGACTGGCGATGCCGGGTCTGGCCCAGGACAAGGCGGCGCCCGCTCCCGCGGCGACCGCGCCGCCTGCCGCAGCACCTGCTGCAGCGGCCGCCGCGGCTGCACCTGCCGCAACGGCAGCGCCCGCGCCGGCACCCAACAAGGGCGACGTCGCATGGATGCTCACCTCGACGGCGTTCGTGCTGATGATGAGCGTGCCGGCGCTGGCGCTTTTCTATGGCGGAATGGTGCGTTCGAAGAACGTGCTCTCCGTGCTGATGCAGGTGTTCGTGGTGTTCTCGCTGATTTCGGTGCTGTGGTGCGTGTACGGCTACAGCCTCGCGTTCACCGAGGGCAACGCGTACTTCGGGAGCTTTGATCGGTTGTTTCTGAAAGGGACCTTCGACTCGTCGAAGGGCGAGTTCGCGATGGCGGCGACGTTCTCGAAGAACACGCCGATACCGGAGCTTGTGTACGTCGCGTTCCAGGCGACGTTCGCCGCGATCACCGTCTGCCTCGTCCTTGGCGCATTCGCGGAACGCATCAAGTTCTCGGCGGTGCTCGTGTTCTCGGTGCTGTGGTTCACGTTCTCGTACCTGCCGATCGCGCATATGGTCTGGTTCTGGCCGGGCCCGGATGCGTACACGGCGGCCAATGTGGTCGATGCGACCAACGCGAAGGCCGGCTTGATCTGGCAGTGGGGCGCGCTCGATTTCGCGGGCGGCACCGTCGTGCACATCAATGCCGGTATCGCCGGATTGGTGGGCGCCTACGTGATGGGCAAGCGCATCGGCTTCGGCAGGGAGTCGATGGCCCCGGCCAATCTGCCCATGACGATGATGGGCGCGTCGCTGTTGTGGATGGGCTGGTTCGGATTCAACGCCGGATCTGCGCTGGAAGCGAACAACTCTGCCGCGCTCGCATTCATCAACACGTACCTGGCGACGGCATGCGCCGTGCTGTCATGGACGTTCGGCGAATGGGTGTTCAAAGGCAAGCCGTCGATGCTCGGCGCCGCGTCGGGTGCGGTGGCGGGACTCGTCGCCATCACGCCGGCCGCCGGCAACGTGGGCATCCCGGGTGCGTTCGTGATCGGCATCCTCGCCGGCCTCGTTTGCCTGTGGGGCGTCAACGGCCTGAAACACATGCTGAAGGTCGACGACACGCTCGATGTATTCGGTGTTCACGCGGTCGGCGGGATTCTGGGCGCGTTGCTCACCGGCATCTTCGTGTCGCCCGACCTCGGCGGGCCGAGCGTGGTGTCGGACTGGGTCACCGGCAAGACCGAGTACCCGGGCTACATGGCGCAGCTCATCATCCAGGCCAAGGCCGTGGGCCTGACGATCGTGTGGTCGGGCGTCGTCGCCTACGTTTCGTACAAGATTGTCGACTTGACCATCGGACTGCGCGTGCCGGAAGAGCAGGAGCGCGAGGGACTCGATATCACGTCGCACGGCGAATCCGCGTACCGGACTTAGAAAGGAATATTGCCGGCACCATTACGCGCGGGCGGCTTCTCTCCCCCGCCCGCACGTAGAACGGGGATCCCACCTCCTCCCCGTAGTTTTCTCCTCAGTGCTATTCGGGGCGCGCCCAACGCGCCCCGTTTTTTTCGATGGACGACCTGCGCCACGAGGGAAATCGGCACCGTCCGCCGCGCTACAATCCGGGCTCCCCCGTCGTCATGGCGCGTCATGGTTCCGCATCTCATTACGGCCCTCACCGGCCCGTTGCAGGATCTCAGGCGACGCATGCCCGAACGCATGCCGGCGATCGAGCGGCGGCTGCGCGCGGAATAGTCGGGAACACACGGTGCCGTTCCATCCATCGGCCGACTTCTGCGCGTGTGGCGTCGTCGCGCGGCTCGCGCAACTCGCCGCGGCAATCGAAATCGAGGAGCCCGAAGCCGCCGCGGTTCCGGAGACCGTTGCCGCGTGATCTCCGTCGAATACTGCCGACTGCTGGCGCGCTACAACCGCTGGATGAACGAGCGGCTGTACGCGGCCGCCGACCTGCTTTCCGACGAAGAACGCAAGCGCGATCGCGGCGCGTTCTTCGGATCAATCCATCGCACGCTCAACCACATCCTGTGGGGCGACCGCACGTGGCTCGGCCGCTTCACGGGCACGCCATGTACGGTCGCCCCCTACGGCACGGACATGTACGGCGATTTTGCGACGCTCACGCGCGAACGCGAGCGCACCGATACCGAGATTCTCGGGTGGGCGGGGGCTTTGGCGCCTGATTGGCTTGCGACCACGCTCGAATATCGCGCCGCGTCCGACGGTCGCTTACGGCAGTTACCCGCGTGGATCGCGGCGACGCAACTTTTCCAACATGCCGCGCATCATCGCGGCCAGTTGACCACGCTGCTCAAGCAATCGGGCCAGGACATCGGCGTGACCGACTTGCAGGGGCTGCCGGGGTTGGCGCGCATCATCGACAAATAGGGTCAGAGGCGACTTTCCGAAAAGCGGTCGCGAGGATCGCGAGTACGCGCGGAAAGTCGTCTCTGACCCTATTTCTTCCGCTTTGCCCGCGGGTGCGCGGCGTCGTACACCTTGGCGAGCGCCTGGAAATCGAGATGCGTGTACACCTGCGTGCTCGCGATCGACGCGTGCCCCAGCATCTCCTGGACGGCGCGCAGATCGCCCGACGACTGCAGGACGTGCGATGCGAACGAGTGGCGCAGCATGTGCGGATGCACGTGCCGATGCAATCCGCGCTTGATCGCCCACGCGGCGAGGCGACGCTCGATCGTCCGCGCCGAGATGCGGCGCCCGCCGACGCCGATGAATAGCGCGCGCTCGTCGTCCGCCGCGAGCGGCGCGCGTTGCACGAGCCACACCGCGATCGCCTCACGCGCGGGCGCGCCGACCGGCACCACGCGCTCCTTCGCGCCCTTCCCCCACACGCGCACCTCGCCACCGATGAGGTCCATGCGATCGATGTCGAGGCCGGCAAGCTCGGACAGCCGAAGTCCCGACGAATAGGCAAGCTCGAACAGCGCGCGATCGCGCACCGAAAGGAGGTCGTCGCCGTCGATGGCGACCAGCTGCACCGCTTCGTCGGGCGTCAGCGCCGACGGCAGGCGCTTGCCGGATTTCGGCGCCTTCAATCCGGCGCAGGGATCATCGGCGAGCGCGCGGTCGCGCGTAAGCGAGAAACGGTAGAACGCACGCCAGGCCGAGAGCATCCGCGCGAGGCTTCGCCCCGATAATCCGCGTCCGTGCAATATCGCGAGCGTGCGCGCGAGCTGCGCGCGGGAAAGTCCGGTCAATGGCGCGTCGCCTGCGGCGGCAGCCAGTTGCGCGACGTCGCGCATGTAAGCATCCCGGGTGTGGCGCGGACGCGTGGAAAGATGCGTTGCGAACGCTTGCAGGAGCGCCGCGTTGATGGAGCTCAACGCCTTCGTGTCGGGCAACTCGGCAGGTCGCTTCGACACGTTGGGCGCGGCTTTTGGGAGACTACGACGGCGGCAGGAAGCGCGCGGTCGCGACACTCGCCAATTCAGCGAGCCGCGTCTGATACAGCGTGCCCATGCCAGGATGAAAACGCTGCGGGTCCGGGCTGCCGAGCGCCAGCACGCCGAACGTCTGCGCCGTGCGCAGCGGCAGGAAAGCAAACGACTGCAGCACGTCGCCATCCTCGAACCACTCGCGCGATTCGAACGCCGCCACCGGTCCGCAATAGGGGCCGCCCAGCTGGTCGGCGTATTGGCGTATTTCGGAGGACGTCGCCGCGAGCTCCGGCAGATACGATTGCTCGGGCACGCGTCCCCACAGCCGCGCCGCGACCTGCGGCACCGCGAAGTCTTCCTTCAGGCTGTGATAGAGAACCGCGAGTGTGGTCTCGAGGTCGGGAGAGGCGAAGAGCGCGAGCGTGGAACGGTGCACCTTCTCGCTGATCTGGTCGTTCTCGGTTCCGTAGGAAACGAGCTCCTTGAACTTGGCCTCGAGCTCCTGAACCTTTTCGCGCAGCGTGACGATCTGCCGCTCCGCGATCGGTATCGCGTGCCCGCCGTGCGGATGGGGGACGAAGATTTCCGCGATCATATCGGCGTAATCTTCGAAGAATTGCGGATGCTTCTTCAGATACTCGGCGACTGCAGGTGCGTCCATGCCTGATATCCCGCTTGTGGTGTTTTTCTCGCCGGCTTCATTCGCACCGTCGCTAACGTGTGCCCACTCATTTCCCACCGAGGTTCCATTCGCCTTCGAACACCGTGGCCGACGGTCCCGTCATCATGACCGGCGTGCCCTCACCATTCCAGCCAATGACGAGCTCGCCGCCACGCGTTCTCACCCTGACCGGCGAATCGACAAGCCCGCGCCTGATGCCGGCGACCACGGCCGCGCAGGCGCCCGTGCCACAGGCAGGCGTTTCGCCGGCGCCGCGCTCCCAAACCCGCAGGCGAATGGTAGCGCGATCGACGACCTGCATGTAGCCCGCATTCACCCGATTCGGGAATCGCCGGTGGTTTTCGATCAACGGCCCCTGCGTCGTGACCGGGGCCGTGTCGACATCGCTCACGATCTGCACGGCGTGCGGATTTCCCATCGACAGCGCCGATATGCGCACGGGTGAGCCGGCGACGTCGAGCGTCTCCTCGACTGCGCCTTCGCCGCCCGCGAACGGAATCGCTTCCGGCCGGAATCGCGGGACGCCCATGTCGACGGTGACCTGGCCGTCGGATTCGAGCCGCGGCACGATCAGCCCGCCGGCGGTCTCGACACGGATCTCGCGCTTGTCGGTCAAGCCGTGGTCGCGGACGAACACCACGAAGCAGCGCGCACCGTTGCCGCACTGCTCGACCTCGGAGCCGTCGGCGTTGAAGATCCGGTAGCGAAAGTCGGCATCGCCGGTCGCGCGCTCGACGACCAGCACCTGGTCGCATCCCACGCCGAAACGGCGATCGGCTAGCGCGCGGATCTGCGGCGCGCTCAGGTCGACGCGCTGGCGCACGCCGTCGATGACGACGAAATCGTTGCCGAGCCCCTGCATCTTGGTGAACTTGAGCGTCATTGCGATGATGGACCCGTGCGTTGCAGCGGGAACTCGCCGGCGCGGGAAAAGGGGAGCGTCGCTCCGGTGTCGAGCGTTGCAACGCCCGACACGCCGTAACGCACCGTCGGCGGAGCGCCATTGCCGGTTTGCGCGCGGCGCGCGGCCTCCGCCACCGCGAGCAAGGTGGCCGCCCATCCCGCCCTGATCGTCAGCGCCGCCGTCGCCTCGCCGTGCGCAGGCAAGCGGACAGGCTCGGCGAGATGCGCGGTGCCGATGGCAACGTCCTCGACGCGCAGCTCCGCATCGATTGCATCGACGGCGATCGCGCGTTCGTTGGCGTTGACGAGATTCACGACCACCGTGAATTGCGCGTCGGCGTTGGTCATCCGGTCGATGCTTACGCGGTCCACCGACACCTTCGGCGCTTCGAGCCGCGGCGGGGTCGCGCACGCGCCCAAGAGCACGGCGGCCGCGCAGAGCGCCCACACCGCGACGCGCCGGCCGACGAAGGGCCGCCCCGAGTCGGGCGTGCCCCCAGTGGGGGAAGCGCGCAGCGCGTCGGGGGCGTCCACTCGCATGCTAGACATTGAACCGGAAATGCATGACGTCGCCGTCCTTGACGAGATAGTCCTTGCCTTCGAGGCGCATCTTGCCCGCCTCTTTCGCGCCTTGCTCGCCCTTGCAGCCGATGAAATCGTGGTAGGCCGTCACTTCCGCGCGGATGAAGCCCTTTTCGAAATCCGTGTGGATGACCCCGGCGGCCTGCGGCGCGGTATCGCCGACATGGATCGTCCACGCGCGCACCTCCTTCGGCCCGACGGTGAAGTACGTCGACAGGCCAAGCAGCGCATACGCGGCGTGAATCACGCGATCGAGCCCCGGCTCGGTCAAGCCCATGTCGGCCAGGAAGACGAGCTTGTCGTCGCCGTCGAGATCGGCGATTTCCGCCTCCATCGCCGCGCACACGGCGACTACGGGCGCGCCTTCCTTCGCGGCGTGCGCGGTGACGGCATCGAGCAACGGATTGCCGTGGAAGCCGTGCTCGGCGACGTTCGCCACATACATTGCCGGCTTCATCGTCAGCAGGAAGAACGGCTTCAGCAGCGCACGCTCTTCGTCGTAGAGATCAGCGGAGCGCGCCGGACGCGCCTCGTTCAGCACCGCCTGCACCTTGACGAGCACCTCGTGCACGCGCCGGGCTTCCTTGTCGCCGCCGGAGCGCGCCACTTTCTCAACCTTGGCGATCTGCTTTTCGACGGACGCGAGATCGGCCAGCGCAAGCTCGGTGTTGATCGTCTCGATATCGGAGACGGGGTTCACGCGGCCGGTGACATGGACGACGTTGTCGTCGTCGAAGCAACGGACGACGTGCGCGATCGCATCGCATTCGCGGATGTTCGCGAGAAACTGATTGCCGAGGCCCTCGCCCTTCGACGCGCCCGCGACGAGGCCGGCGATGTCGACGAACTCGACCACCGCCGGCATCACGCGCTCGGGCTTGGCGATCGCGGCGAGTGGGGCGAGCCGCGGATCCGGCACCTCGACGATGCCGACATTGGGCTCGATCGTGCAGAACGGATAGTTCTCGGCGGCGATCCCCGCCTTGGTGAGCGCGTTGAACAGCGTCGACTTGCCGACGTTGGGCAGACCGACAATCCCGCACTTGAGGCTCATGTCACCAATTTCCCAAAGTCGGGCCGGCTACGCCGGCCCGTTTCCACTAGAAGTTTTCCCACGCGTATGCAGCAACATCATCGCGCGCTCCATGTCGCCGGCAGCGATCGCCTGCCACGCCGTCAGCGCCCGGGCGATGGCTTCGTCGATGGAGGAGCGCTCTTCGCCGCGTGGCGGCTTCAACACATAGTCGACGACTTCCTGCTGGGTAAGTTCCGAATCGCGCGGGTGGCCGATGCCGATGCGCAAGCGCCAGAAGTCGGCCGAGCCCAGCTGCGCCTGGATATCGCGCAACCCATTGTGACCCGCGTGCCCGCCGCCGAATTTCATCTTCGCCTCGCCGGGCCTAAGGTCGAGCTCGTCGTGGACGACGAGGATCTCGCCGGGCGCGACGGCGAAAAACCGCGCGAGCGCGCCGACCGAGCGCCCTGACAGGTTCATGTACGTCGAGGGCTTCACCAGGCGCAGTTCGCCCACCTTCGCCACGTCACCGGCAAATTTGGATTCCGCGCCAAACGTCGCGGCGAGTCTCGCCGCAAGTTCGTCCGCGAACCAGAAACCGGCGTTGTGCCGCGTGTTCGAATATTCGCGGCCGGGATTGCCGAGCCCGGCGACCAAGCGGATGGGTGTGGCCATGATGTCCTTGCGTTCCAAGCCGCAACGAAAAAGGCCCGCATCAACCCGCGGGCCTCTCTCGCGATGCAGTCGATGGAACGCTTACTTCTTCTTGTCGTCCTTCTTGCCTTCCTTCTTTTCCGCGCCCTTTTCGGCCGCGGGCGCCGCCGCCTCGCCTTCGACGGGTGCCGCCACGGCTGCGGCTGCCGCCGCCGCTTCTGCCGCCGCGGCCGTTTCTTCCTCGGTCTCGACCTGGGCACGCGGCACGATCGCCGTCGCGACGACAGGATCGAGCTTGCCGCGCGACACGACCGTCACGCCCGGCGGCATCTTCAGCGCCGATACGTGGACCGAATGGCCGACGTCGAGCTCGGTCAGGTCGACCTCGATGAATTCCGGCAAATCCTTCGGCAGGCACGTGACATCGAGATCGGCCACCACGTGGCTGATGATCGCGCTGTTGATCTTCACCGCCGGCGAGACCTCGCCGTTCACGAAGTGCAGCGGAATCTTCATGTGAATTTTCCGGTTCTCGTCCACGCGCTGGAAGTCCACATGCAGGATCTCGTTGCGGAACGGATGCATCTGCACGTCGCGCAGCAGCACCTTGGTGGCCGCGCCGTCGAGCTTCATCGTCAGGATCGACGAATGGAACGCTTCGTTGCGCAGCGCATGGAAGAGCGCGTTATGGTCGAGCTCGATCGGCGTGGGAGCGACCGGGCCGCCGTAGACGATGCCGGGCGCCTTGCCGGCGCGACGCATGCGACGGGATGCGCCGCGACCTTCGGTGTTGCGCGCGAACGCGGTGAATTCGATGTTCATTTGAAAGCTCCGGTTGTCTGCGGCCTCGCGTGCTGCGCGTCCTGGCGCTTCGGCTCGTCCGCCTCAAGTTTGCCTCGATGGGCGACAACCGCCTCGGCGGCTCTGGATGAGCTTGCGAAGGCGGGAAAGCCTTGAATTCTAACCCGATTTCGGGTCGGCCGGCAACTTAATCCGTGAAGAGAGAGGAGACCGATTCCTCGTTCGAAATCCGCGTCATCGTCTCCGCCAGGAGCTGCGCGCAGGAAAGCTGCCGCACCCGCGGGAGCGCCTGCGCTTCCGGCGAGAGCGGAATCGTATCGGTGACGACCAACTCATCGAGGTCGGACTCGGCGATCCGGGCAACCGCGCCGCCCGACAGCACCGGATGCGTACAGTAGGCGACGACCTTGACCGCGCCGCGCTCCTTCAGCGCAGTCGCCGCCTTGCACAGCGTGTTGGCGGTGTCGACCATGTCGTCCATGATCACGCAGGTGCGGCCTTCGACGTCGCCGATGATGTTCATGACTTCGGCGACGTTGGCCTTCGGCCGCCGCTTGTCGATGATCGCGAGGTCCGAATCGAGGCGCTTCGCGATCGCGCGGGCGCGCACGACGCCGCCGACGTCAGGCGACACGACGATCAGGTTTTCGTAGTTGCGCTTCCACAGGTCGCCGAGCAGGATCGGCGTGGCGTAGATGTTGTCGACCGGGATGTTGAAGAAGCCCTGGATCTGGTCGGCGTGCAGGTCCATCACCATCACCCGATGCACGCCCACCGTCGACAGCATGTCGGCGACCACCTTCGCCGTGATCGCCACGCGCGCGGAACGCGGGCGGCGGTCCTGACGGGCGTAGCCAAAGTAGGGAATCGCCGCGGTGATCCGTGCCGCCGACGCGCGCTTCAGCGCATCGACCATCACCATGATCTCCATCAGGTTGTCGTTGGTGGGCGCGCACGTCGATTGGAGGACGAACACGTCGCGGCCGCGCACGTTCTCCATCAGCTCGACCATCACCTCGCCATCGGAGAACCGGTCGACCACGCAGCGCCCGACGGTGAGATTGAGATGGCGACACACGGCCTCCGCGAGCTTGGGATTCGCGTTGCCTGCAAAGATGCGCATGCGCTCGAAGGCCATATCCGCCTGTCCCGTCCAAATCCAGCCAGCGGTCGAGTCTATCCGAAATCGCAGGCCGATCGTTGGCCCGCGCGCGCGCCGCCGCTCATGCGCGGCACGGTGTCGCTATACTGCCCCTCGGCGGACATTCGATGGGGAGTTCGAATCGTGAAGAGGCGTGAATTCCT
>Ga0268264_10000461_pt1 | contig 55246 bp, 50 predicted proteins | sample KBSSwiS32_FD_190357 | JGI IMG/M metagenome (GOLD analysis project Ga0268264, IMG submission 190357) | Switchgrass rhizosphere microbial communities from Kellogg Biological Station, Michigan, USA - KBS Switchgrass S3-2 (SPAdes) (version 2) | ecosystem: Host-associated > Plants > Roots >... | reverse complement strand
AATCGGTCGTCTCGCCGATCTCGAACTTGGGCGCCTGCGGCGTGTTGTCCGCCTCGACGCCGCCGGCGAACCCAGCGCGCTGCACCGACTTGGAGCGCAAGTAGTAAAGCGACTTGATGCCCTTCTCCCAAGCCTGGAAGTGCAGCATCATCAGATCCCACTTGTCGACATCTGCCGGGATGTAGAGGTTCAGCGACTGCGCCTGGTCGATATACGGCGTACGATCGGCCGCGAATTCCAGCAGCCAGCGCTGGTCGATTTCGAAACTGGTCTTGTAGACCGCCTTCTCCTCCGGCGAGAGGAAGTCGAGGTGCTGGACCGAGCCGCCATGCTCGAGGATCGAGTTCCACACGTTGGTGGAATCCTTGCTCTTCGCGGCGAGCAGCTTCTCCAGATACGGGTTCTTCACCACGAAGCTGCCCGAGAGCGTCTTGTGGGTGTAGATGTTCGCCGGAATCGGCTCGATACAGGCCGAAGTTCCGCCGCAGATGATGCTGATCGATGCAGTCGGCGCGATCGCCATCTTGCAGCTGAAGCGCTCCATCACGCCGACGTCGGCAGCGTCGGGACACGGGCCACGCTCGTTGGCCAGCAGCATCGAGGCCTCGTTGGCCTTCTGGTTGATGTACTGGAACATCTGCAGGTTGAGCGCCTTGGCCATCGCGCTTTCGAAGGCGATGCTCTTCTTCTGCAGGTAGGAGTGAAAGCCCATCACCCCCATGCCGACCGAGCGCTCACGCATGGCCGAGTACTTGGCGCGCGCCATCTCGTCGGGGGCGCGGTCGATGTAGTCCTGCAGCACGTTGTCGAGGAAGCGCAGCACGTCCTCGATGAAGCGCTTGTCGCCCTTCCACTCTTCCCAGGTCTCCAGGTTGAGCGAGGACAGGCAGCACACCGCGGTACGATCGTTGCCGAGGTGATCCCGGCCGGTGGGCAGCGTGATCTCCGAGCACAAGTTCGAGGTCGAAACCTTGAGCCCCAGTTCGCGATGATGGCGCGGCATCATCCGGTTCACGGTGTCGTTGAAGACGATGTAGGGCTCGCCAGTGGCAAGGCGCGTCTCGACCAGCTTCTGGAACAGCGAGCGCGCATCGACCTTGCCGCGCACCGAGCCATCCTTGGGGCTGCGCAGCGCGAACTCGGCGCCGTCGCGCACGGCGGCCATGAACTCGTCGGTCAGCAGTACGCCGTGGTGCAGGTTCAGCGCCTTGCGGTTGAAGTCGCCCGAGGGTTTGCGGATCTCGAGGAACTCCTCGATTTCGGGATGCGAGACATCGAGGTAGCAGGCGGCCGAGCCGCGGCGCAACGAGCCCTGGCTGATTGCCAGCGTCAGCGAGTCCATCACTCGCACGAATGGGATGATGCCGCTGGTCTTGCCGTTGAGGCCGACCGGCTCGCCGATGCCGCGCACCGCGCCCCAGTACGTGCCGATGCCGCCACCCCGGCTCGCCAGCCAGACGTTCTCGTTCCAGGTGGCGACGATGCCTTCGAGGCTGTCGTCAACCGAGTTCAGGTAGCACGAGATCGGCAGGCCGCGTCCGGTGCCGCCGTTCGACAGCACCGGCGTCGCCGGCATGAACCACAACTTCGAGATATAGTCGTAGATGCGCTGGGCGTGGTCCTGATCGTCGGTATAGGCGTCGGCCACCCGGGCGAAGAGGTCCTGGTAGGTCTCACCCGGCAGGAGATAGCGGTCATCCAGCGTCTCCTTGCCGAAATCGGTCAGCAGCGCGTCGCGCGCCGCATCGGTGACGATCGTGAAGCGACGATCGCGGATCGACTTGGAGTCATCCTTGCGGGCGGGCGCCGCAGCGACCGGGGCCGCGGGCACGTCCGCAAGCAGTTCGGCAGTGGCGAGATCCGTCTTGTCCATCGCGATAGCCGGGCCCACGCCCGCCTCCTTTGTCGTATTGGCGGCTGCTGTCGACACAATGGCGAAGGTCAGCTCGGCCTGGGCATCGTCGGTGCTGGTCTGGTCTGCAAAGGAAGTCACGTCTGCACTCTCGACCTGTCCGTCATCGCCGGTTCTGAAATCCATGTCGTGCCCCCTGTTCGGCTGCCTTCGAACCCGAATCGGCAGGCATGGCACCAGCCTATCAAGCTCGGCACAGAACGGGAACACTGTCCCGCCCGCACTTCGGTCCTGTCGCGACGAAGCCTCGGACAACCAGATCTTGCCTTGCCAAGAGCCGCCCGCGCTCTTGTGGAATCTAGGTCTTGAGGCTCCGTGTTCAACGGCCCACAACCCATAGTGCCCGTTTGGATTTTTGGCGCAAGTGGGGCGGGTTCGCCAGCGGATCAGAGCTCGGTGAGGCGCGACGCGTGGTAAGTCCTTGGCCGGTGAGGCACGCAAGGGGCAAATCGGGTCGGAACCGTATTTAATTTTCCACATTCTTAGGCGACGAGCGGAATCGGGCATGCGGCGAGTTGAGTCGCTTGGTCCGCCAGCAGCCTGGCGCGAGCCGTGTGGCGACACCCTACCGCCAGATGAGCGATGCCTAACGGATTTGTAATGCGGCTCGGCAAGCGTGCGCGACTAAGAAGATCGCCGCAGGACGGCGGCCGCCGCCGCTGCGAGGCGCAGACTTGCTGGTGATCCCATGGCTGATACACGAAAGTCCAAGCACATCCTGTGCGCCGTCGGCCTGCATCGGCCGACCCGGGGCGCGGTCTCCTGGAACGGAAGAAGCTTCGTCGGCCACTGTCGCAACTGCGAGACCACGATCGTGCGCCGCGCGCCAAAGATCTGGACGAGCTACATCTGAGCGCCGCAAACGCTCACGACGTCGTCGCGGTGGTTCTGGCTCGGGTGGTCGAGGTGGTGGTGCCCCAAGCAGGACGAACATAACGAATATGTGTCGCCGTTAACACTACGATAGCACCGCCAGACGCCGACGACGAACGCAGGAGCCCGCATTCGCTTGCCCTGGGCACTACTCCAGCGGCAACCGCTATCGTTGTTATGCCTGCTCTGCAAAGGCGGAACAGGGATTGACCGTCGCGATCAGTTCCGCGCGCGCGCCAGTGCGTCAAAGTTTCGAAAGCGCACCAATGTGGCAGTCGATGCAACCTCAAAATCGTCAGACGATCGCGAAGTTTGACCGCCTCGGATTCCTGCTGAACTCGCGCTCGCCAGTAGCTGTTCTCAGGGTGTATCGCCGACGTTAGCCTACCCGTCGGCATGAACGGCAAGATTCAGACCCGCAGGACCTCAATGACAGCGCGCAATCCCGCCGAGATATATTTCCGAGTCGGGTAATAGAGGTAAAGCCAGTCCTCGGGCGCACACCAAGAGGCGAGGCATTCAATCAATTCGCCAGTAGCAATATATGGCCGCGCCCGTTCCTCCCAGACATAGGCGAGGGCAAGGCCTGCTCGCGCGGCTTCAACCATCAGTTCATGATCGTCCAACGACAAGGGGCCGGTCGGCTCGAACTCAATGGTCTTGCCGGCGCGACTAAACTCCCACGCGTAGGCGGTGCCGTTGGGGTATATGTTGCGGACGCAAACATGATCTTTAAGATCCGCAGGAACTTTTGGAACTGCGTGCGCCTCGAAATAGGCAGGCGATCCAACGACGGTCAGACGGAGGCGGGGCTTGATCCTCACCGCAGTCATGCCGTCGCGCAGGCTCTCCCCCAGGCGAATGCCGGCATCGAACCCTTCATCGACGATGTCGACCAGCCGGTCCGTTGCGACTATCTCAAGTTCGAGGCTCGGATTGGCCTTTATCAGCGGTCCCATCGCCGGCCCCAACACGAAGGGTGCGATCGAGTTGGGCGCATTGATGCGGACCTTGCCGAATGGCGTGTCGCGAAACTGGTTGAGCGCATCCAGCGCCGATCCTATCTCCCCGAACGCCGGCGAAAGCTGGGCCAGTAGCATCGCGCCGGCATCCGTCAGCGAGACGCTGCGGGTTGTACGATTGAGCAACCGGATACCGATCTTCGCTTCCAAATTGCTGACGGCGTGACTGATGGCAGAGGGGGTTACTCCCCGCTCCTCGCTCGCCCGCCTGAAGCTGCGATGCCGCGCAACCGCGTCGAAAGCGGCAAGTTCGGAAAGGTCCGTAGTTCGCATTCATGACCTCTGTTCAGTATTGATGCGAACACTATTCCCCTAATCCCTGTGATCGCCAAGGAGTAAATCCAAATCCACCGGATGCGCTGCGATCGGCCCAGCGCTCCTGGAGGAGGAACCGGCTATGTCTGAGCTTACGCTTCGCAACACATTGCCGAGATCGCCAGACCGTCTTTCAGTATTTAATGATTCCACGGTGTCGGCCGAATGGCGCGGCTATGGCTTTGGCAGCCTGGCCGCGTTCATCTGGGGTTGCTACCTCGCTTTCTCCAGTGTCGGCGTGAACGCTGGATTGGACGCGTTCGACCTCGCTTTCCTGCGCTATGTTCCGGCGGGCCTCGTGCTCGCGCCTTGGTTCCTTCGCCATGACCCTCTTCGGCTCTCGGGGATCGGCTGGTTTCGGGGACTGTCGCTCGTCATGCTAGCAGGTCCGTTGTTCGTCCTGACCGGCAGTTCGGGTTTCGCATTTGCTCCGCTTGCGCACAGCGCGGTCATCCAGTTGGGAACGGTCACGCTGGCGGGTATCCTGCTGTCCGTGCTGATGCTGAAAGAGCGCCTTGGGATCGCTCAGGTCATCGGCATCGCCGCCATGATCGCGGGCCTGGCGATCACTGCGGGGCCAGGGTTGCTAACGGGTGGATCGCAGGCGTGGAAAGGGGATCTGCTTTTCATCGCGGCGGGTCTGATGTGGGCGCTGTTCACGGTGCTTCAGCGGCGCTGGCGCGTTGACCCACTTGGCGCGACCGCCGTGGTGTCGGCGCTCTCGGCGCTGGCCTACGGTTCGACCTATCTGATCCTGCGCGGTCCGAATCGTATCCTGAGCATCGACCCCTTGCTGGTGGCGACCGAAGTGGCAGTTCTGGGTGTCCTCGCCGGCGTCGTTGCGCTGTTCGCCTTTGGTCGAGCGGTAAGTCTGCTGGGCGCCGGTCGCGCCGCATTGTTTCCCGCGCTATCGCCGGCTGTCGCGATCCTTGCCGGCATTCCGCTTACCGGTGCTACACCATCTGCGGGGCAGGTCGCCGGCCTGTTGGCGCTCACCACCGGTTTGCTTGTCGCGATGCGGCGCGTGGGCGCCAAATAGGCTTCGTAATTGGAGGTTCAGCCTTTCGGGCAATGGGCGCCGGTATCGATCCAGGCGCGAACGATCGCGCCAAACTGCTGCTGTGTGCCAGGCGCCGGACGCCTGCCTGCGCCAGGATGCCACGCCCAGCCGACGAGATGGTCTTCAGCCATATGGTCAGCAATGGCAGCAAGCGACCGATTGCCATTCCGTTTGCGGTCCTTGATCTGCGCGCAAATTTGACCCAGCGATCGTCCTTGCCAACTCATCGATGCGGGTGCGAGCGCCCAATGTGGATCGCCAGGGATGCTGGCGATTCCCGCCGCGCGAGTTTCGACATTGGTGGGGCCATGGCAGGTCGAGCAGGGAAGCCCCGGCATGCCATGCCCTTCGCCCGCGAACATGGGCGGCTCGTGCGGACGCATCGCATCTCCCTGGGTCGGGCGGCGAGTCGCCGGATGGCAATTCATGCATCGCGGGCTGGAGATGACCTTCCCTGCCTCATTGAACAAGGCGACCGAGCGCGTCGCGGGATCGGCAATGCCATTGAAGCTGGCAGGGTCGCGCAGTTCCGATGGGGCTTGGCCCTGCGCCGCGCTGGTTTCGGCCACTCCGCTCGCGGAAATCGCACCGATGAGGACTGCCCCAGCCGCCACAAGCAACAGCGTTGCGGGATTTGGGCTACGCACCCGGATCACGCTCGATAAACCAGCTTGGCGTCGAGCGGCAGCGCGGTAATGCGCGGGCCACCTGCCGCTCGGATCGCGTTCAGCACGGCTGGCGCCACGATGGCGGTTCCCGGTTCCCCAACCCCGCCGGGATCCTCATCGCTCTCGATCAGGCTGACATGCACTTCCGGCATCTCGTTCATACGTAACACCCGATAATCATGGAAGTTGGACTCGACTACGCGGCCCTGGTCGATCGTTATGCGTCCGTAAAGCACAGCGCTGAGGCCATAGACGATACCCCCCTCGATCTGCTGGCGGACCAGTGTCGGGTTGACGATGCGCCCGGTATCGATGGTGCAAAAAATTCGGTGAAGGCGGAAGTGTCCCTCCACCATGGGTTCGACCTCCGCGACCATGCCGACATAGCTGCCAAACCCGGGTGAGATAGCAAGGCCCCGCCCAAATCCATTGCTCAGCGGTTTGTGCCAGTCGGAATCCTCAACGATGCGGTCCAGCACGCCGCGTAGCCTGCCCGGCTTCAAAATTGCGCGGCGATAGGCGACGGGATCCACCTTCGCACGCCTTGCAAGCTCGTCAATGACGCCTTCGACGATCACGGCGTTGCGGGTGGTGCCCACGCCGCGCCAATTGCCTACCAGCAGACCTTCCGGCGGCTCTTGGCGAACGAACTCGACGCGCAGATTGGGGAAATCATACTGACTGCCCGATTCTCCGACGGCGTCCAGATCAACGCCATGCTTTGTAAAAGCGGGAAGAAAGCGGAACATGACGCCAGGCGCGGCGAGGCGGTGTTCCCAGCTTACAGGCATACCGCTTGCGTCCAACCCGACACGGACGGCGCTGTGATTATGATAACGGAACGCGTCGTGCCGCATATCCTGCTCGCGGCTCCAGATCACTTTGACCGGCCCCTTAACCTGCCGAGCTATACGCACCGCCTGCGTCACCCAGTCATGTTCGAGCCGACGACCAAAGCCGCCACCGATCAGCATATTGTGGACACGAACTTTTTCGATCGGCAGGCCGCTCGCTTCCGCTGCGGCCTTGCGCGCGTGGCCAGGAACCTGACTGCCCACCCACACATCGCAGCCTTCCCCCGTGATCGACACCGTACAGCAGAGCGGCTCCATCGCGGCATGGGCGAGCATCGGCAACTGATACTCAGCTTCGAAAATACTGGCCGCCGCCGCGCGCGCCTTTGGGGCGTCGCCACGCGTTTCCGCGACCACGCCCTCGCGGGTCAGCGCTACATCGAAGGTTGCGACGAGATCGGCCGTCGAAAGCGACAGCCCCCCGCTCCATTGTGGGTCGAGTGCTGCGAGGCCCTTTCGTGCGGCTCCGCCATGATCGGCAACGACGACGACTGCGTCGGTTAGCCGGATGACTTGGCGCACCCCTTTCACCGCAAGCGCCGGCTTCTCGTCCACCGAGCCCAGCGCTCCACCGATGATCGGGCAGCTCAACACCGCGGCATGCCGCATCCCTGGCATGGCAACATCGAAGCCGAACTTCGCGCTGCCATTCACCTTGGCTGGCGTGTCCAGGCGGCGCAGCGGCTTGCCGATCACCTTTAGGCCCGAAGTCCGCAACGGGGGCTCCTGCGGAACCGGGAGCGTGCGCGCCATCTCCACCAAATCACCGTAGCCCGCTCGGCGCCCGCTCGTGGCATGAATCACCTCGCCCAGTTCGGCATGACAGCTCGCCGCTTCAACACCCCAGCGGCGGGCGGCGGCGGCGACGAGCATCATCCGGGCCGCAGCACCGGCGCGCCGCATCGTTATCCAGCCGCCACGGATTGAAGCCGACCCACCGGTGATCTGATCACCGAACAGTGCATGACCGTAGAGCTTGTCGTCACCGGGGGCCAGTTCGGTGCGGATCGAAGCTGGATCGACCTCCAAATCCTCGGCGACCAGCATCGCGATGCCGGTAAGGGCGCCTTGGCCCATTTCGGCGAATGGCACGATCAACGTAACCAAGCCGGTTCGGTCGATGCGGATGAACTGATCGGGTTCGAAGCCTGCTCCGATAGCCGCGGCGTGGGCCGGTGCAAAGCCCAAGGCCAGCATTCCCGATGTCGCCGAGGCCGCGAGCAGGAATGTGCGGCGCGTCAAGGCGGATCGCGGGGACACGGGAGCCATCAGGAAGTCGCCTGCGCCGTGGCGATATCGCTTGCCGCCTGTTTGATCGCCGCGCGTATCCGACCGTAAGTGCCGCAGCGGCAGATATTACCGGCCATGACCCGATCAATCGCCGCATCCTCAACCGCCGTTTCGGCTGCGAGCAGCGCCGCTGCCTGCATCAGCTGGCCCGACTGACAATAGCCGCACTGAACAACATCAAGTTCGAGCCATGCCTTCTGCAAGGCGCGACCAACGGGCGACTGGTCCAGATGCTCGATGGTTGTAACCTTAGCATCGCTCAGCGTCTCCAGCGGAGTCACGCAGGAGCGGCGCGCGACTCCATCGACATGGACGGTGCATGCGCCGCACATTGCAATGCCGCAGCCGAACTTGGTGCCTGACAGGCCGATTATGTCGCGCAAGACCCATAACAGGGGTGTGTCGCCGTCGGCATCCACCGCATGTACACGACCATTGACCTCGACACGCGCTTCCATCGGCATACTCCCTGCGGGAGCAGCATGCCTCCCATTTGGGGCCAAGTCCTGTTAGCGGTTGTTAGCAGTTGTTGGACATCGCGATCGGCTATGTGGTCGGGGCGGCGCATTGCTGCTTTCCTGTTGGCAGACCCGTCCGTTATTCAACGCCGTTAGTGCAAGGAAGGTGGCGCGCGATTCGTGACATTTGAGTTTCTCGATTACACTTTGGAGCCCGATCAGCGTCGGCTGGAGCATCGCGGCATGGCCGTGCCGATCGGCGCGCGTGCGTTCGACCTGTTGGCACTGCTGGTCGAGAAGGCGGGAACCCCCGTTTCCAAGCGAGAACTGATGCAGCATGCTTGGCCGGATATCGTCGTTGGCGAGAGCAGCCTGCGGTTCCAGATGGTCGCGCTTCGGCGGGTGCTTGCAGATTTTGTGCATCAGCATAGGGTCATCGCGACCTTGCCGAGCCGGGGATATTGTTTCGTTGCCCCTGTCCGTCGCCTGGAATCTGGCACTTTCCCTTTCAGGCCCGCACCGGGCGCGCCCACCGTTTCTGCTGTGCGACGCAACCGGATGGTCGGTCGGACCGACGCGCTCCAGCAGGCGTTTGATTGTCTTCGGGAATCTCGCTTTGTCAGCTTTGTAGGGGTTGGTGGCGTAGGTAAGACCACCATGGCCCTAGCACTGGGGCAGATCTGTCGTGATGAACTTGGCGTCGATTGCATTGTGGTCGATCTTTCAACAGTGAAAAAATATGGCCAGGTCGTGCCGGACGTCGCGTCTGCACTCGACATTGCACCAGACGACGATCCACTTGGCGCTATCGTCTCCCGTTTGAACGAGGGTCCGTCCCTCATCCTCCTCGACAATTGCGAGCATGTCCTCGACGCATCTTGCAGCTTGGCCGAGGTGATCCATGCTCAATGCAAGAGCAGCTTGATCATCGTCACCAGTCGGGAGGCGCTTAGGGCCGACGGCGAGACGGTGCGGATCGTCGAGCCGCTCGACTATCCTCCCGATCCGGCTGGTATGAGGGCCGAAACACTCATCGAATATTCCGCGATCGAGATGCTGGTATCGCGCGCACGAGCGGCCGGTACGAAGATCGAGATCAACGAGTATACGGTACCGCTATTCGCGAGCATCTGCCGACGTCTCGACGGATTGCCGCTGGCACTGGAAATCGTCGCCGGGCAGATGTCCAACTACGGCCTGAAGGGCATCGACACGCTGTTGGACGATGGTTTGCGCTTTCTCGCGGGTGGCCGCCGGAATCATCCCGTCCGGCAACGATCCCTCTCGGACACGATAACCTGGAGCTACGACCTGCTGGATACACAAGCGCAGATCGCGCTCGCCCGGCTCTCCATATTGGTCGGCGCGTTCGACCTGTCTGCGGGGACAGCGGTCGTCACCGATGCCATTGTCGATAGATCGGCCGCGATCGAGGCGGTCGGCGAGCTTGCCGCCAAGTCGCTGCTCGTGGTCGAGCGTGGCAAACTCGGGGTGCGCTATAGGCTGCTCGAACATGTGCGCACCTTTGCACTCAACCGGCTCGAAGAAACCGATGACCCATTCGCGGCGCGCCGCCGCCACGCCCTGTTTCTGGCTGAAGTGACACCGATGATGGGCGACGATGCACCACTCCTCGCCCTTGTGCCTAATATCCTGTCCGCGCTTGAATGGAGCTTTTCGGAAGCCGGCGATCCGCGCCTTGGTAGCCAGCTCGCGCTCGCCTATTGCCCGCTGCTGCTGACACATTTCCGATTGGCGGAATGTGCACGATTCAGTCGCGCGGCACTCAACGCCCTATCGACCGATGAAGCGGACAGGTCATCGATCGCGTTACTGCGTTTCTGTCTCGGGCAGGCGCTGATGTTCACCAGCGGTAATGGCGAGTCCGAACGCACATTGTCGACGGCGCTCAGTCAGGCCGTCACGGCGGACGACCAGATGCAGCAGGCGACGTTGACCGCGGCGCTTCACCTCCTCCACGTTCGCGGCGGTGATTGGCCCAAGGCGTTGCTGTTTGCGCAGCATTATCACGAGATTGCCGTAAACACGGGGGACAACGCGGCAGTCGCAGCGGGCCATTCCATGGTCGGCCTTGGCCATCATCTTCTCGGGCACCATGCGCTGGCGCAGGATCATGCCTTGCGGGCGATGAGGCTAGACGACAGGCGTGTCGATCCTACGGGCCTGGGATTCGACCACTGCAATCGTGCCCGCATCACCTTGGCGCGAACCGCGCTGTTGGGTGGTAACAGGCAGCGGGCCGATATGCTGGCCGAAGAAGCCTTGGCCGATCTCGGCAACCGGGCCGATCCAGTCATTCACGCAATTGCGCAGATCTGGCTCGGCGAAATGGCGAGCTGGGCGCAAGACTGGACCTGCTACTGTAACTACGCCGACGCACTTGAGCGCCGCGCGCGAACTCTCGATCTATCCCAGCTCGGGGCAGTCGCGCAGGGGGCACGAGGGAGCGCAATGATCCATGACGGCCAGCCCTCCGAAGGAGTGCGGATCGTAGCCGAGGCGCTCTCGATACTGACGACAATGAACTACGCTGTCGTAGCGACGAGCTTTGAGTGTCATCTGGTCGAGGGTCTTCGATTGCAGGGGCGCCATCGCGAAGCGCTGGCGCGCATTAACGCGGTTCGCAATCGCGTCCAGCGGACCAGCGCCCTCATCTATCTTCCGGATATATTGCGCATCACTGGCGATGTGCTTGTCGAGCTTCCCGGTGGAGGTGAGCCCGCGGCAAACGCGTATACCCAGTCGGTACGCGTCGCTGTCAATCAGCACGCGCCGCTTCTGGCGGCACGGGCGGCGATCCGCGCGCTCCCACTGGGCAATGTCAGCGCTCGGCAGGAGTTACGATCTGCGATTGGCCAGTGCGACGATTGCTGTGACATGCCGGAAATCGACGAGGCACGTGGCCTTTTGGCCGCAAACTAGGAAAGCGCAATTGCTGAATCGTGTTCAGCACTGATAAGAAAACTACCGCGCTAATCAGATCAATCTACGAGGGCCATAAAGCTCCTGCAAGCCGACATCGTGTCGGTACGACAGGAGAAAGATCATGGCCGACTTCGTTCCTCCGGCGCACAATAGCGCCTCACCCTTCGCCGACATGCGCGGCCACCATGTGGCGGTCCGCACCCCCGACCTGGAAACGGTCAAGCGTTGGTACGTCGAGAAGCTCGATTTTCGCGTGGTTGCCGAATGGGACTATGCTGACGAACAACTCGCGTACATCGCGCCGCCGACCGACGACCACTTCTATATCGAGATCCTGGGCGGCGGTGATCCCCAGCCACAGGACGTTCGCCCTTATACCGACCTTGGTGAAAGCCTGAACTGGGCCGGGTATCATCATTTCTGTCTGAGTGTCGAGAGCGTCGATCGCACGGTCGAAACCCTCCGCGAGCGCGGCGTCACGATTGTCACCGAGCCGTTCGAGTTGCCCGCGATCAGCCGCCGGTTGGCCTTCTTCGCCGACCCCTTCGGCAATCTGATCGAGCTGGCCGAGGTGCTCGCCTGATCTCCCCACCCGCAATTTGACCGGCCGTCCCTCGCGCGAGGGGCGGCCAGCCCCCTCACGCAAGGAAACGTTCGCATGTCGAAATCCATCATGATCATCGGCGCCGGCCCCGGCATCGGCCAGGCAGTCGCCCGCAAGTTCGGCCGCGAAGGCTGGCAGATCGTGCTGACCGGCCGCAGCGCCGACCGGCTCGCCAGCCTGGCCGCCGAACTCGAAGCCGACGGCATTATCGCCCATGCGGTGCCTGCCGACGCGACCAATCCGGCCGCGCTCCGGGCTGCCGTCGCCAAGGCCGAGGCACTGACCGGCGGCCTGACCGCGGTCCACTTCAACGCCGGCGTAGTGCGCAACCAGGACCTGTTCTCGATGACCGACGCCGAGATCGTCAGCGACCTCGCGATCGATGTCACCGCCGGGTTCAACACCATCCGGGGCGCGACCGAGCAGTTCGGTTCGCGCGGCGGCACGATCCTCCTCACCGGCGGCGGTCTCGGTGTCCAGCCGAGCGCCGACTGGGCCGTGCTCGGGGCCGCCAAGGCAGCACTGCGTAATATGGTGCAGGGCCTCGCCGAGCCGCTCGAGCAGAAGGGCATCCGCATCCGCCTCGTGACGGTCGCGACGCTGGTCGGCCCCGGCTCGGAAGAAGCGAGTGGTGCCGCCGAGGTCTTCTGGACCCTCGCCAACGACCCGAGCGCCGCCTGGGAGGCGGTCTACCCGGCCGCCTGATCCGGCTCCGATTTCAAGGAGAATTCCAATGACCAAGACCATCGTCATCACCGGCGCGACCTCGGGCATCGGCTATGCCACCGCGCTGGCCTTTGCCCGGCAAGGCGCCAATGTCGCCATCTCGGGCCGCCGCGCCGAACGCGGCGCGCAAGCCGTCGCCGAGATCGATCGCCTCGGCGGCAGCGGCTGGTTCCAGACCACCGATGTCCAGGATGCCGCACAAATCGAGGCGTTCGTCGCCGGCGCGGTCGAGCGGTTCGGTCCAATCGACACGCTGATCACCAACGCCGGGATCGAGCCGCCGCACGTGCTGCCGCTCGCCGAGCTCAGCATCGAGGATGTCGACGCCGTGCTCGACACGAACATCCGCGGCACACTCCTGACCGCCAAATATGCGATCCCGCATCTGCGTCGGCCGGGCGGGTCGATCATCACCGTGTCCTCGCTGTGGGGCCGGCAGGGCGGCGCGCTGCTGCCGGTCTATTCGGCCACGAAAGGCGGTTCGGAATCGCTGACCCGCGCGCTCGCGGTCGAGCTCGGCGGCGACGGCATCCGCGTCAACGGCATCGCGCCCGGCTTCATCAAGACCGAGATGTCCGACCGCTTCACGCAAGGGCGCGAGATGCGGCCATTCTACGAAGCCAACGTGCCGCTCGGTCGCATCGGCGAAGCGCAAGAGATCGCCGACGCCATGATCTGGCTCGCCTCCGACCAAGCCTCCTACGTGACCGGCCAGACCATCACCGTCGATGGCGGCCATAACATCAAGATGTCGGTCGCCCGGCTCTGACCCGCGACCTTCCTAGACACAAAGGATTCTCACCATGACCCAGCAACTGACCTTGATCGCCCGCCTGACCGCCAAGCCGGAAACCGCCGAAGAGCTCGGCAATGGCCTGAAGGCGCTGATCGCCCCAACCCTCAGCGAAGAGGGCGCGATCGGCTATGTCCTCCACCGCGACAATGACGATGCCAATGTCTGGATCATCTACGAAACCTGGCGCAGTCGCGCAGACCTCGATGCCCATTTCGAACAGCCCTACACCAAGGCGATGATGGAGCAGTTCCCCGACCTGCTCGCCAAGGAAATGGAGCTGACCTTTGCCACCGCGATCGATCCGCGCGGCTGAGTCCCAGGCTGAGGAGAAAGCCCATGAAGACTTGGCTCATCACCGGCTGCTCGACCGGCTTCGGCGCAGCGATTGCAGAAGCAGCCCTCGCGCGCGGCGACAAGGTCATGCTGACCGCCCGCTCGATCGAGAAGCTTGCGCCGCTTGCCGAGCGCTATCCGCCGACAGCGCTGCGCGCAGCCGTCGACGTTGCCGACCCTGAAAGTGTGGCAGCGGCGATCATGGCCACCGAGGATGCGTTCGGCGGCATCGACGTGTTCGTCAACAATGCCGGTTACGGCGTGATCGGCGCGGTCGAGGAAGTGTCGGCGGACGAATATCGCCGCATGTTCGAGACCAATGTGTTCGGCCTCATCGAGGCGACGCGTCTGGCGCTGCCGGCGTTGCGCAAGAGCGGCGGCGTGCTGGTCAACCTCTCGTCCAATGCCGGCATCTGGACCCGCTCGGGCTTCGGTCTCTACGGCGCAACCAAGGCCGGGGTCGAGCTGATCTCCGAAGCGCTCGCACAGGAGGTCGCGCCAATGGGCATCCGCGTGCTGATCGTCGAGCCGGGTGCGTTCCGCACAGACTTTCTCGGCCGGTCAATGACGCGAGCGGCAAACCGCCTCGCCATCTATGACGGGACCGCCGGACAGATGCGCGACTTCAGCGAGACAGTCTCGGGCAATCAGCCCGGCGACCCGGTCAAGGGCGCGGCGATCATCCTGCAGGCGATCGATGATGCTGACGCCCCGCTGCGCCTGCCGCTCGGTCCCGATGCCCATCGCAATATCCGCTCCAAGCTCGACTCGGTGGCAGCGGATATGGCGGCGTGGGCCGATCGGACAACGACCACCGATTTTGCGGATCAGGCAAGCGCCGACTGACCGGCCAACGCCAGACGATTGAAACAGGAAGAGCCGTGCAGTCAGGCTGCACGGCTCTTCTCTGTATGCGCCGCCAAGATTGATGAGCATCGCTCAGCATGGAGTGGAAGATTAGTTGGATTATCGCGCAAAAGCCTAGCCCCTATTTTAAGCCTCAAGCCGAAAGGCTTCTCCAGCACCCGCCTAGCTGAAAGGACATCTTCCCATGAAGACCTGGTTCATCACCGGCGCCTCGCGCGGCTTCGGCGCTCTCGTCACGAAGCATGCGCTCGCCCAGGGCGACGCCGTCGTCGCAACCGCCCGCAATCCGAAGCAGATCACCGATCGCTTCGGCGAGCATCCCAATCTGCTCGCGGTCGCTCTCGATGTTACCGACCAGATGCAGGCCAAGGCAGCCGCCGAGGCCGCGATCGCACGCTTCGGCACGATCGACGTGCTGCTCAACAATGCCGGTTTCGGTCTGATGGGCGCGGTCGAGGAAGCGACCGCCCCCGAAGTCGAGGCGGTTTATCGTACCAACGTGTTCGGGCTGCTCAATGTCACGCGCGCGGTGCTGCCGCATATGCGCAAGGCGAAGTCCGGCCGCATCCTCAATATCTCGTCGATCGGCGGCTATCGCGGCGCGGCGGGGTTCGGGGTCTATTCATCCACCAAATTTGCAGTCGAGGGCCTGTCCGAAGCGCTGCACGCCGAGCTGACGCCGCTCGGTATTCATGTGACGGTGGTCGAGCCCGGCTACTTCCGCACCGACTTTCTCGATGCGACCTCACTTAGCGTCAGCCCGACGATCATCGAGGATTACGCCGCAACCGCGGGCCGCGTCCGCAATGTCGCGACCGAGATCAACCACAACCAGCCCGGTGACCCCGCACGGCTCGCGCGCGTGCTGATCGACTTCGCCGACGCCCCCAACCCGCCCGTGCGCCTGCCGCTTGGGAGCGACACCGTGGCGGCGATCGAAGCCAAGCATGCCTCCGATGCAGCAATCCTCCGCAGCTGGCGCCAAGTCTCGGTCTCGACCGACTTCCCGGCCGAAACCGTCAGTCCCGGCGCATGACTGGACAGGGCGTCGGCGCTTCCCCGTGCTGAAGCCAGCATTCAGAAGGAGGAACGACCATGTCGGACACGGCAACGAACCACGAAGTGCGTTGGCATTTTCCGATGGATCGCCTTCGTGCCGCCATATCCTTCGATATCCGCCAGCTTCGCTACGCTATCGCGGCTGCAGACCATGGCAGCTTCTACCGTGCGGCCCGCGCCCTTGACGTCGAGCAATCAACCCTCAGCCGCGCCATCCTCAAGTTGGAACGCTCAATCGGGATGCCGATCTTTGAGCGCTCCCGTGCGGGCGTCACGACGACGCTAGCAGGTTGCACTTTCCTGCGCAGCGCGAAGCCGATGGTCGCAACCGCCGACAAGATGGTCGCGATGATGCGTGCGGCCGGTCAGGGACGCGCCGGTGGGCTGAGGCTTGGACACAATAGTTCGGTCTCCGCTGGCAATCTCCGGGCGACACTGATGAGCTGGCGTCAGGCGCATCCCGACGTAGAAGTGGAATGTGTCGAGGCCGACCGCAGCGTCCTTCTCGCCGGTCTGGACACAGGGGAGATCGACATGGCGATCCTCCTGGGCGGAGCCGGCCGGAACGGCTTTCGCAACGAGACGCTTTGGAGTGAGCGGATGCTGGTCGCGCTGCCGGCTTCTCACCCCCTCGCCGAGCACGATCTTGTTCACTGGACGGATCTTCGATGTGAGGAATTCCATTTGCCGGCCGCCGATCCCGGCTCAGAGGTCCGCGATATGTTGTTGGGCCGGCTCTCCGTGTCGGGCATCAAGGCCAACATCCGGATGCACCAGTGCAGCCGAGAAACCATCCTGAGCATCCTTGGCGGCAGCTCGGGCGTCAGCATCGTCTGTGAGGGTTCGACCGGAGCGCACTATCCAGATGTCGTCTATCGTCCCATCCACGGTGAACAAGGACCAGCGCTGATTGGCTATTCGGGCTGCTGGCGTGATGACAGTAGCAATCCGGCGCTGCGGCGCTTTCTTGGATTCATCAAGGCGCGCTATGCGCTGTCTTTTGATTTCTCGAAGAGATTCCAGTAAATTAGACAACTAGTTTTGGGGTAGATCGCCATGTTACAAGGCAAGACAATCATCATTATGCTCGTGACTTTGCTCGTCGGCTTCGTAGTTGGATTTGTCCTGCGGCCGGTGGTTGCGCCGACGCAGCAGGCCGCGGCTGCCGCCCTCCCGTCGCCTGTCACTGCAGCGCCAAGCGCAGCGCGCGGCACGCAGTATTTCGTCGCTCATATCGATGAGGCGCGGCAGGTAATGACCGGATGCCGTGATGGCTCGGTGCGGGGCGGCGAATGCGCCACCGCCGAGGAAGCGATCATCAAAGTCGACGCGCAGGAGCGCCGCAAGCGGTTCTTGGGTAACTGACGGGAGCGCACCGGGCTCAGCCGCTGGCAGCGCCGCGACGCCGCGAAAACCCCCGGTCGCTTGCCATGAACTTCGCCAGCATCGGCGAGACGAGCTTCTCGGGAGAGATGACTTCCCCGCCCGTTTCTGCCGCGAGCGCGGCGGCATAGGCGGCAAGATCGCGGTGCACGGCCGCGGGCAGTTCGACCGTCAGCTTGACGGGCCGATCGTCGGCCAGCGGCCCCAGCTTCAACTTTGTCATCGCGTTGCTCCGATCGGTTCGAGCACAAGGTCGCGGGTGAGAACCACGCGGAGCGGATGGCCCGGCCGGATGGTGAGCGTCGGCTGAACATCGAGCTGCCGCCGCACGATCTGCTGGCCGGTCTGGTTGATGGTGTCCTGCGAGCCACGCCGCAGCGCACGGGTCAGGTCGTCCTCGCTGTCCGCACCCAGCTCCGTTCCCACGCCAAGCAGCGTCGAAACGGCTGCGGCCCTGAGCAGGTTGCCCCAATGCTGATTGACGCGGTCCTGTAGCCCCGCGAACCCGGCCCCGTCCGCGCCGGGCTGTCGCTCGAGAACGATCGAGCGGCCGTCCGGCATGATGAGCCGGTCCCAGGCGAGCAGCACGCGGGTCTGCCCGGCGGCGATCTCGCTGTCATACTCACCGATCAGCCGGGCACCCTGCGGAATGAGCAGAATGCGGCCCGTAGGACTGTCATAGACGTTGGCCGTTACCTGCGCGGTGATCTGGCCGGGCAGATCCGAACGGACGCCGGTGATGAGCGCGGCCGGGATAATGCTGCCGGCCTGCACGATGTTGGGCGATGCCGGCGCCGTCAGCCGCTCGACGCTGACCGTGCGCTGGTTGGCCGCCTGCGCCATGAAGGCGCGCTTACCGGCCTGGTCGCCTTGCGCCGCCTGCTGCGCCGGTTCCCGCACTGACGGCGCTGGCGAGCCCGGCGTCGAGACCGGCTCCGCACCAGCACGCGCGCCGCCGCTGGCGAGAAAGACCGAGCTGGTGCGGGCCGCATCGCGTTCCTGTGTAGCGCGTTGTCTGGCTGCCTCAGCCGCCTGCGCGCGCGGATCGGGCCGACCGGGTGGCGCGCCGATCGGCGGCACGGGAACGTCCTCGCCGCGCTGCTGCGCCGACACGATCGGGCGGCCGAGGTCGCCGGGAAGCGGTGGGCCGAGCCGGGGCGCCTGCGCATAGTCTCGCGGGCCGGACGTGATGGTCTCTGCCGTGGCGCGGCTGTCGGTGTTGTAGAGTTCCTGCGCGGCCTTCTCGCCCGGTGGACGCAGCGCATAGATCAGCGATCCGCCGATACCGAGGCCGGCGGCGACGCCGACGACGGCGAGCGCCTTGCGCGACAACCGCATGACGCGGGGCGGATCGCCGCGAAGCTGGAACGCAGCCGGATCAGGGCGCGCCGACTGCGCGGCTGGCCGCTCCTCGACGGACGGATCATGGCTATCGGTCACGACCGCGCCCTCCGTCCGTTATCGCGCACGATGCGGACGCGCTGCTCGGTGCGCCGATCGCCCAGGCGCAGCTCGGCGGCGGCGAACAGGCGATCGACCACCATGTAGCGGCCCTGAACGCGGTAATTGACAAGCTCGGCGTCACCGCGCGCGCCGGTCACAAATAGCGGCGGCATCTCGCCTTGCGAGATCCCGACCGGAAACTCGATGAACACCTGCCGTCCGTCGTCGAACGCGCGGGCTGGCGTCCACGGCACGCGGTCACCCTCAATCCGGTAACGGAAATTGAGCGCTGTTACGTCCACGCCAGTCGCGGCTGGCGCAGCGGCGGCAGCAGCCGCATTGCGGCCTTGCAAGGCGATGAGCTGATCCTGCGGGTAGGTCCAGCTTACCGATGCCATATAGGTCGCGGGCGTGGCGCGCAGTTCCATATGATAGGTTCGCCGGTCGGTGTTGATAACCAGATTCGTGGTCAGGTCCGGCCGGGTGGGCTTCACGAGGATATGCACGCGTGCGTTCGCGCCGCTGCCGCTTACCGTGTCGCCAATGATCCACCTGACAGTATCCCCGGCCGCCACCGGCCCCGACCCGACGAGCTGCTCGCCTTCTTGCAAGGCGATGTCCGTAACCTGGCCGGGCGCGGCATAGACCTGATAGAGCGCGCCTTCGCTCCACGGATATAGCTGGATGGCGTTGAGGAAGCCGTCGCGCACCGGCTGGATACGCGCGGCGTCGTTGGCGTCGCCGACACGGCGGCGCGGATCGGCGGGCTCTGACGGCCGCGCGCTCTCCGTCACCGGCTTCAACTGGCCGGGCAGCGGCAACGGTTCGGGGATGGTGACGATCTCGACCGCGCGGGGCGGCTCGGCCGCGGGCGTCGCCGCGATCGCCGGGGGCGGACCGTCGAAGGCGATCACGGGCGGCCTCGCCGACGTGGTGGCGCAACCGGCGAGCGCGGTTGCGGAGACGAATAGCGCGGCCGTGGCCGCGCGGCGGATGGGTATGCCGGTCATTGCGACAGCTCCTTCGACCAGTTGAGGGCGTTGACGAAGACGCCGAGCGGATTCTTGCGCAGGGCGTCAGGGGTGCGCGGCGGCTGGACGACGATGGTGAGGATCGCCGACCAGCGTTCGGTGGCGGCAAGGCTGCCGTCCTGATAGCGGCGCTCGGTCCAGGCGACGCGGAAACTGTCGGGCGAAGCGCGGATGACGCTCGACACGTCCACCGCGACCTGCACCCGCCCGACATTGGCGAAGGGGTCGTTGGCCCGCGCATAGTCGTTGAGGAACAACGCGCCTTTGTCGGTCGTGAAGTCGTAGGCCCGGAGCCAATTCTGTCGCACGATGACCGGATCGGCCGGGATACTGCGGACCTGCTCGATGAAGCGGGCGAGATGGAACGCGACCTGCGGATCGGTTGGACGGTAGCCGGCCTCGGCCGGCGCGACGGCCTGTGCTTCGCCGAGCCGATCGACCTGCACGACCCAGGGCACGATATGACCGCGCGTCGATTGCCAGACGAGGCCGCCGGCCAAGCCGCCAGACAGCGCCAGTGTCCCGAAGAAGGCGAGCCGCCAGTTCTTCGCCTGCACGCGCGCCGAGCCGATGCGGTCGTCCCATGCCTGCGCTGCGCGCTGATAGGGTGTGGCCGGCTCGGGCGTCTGGCCGTAGCGAATACTCGGTCGCTTGAAACATGGATCAGTCCTTCTGGCTGGTGTCGACGGACGCGCCGCTGCCGCCGCCATCGCCGGAGCGCAGCGTGTGGGCGGCGGTGGTCGCGCCGTGGGTCATGGTCTGGCGGTTCTTCATCGCGGACGCCCAGGCGGGGGCACCGGCGGAAGTGTCCGGCGAAGGGGTGGAGCTGCCGCCTGAAATAGTCCCGCCGGTCGCGGTGACGGCAGCGCGCCCGCCGGAACGGTAGCTGTCCTTGAGCGAGGCTGCCGCCTTGCGGAGCGGCGACATGGCTGCGCCGACGGCGGCTTGGCCGACGCCGCCTGCGCCGCCAGCGACTGCGGCCGCGCCGGACTTGCCGGCCGTACCGAGCGCATAGGCGCTGTTGGCGGCGCCAGACGTAAATGCAGCGCCGCGTGCCGCGCCGCCGACCGCGCCCGCCGCCGCGCCGACACCAAGCCGGGCGGCGGCAGCGCCGCCAGCCAGCGCGCCGCCGGCTGCGAGCACGGTCCCTGCCGCGGCGCCTGTACCAAGCGCCGGGCCGCCCGAGACGATGCCATTGGCGATCGACGGGCCGAAGATGCCAAGGCCGAGAAGACAAAGCGAAGCGAGCGCGATGGCCATCGCGTCCTCGATGCTGGGCTGTGTGCCGCCAAAACCGGCGCGAAACTCGTCGAACAAAGTCGAGCCGATGCCGACGATGACAGCGAGCACCAGCACCTTGATGCCCGACGAGATCACCAGCCCCAGCACACGCTCGGCCATGAAGGCGGTCTTGCCGAACAGGCCGAAGGGCAAGAGGACGAAGCCGCAGAGCGTCGCCAGCTTGAACTCGATCAGCGTCACAAATAGCTGGATCGCCAGAATGAAGAAGGCGAGGATGACTAGCAGCCAGGCGATCAGCAGCACCGCGATCTGGATGAAGTTCTCGAAGAACGCGACCCAGCCCATCAAGTCTGAAATGGATTCCAGGATCGGCTGACCTGCCTCCAGGCCTACTTGGGCGACGCGGCCCGGCTGGAGCAGTTCAGCCGCCGTAAAGCCGGTGCCCGACGCTTTGAGCCCGAGCCCGGCGAAGCTTTCGAAGACGATCCGCGCCAGGCTGTTCCAGTTGCCGATGATGTAGGCGAAGACGCCGACGAACAGCGTCTTCTTGACGAGGCGCGCGATGATGTCGTCGCCTTCGCCCCAGGTCCAGAACAGCGCGGCCAAGGTCACGTCGATGACGATCAGGGTGGTGGCGATGAATGCCACCTCGCCGCCGAGCAGGCCGAACCCGCTGTCGATATAGCGGGTGAAGACATCCAGAAAGCGATCGACGACGCCGGTGCCGCCCATATCAATTCTCCTGCGGGGTAGCGCCATCGGCGATGCGGGCGGCGGGACGCGCGCCGGGCGCGAGGAACCGGCGACGGTTCTCGGCCCAGGCGCGCAGGCAATCAGGGTCGCTCGCCCCGGCCGCGCCGATCGACTGGCAGCGGCGCAGTTCGATCAACAGCGGGTCCGTCGCCGATTTCTCGGCGACGGCCGCCGGCCCCGCGCGCGGTGGCTCTGGCGCGCGGCTCATCTCGATCGCCGTCATCGTGATGACGATGGCGATGAAGATGACGGCGCCGATGCGCGCGAAGAGCTTGCTGTCCACGGGCGTCAGTCGTGGAACATGCGGGCGTTGCCCGGCTGATAGCCGGTGGATCGCGTGAGGAAGCGGCGGCGCCGTTCGCGGCTTTCGGCTTCGACGGCGGCGTTGCGGGCCGAGTCCAGCGCCTGCGCCCGGCCCTGCGCGGCGAGCAGCGCCGTCAGGTCCGCGAGCTGCTGCGATTGCAGCGCGAGAAGCTGGTTGCCCGCCTGCGCCGCCTGGAGCGCGCCGGTCGCCGACTGGCTGGACGTGACCAGGCCGTCCATCGTCGTGCGCGCGCCGTCGATGTTGCCGACGACGCCGGCCTGAACGCGCAGCGCATCCTCGAACGCGCCGACACTATCCTCCCACCGCGCATAGGCGTTGGCGACCATCTGCGCATGGGTGCCGGTAAGCGCCGCGCCCTTGTAGCGGCCGTTGAACACCTGCTGGACGTTCTGCACGTCGTAGGCGATGCGCTGCGCTTCGCCGAGAAGCTGCTGGGTGCGCTGCACTTGGCTCTGCAACTGCTGGAGCGAGTTGAACGGCAGCGACGCCAGATTGCGCGCCTCGTTGATGAGGCTGGTCGCCTGCTGCTGAATTTGCTGGATCTGGTTGTTGATCTGCTGGAGCGACCGGGCGGCCGTCAGCACGTTCTGCGCATAGTTGGTCGGGTCATAGACGATTCCGCCGAACTGAGCGTGAGCCGGCGTGGCGGCGGTGATGCCGATCATGCTCGACGTGGCGATGGCGCCGGCCAGCATGGCGCGGCGCAGGATGGAGGGCTTCATGGGGTCATGTCCTTCAAGGCAAGGGGGAGCTGGCCGGCATCTTCCCGGCGACCGGCCAGCGGATCGGATTGAGGTTCGGGAAGAAGATCGACCGCCCAAGCCAGGCCGCGATGGCGCAGCCACTCGGCGGCGAAGTGCTCGCGGCCGTGGGTCTCGACCAGCTCGGCGATGCGGAGCTGATCGGTCTTGGAAGAAGCGGCGGCAAAAGCCAGCGCGACCTCGCCCAGCCCCAGCTCGAACAGCCGGTTGCCGCGCCTCGACTGGCAGTAATAGTCGCGCTTGGGCGTCGCCCGGCTCAGGATTTCGATTTGGCGGGCGTTGAGGCCGAACCGGTCGTAGATGGCGGCGATCTGCGGCTCGGCCGCGCGTTCGTTCGGGAGGAAGATGCGCGTCGGGCAGCTTTCGATGATGGCCGGCGCGATGTTCGAGGTTTCGATGTCGGCGAGGCTCTGCGTGGCGAACACCACGCTGGCGTTCTTCTTGCGCAGTGTCTTCAGCCATTCGCGGAGCTGCGCAGCAAAGTCCGGGCTGTCGAGGACCAGCCAGCCCTCGTCGATGATGATGAGCGTCGGCGAGCCGTCCAGCCGGCCTTCGATCCGGTGGAACAGGTAAGACAGGACGGCGGCTGCCGATCCGGCGCCGACCAGGCCCTCGGTCTCGAACGCCTGAACCGACGCCTCGCCAAGACGCTCTGCCTCGGCGTCGAGCAGCCGGCCCCACGGCCCGCCAAGGCAATAGGATGCGAGCGCCTGCTTGAGCTGCTGGCTCTGGAGCAGCACGGCGAGCCCGGTCAGCGTGCGTTCCGTGACGGGCGCACTGGCAAGTGAGCCGAGCGCCGACCACAGATGCTCCTTGGCCTGCGGATCGACCGCGACGCCCTCGGACGCGAGGATCGCCGCCAGCCATTCGGCCGCCCAGGCGCGCTCGGCCGGATCGTTGATCCGTGCCAGCGGCTGGAGCTGGACGCCATCGCCGGCCTCGTCGGCAAGCATCCCGCCCAAGTCCTGCCAGTCGCCGCCCATGCCGATCGCGGCGGCGCGAATGCTGCCGCCGAAGTCGAAGGCGAAGACCTGGCCGTTCTCGTAGCGACGGAACTGCATCGCCATGAGGGCGAGCAGCACCGACTTGCCGGCGCCGGTCGGCCCGACGATCAGCGTGTGGCCGACATCGCCGACGTGAAGGGAAAACCGGAACGGGGTCGAGCCTTCGGTCTTGCCGTAGAGCAAGGGGGGAGCACCGAAATGCTCGTCCCGTTCCGGCCCCGCCCATACTGCTGACAGGGGTATCAGGTGGGCGAGATTGATCGTGGAAATCGGGGGCTGGCGGACGTTGGCGTAGGTGTGACCGGGGAGGCTCCCCAGCCATGCCTCGATCGCGTTCATGCCCTCGGGAATGACGGTAAAGTCGCGGCCCTGGATGACCTTCTCGACCAGCCGCAGCTTTTCCGCCGCAATGGCTGGATCGCGGTCCCACACCGTCACCGTCGCGGTGAGATAGGCCATGCCGGCATAGTCGGCGCCCAGCTCCTGCAGGGCGGTGTCGGCGTCGGCGGCCTTGTTCGATGCGTCGCTGTCCATCAGGACCGACGCCTCGTTGGTCATCACCTCTTTCAGGATCGCCATGACGCTCTTGCGCTTGGCGAACCACTGGCGTCGGATGCGGCTCAGCAGCTTGGTCGCGTCGGTCTTATCGAGCATGATCGCGCGGGTCGCCCAGCGATACTCGAAGGCGAGCCGGTTCAGCTCGTCGAGCAGGCCGGGGAAGGTCACGCTCGGGAAGCCGACGATGGTGAGCGTGCGAAGATGTTGGTCGCCGAGCTTCGGTTCGAGCCCGCCGGTCAGCGGCTCGTCGGCCAAGAGCGCGTCGAGGTGCATCGGCGTTTCCGGCACGCGGACGCTCTGGCGGCGCGTCGAAACCGTGCTGTGCAGATAGGTCAGCGTCTCGGCGTCATCGAGCCAGCGGACCTCGGGCACGAAGCCTTCGACCAGGTTGAGCACCCGGTCGCTGCGGTCGGTGAAGCCCTTGAGCAGTTCCCACGGATCGACGCCGCTGGTGGACCGGCCCTCGTAAAGCCAACCTTCGGCGCGGGCGGCTTCTTCGGCCGGCGGCATCCACAGCAGGGTGAGGAAATAGCGGCTCTCGAAATGCGCGCCCTCCTCGCGGAACTGCTCGCGGCGCTCGAACTCGACCAGCGACGACACGGGATCGGGAAACTCCGATTGCGGATAGTCGAGCGCGGGCGTGCGCTGCGCCTCGACGAAGATCGCCCAGCCGGAGCCGAGCCGGCGCAGCGAATTGTTCAGCCGTGCGGTCGTGGCGACCAGCTCTGCCGGGGTCGCGCTGTCGAGATCGGGGCCGCGGAACCTCGCTGTGCGCTGGAACGAGCCGTCCTTGTTGAGCACCACGCCTTCGCCGACCAGCGCGGCCCAGGGCAGGAAGTCGGGAAGGTTCGCAGCCTTGCTGCGATATTCGCGCAAGCTCATCATTGCCGCATCCATGTCGGGTAGCGGAGGTGACGCCGGGCCACGTCCACGAATTGCGGGTCGCGGCGGGCGGCCCAGACGGACAGCCCGTGGCCGACGGCCCAGATGACCAGGCCGGCGATCCACAGGCGCAGGCCGAGGCCGATCGCGCCCGCCAGCGTCCCGTTGACGATGGCGAGCGAGCGCGGGGCGCCGCCGAGCAATATCTGCTCTGTCAGCGCCCGGTGTACCGGGGCGAAATAGCCCGCGACCGGTTCGCCATGATCGGCCGCGCCGTTCATGCGATCAGCGCTCCGCCGCCGAACGAAAAGAACGACAGGAAGAAGCTCGACGCGGCGAACGCGATCGACAGGCCGAACACGATCTGGATCAGCCGGCGCGAGCCGCCCGACGTGTCGCCGAACGCCAGCGTCAGGCCGGTCACGATGATGATGATGACCGCCACGATCTTGGCGACTGGGCCCTCGATCGATTCGAGGATCGACTGGAGCGGCGCTTCCCACGGCATCGAGGAGCCGCCGGCATGGGCCGGAACGGCGACAGTCAGCGCGATCACGCTGGCGGTGGCAGTAAGCATGGCGCGGCGTGCGCCATGCCGAAGGGCATGGATCATGGCAGGTCTCCTGGTTGCGGGGTGGTGAGCGGTGCGAGTCGGTAGTCGCCGGTCGCGGGGTCGAGCCCTTCGACGCGGGCCAGTTCGGTCAGGCGGCGTCCGTGCGCGTCGCGGACCAGCACGGCGATCATGTCGATGGTCTCGGCGATCAGCGCGCGCGGGACCGTGACGACCGCCTCTTGAATGAGCTGCTCCATTCGGCGCAGCGCGCCGAGCGCAGTGCCGGCGTGGATCGTGCCGACCCCGCCGGGATGGCCGGTGCCCCAGGCTTTGATGAGGTCGAGCGCCTCGGCGCCGCGAACCTCGCCGATGGGGATGCGGTCGGGGCGCAGGCGCAGCGACGAGCGGACCAGCTCGGACAGCGACACCACGCCATCCTTGGTCCGCATGGCGACGAGGTTAGGCGCGGCGCATTGCAGCTCGCGCGTATCTTCGATCAGGACGATGCGGTCGGTGGTCTTGGCGACTTCCGCCAATAGCGCGTTGATCAGCGTCGTCTTGCCCGCGCCGGTGCCGCCCGCGACGAGGATGTTGGCGCGGCTCTCGACGCCGTGGCGCAACGCATCGGCCTCAACCGCCGACATGATCCCGGCGCGCGCGTAATCGTCGAGTGTGAACACTGCGACGGCGGGCTTTCGGATGGCAAAGGCCGGCGCTGCGACGACGGGCGGCAGCAACCCCTCGAACCGCTCACCTCCTTCCGGCAGCTCGGCCGAGACGCGCGGGGATCGGGCGTGAACCTCGACGCCGACATGGTGCGCGACCAGGCGGACGATGCGCTCGCCATCGGCAGCGCTCAGCAGCTCGCCCGTATCGCTGATGCCTTCGCCGAGCCGATCGAGCCAAAGCCGGCCGTCCGGGTTGAGCATGACTTCGATGACGGCGGGGTCGTCGAGCCAGGCCGCGATCGACGGCCCGAGCGCGGTTCGCAGCATCCGCGCGCCGCGTGATTTCGCCTCGGTTCGGATCGGGTGAATGGTCAACGACTGGCCCCTGCAAAGGACCGGGCGAAGCGCCGCCCGGCTGTCGGGACACATCAAGAGACGCAGATATGCTCGGCTCGCAACAGCTAGTTGCCGGCGTAGTAGAGGCGGCGGCAGATACGTTGCCGAGGGCGGAACCGACTTCCCGCTACATCAGGATAGGCGCGGTAATTCAGTCCGACTCGGGCAATGTTGAGCGCGGCCAGACATCTTCCGGTATCTCGTCCATCAACGTCTTACCGCTGGCGAAACGCCGGCCGAGTGTCTCGATAAAGCCCTCGTAGCGTTTTCGTCCCTTTACTTGCGCGGCGGCCTGATCCTCGTCGGGCAGCGGCGGCGTCACGGACAGCCAGAACCGGACGAACAGGCTCAGCGCCTCGGTGGTCAGGCCGGTGTTGCGCTCAAGTCGCTGGACCTGACGCGACAAGCGATCAAGCCGCCGGGCGAACGCCGCCTCCATCCGGTCGGCGCCGTCTGGCGAGAGGTAGGACGCCACGGCAGCCTCCACGATCGCTGAGCGCGAGATGCGGCGGCGGATCGCCAGCTCATCCACCTGCTTGGCGAGCGCGGGCGGGAAATAGACGTTGAGCCTGACACGCATGATTGTCCCCTACAGGTCGATACCGTCGCTCGGATCGAGCGACGCCTGCCGAGCGAGCCCCTGCATCCGGCGACGCACCGCCGCTTGCCGGGCCGCGTCGTCCTGCTCGTCGTCGACGATCGCGAACTCCTGGGCCGCCGGCGGCGGGGTCTCGGGCGCGATTGCGACATGCTCAGGCAACTCGGGCTCGCGGCGCAGCCCACCATTGGCCGCGTCCTCAACGTCACGGACGATTCGCGCGACCTGCTTCGGATCGGCGGATGCCTGCCGCCCGGTCCAGTCGTCGGGCCTGACCTTGGCGGCCTCTGGCGCTGGCGCCTGCGCGATCCGTTCGGCCAGGCGGCGATCCTGAAAATAGCGCGCCTTCTTCGCCCGGATCGGATGGACGCCCGCCACCATGACGATCTCGTCGTCGGGCGGAAGCTGCATCACCTCGCCCGGAGTTAGAAGCTGGCGAGCGGTCTCGGACCGCGAGACCATCAAATGCCCGAGCCACGGCGAGAGGCGATGCCCGGCGTAGTTCTTCATCGCCCGCATCTCGGTTGCCGTGCCGAGCGCATCCGACACCCGCTTGGCGGTGCGCTCGTCGTTGGTGGCGAAGCTCACGCGGACATGGCAGTTGTCGAGAATCGCGTTGTTCGGTCCGTAAGCCTTCTCGATCTGGTTGAGCGACTGCGCGATCAGGAATGCCTTGAGGCCGTAGCCCGCCATGAACGCCAGGGCGGACTCGAAGAAGTCGAGGCGGCCGAGCGCGGGAAACTCGTCGAGCATCAGCAGCACGCGATGGCGGTTGCCTTTCGGTGTCAGTTCCTCGGTCAGCCGGCGCCCGATCTGGTTGAGGATGAGGCGGATGAGCGGCTTGGTCCGCGAGATGTCGCTGGGCGGCACGACCAGATAGAGCGTCGCCGGCCGATCCCCCTCCACCAGATCCGATATGCGCCACTGGCAGGCCCGCGTAACCTGCGCCACGACAGGATCGCGGTAGAGCCCGAGGAACGACATGGCCGTGCTGAGCACGCCCGATCGCTCGTTGTCCGACTTGTTCAGCAGCTCGCGCGCCGCGCTGGCGACGACGGGATGGACGCCGGCTTCCCCCAGGTGCGACGTCGCCATCATCGCGGCCAGCGTCTGCTCGATCGTGCGCGACGGGTCCGACAGGAATCCCGCGACGCCGGCCAAGGTCTTGTCTGCCTCGGCATAGAGGACGTGCAGGATCGCGCCGACCAGCAGCGAGTGGGAGGTTTTCTCCCAGTGATTGCGGCGCTCCAGGCTGCCTTCGGGATCGACCAGCACGTCCGCCACATTCTGCACGTCGCGCACCTCCCACTGGCCGCGGCGAACCTCCAGCAACGGATTGTAGGCGGCCGACTCGGCATTGGTCGGATCGAACAGCAGCACGCGGCCGTGCCGCGCGCGGAAGCCGGCGGTCAGCGTCCAGTTCTCGCCCTTGATGTCGTGGACGATCGCCGAGGCCGGCCAGGTCAGCAGCGATGGCACCACCAAACCGACGCCCTTGCCGCTGCGGGTTGGGGCGAAGCACAGCACATGCTCAGGACCGTCATGGCGGAGATAGTCGCGTGCGAACTTGCCGAGCACGACACCGTTCGGCCCCAGCAGGCCGGCGCTGCGAACCTCCCGCTCGGTCGCCCAGCGGGCCGAGCCGTAGGTCTCGGCGTTCTTCAATTCCCGCGCGCGCCAGACCGACATGCCGATGGCGACGGCGATCGACACGAACCCGCCCGACGCGGCGATGAACGCACCCGTCTTGAAGATGTCGGGCGCGTAGGCGTCGAACGAAAACCACCACCAAAAGAAGGCCGGCGGCGGATAGATGCGCCAGCCGAAAGCCATGAACCATGGCGGACCAAGCTCGGGCTGATAGGCAAGCGCATCGGCGGTCCACTGCGTCGCACCCCATATGCCGGCGAGCACGATCAGGAACACGATGATGATCTGGCCCCAGAGTATCTTGGTCGCGGACATGGAGGTCTCCTGATTTAGATGCCGAGGCCGCGCTTGCGGCCGAGCGTCCAGTCGATGCCGCCGCCGGCCCGGACGACGCCGGACACCTGACGGCCGAGCTGCTGTTCGAGGGTGCTGGCCCAGGGCACGAGCCGGAAGCCGAGGCCGTCGTCGATCATGGCGAAGCGCCCGGATGCGAGCGCGAGGCGCTGGCGCACGACGCCGGCGATCTTGTCGCCGGACGCTTCGGGGCGATAGGCAAGCCCGGTCTCGCCCGCGATCTTCGCGCCCACCGAGTCCAGCTCGCGCTTGCGGAGCGTGTCGAGCATCCCGCGCTCGAACACCGTCCGCTCGCCGAAGCGGCGCGCCAGCCCCTCCTTGACGAGATGATCGGTGCGCGCGTCCATCGCGCGGCGCACCTCGGCGCCGAACCCGCCGTCCGCAACGCTGGCGCCACGCTCGATCAGGCGATGGTCAAGCCAGGTCGCGCCGGGCGCTTTCACCTGCGCGGCAAGGTCCATGTCCGACCGCGTGGCGAGCACCAGCGTCGGCTTTTCCTCGCCGGGCCGGCCGACGCCGCGCAGCTCGACGATGCCGCCGAGCTTGGGGCTATGCTCCAGCGCCTCGATGCCGGGCAGCCGGACATGGTGGGTGCGACCGTCCGTGCCGTCGATTACGGCGTAGGCGGTGCCGGTCAGCTCGTCGTGCAACCCCTTGTCGATCAGCCTGCCGGCGATCGGCTTCTCGGGCGCACTGGTGACGACGGCGTAACTGTCGAGCGGCCGGTCCTGGCCCCGATCCTTGAGCGCTGCGCCGATCGTGCGGATGATGTCGCCGCGCGCGCCCAGCTCGCGCAGTTTCGCCGCCGCACCTTCCGCGACCGCCCACTGGCCGGTATTCCCTTCGGCTGCGAGCCCCATCGTTTCCAGGTGCTGCAAGCGCCCGACCATCAGTCGGCGGAGGCGCGGATCGTCCGGGCCGGGCGGCTCGGGACGCAGGTCGATGACACCCAGCTCGTCGGCGGCGCGCTGGATCTCGGTATCGAGCCGGGTCCAGCGCTCCGCCGTCACCTCGCGGTCGAGCGCGCGCTGCACCTCATGCTCGGGCTTCGGCCCAAGCTCGGCGAACGCCAAGTCTTGCGCGCGCGAGCGGAGGTTGTGGCTGATGTAGTCGCGGGAGATGACGAGATCGGCACCCTGATCGGTGACGCCGCGCACAAGCAAATGGACATGCGGATTGTCGGTGTTCCAGTGATCGACCGCGACCCAATCCAGCTGCGTCCCCAGATCGGCCTCCATCTGCCCCATGAGGTCGCGCGTGTACTCGCGCAGGTCGGTCAGCTCGGCGGCGTCCTCCGGCGATACGATGACCCGGAAATGGTGCCGGTCATCCTTGCACCGCTGGGTGAAACCGCGATCGTCGGCATTGTCGCCGGCCGCGTCGAACATGCGGGTCGGCGAACCGTCGCGGGTGACGCCTTCGCGCTTCAAATATGAGACGTGCGCGGACAGTGGCGCCGAGCGCCGGCCACCTCGGCTGCGGGTGGTCACGGGCAGCATCTTGACCATGACGCGCCGGCCCGAGCCGAATAGGCGGCTGCGGGCGAACGCGGTGCGTCCCCGCCCGAAGGTCGATTGCGCACCCCGGCGCGCGCCGCTGGCGCTGCCGCGCCGGCCGCCGCTATGGATCGCGGCGACCCGCAACACCTCGGCGACCAGGCCGCGCGCATTGCGGCCCTGCGCCTTGCTGCGCTTGGCCTTGCCCGGCCGGACTCGGAACTCGCTGTCCTCGCTCACGGGCGGGCCGCTTTCGGCCGAAAATGGCCTATGGTGCCATTCGAGGCATTGTTTTTGCTGTCTTTTCTCTTCCGCGCGGCACGCGCGCCGTCCGACGCCCCCGCGTGAAGCCACGGAAAAGCCACGGCTTTTCGGCTGAACGGGGCGCTGCTTATATCTTGCCCTCGTCTGTCCCTGCCGTTTTCCTCCTCCCCAGCCACTTTGCTGCTTCGGACGGATGAAGGGAGCGACCGGCCGATCATTGCGGTCGGCCCGCGCGGGCGCGGGACACGAACAGCGTGTCGCGCGCCACATTCGGCGACGGATCGGTCGTGCGATCGTCGTCAGATTCTACGCTGCCCGAGGGCGTTTCCGGCGCGGTTTCGCCGCTGCCGGACTGCACGCCAACTGCATCTGATGCGGCGCTCCCCGTGCGGACAAACAACGCGGCGCGACGCCAAGCGAACGGATCAGGCGGCCCGCTTACCGCCACCTCCACAGCGCCCGATCCGCCAGTGATCGGGGCGAACTGGGCGAGATAGCCGACCGTCTCGGCAGGCAGCGGACGGCCGCGCGACACCAAGTCGTCGTAGCGGCCCGGTCCCGCATTATAGGCCGCCAGCATCGCGCTGGCGTTGCCGTAGCGGTCGTGCATCTCGCGCAGATAGGCCACGCCCGCCATGATGTTGTCGCGCACGTCGAACGGATCAGGGCCGAGGCCATAGCGGGTACGTAGGCCCGCCCAGGTCGCGGGCATGATCTGCATCAAGCCCATCGCCCCGGCGCGCGACACCGCGCGGGCATTGCCGCCGCTCTCGACGCGCATCACCGCCCATATCCACGCCTCGGGGATGCCGAACCGCCGCGAGGCGTCGGCGACGTGGGCGGCATAGGGGTGGACGCCCGCCGATCGTACGACAGGCACGTCCTGCGCCATCACCGGTACAGCCATTGCGCCACCGGACAGCAGGACGATGGCGAGCGCCACCGCCGATCCGACTCCGCTCCGCCGCCAGCCTGCCAGCGTGCTCGCTGCGGTAAAGGGTGCGCGCGAAGCGCCGGCCTCCGACCGCCCTTGACCTTCGCTGCGCGCCCCGGCCAGCCTGCTACCGAGCGGGACGAAGGGATGAGACGGCTTTCCCGCGAACAAAGGGATGATGGCTTTCGGCACGATCTCAGTCCTGCTCGCGGGACTTCGGCTGACGGTTCCAGCGCAGCGACCAGGCTGATTTGTCGCTGGTATTCTGGAACAGCGCGGCGCGGATCGTCTGCGCGAAGGCGGGGTCGTCGATGCGCAGCGAGACGTAATCCCCGGCGCGCTCGCCGTTCTCGTTCCAGCCGGCGCCGATTTCCGGCCCTTCGCTGTCGCCGCGGTGAACGCGCCAGTCCGGCGCCTTGTCGGCGTCGCTCTGCTCGGCAGGAACGATCGAGATACGGATGTCGAGTGTCGCCGTCTCGATGATACCTTCGTAGCCATTGGCGGTGCGGAAGAAGCTGCCGATCTGCATGATGATCTCCTTTGAGTTGGCGGTCGGGAAAGCAGGTCAGCGCCAGGTGAGCGGCGCGTCGGGGGTGTCGCGAGTGAGGATCGGGATGGCGCGGCCGAGCACGGCCGAGGCCGGCAGCGAACCGAAATAGCGACCGTCCATGCTGTCGGCGTGGTCGGGGTTGAGCATCAGCAACTCGCCGACGCGCAGCGTTCGGCAGCCTTGCCAGACCGGCAGAGGGCGGCCCCGGCCGTCACGCTGCCGGGCGACGACAACGGGCCGCCCATCGACGCTCACTACCGCGTTGATGCGGCACACGATCTGGCCCGGCCGCGCCGCGACATGCTTCAGCAGCGGCACGCGCTCGCCGAGATAGCCGCGCTCCGCGAGCCAGTGCGCCAGCTTCGGTGGCGGTGTCACGGCGACCAAAACCCCGCTCGGCGGATCGGGAAGCGGCTCGATCCGATAAAGCCCGATCGGCGCGCTCGCGCTGGCGTTCCAGACGACGCGCGGCAGCGGGTCGAGCGCCGCAATCGCGGCGAACGACGCGCCGAACAGCGACGCGACGCAGACGGTCGCAATGGCCCCTCCACGGCGCGTCATCCTTCGATTTCCCGGCGCTTGAGCCAGGCGCGATGACGCTCCAGCGTGTAGGGGCGCGGCTGATGTCCGGCGGCGATACGGTTGGCGACGTGTCGCCAGTGGTCGGGCGCGGCGTCGCAGGGATCGACGCCGGCTGCTTCGGTCGCGTCGATCGCAGCAAGAACTTGCTGGACCTTGGGCCAGCCTTCAATCTTGAGCAGGATGTCACCGCCCGGCTGCACGAACGGCAGCGTCGTGAACGGCTCGCCGGCGCCCACCGCGCGCACGATGTCGATGCGCGAGCTGACCGTGCCGTAGTCGTTCGCCGCCCATCGGACGAACGCGAAGATCGCTCCGGGACGGAAGCGGACGATGCGGCGGCGGCGATCGACGATCTCGTCCGCCGCGACGCGGCCGAACCTGATCCAATGCTCGATCCGCTTCTCGATCCACGTCAGCTCGACGCGGGTCATGCCGTCGTCAGACGGCTGGCGGTGGCGCATGGGCGACGGCGGGACGGTCATCGCCGGCTCCGGGCGATGGCGGAATCCGCGCGCGGCATGAGGTCGTCCTGCCCCGGATCGGAAGTCGAATGTTTGATGCCGATGTCGGCCCAGGTGCGCAGGTCATCGACCGAATAGACCACCCGGCCGCCGATCCGGCGGTATGCCGGGCCTGTCCCGAAATAGCGGTGCTTTTCGAGGGTGCGGCCGGACAGGCCGAGAAAGCGCGCGGCTTCCGGCGTTCGCAGGAAGCGGGGCGGCAGATTGGCGGGCGTATCGGACAAGTGAAGGCTCCTGCGGGCAGTGGCGGCAGGAGGCGTAATTGTCAGAAGGAAGGCGGCCGGGTGGGGTATGAAGATGTGCGGCTGCACGGATGCGACCACCCCCGTGGGGGCACTGCCCGAAGGGAACGGTCAGCGGATACGGAGCAGTTTGCGGTACTCGCCGTTCATCATGGCTACGCCGTCTCGGACCAGCCGGACCACGAACGAACGCGCGGAAGACATCTTCCAGTCGCTCGCGGACAATCGCGCGGCCTCGTCGCGCCCCAGCGCGGTGGCGATCTCGCGATAGGTCGCACCGCCGTCGCGCAGGTCAAGCGCGCGGAGCATAAGGTCGAGCCGGGCAAGCCGGTAGGCGGTGAGCGGCCAGCCACGCGGCAGCGGACCCGCCGCGCGACCGAGCAGACGGCGATGGAAGCGCAGCAAGCTGGCGATGCGGGTGAGGAAATCCTTGTCGAGCGGGATGACTGCTGCGAGCGGCCGACCAGGCGTCGGGTCGCGCAGCCACAGCCGATGCTCTCCGGCTGCATCGGCGACAATGACATGGCGTCCGTCGATCCCGGCCAGATCGGCGAGCAGCGCGCCGAGCGCGCGTGGATCGACCGGGGCGGCGGTCGCAAATCCCTCCGGTGCGGCGTCCAGGATGACCGTGACGGCGGTCAGCTCGGGGCGCCAGACGACCGGCTCTGACAGGTCATCCGGCGCCGTGGCGAAAGGACAACCCCCAGCGCCGCGCGAATGCCGACTCGGCGGCGTTCTGTGCGACGGCGCCGCTAGCGATGCGCTCACGCATCTGCGCATGTTCGGCGCGATAGGTGCGGTTTCGACGTAGAAACTCGGCGGCTATGTCGGCGCGCCCGATCGCGTCGGACAGACTGCCGTCGCGTCGCTGGCGCCGACGCGGGGGCGTCGGCATTCTATCCTCCTAACCGCGTCTCGCGCGGATTTCAGGAAGTTCAGCGTCACCTGTGGAATATCGGGCGAATAGCGCAAAGGCTGCGCTCAACCATGCCGCGAAAGCCATGCCTGAGATGAGCGAATCCAACCGAATTGAACTGAAATCTTAACGCTTTAACGGTCGGTCGCATCCGAGCAGATGGGCATAGCCAACCTCGGTCATCCATCGCGCTCGCGCAAGATGACTGTCGTGCATTGCCTTTGCGCGGTGCGGTTCAGCGACGACGTCGATGCCGAGAATACAGGCAGCGGCTTCGCGCCAGTCCGCGCCTTTGTCGGCAGCGTCAAGCAAGCGCAGATAATCGACCAGATGGCTTTCGTCGTAGGCGGTGAGCTGCGATACGTCGGGCGCGCGATCCGCGAATTGGCTAGTGCTCATGGCGCTCCCGTCATGTCTTCAGTTAACCAAGCTAGACCAAATACAGACGCCCCATAGGCGCAAGTCTCGCATCGTTCGTTGCACCTTTGGCAGCGATGAGGCGGTACGAGGCTGTCGATACACCTTATATGAGATAAACCGCATAGTGTGTATCGTCCAGCTTCCCGCGCATGGATATGCGCCGCCTCGTGGGACTGAACTTCGCCAGACTGAGGAAGGAGAAGGGCTTTACCCAGGAGCGCTTTGCCGAGGCGTCAGGGTTTACCCAGCAATATGTCAGCGATCTTGAACGGGGCCGCCGTAATCCAACGGTTGTGACCTTGTTTCATCTGGCCTCCCCACTAGGCGTCACGCCGGCTGATCTACTCGCCGAACTCGACCATTCCGAGACCACCTAACTTCGCGCGAGCCGGGCGCCAGCCCGGCGAGCGCGATTGCGGCCGTGCGGACCTTTGGACGCGCGGCCGCCGCCGATCCGCGCGGCGGATCGGCGCGAAATAGCTAAGCCGCAGGGCCGGAAACTCCGGCCCTGCGGTGGTTATGGTCATGCAGCCTTCAAGCGCTGCATACCCTCGGCCAGCGTCCAGAGCGCGCGGTTTAGCGTCACATTTTGGTCGATGCCGTTGATCGCGCGGGTCTGCGCGCGGCGGATACGGCCCTCGGCATTGCGCTTACGGCCCTGCAACCCGCCACGAACCACATTCTCCTGAATGACGTTGAACGTGGTCCACAGGCTGCTGTCCACATCCTCGCGGCGGCGCGGCTCGATGATCTGCTCGGGCCGAACCGGGCTTTCGTCGTCGCCATAGCGGGCGACAAGGCTAACCTCGCCAAGCAAGCGCTGCTCATCCGGCGAAAGCTGGATCGCCTTCATCGACTCGCTGGCGTCGATCAAGCGGGGGAAGTCCTCGGCAACGGTAAAAACGCCTTCGATAATGTCGTGCTCGATATTACCCTTATGCGGCACGCGGACCTCCTCGAACCGCTCGCCAGCGATCATGCTGTTGGTGCATACGAAACGCAGCATCCCGGCGAACATCTGATAGGCGCTGGTTCCGTCGTGGCTGTTCACGATGATCACTTCGGCCGCCTCCGGCTTGCCGATGCCGTCATCCCGGCGCAGGCGCAGCATATGCTTGGCGTGGCCGTAGCGGCTGCCGTCGCGCGGAACGGACTGGACCGCGAAGAACGGGAACCATCCCTCCCGGCGCAACCCCTCCACGATGTCGATGGTGGGGACATAGACGTAGCGATCTGAACGGCTGTCATGCGCTTCGCGGGCGAAGATGGACGGGACGTGCCGATACAGCGCCTCGTTGTCGAGCGGCTCACGCCCGCTGATCTGATGGGCGTTGCGGCCGAACCGGGTGGCAAGCTGGTAGTGCATTTTGGCCTCCTTGGGCTTGGGTTTCCGCGCAGCGGAGCGCCGCGCTGAAACCCTGCCCGTCGGCGAGACCGGGGGTGCAAACGGAGGGGCGGCTTCGCGGGGAACCGGCTGCACGGAACGCGCAGCGTGGAGGAAGCTGGGCGGATACCGATCCGAAGTGCGCTAGGGGCAGCGCCCCAAGCACTACGCCGTGTAAACGGCGCCACGATGTACTCCGTGCCAACGCGGCCCGATCGGAGACAATCGTCGATGGCGAGGAGCAGCGTCGCGAGGTATGTTCACCTTACATAGAGTTCCGAGAGAAGAATCCGACGTGCCGACCAACGCCAAGCCCAAGAAACTCCTGATCAAGCCAGCCCCGACCAAATCCGCGACGCCCCCGAAGAAAGCTGCGGCGACCAAGGCCGGTACTCTGCCGAAGAAGAAGCCGGTGGCCGCGAAGGCAACTACGCCGAAGAAAATGTCACGCCCCCGCGACCCCGCCAAGACAGAGCGCAACCGGATCATCAAGGTGATGTCGGAAAAGCTGCGCTTGATGCTTCCGAAGGTGCTCAAGGAAACGGGCTGGCCGAGCGAAGCATCGCTCAACGCGGTGATTGGCGGCAAGGCCGCTGAGTTCATGGACCTGCATCACGCACAGATGCTGTCGGCCGAGGCCTATGCGACGCTTTACATGAAGGGCTTCAAGGAAGCGATGAAACAACCGGGGGCGTTCACGCACCGCGACAATTACGACCGGTTGAAAGCCTCAAAGGCCGCGCAGGAATATTTCATGCTGTTCCTGAAACGCTCCTGGTTGAAGCATTTCGACGAATATTCGCGCAAACGTCCGCACCTTGAAGAATCAATGATCTGGATCGGGCAGAACAAGGCTGACTATGGCCTGTTCATCACGCCGGCATGGCGGCGCGGCGAGTGGGTGAACGATCGCAGCGAAATCCGGCATTTTCCAAAGCGCTATTGGACGATCGGCCATGCTCTGCAATCGGGTTTGGTTGTCGATGGCGACGAGGACAAGGTCACGTTCGACAACGTTGAGGCATATCTCGTTTTCTTCAAAAATATGGTGCGCGCCTCAGGTTCACCTTACGAGAAGGAGATCGCTAAGCTCTACGTCGACTTTGTCCGCGCAGCCGATGAGCCTGAGCACGTGCCGCTCTTGATCCCGGAATATCGTTATGGCGGCAAGGACGCCAAGCACGTCTATCGGCTCGATTTCACGATCATCGATCCGTTCACCATGGAGAAGGTCGGGTTCGAGCTATCGCCATGGTCGACACACGGTAAATTGACCGGCCTCAAAGGGCTGACCCAAGCGAAGATCAACGAAATGGCCAAGGACAACTATGAGAAGGAAATGGCCAAGCATCGCTCTTTCTTCGAGAAGCACGGCATTTATGCTCTAATCTACACCGACAAGCAACTCTCTGACATTCCATCGGTCTTTGCCGAGATGAAGAAATATCTGACGCCGGTCGATAAGGTCGAGCAACTCGATTTTGCACTGCTCAACGCCTTCTTCAAATGACCCCAGCCGCGCGTCTCAAGACGCGCGGCGCGAATTTTTCACTGGATACGAAGGCCGGGACCGTCGCAGCGGCCCTGCTCAGATCGCGATTATGCAGCAATCGGGAGAGGGTCGCCCGTGTCCTCCGCTTCGGCATCGGCGGCCTGCACTTCGGACGTCGCCTCGGCGGGTTCCGTGCTGGCAGTTTCGCTCCCCTCTTCGGTGGGTTCATCCGCCTCCGACTGGTCGATCAGCGCGGCAGCCTCCGGCTTGCTGGTGCGCAATACACTCGGGTGACCGCTTTGACGGTCTGCGCGGTGCAATGGGTCAGGAGGTCGAGCAGGTTGTCGGTGTCGAGCGCGGCGACGAACGCCCACAGGTCGGCCACGTCCGCAGGCAGGCGTTCCGCCCATTGATCATGGCGCCCGGCCATCGCTTCGGCCGCCTCGGTCATCGCTATCCCGTCGGCGTCGTTACGCAGGTCGGCACTCTTGACGTGCAGTTCGAGGCAGGAATCACCACGATAGTATTGCCACCAGAATGATGCTGCAATGAAAGAGCACCGAAGCGGATATGACAGGTAAGCGGATCCATCCGAGACTACGAGCGGAGTTCAAGAAGCAAGCTCGTGAAATTCACGGACTTGAGAGGGACGAGGCATGACCATGGGCAATGCAGCTCCGCCAATGCTGCGCCGTTTGGCGGCAGGCTGGCGCGCCGTTATCGACAGCAACATGATCCAGGCACCTGCGCTCGGAACCTTTCTGACATCTGATCCCCGGAACCGGGTGATCGTGCCAGTCGAGATTTGGTTCGAACTCTACAAGCAGCGCTCCATAGACGCGCTCCAGCGGGGTCTTGCGATCCTGGGTAGGCATTCCGATCAGGTTCTGGTCCTGCGGTCAACTGGCGAGATCATGCGCTTCGCGCCGCCATTTCCTGACATGGCCGGCCGAATGATCCTGCCAGGTGGCGGCGAGGCGGTACGGAAAATGGTCGAGGAGCTGTCTTCCGAGGCACGCATCGAACCTGCTTTTGCAAAGAGAATCTCTGCCGGATGGCGTGCGGCAGCGGAACAGAATCTCGGGATGCTGGAGGGAGCGGTGGATGTCGTTGCTGCTCTTCCGATGATGCAGGAGGACATGTTCAGCGCTCACGAGATTAGAGTCATTCGCAAGAAGGAGCGATTTACTCACTCCATGTTCGGAACGATTTTCGGCGCCGCCGAGCAGATCAATGACGGCCTGTCAGAACTCATGGAACTGCCAGTCCACGCCGATCATCGGATCAGGGCCCACTCCCTCCAGCTGCGTATGGCCTTGGGAATAGTCATCCATCACCTATGGTGGGTTCGCAACGGATCACAGAGCAAGAAAAAGCTGGAAGCCACACGTAACGATATCATCGATCTCCTGCTTGCCGCGCAGGCTACCTTCTTCGATGATTTCGTGACGCAGGACGAAAAGGCCGATTGGGTCTATCAGAATTTGAAGGGAGCACTCGGTCTCTATGTTCAATCGGAATTCGTCTAACGAACGGGCGAATGCGGGCCTCCACCCGCTCTGAGGGTGTCGGCGATCGTTGATATCGTGAAACACCGGATTGCGCATCCAGGCGTTGACCGTAGGTTCCCGCGAACCGGCGTCGCTGTCGCTGAGCGTGATCTGGCGCGAGGAACCCCGCCGGCCGCGCTATCAGTCGGCGCCCTACCCTCATGCCGTCGCCTGTGCGTGACAGTTCCTGGTTGCCGGATTCGTCCTTGACAGCTAAGCAAAGATCGCTCGCGGGTCCTATCGGGCTGCTGAGGGAGATCGTATAGGCCGGGAGGGTTGGCTTGAAATCTGAGTTGCCTGTCTCGAGAGCCGGCAAGGACGGGCTGCTGAGCCTGTTTTGCGGCGCAGGGGGCCTTGATCTCGGATTCGAAAAAGCTGGCTTCGAGGTTGCCGCAGCGTTTGACCTCCGCCCGGACGCCGTCGCATCCTACAATCATAATCGCAAGCGTTCCGCTCGAGTCGCGCATACAGGCAATGTGCGCGAAATCACGCCGGAAAGCCTCGACCTTCTGCTCGGCCGACGATTTGAGCCGCGGGGAATCGTGGGTGGGCCGCCATGCCAGAGCTTCAGCCGGGCGACCCATAGCGGGGACGATGATCCGCGGCACGAACTGCCCCTCAAATATGCCGCGCTTCTTCAAAGCCTGAATGCGCGCAAGCCAATCGAATTTTTCGTTCTCGAAAATGTGCCCGGTCTTCTGAAGGACAAACACGCCGACCGCTTGGAGAGCTTCCTCGGCGCCTTTGACACCGCCGGGTTCAATGTCTCCCAGGCGCTGCTGAACGCTCGCGATTTCGGCGTCGCGCAAAATCGTCCCCGGCTCATTCTCGTCGGCATCAACCGGCGGCTTTTCGGCAATCGGCAATGGGCGCCTCCGGTGCCACGTGGCCGGCCCGAAAAGACAGTCCGCGACAAGATCGGAGACCTGCCCGAGGCCACATTCTGGACTCGGGAACTGAAGCGCAGCGACATCGGCCATCATCGTAATCATTGGTGCATGACGCCGAAGTCGATCAGCTTTTCGACGCCAGGGCGGCTTGTCCCAGGAACGGCACGCGGGCGAAGCTTCCGCACGCTCGAATGGGATGAGGTCAGCCCCACGGTGGCCTACGGCAACCGGGAGGTGCATGTGCATCCTGACTGCCACAGGCGCCTATCAGTGCATGAGGCCCTGCTGCTCCAAGGCTTTCCGCGCAGCTTCGAACTGCTCGGAAGCCTGTCGTCGCAGATTACCCAGGTCAGCGAAGCCGTTCCGCCCCCCATGGGCCAGGCAATCGCTGCGAGCGTGATCAGCTTCCTTGCTGGAGCTGAAGATCTGGAAATCGATGAGGCGGCGTAGGCTGGCCCGCAATGGCGGGCTCGACAAGCGGTGCGAGCGCGCCGGTCTCATAGCCAATTTCTGAGAGCAGGGCGTGCGTCGCGCTGTTGAGTGCGGCGGACAGATCGGCGTCCCCGTCCAGCAGCGCGTCAAGGTCATCGATTTCCGCAGTAGCCGCCACGATCTGCATGGACGGGTCTGGCGGAGCCTCCCCGGGCGAAGGCTGCTGGCGGGTTACGCCAAAGGGGTCGTGCAGCGCTACGGCTGGCGGCACGAACTCAAACGCGAGCGAACACATCGACGGTTCGGGGTTGCCCATCGGGCGCGTCGAATAGCAGTGCGACCTCTTGAGCTTCACGGACCATTGCTTTTGCTGCGCCAGGTGAAGCAGCCACTTGGCGAAGCCAAGCGAGAACAGGTCCAGGAGCGAGCGTCCGTCCCTGCCCATGGCGAATTCGATGGCTTCGTCGATCGCGCCGGCATCGGGCTTGAACAGGTTGATCGCCGCAGCCTGGAAATCGCTGCTCTGGCTGGCATTCTCCCGGATCGCGTCACACAGCGCCTGGAAAGTGTCGGTATCCATATCCCCATTCCGGACATCGACAGTCAGGAAGAACAGCCAGCGATGTGTTGCCTTGCTTAGCTGCAGCTCCATCAGGCGGTAAATTGCGTCGATCATCCGCCCCGAGTGCGTTGCATTTGCCGGAGCAATTGATCCGCACGCATCGATATTGACGACGTGGAACGGCGCACGGCGCTTCAGCTCCTTGAGCGTGCCGCCGTCTGTTCCACAAATCGACTCGAAGCTGCGGGGAAAAGTAACGGAGGTGTCAGTTATATAGCCGGCCTGGATGAGGCCGGTTTCGCGGACGCGGGCTCGGGCCATAAGCGGTGCCTCATGTGCATCGCTGAGAAATCCGACGGATGTCAGGCTGCAATCCTTGCCCGCGCACATTTCGCCAATCAGCCGGACATCGAGATAGTCCAGGCCTGGAAGCGTCAGGTAGCGGACTTCAGGTGGCTGGTGGACCTGTGTCCCATCGGGAAGGGAAATGTCTCGGCCCACAAGGAAGTTTTGCGACTTGAGCCGCTCGATCAGCGTGTTGGCGAGGCCAACCCACTGGTCCTGGCGCACCTTCTGCTTTCGCGGACGATGCCAGGGGAAGAGCTTTTCAAGCTTGATCGGGATGGCATCCTTCGGCTCCGGCGGAAGCGAATCCTCCGCCAGATCGATCTCAATCTCGCCGTCGGCCCCGCCGTCCCCCTCACTTGGAACCATGAATGCGCATCACCTGAATAAGATCATTGATAAGATCAGCGCGCTCATCCGCACGCAGGTCGGAGAGCACCCCATAGGCTTCAAGAACAACGGACATTGCTGTGGCGAGCGATATGTCCTCTTTCTCTGGCCGCTTGGTCCAATTTATTGTTGCATCGGCGACGGTTGTTGGGAGTTCGGTGGGCGAGGATATCGGCAGCGGCGGGTCCGCCTCCTCTCCACGCCTCGCTGTCCACACCGAATAGGCCGAGGTGAGGGTTGCCTGCTCCGTGCGCTGCCGATCTTCCTGCCGCTCGCGCCCCAAGTCTTCGCTCGCAACGAATTTCAGCCGGTTCACCAGCAGCCGGAGCGCGCGATGAAGCCACTTCTGGATATAGATGTAGTGGGGGTGGCTATAGTTGAACGATTCCCGATCAATGTTGATCGCGCCGTCCAGGCCTTCAAGGACGAATATCTCAGCAGTGATCTGCCGGAGCCGGTTTTGCTCCGACACCTGGTAGTCCAGAAAACGCTGATCGAAGAGGGTGCCGCTAGCCTCCCGAACTCGGATCAGGGAGCCTTGTATGTCCTTGGGACTGATCTTGCTGTTCCAATAGAGATAAGCCTCAAACCGTAATGGTCCCCCGGCACGGTCGAGCGCCGTATCGGGGAAGGGTGCGCTTTCCGCTCCCACCATCATGACCGGAGACCCTACGCGTGAGGGCGTGATCAGTGCTGTAGGCAGTTCGATGGGCCGGCGAAGCAACACCCCATCGAACAGAACATCGAAAACACCTGCGGTATCGGTTTTTCCTGATACTAGGCCGAGCCTGTCGCGGATGGTCTTTCCGGGGTCGATTTCCAGGGCCTCGGGGCGCCTGTTCCCAGGTGGCACGTCGAGAAACAGAACGCCCGCGTCTCCCTGAATGTCAAAGGGATGCCCGCCGATATAGGAAAGCGGCAGCGCCAGGCTCAGTTTCCAGATGGATTGCAGATATTCGTCAAACTGCTCCAGCGAAGGTGCCCGCTTTGAGCCCTTGTCGGTTTCCGCTGCCGCACGGACGAGCGCCCTGAAGCGGTCCAGCGCGCTCTGGTCGTCCTGCCAGGGTAGGTTCGCGTCAAGCTGAGGTAGCCTGCGCTTTTCGTCGAGCTGGCATCCGATATGGTAGATGGGCGGAGGCAGGATGGGTTCGCCGGTGGGGCCGAGTTCTGCCTGTGCTTGCCAAATGCCAGCACTCTGCAGGAGCCGCCGGATTTCCGGGCGAAGCTCATGGAGGATAATCGTCGTGCCGTGGGCGTCTAATTCGGAGTCCGGTACTTCCTCCGAACTGATCTTGACGCGGCCTGCTTCAAATTCCGTGTCGGCCGGATTGTCTTTTAGGCGGCTCTCATTGTGCGTGCGCAGTACTACCGTCGCCCAGGTCCGAAACCGCTCGCCCTTCGCCTTCGTGACGATCTGGAAATGCTGGGTGAGCTGAGCCACGGCAAAAAGGCCGATGCCGATCTTGCCGATCAGCGGGCGGCCACCAGGGCTCAGATCTGGGTCGGTTGCGCTCGCTGTATGGAAAACGGCCCCGGCGCTGGTCCGCTTGCTGCTGCCGCCGATGTTCTGGACAACATAGGCGAGGGTTTCCGGGCTCATGCCAATGCCATCATCGCGGACGATGACCTGGTCGAACTCTGGAGCGCCGGTCTCGATAATCACCCGGTGGGCATCGGCATCATAGGCGTTCGCGCAAAGCTCGCGGAACGCTGCCCAGGGTTCGCGGTAGATGCCGTCGGTTACGCGCGCGATGATTCGCTGGCTGGTTTGGAGCGGAAGGTCGACAACCTCCCCGGCCGCGGCGCGCCTTATCTGCGCTCCCAGCTCATTCGCCTGTGCCTGGCGGTCAGTCTCGCCCGTACCCGTGTTCATCTGCCTCCCCAGCCGCACGGTTCATAACGGCCCTGATCCGCATTGCCAGTCCTACCTATGGGAAAGTTCCAGAGTAGATACTATCGCATCGATACGCGCCTCGATGGCCTGGGCGTTTCTCACCTCGCATTCCCAGATAATCTCGTCGCGCCAGCCGAGTGAGCGAAGCGCAGCGCGCGCCTCCAGATCACGCCGGACGTTGCCTGCTAGCTTGGGCGTCCAATACTCAATCCGGCTCTTTGGCTTCGATGCTAGGCGGCATCCCGCGTGCTGGTGCCAAAAACAGCCGTGTACCAGAATTGCCAATCTATGCCGAGGAAGTACGATATCGGGCTTGCCGGGAAGATCACGCCGGTGGAGGCGAAATCGGAGTCCTCGGGCGTGCAGCAACCGCCGGACAGTCATCTCTGGCTTAGTGTTCTTGGAACGGATGCGCGACATCAGTGCGCTGCGCTGAGCGGCCTTACGCACTGCCTCAGTTTCGCCAATCCCCATCCAAGCTACCTCCTCGTAATTGGCTTTCGCACATCCGCCCCAACGCTTCAAAAGGATGTCGGTTTGATCATCGGCGGACAGATATTCGCTTAACGAGCGGCTTGCTGGACAATGGATGACCCAGCGGTTGGTCCAACGTAAATTGGCTCACCCTGTGAAGATGCTTGCTATATGATTGCCGGGCAGGTTTTGCCCTCTCAAATATTGGATATTTCCTTCTTAAATTCAATATGTTATCCGCAAATTGGAAGTGATGTCTGGTATTTTGGCCGCGAGCGCATTTTAGTCTTGCTGCTACAGCATTGAAGTGTAGCTTCGACGAGGGCAACTGGACGATGCGAGAGCAGCGTACACAGATTGGCAATCAGGCAATTCCGCCGCGTACCGCCGCTGACACGTATCTGCGCTACGCCCTGACCGCGAGTTTGCAAGGCGCCGCGTGCCAGGCCAGCGTCTCAGCATGGCCCTCTCGCGCAAACGTCGCCGGCGCATTTCGCCTGGCTGGTCGGACGATCTGGGGGACCTGCACGACTATATTCCGTCTGTTGCTCAGATGCGGGCGTCGCCTCGGGCACGCCCTGCACCCGAACCGATTGTCGTCACCGATGACTGGCCTGACCCGGTGCCTATCACCGACACCGAACTTCGCATTATGGAAGGGCATCTTGCAGATGAACTGGATGCCCTGTTCGGTCCGTTGCCCTAAGCTGAGGAGTATCGCGTCATGACCGATGCCGTAGTGACGACCGGCGAGGCGCCAGCGATGGCTCGGGCCGCGCTTTATCTGCGCGTCTCGACCCCTCGCCAGGCGGATCATGACCTGTCGATCCCCGACCAGCGCCGCCAGCTCGAAGCCTATTGCCTCTCACGCGGGTGGGAGGTCGTGGCCGAATTTGTCGAGCCGGGCGTCTCCGGCACCGATGATCGCCGACCGGCGTTTCAGGACATGATCGACTCCGCGATGGAAAAGCCGGCGCCATTCGACATTATCGTCGTCCACAGCTTCTCGCGCTTCTTTCGCGACCAATTCCAGTTCGAGTTCTATCTGCGCAAGTTGGTCAAGAACGGCGTGCAACTGGTTTCGATCACCCAAGTGCTGGGCGACGACCCTGCGAGCGAAATGATGCGCAAGATCATGACGCTGTTCGACGAATATCAGTCGAAGGAGACCGCCAAGCACACGCTGCGCGCGATGAATGAGAATGCCCGGCAGGGCTTCTGGAACGGAGCTCGCCCGCCGATCGGTTACCGGGTCGTGGCTGCCGAGCAGCGCGGTACAAAGACCAAGAAGAAGCTGGAGATCGACCCGATCCACGCCGAGACCGTTCGGCGCATCTTCCGCCTCGCGCTGAATGGCGCCGACGGAAGAGGCCCGATGGGGGTGATGGCGATTGCGTGCTGGCTCAACGAGAACAACATGCGCACCCGCTATGGCGGCCGCTGGGGCAAGGGCATGGTCCATGAGGTGTTGACCCGCACGACCTATATTGGCCGACACCGCTTCAACACGTATGATGTGAAGAAGAAGCGGCACAAGCCTCCGGAAGAGCATGCCGTCATGGAGGTGCCGCCGATCATCAGCGTGGCTGAGTTCGAAGCGGTTCAGCGATCCTTGAAGGCGCGCAGCCCCAAGATGATGCCGCCGCGCGCGGTCGGGGGATCGACGCTGCTGACCGGTATCTGCTTCTGCGCGAGCTGCAACGGCGCCATGACGCTCCGCACGGGGACGAGCCGGAGCGGGCAGGAATATCGTTACTACACCTGCGCGACCAAGGCGACGAAGGGGAAGACCGGTTGCAAGGGTGTCTCAGTCCCGATGCACCAGCTCAACCAGGCGGTTGTTGACCATCTTGAGAAGCGACTGCTCGATCCTGCGCGCCTTGAAGATCTGATGGATCAACTTCTCAACCGACGCGACGAATGGGCGGCAGAACGCCGCCTTCATGTCGCCGAGATGGAGCGCCGCGCGACGGAGGCGGAGGCCAAACTGACGCGGCTCTACGAAGCGATCGAGAACGGCTTGGTGGACATGGGCGACGCATCGCTCAAGACGCGGATCACGGAACTGACCACCATCCGCGATCAAGCGCGCGGCGACGCAGAGCGGGCGGTGACCCACATCGAGCGGATCGGCCCGGAGATCACGCCGCAGACGCTTGGCATATTCGCCCGAGCCGTTCGCCGCAAGCTGCGGCACGAGGATGGCACCTATGCACGAAACCAAATCCGCGCGGTCGCGCAACGGGTAGAAGTGGTCAGCAAAACCGATGTCCGTATCCGTGGCAACCGCACGGAATTGCTGCGAACCCTCACCGCCGCCTCTGGCGTAGAGGCGGCGGTGCTAGGGACTCGCGGTTTTGGACCGAAATGGTGCCGCTTAGGTGACTCGAACACCTGACCCCATCATTACGAATGATGTGCTCTACCGGCTGAGCTAAAGCGGCCTGACCCTGGCGTGGGCAGGCGCCGCGTTTAGCCACGCGGAACGCCTTGCGCAAGAGCTTTGCGGTGGGGTCAGGCCGGCTTTGCCCGATCAGCCGCTAGCCGCGCGGGCGGTGGCGCATCAGTCCTTCCTGGGCCATGCTGGCGATCAGCCGCCCCGACCGGTCGTAGACACTTCCTCGGCTGAATCCGCGTGCGTGCCCCGACCAAGGGCTGTCCATCGCATAGAGCAGCCACGCGCCGAGCGGCGGGTCCTCGTGGAACCAGATCGTGTGGTCCAGGCTCGCGCCCTGGATCTCGGGCGTGAACCAGGCGATGCCGTGCGGCAGGATCGCGGTCGAGACCAGGCCGAAGTCGCTGGCATAGGCAAGCGCCGTCCGCGCCTGTTCCGGATCGAGGGTCGCGCTCAGCCGGAACCACGCGTGCTGCGCCGGAAGCGAATCCGGGCTGCCGGCATGGCGCTGCCCGGCGCAAACCTCGAAGGCGACCAGGCGAGCGGCGATGGGGCCGGGAACGTTCTGGCCGGGCCGGGCCAGAAGCTGGTCCATCGGCACGGCCTCTTCCGGGCCGGGAACGTCGGGCATCGGCGCGGCGTAGGACAGGCCCTCCTCGCGCCGCTGGAACGAGGCGGCGAGGTTCAGGATCGGCTTGCCGTCCTGCAGCGCCACCACGCGGCGATTGGCGAAGCTGCCGCCGTCGAAATCGCGCAGGACTCGGTAGATGATGGGGCGGGCATTGTCGCCTGCGCGCAGGAAGTAGGCGTGCAGCGAATGCGCGACCTTCTCCCCGCCGATCCCCAGCGTCGCGGCCGCCAGCGCCTGGGCGACCACTTGCCCGCCAAAGACCCGGCCCGGCAATTCGGGCGACGCCTCGCTGCGATAGAGGTCCGTGTCGAGCTCCTCCACGGCGAGAAGGCGCCGCACGTCACCGGGCGTCGCTCCGGCCCCGGTCATGCGCGCTTCTCCGCCTTGCCTTCGGCGCCGGCCTCGTGAGCCTGCAGCCACACGCGCGCCTGCTCCTGGATGGAGCCGAGTTCCGTCAGCGTCTGCTCGATCGCTTGCCGCTGGCGCTTGAGATCCTTCATCCGCTCGGTCACTTTGGTGAGCAGCGTGCGCACTTGCACGTGATGTTCGGGGTCGACATCGTAAAGATCGAGGAACTCCTTGATCTCGCGGATCGAAAAGCCGAGCCGCTTGCCCCTGAGGATAAGCTGCATGCGGCCGATCTCGCGGCGCGAATAGATGCGCGTGGTGCCCACACGCTGCGGGGCGATCAGACCCTTGTCCTCGTAGAAGCGCAAGGTGCGCATGGTGACACCCAGAAGCGTCGCCGCCTCCTGGATGCCCAGCAGGTCCTGCACTCCTGGCGCGGCGCCGTCTGCCACCCCTTCCGTCACGAGGCCCGCGCGGCTGCCTCGCGGCGTGCGGCCTCCTCGGCGACGAGTTCCTTCTTGGAAAGCTTGCCGACCATCGTCTTGGGCAGCGCGGCGCGAAACTCGATCTGCGAGGGCATCTCGATCTTGCTGATGCGGGTCTTGAGGAACTCCATGAGCTCTTCTTCGCCCACGATGCGCTCTGGATGCAAGGCGACGAAGGCCTTGGGGGACTGTCCGCGATAGGGATCGGGCACGCCGATCACCACCGCCTCGGCCACGGCGGGATGCTCGTAGAGCGCATCCTCGATCACGCGGGGATAGACGTTGTAGCCGCTGCACAGGATCAGGTCCTTGATCCGGTCGACCAGGAACAAGTAGCCGTCCTTGTCGAGGTAGCCGACATCGCCGGTGCGCAGCGCCCCGTAGATGAAGGTCGCTTCGGTCTCCTGGGGCCGGTTCCAATAGCCTTTCATCACCTGCGGCCCGCGCGCGCAGACTTCGCCACGCTCGCCTTGAGGCATGATGCGGTGGATGTCGTCGGGGTCGCGTATCTCGATCGCGGTGCCGGGAAAGGCCGGACCGCACGAATTGTCCTTCACCAGGCCTTCCAGCGGATTGCAGGCGATGATCGGGCTTGCCTCGGACAGGCCATAGCCCTCGACCACGCGCACGCCGGTCCGCTTCTCGAACGTCTGCCGGATGTCGAGCGGCAGCGGCGCGCCGCCGGAGATGCACACCCGTACCTCGTCGAATTCGCCGTGCAGATCGACTTTGTTGAGCGCGGCATAGAGCGTGGGCACGCCGAAGAACTGAGTCGGCCTGGTCCTCTTGGCGGTCTCGAGGAACGACTTCATCTCGAAGCGCGGCAGCAGGATCATCTCGGCCGCGGTCTCCACCGAATAGTTCAGCACCGTGGTCAGCGCGAAGACGTGAAACATCGGCAGCACGCCCAGGGTGCGCTCCTGCCGCTCGGGCATATGGCCGACATGCGCGATCATCTGCGCCGAGTTGGCGGCGAGGTTCGCATGGCTCAGCATCGCGCCCTTGGGCACTCCGGTGGTGCCGCCGGTGTATTGCAGCACGGCCAGATCGTGCGGGTCGCGCGCGACCGGGTCCGGATCGGCATCACGCGCGGTCAGCTGGGCGAAGCGCACGAAGCGCAAGTCGTGCGGCTCGTGCGCGATATCCTTGCGCTTGAGCAGCCGATACGCCGTGCCCTTGAGCGCAGGCAACACGCCCGCGATCGGGCAGACGACGACACGGCGCAGCGCGGTCCTGCCGATCAGCGGCTCGATCTTGGGCAGCGACATCGCCAGGTCGGAGGCGATCATCACCTCCACACCGGAGTCGACCACCTGATGCTCCAGCTCGCGCTCGGTGTAGAGCGGATTGAAGTTCACCACGACGCCGCCGATCCGCAACACGGCGAAATAGGCGACGACGTAGTAAGGCGTGTTGGGCAGGCACAGGCCCACCCGGGTGCCCGGCCGCACGCCCAGGTCCTGCAAGCCACGAGCCGCGCGGCGGGCGAGGTCGCCAATCTCGCGGTAAGTCCACTTGCGGCCCATGAAATCCACGGCGGGCCAGGCGCCGTGCCGCTCGACCGCGTGGTCGAGCAGGTCGGTGAGCAGCCGCGGCGCGAGCGCCGGCATCGCCTCGCCCGACACCGCGGAGGTGGCCGGCTCAAACGTGCCGGCGCCCGGCGCCGCGGCGGCCATCAGAAGCCTACCCGCGCGCCGAGCGAGAAGACCAGCGCCGAAGCGCCGCGCAACTCGCCATTGGTCAGGATGGGCGTCTGCACCGGAGTGCCGGCGTAAGCCGCGGTGATGCGGTCTATCGGGGCGTTCTTGAAGTCGATGTAGCTTGCCGCCGCATCGACCGTGAAGCCGTTGCTGACCTTGTAGCTGGTGCCCGCCGAGAAGTTCCAGCGGTTGCTGTCCGGCACGCGCGCGTCGCGGTTGCCGTCGCTCGTGGGACTGTCGCCATGCTGCACACCAGCGCGCACGGTCCACTGCGGGGTCACGTCGTAGTCGGCGCCGACCGCATAGGACCAGCTGTTCTTGTAGTTCTCGGGCAAGGCGGCGTTCAGCGGCGCGCCGAGACGGATCGCGTCGAACTTGCCCCATCCGTAGCGCACCACCTGACCGTTCAAGGTGAGCTGCGGCGTCGCCTTCACGCGCACGCTGCCGATCGCCTGCCACGGAGTGCGGAAGGTCGCGGTGGTGTCGATCGAACGGTTCTGCCCGGCGAGCGGGCCGAGCAGGCCGGTGGTCTCCACCGAACCCTTGAGCGTGTGCTTGATGCTCGACTTGTACGAGAGGCCGATCGAGATCGGGCCCTCATGGTACTGCGCGCCGGCCGACCAGCCCACATCCCAGCCATGGCCCTTCAACTGTTGGCGCCCGTCGGGCAGCAGCGGCGAAAGGTTGGGCAGGTAATTGCTGAGCGTCGCGTCCGCGTATTCCACGTTCAGCCCGGCGCCCACGCTGAACTGCGGCGAGACGGCGAAAGCGACGGTCGGCTGCAGGTCGATCGTGCGCAGCTTCGTCTTGTCCGCACTGTAGCGCGCCCAGCTGTCGGCATCGTAGTCCGTGGTGAAGTTGTAGGGCGCGCTAACCGCAAGCCCGACCGCGACGCGGCCGAAGCCATAGGCGATGCCTCCTGAAGGCAGGACGCCGTTGTTGATCGGATTTTTGGCGAGCCCGTTGCCGCCGACCGGCCGAGGCGGCTGCCCCGGACGCACGATGACGGTGCCATTGTCCACTACCTTGCCGCGTGGGAAGACGCCGCTGGCGTGGATCGACGCCTCGCCGCCTTCGGTGCCGGCGATCGCGGCCGGGTTCCACCACAGCGAGTCGACGCCGGTGTCGGCGCCCTCGCCCGAGAACGCACGACCCTGGCCCCGGACCGACTGCTCCTGGAGGTAGAACGCCTGGGCATTGGCGCTGCCCGCCAGGCCGATGGCGAGCGCCAGGCCCGCGGTCCCGACCAGGATCCGTCCCTTCGTGTTGATCATGTCTTTCAGCTCCTGCTTATCGTTTTGTTTTTCAAGAATGCGCGGCGTGCCTCAGCGAACGCGCGTCCAGGTCTGGGTCTTGCACAGCGGCCAGACGATGCAGCCCTTCAGCTTCAGCGTGTCCTGGCCGGCGGGAGTGATCGTCGCCTTGTAGGTCCCGCCGTCCTCCGGGTTGTAGATGGTGCCGCCGCTCCACTGGCCTGCGTCTCCCTTGAACCCACCCAGGATCTGCAAACCCTTCAGCTTGCGCCCGCGCTGAGAGCTATCCTTGTTGTTGAGGTCGCGAAGCTCGGGGTTGCTTCGGATGTTGTCGGATTCGAGCAGCCGGCCGCAGATCGAGTTCCCGCAGCGGCTGATTTCGACGAGCCCATGCTTGGCCGTCGCGCGCCACTGGCCCAGGACTGAGTCGGGTCCGGCGGCAACGGCCGGCGCGCTCGCGAGCAGGGCTGCAACCAAAGCGCCTGCGGCGGGTATAGTGATTCTCATGCCGATGTCCTTCACTCTCCATCCCGGCCGCGCCTCCTCTTGCTTGAGGAATCCGCCGACTGACCGGGTGTGAGAGTCGTCTAGCGCAAAAATCTCTTGACGTATAGGGAAAGTATCTCACCTTAAGAGTGAGAGCGAAGAATGCGGGAATCGGCACGCCACCGACCGCGCGCGCCAAGGAGAGTTTCGCATGGAGAGCGTCGTTATCGCCGGCTACGCCCGGTCACCCTTCCATCTGGCTAACAAGGGCGCGCTGGCCCGCGTCCGGCCTGATGACTTGCTCGCGCAGGTGATCCGCGGCCTGTTGCAGAAGACCGGCGTGGAAGCGGCCGACATAGAGGACGTGATCGTCGGGTGCGCCTTCCCGGAAGGCGAGCAAGGCCTCAACATGGCGCGGCTTGCCGCGCTGCTGGCCGACTTGCCGATCAGCGTCGGCGGGATGACCGTGAACCGCTTCTGCGGCTCCTCGATGAGCGCGGTGCAGATCGCCATGGGTCAGATCGCGATCGGCGCGGGCGAGGTGTTCGTGTGCGCCGGCGTCGAATCGATGACGCGCGTGCCGATGATGGGCTTCAACCCGCTGCCCAATCCCGAGCTCGCAAAGAAGAGCAGCGCCTACATGTCGATGGGCGAGACGGCCGAGAACGTCGCGACCAAGTACCAGATCGCGCGTACCGAGCAGGAGGCTTTCGCGGCCGAGAGCCAGAAGCGTGCCGCCGCCGCGCGCGATGCCGGCAAGTTCGCCGAGGAGATCGTGCCGATCCAGACCAAGGCGGGCGTGGTCAGCGAGGACGGCGCGATCCGCGCCGAGACGACGGCCGAGGGCCTTGCCGCCCTCAAGCCCGCGTTCGACGCCCAAGGCACTGTGACTGCGGGCACGTCCTCGCCGGTGACGGACGGCGCCGCAGCCGTGCTCGTCACCACGGAGGCCTATGCTCGCGCGCATGGCCTCCCGATCCTCGCGCGCATCAAGTCGGTCGGCATCTCGGGCTGCGCGCCTGAGACGATGGGCCTGGGCCCGATCCTGTCGAGCCAGAAGGCGCTGCAGCGCGCCGGCATCGCGGCCAAGGACCTCTCGGTTGTCGAACTCAACGAGGCGTTCGCCAGCCAGGCCCTCGCCTGCATCCGCGATCTCGGGCTCGACACCGCGAAGACCAACATCGACGGCGGCGCCATCGCGCTGGGCCATCCGCTCGGCGCCACCGGCGCGCGCATCGTCGGCAAGGCGGCCTCGCTGCTGAAGCGCGAGGGCGGCAAGTACGCGCTCGCCACACAGTGCATCGGCGGCGGTCAAGGCATCGCCACCGTGCTCGAGGCGGTGGACTGACTATGCCCCAGGACCTTGAAAACGCCGCAATCAAGAAGGTCTGCGTGATCGGCGCGGGCACGATGGGCGCCGGCATCGCCGCGCAGGTCGCCAATGCCGGGGTTCCGGTGCTGCTGCTCGACATCGTGCCAAAGGCCGGAGACTCTGCTGCAGGGCGCAACGCCATCGCCGAGGGTGCGGTGGCCAGGATGCTCAAGACCGATCCCGCGCCGTTCATGAGCGCCCGCGCCGCCAAGCTGGTCGAGACCGGCAACATCGAGGACCACCTCAACAAGATCGCCGAGTGCGACTGGGTGATCGAAGCGGTGATCGAGCGCCTCGACATCAAGCAGGGCCTTTACGCCAAGATCGAGGCGGTGAAGCGGCCGGGCACGGCGGTGTCGTCCAACACCTCGACCATTCCGCTGGCGAATCTCGTCGACGGGCGCTCCGAGGCGTTCAAGCGCGACTTCCTCATCACCCACTTCTTCAACCCGCCGCGCTACATGCGCCTGCTGGAAATCGTCGCCGGCCCCGACAGCGATCCGGACGTGGTGCGCAAGGTGCAGGCCTTCGCCGACATCGCCATGGGCAAGACCGTGGTGCGCGCTAAGGACACGCCCGGTTTCATCGCCAATCGCATCGGCACGTACTGGATCCAGCTCGGCATCAACGAGGCGATGGATCGCGGCCTGACCGTCGAGGAAGCCGATGCCGTCGCCGGACCGCCGATGGGCGTGCCCAAGACCGGCATCTTCGGCCTCGTCGACCTTGTCGGGATCGATCTCATGCCGCACTTGAAGGCGAGCCTCACCGGCACGCTGGCCCAGGACGACCCCTATCAGACGATCGCCCGCGACATCCCGCTGATCGCGACGATGATCGGCCAGGGCTACACCGGCCGCAAGGGCAAGGGCGGCTTCTACCGGCTGAACCGGGACAAGGGTAAGCAGCGCGAAGCCATTGACTTGTCGACCGGCGAGTACCGCGCGAAAGTGGACGCACGCGCTCCTGCGGGACCGGCCGCGAAGGGCGACTTGCGCGCTTTGGTCGAGACCAGGGGCAAGCTCGGCGACTACGCTTGGGCGCTGCTTTCCGGCACGCTCGCCTATGCCGCGCTGCTGGTGCCGGAGGCCGCCGACGATATCGTCGCGATCGATGACGCGATGAAGCTCGGCTACAACTGGAAGGCCGGCCCGTTCGAGATGATCGACAAGCTCGGCGCCAGGTACCTGGCCGAGCGCCTGGCGTCCGAAGGCAGGCCCGTGCCCGAACTGCTCACTTTGGCCGGCGAGCGGACCTTCTACCGCGTCGAGAACGGCCAGCGGCAGTTCCTCGGCCTCGACGGCGAGTACCACGACATCGTGCGCCCCGAGGGCGTGCTGCGCCTCGCCGACGTCAAGCTCGCCGCCAAGCCGCTGCTCAAGAACCGGTCCGCCGCGCTGTGGGACGTGGGCGACGGCGTCGCCTGCCTCGAATTCACCGGCAAGATGAACGCGCTCGACGGCGAGGTCATGAAGCTGATCGCGCAGGCGATCCCCCTGGTGGCGCAAAGCTACAAGGCGCTGGTGATCTACAACGATGCCGACAGCTTCTCGGCTGGCGCCAACCTCGGCCTCGCCATCTTCGCGGTGAACATCGCCGCCTGGGGCGAGATCGAGAAGCTCGTCGCCGGCGGGCAGATGGCCTACAAGGCGCTGAAATACGCGCCCTTCCCGGTGGTCAGCGCGCCCGCCGGGCTCGCGATCGGCGGTGGCTGCGAGATCCTGCTTCATTCCGACGCGATCCAGGCCCATGCCGAGCTCTATACCGGCCTGGTCGAGTGCGGCGTCGGCCTGATCCCCGGCTGGGGCGGCAATGGCGAGATGCTCGACCGCTGGCGCAAGGCGCCGGGCATGC
>Ga0268264_10000459_pt1 | contig 55378 bp, 75 predicted proteins | sample KBSSwiS32_FD_190357 | JGI IMG/M metagenome (GOLD analysis project Ga0268264, IMG submission 190357) | Switchgrass rhizosphere microbial communities from Kellogg Biological Station, Michigan, USA - KBS Switchgrass S3-2 (SPAdes) (version 2) | ecosystem: Host-associated > Plants > Roots >... | reverse complement strand
AGGGTTGCCGGGTCACAAGCCATAAATCAGGCAACCTTTCGGATGCCAACGGCGCTAATTTCCAGAACGGCGTTGGCGTTGGTGAATGGCCAGTAAAAGTTGAGCGTGTCCAGCACCCCGGTGGACTCGTCGAAGAGCCCGGCAATGGTTCCAACCGATGTGCCCACAATGCCCTGCTCGGCATCAGTGGCGCTGCCAGCAGTGGTATTGGTCGCTTCCATGAGGCGCCCTATCGAGTTTTGCTGCCTGGACAATTCCACCTCGGCAGCCGCATTGCTTATTTCCATGTGGGTGTAAGTCACAGAGGAAGCCGCGTTGAGATAAACCGGACGCCAGATGTTGTAAACCAGCGCCCCGTGATACCCCTCGGTGGCCGGCAGACAGTGGCCGCTGCCGCCCGCACCCAGCAAAGTGGTGGTGTTCACGCGCCGGGTCACAAACCGGAACGCCGTGGACATGTTGTAATAGTTGATCAGCGTGCCGGCGGTGAAGGTGACGCCGTCGCCAGCGCCAGAGCCCCACCGCAAGCCGATGAAGTTTGCGCAAGTCGCGCTGGCCCCCATGTTGGTGGTTCCAGAGCAAATGCCCAAAAGAGGATCGGCAGCGGTCAGGTTGAAAGACGCCGAGCCGTTCAAGCGCCAAAGAACAGCGAGCTTTAGGCGGGACCACTTGTTTCCCCACGGCATCCGGCGACCGAACTGGCCATTGGAAATTTGCAGGGCCTGAAAAGCGCGCCCGTCGACGGCAGTGCGGGCCACAATGGTGCCGCCTGTAATCACCCCAGTGTTGCCGGCCCACCCGCTGCCGGCGTTCAAGCTGGCCACCGCGCCCACGGCGTAGCCAGAAAAATCGTCCACAGCCAGATCATCGACAACAACGCCATTGGCCAAACTGCGCAATTGAACGGCGGTGCAACTACCGGACGCCGAAGATTGGTCCAACTCAAACTGGGCAGAGTCCAAAATTGAGGTGACCGCGGTTAGTTGGGGAATGGTTTTGTTGGCCATAGTTCAATGCCAGATCCGCAGGTCACCCGCTTCCGTCGAACGAATGTCGGCCAATTCCGTAATACGGAAATCACCCGACACGAAGCCGCCACCCTCAGCCACGTCGGCCAGAGCGCCAATGGTCGCTGAGGTCAGTTGCCCGGGCGAGAGCGCCAGGAACTGTGTGGCCTGGGCAAGCAGCGTGTTTGGGTCACAACTCATCGTCGGTAAAGAGGGTAGGCAATCACCCCGCCAGGCGAGTTGGTAATCTGCGTGGCCCCTATGTCTGGAAAGCTGGTGGTGCCAACAAATAACGGACCCGCGTTCGCAAGAAAACGCCCACGCGCAGTACCTAACAACGTCGTCACGGTGTTGGTTTTGGTGAAGTTCCCCCCAGCCGCATCCACCCATGGGCTGACATCAGCAGCCAGTCCGATGCTTCCGATTTCCTCAAGCGTCGTGCCCGGCAAAATGTTGGCGCTGCCATTGCCATTAGTCGCCGTCGTGCCGGTTCCGAACGCGCAATTGATGACTGCGCCATTACGCACCAGGCTACCCGAAGAGTTGATGGCGAAAGCCCCGGCTAAACCGGCCCCGTTCCTCAGAAAAGTGCAATTCTCGATATTGACCAACGTCCCGGCAGCGCCAGTAAGGTTTATGCCATTGGTGCCATTGGTGTAGAAATCGCAGCCATAAATAATCACCCCAGTGGACGAGCTAGCTGTCACCCCATCGCGGCCATTGTTGGCGGCAATGCAGTCCTGCAATGTAACCCCTGAAGAAATCACGAACCCGCTGGTTCCTGTCCCGGTATTGCCTTGCGCCACACAGCGTCTTGCCACAGTTCCGGCTGCCAAAAGCGAATACGCGCCCTGAGTAGCATTGACCGCATTGCAGCCCTGTGCCTCACATTCTTCAATCACCGCAATTTGATTCACTTGCAAGCCGACCCCACGAGAAGAGGAAAACAAGCACCCCCTAACGTAGCCTTCATTTCCAGCCATGGTGAGCAAAACAGCGTTTCCACTTATTCCGTTGCGCGTAAACCCCAAATCCACCACGTCAATGTTGTTCCCATTAATGGTGCACATGGCAAAACCAACCCCGTTACCGGTATTAATAAAGTAACTAAATCCACCGTCCCCGGCATTGGTCCCATAACCCTGGAACCGAATTGGCCCGTTGCTGTTCTGCACAAAATTTGTGCAACTGTTGAAATCGAAATTCTTGAAGTTTACCCGTGGCACATCCGTGGCCAAGTTGGTCATCAGATTGTTCACCAAACTGAACGGGAATGCGTCAGAGTTCGCACCACCCACCCAGGGCCCTTGCCACGCACCGCCCACCCGAATGCTGCGCGTCCCCGTCCCGTCCGCCGGCGCTGTGCCTGTCTTGATGGTCGTACTGACTGTGATCGTGTCGGCACCGTCGTTTACGGTCGTAATGCGCCCAATGAACGCTGCCGTGGTCGCCCCATCCACGTAGACGCTGGCCCACATCCCGGCGGTGACAGCGGACAGGTCGGAACCCGCCTTGGTGTAAACCCCAGTGGCCGCAACCCAGTCCCCGGCGGTAGTGCTGAACAGCGGCGTCGCGTTGGTGGTAGAACCGGCATTCACGTTCGTGCCGCCAGAGTTTGCATAGAACTCGGTGAAAGCGCCTCGGGCGCTCACGCACACTAACAACAGCAGCAGGGCAAAAATGGTCCTCATCGGTAAAAGGCGGCAACAGTGACGTCTATGTTGGTGTTCCAACTGTCGAAGGCGACCTGGTAAGTCACCCCGTTGGTGAGCGTCGTCCAGAGCGTTGACCCCTGGTTTGTCCCCAGGCTGATACTGAACTGTGAGCCGCTCGGCCACACCACCGTCCGGTTGACCAACTGCGGAACCAGCTTCCATTTCACCAGCATGTTCTGGCCGGCGGCGAATCCGGTGAAGTTGGTGATCGAAATGTTGTTGGTGAGGAAAATTTCCCGGGTAAGCGTCGTCTGAAAGTTGACGGTCAGATTGGAATTGGCCGTTGAGTTGGTGGCCACGAAATCCGACGTGGAAAAGTAGTAACCGGTGTCGATGATGATCGCGCCACTGGGCGGATTACTGCGAATGGTCGCGCCATTGGTGCCGACAAAAGAGGTGTAAGCAGGGTTGGCCGCGAAGGATGGCAGCGCCAGTCCAACAAGAGCCAAAACGAATAAGAGAGTTTTCATACCCATGTTTGTGAGGGGACGTCCCACTGCAGAAGTGAACCCCCGCCAACCGGATAGTCCAGCGCCGGTAAGGTCGGATCATCGGGTGCCGCCGGGGAACGGCCCTGAGTAATTTGACTGCCACCGCCCCCGCCAACGCCCCCCTGCTCTATCAACGCGCACAGAAGGGCAATCTCAACGGCTAAAAGCGCCCCGGGCGGAACGCATGCTTCGATGCACTTGGCATCGTTCAACAACGTGTTTGGATCGCACGCCATGACTTCACGTCATCATCTCGTCTTCGGGGGCGGTTTCCCCTTCGGCCATTTCTTCTTCGCTTTCGGACTTTTCCTCGTCCTTGTAAACGCATTTTATCGAGCACTCGTCCTCGTAAACCTGCACGATCTCGACTTCCTCACGCCCGCCAGGCTTGGGCTCGTTTTTGAAAAAGCTCTTTGGAACCAGGGCAAGATTCTCTTCGGTCTCGTCGGCTTTCTCGGGCGTCTGGTCCATCGGGGTGCTGCCAGAAGTGGAAGGGGAACTCTCGTCGTTGTCCATGTAGTCAGGCATAAGAATCTTTCGATTGAAGTGCAAGGATGGTCGCCGTCCGCGCCACTTCGGACGGCGACCGACCCTATAACTGCACCCGACAAATTACGGACAGTTCGTGTTGCAGCTATCGTACGTCTGGGTGGGGTAACCAGGATCGCTGCTGCAGTTGCTGATCTCAGGCACGCAGAACGGCTCGCCGCGGTGGAAGAACACGTTCAAGAACTCGGTGTAGAGCGGGCGAATCGCCAATTTGAAATCGGCAATGAACTGGCCCTTGTTCCGGCGCTTATTCTCAACCACGCACCCGTCCGAGCCGGTGCCAAGGTTGTCCATGACGAATTGCCACTTGCCGCCGAAGTTACGGCTCGAGAAGGGCATTTCCGGGTTGACCGGCGTCGCATCGGCAACCAGCGCCTCGAGCGCCATTTTGTGCCAGATGTAGCTGATCCGGAACTGGGCATTGTCGAAGTCCGAATTCTCAATGGACCCCAACCCCGGGGCACCGCCCGCACCGCTGGTGATCTGATTCTTGTAGGGCAGCACCACCTGATACCGGTAGCGGTTGGGGGCCGAAGCCGCGCCAAGGTCGCGCACGAAGTTGAAGCGCAGTCCCATGGGATCCACGCGCACCATGAAATTGCCGATTTGGCCGCTGAACCCATAACGCCAGTAGGCGTTGGCGCTGTCCCACTGGGTGAAACGCCAGTTGGCTGCCACCGAGGGCGTGCCGCCGTTGCCCGTCTGGCCGCCAAGCTTGTCCAATTCCCAGCAGGTGGAAATATCGGTGACCAACTCAATGAACGGGGCCGTCTCTTTGAACGGATTCTTGCCGCCGTAACCGCGGCGCATGAGCGGCTCAAAGCGGCTCTGCAACATTTGGGGAACCAGCTTGAACACCTGATTTGGATTGGCCGAGCAGTCGAAGAAGCGTTCCTCATCGCCCACGAGTGACCATGCAAAGGTGAACTCGGTCATGGTCCTGTTGGCGATAAACCGCTTGTCCGCATGAGTGATTGCCCGCTTGCGCAGGAAATTGCTCATGATGTCCGTGGTGGCCGGACGCAGGATGTCAGAAATGATCTGGCGGAAATGTTCCTGAGCCTTCGTAACGTGCATGTCCTGGTCGAAGCACAGAAGCGGCGTCTGCCAGCTTTGTTCTTCCAGGTAGTAGGTGATCCGAGTCGCGCCCCAGCCGATGCAATACTCAGTCTTATCGCACGGCGTTCCCACGCAGGAAGCGTAAGCGGTCCGATTCCAGGTCTTGGTGGTGTTGGGGAAAACGTGACGGAACCGGTCGAGGGTATGCTCAACCCCGCTGTAAGACTCGAAGGTGCCCGTTTTGACGTTCAGGATCCAAGAGTCAGTGGGCCGGATGTCCGAGAGGATCAGTTTGTCGTAAACCGGCTGTTGGTCCACGAGGTATTGCGCGAACTTCGTACACGAGACGACGGATGCCATAAAAGCTTCAGTGACACAAAAGTGAATAACTCGGGCGGTAACCGCGCAAAGCACAACGCCTGCACGTAGTAATTGCCCGTGGGGTGTGTCAGAAGCTGTTCAGAGCTTCAGAAGTCGGCCACTTTCCTCACCTTCAAAGAGGCTCAAGCCGAAGTCGGCGGGCTTTTTGGACCATGCCCACGACTATGCTGGTGGCGCACTGTTACGCCAGTTTGGTCGAAAGTGTCAAGAGGCCAGTTTTGCCAGTCCAGCCAGGGCGCCTTCCATGGTGTCCGCAAAACCCTCGCCATTTTCTGTCCGGCGCGGCTCGCCATTGGTCGGTTCACTGCCCTGAAATTCCTCGAGCGATTTCTTCAGCGTCTCAATTTCCGCCCGAAGCGCCTTGTTCTCGTAATTGAGCACGGTGAAGCCAATGGCCCGGCTGCGCAGGGCGGCGTGGCGCCGGATGATCTGCTGGCGTTCCTCTTCCGTTTTGGCTTGGTTGGCGTTGAGGTGGAAGGTTTCGTCGATGAATTTGATGGCGCGCTCGAGCTTCTCATTGCGCTCGGTCTCACCTTCGATGGGTCGCAGGTACTCGTACTTTTCTGTGATCTCGCGGTTGGCGTCTTCCCAGAGCTTGGCCATGTTTTTGCGGTTGGTCAGTTCCCTGGCTTGCTGCTCGAGGGTGAGTTGCTTCTCGCGGTCCCCGCCGTTTTTACGGGCGTCTTCCAGAGCGGTGCTCTGTTTGTCGGACAGATCCTTGAGCTTGTCCCGGTGGTTCATGACCGCCGAGGCAGCTTTGCCGAACCATTCCTCGGCTTGGTCCCATGCTTCGCCAAGGGGCATGTTCGCCAGCCTGAGCATGTCCGCGCTGGTAGCCTGGCGGGTGGACCCATCGGCGTTGGTCACCGTCAACTCACTCAATTCAGAGAGCGCCCGGCGCCATGCGTGTTCGTAGGGCTTTTTATACGTCTCTTCGAAGTCTTTGCTCTTGGCGTAATTGACATGGCGGATCTCTTCTTCCAATTCCTTGTTGCGCGCTTCCAGGGTGCTGAACCGTTCGATGTGTTCCTTGGGCAACTCGCCGCTTTTCTGGGCCGAACGCGCTTCCTGCAGTTCCTTTTCAGCGCGAATCGCCCGGGCCTTGAATTGGTCCAACAGCGTCCACGGGCTGGGCCGCTTGCCGTCCGGCTTGGCCGGCGGGGTCGTATCTTCCGGCGCCGGCGTGCCTTCACCCTCTGGGGTGGTGGGTTCTTCGGCTTCCGGATCGGCCAGTCCTTCCGATCCATCCAGCTTGGCCGCCGGTGGCGCCGGTGCTGGTTTGGCCGCAGGCTTGGCAGCGGGCGCGGGTTTTGCGGCCGGTTTTGCTGCTGCCGCCGGTTTGGCAGGTTTTGCCGGCGCGGCGGGTTTTTCCGGTTCCCGGCCAGGAAGTTCGCCCTCATGGGTGAACCGCTCGAGGTCGGCAAAAGATTGGTCGAACGGGTTGGTGACCGGTGCCGGCGCGGAAGGGGCGGCAGCGGCGGCGGTTTTGGCGGGTGCGGGGGTAGCGGTGGACGGCGGTGGGGCAGCGGCGGCTGGCATAGGTTTACAACTTGTGGTCTAGGTTGGCGGACGGGCGAGTGACCGGCGGGGCGGCGGTCTCGCCAATATTGAGCAGGTGATTGATGAATTCCCGCGCACCCTCAATGCGGTGGAAGCTGGCGGCGGCTTTCTGCGGGTCGTCAGTGGGCAGCAACGTCAGCGCATATTCAACCAGCGCAGACTCGAGCGCGCTGCGGAAGGAATCACTGACAACCAGTTCGCGGTGGACCCGCAGGGTTTGTGCCGCGTCTTGGAACTTTTTGCGCGGGGTCAATACCATTGGCGCGAGTCTTCTCTCTTGAATGGCATTTAATCAAGGCTTTTGCTTGGGCGGCTTATGAGAGGCGGCAATGCGGTCGCGCCGGATGCTGGCCGCCGTTTCGATGTCTTTGGCCGCCAAATCAGCCTGATGCGTCCGCCGCTCTTTCTGCAGGTCAAGCTGGTGTTGTTCCTGTTTGCGCTTCTCATCCATTTCCCACTGCACCTGCCGCTGGGCGGTGCGCTGCGCGTGTGACTGTGCCGCATTTTTGGCTTTGACGTCGGCTTGAATGAGGATCGCCTTAATCTTTGCCGCGTCCTTCGGATCCAATCCGCCCTGGCCGTTGCCGTTGGCTTGTGCTTCCTTGGCTTGCTGCGCCAGGCGCTGGGCAAAGCCCTTCAGCAGGTTCATAAGCTTGCCCAAGTCATCTGAGTAGGCGCGCACCCGCTGCTGTTGCCCTTTGTCCTGGGCCAGAATTTGGATTTGCTCGCCAATCGTCTGGCCGACCGTCTGCAAGCCGATCAGTTGTTCGGGGGTGGCCATGTTGCCGTTCTGCTCAATGCGCTGGATCATCATGGCCATTTCGGCCAGCAGCGTCTCGGCCACTTCCACCCGGTTATCGTTAATCCCGAATTTGACCGGCAACCCCAGCATGAGCGAGCCCATGGCCACCATAGCCTTCTGCCGCGAGGTGGTGAGCGGGTTGGCTTCTTCCGGAACCAGCGTTTCGGTCAGGCCCGGGTCATCGGTCACCGCCAGGGTGGACACACGCAGGATCTCGCGCTGGCTTTGGGGATCGTAGAACTGCCGCCATTCCATGAGTTGCTGGGCAATGGCTTGTTCCATGGTCTTGTTGCCAGAACCCATCACGCGCTCGGGCTCGAGTTCCCAACATTCGGCACTCAACAGTTTCTCGGGCACCCCGCGTTTCAGGCAATTGAGACGAAACGTGCGAACATCCATGTCCCGGGAATTCTTGATGCAGAACCGGCGGAAGATCTCGTAATACTCATATTCCTGATATTGGTAAGCCTGGTTGAATCCCGCCGAAATGAGCGCGGTGGTGGCGTTGAGTTCAGCCTGAATTTGGAAGGCGGTCTTTTCGACGTCCGGGTTGGTTTTGCCCTGGCTTTGGACATAGGAAGAACTGTTCTGGTTGATTACCTGCTGATTCTGGGCCAGCCCCAATTCCGCCAACTGGGCGTTGACCTGCCAGCGTTCGGCGGGGGCAAGAAACTGCACCGTCTCGTCAATGATCCCGCGGCTGATCAGGTTAATTTTGAGCGCCCGCTCGGCGTCGTCCATCGACTTGACCCGCATATACATCATGAGCGCCTCGAACACAGCCTCGTTGAATTTGCACCGCAGCCGGTTTTGCAGGTGGCACACGGCGTAGAGCAGGAACCCCAAGGAACGCACGCTGTGATAGCGGAAGGGGGCGACGGCGGACAGGTCGGCAAATTGGAAGGAAACGATCTCGGAAAGCTTGCTGGCGTATTTGCGATCCCCCGGGTTGTAGAGCCACTGGTTGGACCCGCCGATTTTGTTCTTGTCCGGCACCACCCCGCCAACGCCCGGCGTCCCGTATTGGTCGAGCACGATCCGCCGGTTCCAGCCGCTCACCTTTTTAGAATCATTCCAAAAATAGAAATCCCAGGTGTCGATGGTGGGCACGGCGTCGGAAGCGTAGAGACCAGAATCCTGCTTTATCCGCTCTTCCATTTTTTCCGGTGACCACACTTCCGGCCACGTTGTCCCTGAAAGTTTGGCCGTCTCTTCGTCGACCCACTTGAGGCAGGCGTTGACGTTGTCCATTTGCCACGCCTTGTCCACGTTGGGCCCGTGGGTCAGCCGGTAAAGTTCCTCGCCAGTGTAAGAGCGGAAGATGGCGTAGAACGGCAAATTCTTCATCGTCAGCAGGGTGTTGGACGGGATCATGACGTCCTCGATACCCACGCAATCGGGGCACCAACCCTGCCGCGTTTCCCATGCGCTTGGCCCAATGCCGTGAAGAACCAATTGGGCGAACTTCGACCGCTGCGTTTCAAAGTAGTACGGGCACCGCTTCATAATGCGGTTGATCTCTTTGGTCACAATGGACCCGTATTTCTGGCGGCGGTGAGATGGGCCGTAATCAGTGCGGGCGGTGAAGAAAGCACCGGGTTTTTGGAAGGCGTTGGCGAACTGGCTGCGGGCGTCATGGGCCAGCTTCGTGCCCTCGAGGCTGTTGACGTTGATCGCAATGTTGTTCTGCTGCTCTTCCTCGGCGGTGTAAGGCGGGGCGCCGTTGAAGAGGTCGTTTATGCGGGCGCGGTTGCGGGCGCGGGGGTAATCAGCCAGACGCATTTGCCAAACCAGCTGCTCGACCACTGACGCGGTAGAAAATTGCATGCCAGCGCGGACGCTATTCCGGCGGCTTTGCTACGTCAACGCCGGCGGGAAACCCATTTGGGCGTAAAAGCAGTCAGGCGGCACAACGACGACGTGCGGCATTTTCCGGTCACCGTGCTTGGGGTGGAAGATCGGGCGCATTGCGGTGATGTCGAAGAAATTTCGGAAACACCGGTGGTAGAAGAACCCCAGCATCCAATTATCCCACAGCTGATGGCCCAAGCGGAAGCCGGTGGGGATTTCCTTGTAAGCCTCATTCCACGCCTGCGGCAGCGCGGCAAAGAAGTCCGCGCCCCAATCCACCACCCTGGCGGCGTCGTAGTTTTCGGTGGCTGGATCAAACTCATAGCGCCGGCTGGTAAGAGCCATGGCCCCCTTGGTCCAGCCTAAGTTGAGCATGTGCTTCAGGGCGTCTGAAACGACAATGTCCGCGTTGAGAATGCAGGTGGGATCGGCTTGGCATCGGGCGACCATGACGAGCAGGGAAATGTGCGGCCACTCTTCGCACTCAACGAACTCGGTTTTGGGCGTGGCCAGCCGCTTGTCGTGGGAACCGAAGAGGATGATTTTGTCGAAGACTTCGTCCCAGGAACGCTTGGCCCGAAGTTGGTTGGCGGCTACCTCAGGCGAGGCGTCCAGGGGGCGGAAGCTCGAGATTGCTACGAGCCGAGGGTGGGTGACTTGAAACATGCATTCACTTGGCGGAACGGAACGCCTCAAAGTGGTGTTCCAACAGATTACCCCTGGCCAACTGTCGAGCTAAGAGTTTTGCAAAGTACGATTCAAGGGTGTCCCACCACTTATGGGCGTTGTAAGTCATGCAGGGCCACATAACGGATCGGGTTTAATCATCCAAATGACGAAGTTTCCAATTCTGGCGTCGGCGCCGTTGAAGTCGCGGCGGAAAGCCAGCAGTTCGGCGGGCGTCATATCCTTCATCACGTTTCGCTCGGCCATTTCGATGGCGCAATCGAGGTGCTGGCGTAAAAGTTTCAGGTCAGAAAGGATCATTGATGCATCCGTTCCTCGTCTTCCGGTGTTGGTATCCATTGTTTCACCACCACGGCTTGTTTCAGTTCCGGGGCGAAGTGCTCAATTAAACACTGACGAGAGCAAAAATGGAAAATCTCATTTCGGTAGGCGACGATATACCACGGTAAAGCGTCGTAAGCGCGCCCGCATTTAACGCAGTTCATACCAGCACGTTGTAAGACTTGTTGATTATATCCTGTGCCCACGGTGCCGAGTGCTCGCCGGTGTAACCTGGCGCGCAGGACCACGCGGCCCCCTTGTCCCCCGACTGCAACCCGCACCGGGCGTAGTTCTTGGCGTTTTTTGCGGCCGTGTAAGCCGCCCCCATATAGCGGTAATGCAAGAGCTTGATCCAGGGCAGGTAACTCACCACCGGCGCGCAGTTCTCGAGAGCGTGCTTGCCGCGCACCCAGTTGATCTGAATGTCGGGCTGGAACACCACCGGCTTTGAGTAAACCGGCGCCGGCACCCCCATGGGGTTAATTTCCCAAATCTGGCGACCATCGTCCTTAGGCAACCCGTCCCCGGCCATGTTGAAACCCTCGGTGCGTATCACCTGCACCTTCTGGCCCTTTTGGAAATCGAGCATGTCCCGCATGTTGACGGCGTAAAGAAACTCGTCGGGGTCCACGATCATGACCCAGTCAAAATTACCGCGGGCCTTGGGATACCATTCCTGCCAGTGGGCCAGGAACAAATCCTCGTCAATGCCGGTGCGGTGCGGCCAGTCCCGCAGCATGACCCGTGGGTGAGATTGCAGCATGGCCCGGGTGCCGTCGGTCGAGTTATCGTCCCACACGGAAATTTCGTCGGCGAACTGGCTGTAGTGCCGCAGGAAGAAGGGCAGCACGTCCGCGCAGTTGTAGGTGATGGCAAAGACTATGATTCTCATGGCGCAATCTTCGCGCAAATCCCCCGCAGGTCGCTCGCGCCGTTGCCGTGATAGAGGCACGGTTCCTGGCCGGTGTCGGTGGTGCGCGGGCGCGGTCCGCTCATGTCGAGGAAGTCCAGCGAGTTGATATTGCAGCAAAAGCAAATTGAGCAGGTTGTATCCAGAGCGATGGGATGGCGCTTGGACAGGAACATATCCACCAAGATCTGTTGGTCGTCCTTCTCGCGCTTGGCGGCGGTGGCGGCTAGTTCCTCGGTGAAGGGGACAGCGGCTTCCGAGGTGGCAATCCACATGCCAGCGTTGAGATAGCGGCAGCGGTCGGGGCACGGCGGGTAAAGGCCAGCCTGGTTGATGTCCGGCCAGCAGTAGCACTCGGCAGCGCACACAATGGGGGAATTGAGCCGCTCGAACTTGCGCATGATCTCGTCCATGCCGGTGCCAAAGACGACGTCGTACGAATCGGTGAAAACGAAGTGGCTGTACTTGTCCTTGTTCTCGCGCACGAAACGCGCCTGCCCCTCGCTCTTCTTGTACCAGGGGATCTGCCGCCAGTCCCCGCCGCCTTCCCAGTCGGTGTGGTCGAAGTTTTGCGGCTCGAGACCGTTGCGCTTGCAGGTATCGAAGAACGCCAGCAGGTATTTTTTTGGGGTGGGGCCCCAGGTGGAAACGAGGACAGGATTCATGATTTGGCCATTTCGGTGTAAACGGAACCAGGGACTATCGCCACTTGTTCCTTCAACAGTTCCACCGTGTTTTGGAACGCTCGCTGCAACAATTCGTCGGACAGTTTTAGTTCGTAAACGCTACCGCTACGAGCCATGCCGGCCATAACGCAATCGGCAATGTGCTCGAGCACGTCCAGCAGGTTGACGTCCGGGGGCACGCCGTCCGCTATGTTGAGGTGATGCCGATGAATCCTGCGGTGATTGTCCCACCAGCCGGTTTGCTTGAATCCTGTCACGAAGTCGTGATGAAACCAGTCAATCGCCGTGAGCTTGTCCCAATCGTGCCGCCCGGCGGCTTCGGTAAGTTGGGTCTGAAAAAATGCGATCGCCTTCACCACGTCGCCAATGTGCTCGCGACTTGAGTTGAGCAGTTCCTCTTTGTTGATGTTGGCAAAGTCGCAAGTGCGCGTGTCGGCGGTGGGGGATTTGTTGACGTAGATCATATTACGTGGGGCAGGTTGCGACTCATTACTTCCAAAAACCAGTCAACTGAGTGGTGTCCGACATAATCCGGCGCTGTGTTTGTCCCCAGATGGGCGCGCCGGCAGTGGTCGGGCACCCTGGCCCAATTGCGGGCGTGCCGCCAGCGCACGTATTCGGCACCGAGGCCACGGTAGTGCAAGAGCTTGATATCACACCCCGGGCTCGAGCGCGGACTGAACTTGGTGAAGTCCGGCCCGTGCCGACCCATGGTCCAGTGAATGTGCACCCGGAATATGGCCGGCTTGTTCCACACGTCATCGACCACCCCGGCTTTGACCTGCTCGTAAATCTGGCCCGTGGTGTTGGGGAACTCGCGTGAGAACATGGTGTAACCGCGGATCTGCGGCACCTCAACCCCGTCGCGCAGGTAGGTGGCCAACAGTTCGAGCATGTTCTCATGGTAGAGAAATTCGTCGGCGTCGACCCAGATCACCCACTCAGCGTTGCAGCGCGCCTCTTTCCACGCCTCGTGGGCGAAGTCCAGAAACGCCTGATCATCCAAGCCCGTGGTGCCCGGCCAGTCCCGCAGTTCAGCTTTGGGGCACGAACGGATAAGCTCGCGGGTGCCGTCTGTAGACTGGTCGTCGAAGAAAATCATTTTATCGCACCACGCCGAGTAATGGCGCAGGAAATAGGGCATGAGCGGTGCCTCGTCCCGACAAATGCAGAAGAGCCAAATGGGCATGCTCATGCCAATGCAGCAGCCACGCCCGCCTCAGCTTCCCACTCGTCCTGGTTTTTATTCTGGTGCCAAGCAATTGAGTCGCCGGTGGCCCCCGAACAAATCTTGCACGATTCCAGCGGGTGACGCCGCCCCAAGAACACCTTCAACCGCTCGTCGGTCATTCCGGCAATCTCGAGGCCGTCCACCGTCGCCGAAATGTCCTTCCACTTCTCGGCTCGCCGCATGAACTGCTCGGGCCAGAACGTCGAGAGCGGGCACAGGTAGAAAAACCCCTCGTGAATGGTCAGGCAGCGATTCCACGGGCAACCGTGGTAAGTCCGACCGTCCGGCACAGCGCGGAACACCGGTTTGAACCCGTTGATTTCCTGCGGGCGCACGAAGAATCCCCACGCTTGAGCCTTTTCCTGCACCCACGGGACAATGGACGGGTCGAGGTCAGGATAGCACGACATGCGCAGTTCCATTTTGCGCGTGGTAAGCATTTCCCAAAAGTCGTCCTTCATTTGCTTGAGCAACTTGCCGTTGGTGAGCACCCCGCACTGTTTGGCAATGCCGCTGTCGTAGCACAGCGATAGAAGTTCGGTGACCTTGGGGTGAAGCAGCGGCTCACCGCCCTGAACGAAGAGCAGTTTTGTGCGCAGGTGGCCCTTCATGACGTCGAGGTCACGCTTGAGCACCGCCGGGTCCATGAAATATTTCTCGGTGAACTTGGTCGAGGCGTGATTGCATGCCACGCAGGCGTTCGTGCAGTGGCGCACGGCGTTAATTTCACAGCCGTAGTCAGTTTCGATCATAAAATGCTCGGGTTTTCCTCGATGAAATCGTAGAACTTCTGATCGTCAAACACGATCTCGAAACGGCCAGCCTGTCCGGCATCATAAAGCGCCTGACTGAACACGGCGAAATCGCAAGCGTCCATGTCAAAAGAACCGCACTTGCGCCATGGCTTTCCGTAACCGTTACACAACAGGACAGCTTTCACCCGTCCACCGCAGCCGCAAATGAACTTTTCATCGGACTCTTCCTTTGGCATGTAAGGAATGCACTCAGTCACCACCAGTTTGAAATGATACCCGATTAGAATCATACCCGCAAAATTCCCAAGCCACCGTGCGGGATCACACCCTTAAACGCAGCGTGCTCGGCGGTGGCAATAATTTCCTGTTTGGTGCCCTTCAGTTCATTCCAGAAGCGGGTGACCTGCACGCAGTCAGGCTGAACGCCGTGGGGCCCAATGTTGGCCAGCGGGTTGATATCGTGGAACACGATCCAGCCGCCGTGACGCACGAGCGGTTCCCACAGTTCAAATTCCTTCACGATCTGCTCGTAGTAATGGCCGTCGTCGATGAAGAGCAGGTCAATGGGCCCACCCAACATCGCCATGACATGCGTCACGCATTCCGGCGTGGTGGCGTCGTCGAGCAGGTAAGTCAGGCAGTTACCGAATTTGCCAGCATCGGCGGTCCCGTAATCCTGCACGTCGATGGAAACGGTTTGAGTCGATGTGACTTGCGAGAGCAGCGCGCCGGTGAACCCGCGGTAGGTGCCAAGCTCGACGGTGCGCGCCGGCTTCAATTCGTCGACAACCAACTGCAGGAAGGTCCGCATTTCCCATTCGTGCTGCTGAATGTTGGGCAGGTTGGCGTCCGAAAAGACGGCTTGCAGCACGCCCTCGGCATAGGTGGGAAGTGAGTTCATTTTTTAATCGCCAGAGCTTTTTCGCCTTCGACCAAAACAGGTTCAACGGCGTAAGTTCCCATGAATCGGTTCCAGTCAGCCACGACGCCGGGAAAATAGTTAGTCAAATCGTCCACCAACATTCCACCGCCGGGCCCAAGCAGATCCCAGTAAGCTTCGTAGTCGCGGAACACGTCACCCTGCTCATGGCTGGCGTCGACGTAAATCAGATTTGGCACCAATCCAAGCCACTTGATCACGCGGGCTGCCCCAATCGAGTCCATGGCGAAGGGGATAATCACGTCCTGGCAATTGTTGGCAATGATGTTGGCCACGAACTTGTAATAGAAGTCGGGGCGCCCGAAGTGCATGCGGATCTTTTCCCGTGCCCCCTTCCAGTGGTCGAATCCGGCGTACCAGGTATCGACGCAGAGAATGACGCAATCCCGGTTTTGCTTTTTGAGCAGTTGGGCCATGAAAATGGCGCTCTCACCCACGAAGCTGCCAACCTCGATAATGAAAGCGGGGTTGGTGGCGTTAATGGCTTTGGCGAAAATCTCGCGCATGGCGCCGTGGTCCCCATACCAGGTGCCGGCCCACTCGGCGGCAGGGAATCCGGTGTAGGGGTTTTTGCCTTCGTGGATCTTATCCAGCAAGAGTTGAAAGGGTGTCATCGCAAGTTTCCGTTTCGTGGTGTTTTTGACAGGGACGGTTCCCAGAGGTTGCAGGCGGGCATTTTGAGCACAATGTCAGAGGTGATCGAGTTGGACCAGTTGTCGCGGTTTAGTCCGCATTTGTAAAACCGCTTGCTGTTGGCCCGCAGCTTCACCCGATGCTCGCAGGTTTTGCACGTCTCACCCTTGGGCCCGGTGCCCGGGGTGTGGGCGTAGCCCTTGGGATCGTTCTTGCTGAAGACGTAGTCAACCTGCTCGACCCCGAACAGGTCTATGAAGCGGTGTTCGATCACGGCTTTGTTTCTGGCGTTTGGAATTCGTAATTCATTTTGGCACCGTCGTGGTAAACCTCGATAATGATGCGACCAGTCTGCCCATTGATACTAATAGCTTCGACTTCGCATTGTTTCGGGACAGCGTCCAACATGGCGGCAAGAATTCCCGGCAACGGCCTATGTGGGCCGAGAGCTTGATTGTAAGACTGCGTGTCGCTCACAGTTTCAATCCGTCGGCAGCGCCAGTTGATCGAGTTGCTTCTCTGTTTCGCTGAGTGTTTTTTTGGCGTCAGCTACGGCCGCCTCTTGTGTTTTGCCGACGCCCACACATATCCCTATGTATTTGTCGCCAGCCTCTGGCTCTGCCCAAACGCAGAAATCTTGGCCGTCGTGGTAAAGTTGATAGACCATATCACAGCAATTTCAGCAATTCCGCTGGGGTGCAGCGATAGGGTTTGCCGCGGAACACCGGTTCCTGCGGTTCCTCTGGCGAGGCATGTGACCAAAACTGAACGATTTTGTGAGGCTCGATCCATCCTTGCGTCTCGCAGTTGTGCCAGTGGTAGCGGTCATGCAGGTGGTCCCACGCGACCTGCCCGAGCGTGTTGAACTCGCAGAAGGTTTGGGGGAAAGCGTTCTCACACTCGCGAATGTAATCACTCGCCGGCTTGTGGTGGTGCCCCTCAATGCACTGGCGGGCGGCAAAGTAGGTGAGGCGGCTGTGGACCGCGGGATGCCGGCGCATGAACTCATTCTCGCTGCGTCCGCCAATGGCTTTCTCGACGGCGACCTGCCACATGCCCAGGTTGGCTTGCTGGGTGGTGACGAGCCAGTGATACGTCGCGTGCATGAGCACCGGCTTGCCGTCGACGAAATAATCCGCCGGCGTGACCGGCTCGGAAAACAGGCAATCACTGTCGATGTGACAGAAAAAATCCGCGTCGCTGAACGTGTCCGAGCGCATGATCACGTCTTCGTGGCGCAAAAACCCCTTGTCCGGCCAGTCCTCGTAAGGAACAACCCGGATGGGAATGCCGTGCTCGCCCGAGAACTCGGTGAGCAGTGGCGACATGGCCGAGAGGTCTTCCGATGGCACCAGCACCTTCACCTGGCGGAAGCCGGTGGCGAAGCGCACAATGGAACGCAGGGAATATTTCAGCCACGGGAAATGGCGGGCGCAACTCACAATTAAAATATCAACCTGCATAAATTCCACCCTTCCATTCGGTTAATAGTTTTGGGCCCTTCGACAAATTGCAGCGTTTGCACGCCACACATAAATTCTCACGCACATGTTTACCGCCTCTCGAGACGGGAACAATGTGATCGATGTGGAACATTCCATCGATCTTCTTCTGGCAATAAGTGCAGACGGCAAATGGAAGTTTAGAAACCTCTCGAATCATCGAATCGATCAATGGCTGGTAACGATCGAAGTCCCCGACTCTCAGCCGCCTGATCGTGTTGTTCCTTACGGCGGTTTCTGGGTGCCTTGTTCGATACGCTGCCCCCACCTGTTTTCGCTTTTCGGGATGAGCTTTATTCCACCGCTGCCAAACCTGCCGTGCCCGCTCTGGATTCCTCTTCATCCAGTTGCGCGAGTAACCAATGCATCGAACGGCATTCTCTTTGCACCATTTCGAGTAATATTCTGTCCACTTAGATTTGTTCTTCAACATCCACGCTTTACGAATTGGCTTCAGCCTGTCCTTGTGTTTTAGGTAATGCCTACGCGCTGCCGCTTTACGAACCGCAGGATTTTTACGCCAGTACAGCACTGTTCTCTTTCGATAGCGTCTCACCGCTTCCAAATTCAACCGCCGTTTTTTTTGAAGTGCGGTTTCAGTGGTCATTTGAAAGACGGGACGGGGGGTGGTGGGACGTATTTGTCACCCCAAGCCTTGAATAAAGTTATGGGGAAATCGGATCGGTAGAATGAAAAGAAGGTTGTTCCGCACCCGTCCGGAATTCCACCGCGATTTTCGAGCAACTGCGGATTAACGAGAAGGTGCTCTCGGAACACGTTCAAATCAGCAATGAACCAGTGGATCACTCTCTGGCTGGTTGAATCCTCGAAGCCGTAAAAGAACCAATTGCCCCAACCAGCCCTGATTTTGTCCATCTCGGTTTGCACGCCGCTGGCGCGACTTTGGCGAATCGTAAATTGGTCGTGGTACTTTTTAAGGTGATGATGCTTTCGGATCCGACATCCTATCCGAATGAGATTGGATTTAAGAACGGTAAGATCGCCAGCCTCTTTACGGTCCTGCTCAATGTTGCCGATTTCAATCAGGTGCTCACCCAGCGTCTGCTTTATTTGACGCATAAACCTGTCCGACCACTGCTTACTCTCTTCCCATGGTTTCATGCGCTGAGTCGGTCGATAAGTGAGCCGTCTTTGCAGCGGTGGAAAACCACGGCCGTTTTTGGGATTTGGTTGAGCAGCGGGCTGCCCGGCGGGAAGGACGGCGATTCGCCCTCGAGGGGATTTAAGCGGCCATGCACCTCGCCCCAGGCGCAAAAGAAAATGTGGCCAATGTCCTTCACCCAGCCGGCCATTTCGTCCTTTGCCTCAACGTCCCAGGCGTTCTGGGTGTGCGACATGGTGCGGGGCAACAGGTCGGGGGTGTTGGCCGGATAGATGGCCGTGCCGTTACAGTGACCGGCACCTTCCACGACGGGGCCGGCGAATGGTTTATGAGAATTGTCGTAGACATTTTGCAGCGCCGAAAGCCAATGGGGCTTTAACGCAACAGCGTCGGCTTCCATCCAGAGCCAATTACGATAAAGGGCGTGCATGGTTTTGGCCGCATGTTGCCAGGCAGCAGTTTGCGGAAATCGTGTTCCATGTGGAACGCTGTAGGAAGTCTGCGCAACCGAGCAAAACACGTTGGCCGCCCGGGCCGCGACGCGCCGGACCGAGTCGCGCAGGGTTGTCCGGTCGAAGGACAACATGCAATCGTGAGTTTTGGGCATCCCCATGGCTTCCATCCAGTCCAAGCTCTTGATCATCAGTTCGACGTCCAAATTGCAGAAGGGCAGGACAACGACGAAATGACCCGGGGCCGACATCCCGAGGGACCGGCGCAAAATCTGTTGCAGGGTGCCGTCCTTGCAGCGGTGAAACAGCATGGTCTCTGGATCCAGGTCGGCCAGGCTCATGGCGTTGCGCGGCGAATTGGGCCCTTTGACTTCCACGAACGTGGGCGGCAACCCGACTTCACCCCAAAAATGCTGAATCAACTTAGTGGGGGTGGCATGGCGCAAAACCACGCCCGCGCTGGACACGTCCCAAGCTTTGCTGGGGTTGGCGTCGATGCAGGGGCCGATCAGGTCAATGGCGTCGGGCGGGTAAACGGCGACGCCTGAGAGCAGTTGTCTTGGCAACCCCGATTGGTGGCAGTCGTAGACGTGGCCGAAGTAGCCGGTGCCACGCATTTTGTGAATGGCGACCAGCCAGCCGCGTTTGACGGGGATCGCGTCCGGCTCGAGCCATAGAAATGGCACCTGGTTGGCTTTGGCGTGAGAGGCGGCTTTGAGCCAGAGCGCGTTGGCGCCCGCCGGCCAACCCTCAACGGGAAAATCGGTGCAGATCAGGGACGCGCTTCGGAACGTGCGATTGGCGATGGTGAGCATGTCGACGGATTTGCCCCAGTCGACCGCGGCATCCGCAACGAGCAGCGCGTTGAATTCCTGGCACCCGCCCAACTGGCCCATGAACTCGACTAGCGAATGGGCTTGCTCGACGTCGCCGGGGCAAAAGGGGATCGCGACAATCATTCGTTTTTCGCGTGCTCGGCGCTTTCGGCGTGGTTGAGTAGTCCAATGGCCAGTTGGCGCGCTTCCGATGGGCGCAGGCGCATGCGCATGATGGGCGGGTCAAAGGTCATTTTGACGAAACCCGGCTCGTGCGTCATATCCAGCTTGAGGGGGATATTTTGGGCTACAGGATCGTTAGGATTGGGCAGGGGCCGGACAATCAGTTTTTCGTCATCGTCAGCGTTCATTAGTTGAGTGGTTTTTTGATGAATCGGTAACCGTCTGCGGTGAGTGTCTCTTCCAGCATTTTGCAGTTCTCTTCGAATGGCCCCTTGCAAGGGCCGTCGAGCACCCAGGACAGAGCGTCGTGCGCGGCATGAAGGGGCGCGAAAATTTCCTGTGGCATTTTACCAAGCTCTGGCTGGTGATGGTTGTATTCCAGAATGGCGTGCAGAAAATCGTGCTTCTTCTCAATTTCCTCGAGTGTTTTCATGTGCTTTTGAGAATCCAGCAGCGGGGATCCAGCCGGGTTTTGGTGTCTTCGCTTGTGTGGGCCAAAATGTGTTCCATGGGCGTGTGGACCTTGAGCTTGAGCGGGCAATCGCAGGCGCTGCACACTCGCAGGCGATCGTCGTAGGTGGTGCGCAATTGCAGGTCGGCTTTTATTTCCAATTGGGTGCGGATTTTGTCGGCGATGGGTTGGGTGAAGTAAGTTTTCCAATCGTCGGCACCGTTTTGCGGGCAATCGGCGCAAATGCCGGCGCGCTTTTCGGCCAGGGCGGGGTCGACGGCTTTTCCGCCCGATCCAAGCCAATCCAACAAAAGAGCAACGCCAGCCGCAACGCGCTTAACCCCTGCCACAACAGGAACTCGCTTTTTTTTTTCGGGCGGCGGGGTGTAGGTCGGGGTCGGACCGCTGGCGGCGTCGGGCAGAACAAAGTCCAGCCACCCGGCGGCGATGCAGCGGGCGGCGTTGTAGTGGTCCACCTCGATCTCGATATCGCGCAATTCAGTGGACCAGCCGTGGCGCTCGCACAGGAATGGGTTGGCCATTCGCATTATTTGCAACTGCTCACAAACGAAGTTGAAGGAACCCACCAGGGGTTTTTCCATCCCCAGTTCGGGTTGCAGGAATTGAAAGGAACCCGGCGGGTGTGAGGTATGAGAGCGTAATCTGAACATGGGCGCTATGTTGGAAGTGTCCCGTCACTTATTTCAACGACCGTTGTTTCTTCTTCTTTCGAGTGAACCTCGTAAGAGACGACTTGCCCGCAGAGTCGATCCCAGTCGTCTGCATCCAAGAAACCAGCCTCGACAAGGCAATCTTGCAATTGTTTCGTGGAATAGTTGTCCCAATCGGCTGGTCGAGTGCTGTAAATGAAAAATCGGATTCGAGCGCGCTCTTGAGGGCGTGGGCGGCTCTCTTCTTCTCGCGATATTCGGCGGACCAGTGGACGCCCTTTAGCTGGTTTCTTGTCGTCGGGACGTACCCCGGAATGTAGATCCGAACAGTTACGGGCAATGAAGGATGCGCTGGCATTTGGGTAGCGTTTTAAGAGTTCGGCGCGAGTCATTTGAAATTCAAAGCCTCATTTGGAAAGCCCAATTTTCTCGCAGCTGCGTCGTAAGCCGTTGCGGCATTTTCTTCGTTTTGAAAGGCACCAAGGTGAATCGTAATGTAATTGTGCGTGATACCTGCTTTCCAATTAGACCGCCGCTTATCAAAGTAAACACCTCGATACCTACTTGTGGTTCCGGGTTTTTTACGCCTGAAACCACGCAGATTTTCCCCGTGAGTTACTCGCCGCAAATTGCCCCTGCGATTATCCAATCCGTCCCCATTAATGTGATCGATTCCTTTTGAACCCATGATCAATTGATGCAGATACGCTGTTTTGTAACCTCGTCCGTCAGGCTCGTTGCGAACGCAGTACCATGTTTTGAAATTTCCGCCAACTGACCCTATTGCAGCTGCGCACCACCTGAATGGCCTCACCAAATCAAAATCTTCAAAGTTGATAATCGCAACTTTGCTTTGAGTCAGAGGAATGAAGACGATTGCCGCTGCCATTTTCAAAACCTTAATTAAATACCGCTTGAGAGCGCAAGTCCAATCTGTTAAATACCATTCACGACAATGACATTTCCAATTTCCAACAAGCACCCGCTGCCAACTGAGCGCACCACGATTCGTCATGGGCGCAAGGGGGACGGTCGGCAGGAAGCCATTATGGCGCTCGAAGTGGGGCAGAGTTTTTTTCTGGGGTCGACCATGAACAGCGTCTCGTCGCTGCGGTGGTGGGCCACGAGCAAATTTCCCGAGCGCGAGTTCACAGCCCGCAAAGAGGGCAGCGGCGTTCGGATCTGGCGAACGAAATGATCCTGACGGAACTCACCCCCGACCAGATGCGATTCGCCCGGGCCTACTACGCTCACAAGCTGCACTACGATGACCGGGAACCGACCTACGACCAGTATAATATCAGCGAGGTGGACGCCGAGGCGATTGCCCGGTTCATTCAACGGGAAATAGAGAGCGAGCGGGTCAAACAGGCGCGAGCCTTCAAACCAAAATGACAGCTGAAGAATCCGACAAAGCAGTAAGGGCAAGAATCGAGGGCTTCATTGGGGAACTGGACCGTTGCCACCAGCGGCTTCTGGCAGTTCACCGGGACATGGCCCACCGCAATCCGGAATCCAAAGAAGTTAAGGAATTGTTCGCTCAATTCAACAATTGCAACCAGCGGATCTTCGACCTGAAAAATGCGTGGTATGGCTGAAAAGAAAAACGCCCACCTATTTTCCGAGCAACCGCCCTTTCGTGGGGCCCCGCTCGTCTGCCTGGCGGCCAACCGGATGGCCTTTGACAACCGCGCCCAAATGACCGAATTCCGCGAAGCCAACGCGCCCCGGCTGGGGTTGGTCAAAGTGTGGCGGTGCAAGGTGTGCGGGTGCCTGCACTACATTCCCAAATCACCCGACCCGGCGGGGGAATCCAGCGGGACGGGTCGAAGCAGCAAAACAAAACCATGACGTACGAAGAGAAACTCAAGGAATTGGGCATCGACCGTGAGGCTATTGCCCGGGCGTGCGCCGATCCGGTGAACACGGCCATTGTGCAGGAACCCAGCTTCCTCACCCCGCGCTCGAGCAAGGGGGCGCACATTGTGGGCAAGCGCATCCGACCGCCGGGGACGCTGGACGAGGATTTGAGCCACCTGGTTTCACCGCGGGGCCGGATCTCGGCCGAGTTGAACAAGAAGTGGTGGAACAGCCTATCGACGGAAGAAAAAAGCGCGTACGCCAAAAAGCGTATGCCCCAACAACCCAAACCCGACAAACCCAAATGAGCACCTACCAAAAAGCTGACAGTGCAGTCCGTGAAATGGCCGAAAAAATCCTCGAGCAATTCGACACTCATAAACCGCTAGTGGAACACAAAGTGAAGATCGATTTCGTGTTCGCCTTCGCATCCGTGGACAACTTTGGCAATCCCAAGGGACCGGCTCTCACCAAACACGGCATAGCGGCTTACGGGATTACCAGAAAAATGGGGCTTAAAGACCGGGCCATGGGCCGCGGGGACGCCGAAATTTCTTTAGACGGGGATTGGTGGGCAGAAGCCACTGAAGCCAGGCGCCGGGCGCTCTTGGATCACGAGCTTCACCACCTGGAAGTTAAATTGGACGACGACGGGATTTTGGTGAAGGACGAACTGCGCCGGCCAAAGCTTAAATTGCGCAAGCACGACGTGGAAGTGGGTTGGTTTGCGATTGTGGCCGGGCGCCACGGGGGCGCGTCCCTCGAGATTGAACAGGCCAAGGCGCTGATGGATTCTTACGGTCAACTATTCTGGCCGGCCATTGACTCGCCCTATCCGCTGACGCTCTCAGAGAGAATTGGGACGGCGCTTGGAATGGATGACGGGGTAAAGACGCCGGGCAAGAAAAAGAAGGCGGCAAAATCATGAGCATTGAATCGTTTCTTCTTTTCCTGGCCGTACTGATCAGTGCGGCGGTGGCGTGGTGGCTGCGGGGGCAATTCAAATGACCTGGAACAAGGCTCTTCCCAAGGCCCCCGGCTTCTACTGGATGCGTTCGGGCAACAAGGTGGCGGTGGTCGAGGTGCGGCTGTGCGGGGAAACCCTCGTGGTCCCCAACGGCTCGGGCACCTACACGCTGCCCATGTTCTGCGCTGCCCACAAAGCCAGCCGCATCAGTGGCACCGACTGGCGGCCATGGTGGGCCGGACCCATCACCCAACCCCCGCCGTGATCCTGTTCCGCCAATTGAAACCCGACCGGGCCAGCCGCATCCTTGGCACTGGCTACCAGCACTTCGTGGCTTTCAATCATCTCGAGGGGTTGTGCAAATTTTCCCATGGCCGCCTCGACCTGCTGGCCGTGGTCAACCCCACCGGCCAGCGGGGGTTGTTCCTACAGTTGCTCGTTGAAGCAAAAAAGCAGTTTTCCCCCATTTGTGTCTGGGTCATTACCAACCCCAAGGTCGATTCCACCCTGCGGTCCATTGGATTTACACCGGAAGTGGAAATGGGTTTTGACGGTAAACCGGTGGAAGGACTGAGGTGGGACAAGTGAGCATTATTCCCATTGGCATCAAGGGTCTCTTCGTCCCGGGGATTGCCGGGGTTCGCCGTCTGCCCCTGTCCTGCCATGTCGGGGACTGGACCCACTACGAGTGGATCGTAGGCGAAGACAAATTATTCAAGTCCCCACCGATTGTCTTCCAGGTCTGCCCCAGGCAAAAACTCTCGCCCAAACAAATCCAGCGGCTCATAAAAAAGGGCCCGGTAGCAATGCAAAAAATGGTGGTGTGGACCTTCCACGCCTTCCCCTACTACTGGAACGGCAGCCTCTACTTCGGTTACCGCCGCACCCGATGAGTGGCCCACGCAAAAAATCCCTGGTCGCCGGGTTGTATGCCGCCGATTCCCTTGGCGAGATCCAGGGTAACAAAAGAAGCAGGGGATTCCAGCGCCGGTTGCCCTGCCGTTACGGTCGCCATTCCTTCATTTTAGGCGAAGTGTGCGCTGTCTGCACTGTGTGCGGGTTCACCTGCGAAAAGAACAACATCCCCACGCCACTGGAACTGCGCCATGCCAGCGAACAGAAAATAAAAGAGGCCAGGAAAACAAAAGCTCGGAAACTCAGAACCCAAGAGCGGCACCTTGGGCCGCCTGAAAAACCACGCCGCTACCACTATTATCCCAACCCCTCTTTTGATCTCTTGGTGGGCAGTGGTGGTGCCTGCCACAAGGTGGGGCCCACCTGGGTGTACCGCGATGACAAGAACAAGTGGGTGCTCATGCGCCGGGGCAAATACAACCAGGTCTTATGGGGGTTATTCCGCCGGGGTTACGTGCAGTTTGAAGGTCATTCCTACACCCACCCCTTTTTCACTTCGCCCGTTCGAATAGTGCAGCTTTACAACTTCTTTGACCCCACCACCCAAGCCAACGACGCCCGCTTCTTCTGGCTGCGCGTCCTCTTCCAGTAAAAATAAGTCTTGCCAAAATTGGCCGGTGAGAACAAAAAGCCACCCGTGAAGCGTAGAACGAAAGTCAACTTAACGCCCCCTCTGGGACTGGCCTTGGGCACCACCCCAGAATTCGGAACACTCGCTTCACACCCTGTGTTTAACACGGGGGCGCCCTTTTCCTGCGGGTCATTTACTAATTTGACCCGCTTTAGTCCGAAATTAGTTTCCATTTCCCCGCGGGCCGAACTGGCTGGGTTACTTGATATGTCCCAGCCACACCCCCTTGCCTGCGGGGGTTCACAGTCCGCCCTGAGTCGCTCTCGGGTGGATAGTCTTGCCCGGTTCCATCGTGCCCGCCCCCGACATGGCCGCGACCTCGGCTCGGGGGTTCCCGGTGGATCGCGGCGGGCAAGACGCCCCCTTTACCCCACCTTTCTGCGTCGGTCCCGTCAAGCCGGTGGCTGTATTACCAGGCCAGGCATGGGGTCTTTAACCACAATGTGTGCGACGGGGTGCCACCGGTCCGGATACATGGCCCCTAATTGTGGCGACCATGCCGCCCCCTTTACCCCCGCCGGGCTCGCGACCGACGGGGTAAGTCCCTGCCCCCCTTCTGCCGGTGTAGGGTCCACCGGGTTGGCGGCTACCGACCCATGGCCCCTTATCCGGATAGTCATTGGGGCAGGGCAACCTTTCCTCTCTTTAACCCCCACCGCTATAGGCAAGGTGGGTAGTCGTGGCCCAACCAACCAGCGCGGGACGACGATAAACACCATGCGAAAACAAACCACTTGGCCCCGAGTTCGGGGCGTGGAAGAGCATTCTGCCCCAGCCGCGTGAGGCTATCCTTTACCGGACGCCAGAGTCGGACGGCGGTGGGGTGGGTGCGACAGCCGGTTGCGCCTAAAGTGAGCAAGCATATTCGCCCTCACCCACAAAGCCCGTTCTAAACAGTCTCGAGCAGTACGGCCGTTCGCCGCTCGCGCTTCAGCCAAGCGCCAACTGTTTCCTACGCTTCCCAAGGGTATGGGTGGCGTCCGTACTGAACTCATCACCATCACCACGCGTTTATGCAACTCGAACTGCTACCACCCACCCCTCTACAACACTTCCTGCCATCCGAAGTCTGGATACCCGTCGCCGGCTTCCCCCGCTACGAATGCTCTTCCCACGGTCGCTTCCGCAATGTCGCCACCGGCCAAATCCTCGCCGGTACCATCGCCCATAACGGCTACGTCCATATCGGCCTCTGCCGCGATGGTCACCAATTCCCAAAACTCGCCCACCGCCTCATCGCCCTGTCCTTCCTCAACATCCCTTCCCCTCACCACGTAGTGGTAAATCACCTCAACAAACTTCGCAGCGATAACCGACTGTCCAACCTCGAATGGGCCACTCGTTCCCACAATTCTAAACACGCCCACTGCCCACCCTAACTGTAGGGTTCCCTTTTCGCTTCGCTCTTACCTGTAAACAACCAACAAGAGAGAGGAAGCATAATAGAACACCCGGGCAAAAATGGGGGGCCTGGCCCTGGTGGACCGCCCCCACCCCTTTTCCAAATAGTAGGTTCCCTACTCAACTCGCCGCTGCTGGTGGCTCTTCGACGGGCCCGGCCGCAAACGCCGCGAGCAACTCGCTTTGCTTGCGCTTCAACTTGCGCATCTGCTCTAGCTCAGGTCGCAACTGACCGGGTAGTGGCTTGCCCGACATGATTCGTAACCGCTCTTCGAGTACGTCCCAAGCACGAGCGGACGATGCACGTAAGTGCGCCGGTGTATTTGGGTTTTCGGCATCTTTTAGCAACATAGCTTGCATCCGAAGTATTTGGGAACGCGGTTTCGGGCGCCCCTTGCCTGATTTGCGTTTACCGAATGCGGAAGCGTTTTCGGTCGTGAAACGAGCCATGGGCGGGAATAAATACCACGCTGTGGCCAGAATCAAGCTTGCTATTTAATGCTGCTATGGTATTTAATGAAGACAGCTGAGGGAATTAGCCTTCAGCTGAACTTAGAAAGCGACGGTGGGAAAATGACGACACGAAGCACCTACAAGGGGAAGGCGACATTAACGCTGGCAGCTGAGAGCAAGTGGCCATTCACGTTCGGCTTGGGTAAGGCGAAGCTGATATTGGAAAACCTCGACAGCATTCGGGCATTTGTTCGGGACAATGAGCCGCACTGGCTGGCCATTAATGACCAAGTGGACAGTGGGCGGGCGGCAAAGGTTTTGCGCGAGACAATGGGGGAAGCGGATCCCGGGGAATTGGCGGCTGACCGGTGGAATGAGACGCAAGGTGGAAATGGGGGTGCACTGTGAGCAAGGATCACACGGCATATGCCCAACGGGCTTTGGATCGTTGCAATGCCCGTGAGCGGGAAGAGCGGATCGCGGTTTTGCAGGCTCAACGCGACACTCTTATTTCAGTCCTTGAGCGCGTTGTGAGCCTTACGTGGGAAAATGTTCACCCAAACATTATTCGGGCAACGGTATTGCCGGTGCTATTAACGGCACGGGAAGGCATCAAAGCCGAAGAAAAGCTCAAGGACGGGGGTAAGCTGTGAAAGCTCTCTTGGCCGAATGCCACAAGGCGTATGCCGTGAGCCTGCAAATGGCCAACGGCGAGCCAGCGAAGCTTGATCGGTATCTTCGGGGGCTTGTGGCCAGTCAGGATTTGGTTGCTTGGCAGGGTGAGCCAGCGGCTTTCGACAAGTGGTTAAAGGCGCAAGTATGCGATTTCATCAATCGCTGTGACGTTGTTATTTCACCCAAAGGGGGTGCACTGTGAATCCCAAGCCTCAACAGGCAAAATTGCCAGCCGGGTATCGGCTCAAGAGCAGTCCCGTTTTAGGGGATAGTCGGCGCCGGTGGTACGTTGTGGACAGCAAAGAAGGGGTGCTTGTGTGCGGTCAAAGCAATCCGAAGATTGCCGTGGAACGCGCACTGGCCAGAATCAAGAGGGAAGGGGGTGCACTGTGAAAGTCTTGCGTTGCCTCTACCTGTATTCGGACGGTCATGCGGTGGCAGTATACGAGAAAACCTTTCGCGAAGTGGGACAGGTTGAATTCACTGAAATCACTGAGCAGTGGACAAAAGCTCGTTGCCACTTCACCGGGCGCCTTGTCCTGGGGCGCAGCGGTTCTGCCGGCTTGGCCGAGCTTATGCGATCGGCACAGGCGATCGTCGTGCAAGCACCCAGTCTTGAGCGTGGCAGTCAGGCGACTAAAGAGCGCGGGATTCGGGTCGGCAGTCTGGAATTGATAATGCCCAAGGGGCAAAGCCTATACTGGCACGACCTGTCACAGGTCATTTCCTGCCCGTGGACGTACCAGCCCGATTGCGTGGAAGCATTCGACCCGAACTTGCGGGAATGGTCCGGCAAAAAGGTTCACCGTATTCACCGAATCAAGGCGCCGGCGCCGGAAAGCGTAGGTGCACTGTGAAGCTCTTCTCTTTTACTACGGCCGCCTTTTGCGACGATAGCCTTGTAAGCATGCCCGGTTTTTCCCACCGTTCACAGCCATTCAAGATCCGTGTAACTTGGTACCCTTTCGAAGAATGGCGAGTACGAGTCTGGCTGTATGCCCCCCATCGGCGCCACGCAACCAAGCAACTGCTTAGGGCGGGTCGCGCCGATGTTCGGGATTTAAACGACGGGACCAAATGCACGGGTGCCAAGGCGCCTAAATTTGTGGCCACCCTTTAGAGCGTACCCGCTTGCTTCGGCTGGCGGGTACACTCTGCAGGGTTCTGCAGCGGCAAAGCTCACGAGCCTTATACGTGGGCAATTTAGAAAGAGACGAAAATGAGTAACCTATTAGACGCCCATCGCGAATGGGCAACGAGACCGGCGGATCAACGATTCCGATCGCTGGCGGACCTGGCGCAAGCCGTCAATTCCCGGCGCATGCGCAGCCGTTCGGTTGACGTCGACACACTCAAGACAGCGGTGCGCAGTGAAGGCGAAGTCTTGACCGTCAATGGCAGCGTCGACCCCTGTACCCCTACCCATTGGGCATTTGGCCAGCTGTCCAGAGCAGTCGGCGCCCCTGCCGATTATCTTCGGACCTTGCCACCGGACCTGTTAGTCAAAAACCTCAATCACGGGCTGCAGACTCACGAGCGGCAGCAATTGAAATTCATGACGATCGCCCCCCAGGACGAGGGCCCGTCAACCTTGCAGGCAATTACGTCAACGACGTATGGCAGAATATGGGATCACGATTGCGTTGCCGCAGTGGGGCGAATTGTTGAGCGCAGCGGTGGCAGGTTCCAGAATCCCTTAGCCTACGCCCACAAGGGCGACCCGAACGGCTTCCGCTCAATTGATACCAGCCGAACGGAACGCGCCGGCTTGTATGCTTCGGACCGCGACTGTTTCATGTTTATGATCGACGGCGGCAGCCGATTGGAAGTGGGCCCACGCGCCAGGTTGAACCGCGGTTTCTTCGTTTGGAATTCAGAAACGGGATCGCGCTCATTCGGTCTCTGCACGTTCCTGTTCAATGAATGCTGTGGCAACAATGTCGTCTGGGGGGCGCAAGACGTTAACAGGCTCGTCATTCGGCACACTAGTGGCGGACCGTACCGCTTTGACTCTCAGGCAACGCCGCAGTTGTTAGCTTACGTCAATGCCTCGGCTGCCCCCATGGAACAAACGATCCGCCAGGCCACTGAGAAGATCGTTTGGACCGGGCGCGACCCTGAACTGCCTCAACTCATGGAATGGTTGAGCAAGGCCGCGAAATTCACAAAGCCGGAAGTGGCCAGTGCGATTGCATTCGCGAAATCTGAAGAAGGCGATTGCAGGACAGCTTGGCAATTGGTTCAGGGGTTTACCGCCTACGCTCGCGGTTTCGATCACGTCGACGCACGGGTCGACCTGGAAACACGCGCCGGCAAGATTCTTAATTTGGTCGGCGCCGTGGCAGCGTGACCGATTAGAGACGCGACACATTCCCGGCCGGGTGGCCGGGGGTGTTTCGGTCTCTTGTCGGAACGTCCGCCAAGAGGGTACGGCTTCGCCCATGAAATGAAGCTATTTTTAGAAAGAGACCAAACATGACCGCAATAGTACTTCGCAAACATCACGAAATCACCGCTGCCTTTGCCAGCACGGACGCCAGCCGCTATGTCCTGCAGGGCGCCCACTACAACAAGGAAAAGGGGTGCTTGGAAGCCAGTGACGGCAAGATGGCCATTCGGGTGCCTGTCCGGCCCACCGATGAAAAGGATATTGCCCCGCACCTGGCCACCGGCGCCGGCGAGCCCGTGGATTGCATCATTCCCTCTGGCTTGCTGCAAAAAGCCATGAAGAACATTCCCAACGGTAACAGCCAGCCTTTTGTGCAGTGCGTTCGGCTCGATACTGTCACGCCGGCGGGAAGTGGGGATCCTGTCGTGAGCTTAAGCACCGACGATCTGAACACGACTGAAATTGTCAAAGCCGGCGCTGTCCTGGGGACTTTCCCCAAGCTCGATCAAGTCTGGCCGAGCGGTGCGGTGGCCTTCGAAGTGGCCTTCGATCCCGATGTTCTCGGCCGCCTTTGCGCCTACGCCAAAAAGCACAGCGGCGAGAAAACCCGGGCCCTGAAATTCACCTTTTACAAGGACAGCCTGGACAAACTAAACGGCATCATCGGTGCCGTGGAATTCAGCCTTCACCTTGAGCCGGCTGTGGCCGGTGATCCGCCGGTCAAAGCCAGCGGCGTGATTATGCCCATGCGATTCAGCTAAAAATCCCCCACCCCATGGGGCGGACGGATCCGCCCCCCTTTACCAAATGAAAAATCCACATTGTGACGGCGGGTTTTGCCGGCAGTCTCGCGGGCAAGTCAGGCTCTTACCTTACGGCGGCGACGGTAACATGGTTCTGTGTCGTGCCTGCTATGATCACGAAATGGCGTACCGCCTGCAGCGCGGTGACCGCGAGTTGCCCCCCTGGGTGAGCCTTAAAGTTTACGACCCGGCCACGGCACTGCCCCGCCCGCATAAACGCAAGGCCACCGGCGCCCGTCCGCGCACCGATTATCATAAGTTCGGTGAAGCTGTCGCCCGGCTGCTGCGCGCCCGCGAGGATTGGGGCGGGGACGAACTGCAGGAAATCAGTGATTTGGCCGAGGCGCATAACGTGAGCCTGGTAAAACCAATCGAGGATCTATGACAGCCCTGGAATACAGCCTTGGTGCCTTCAGCCGGTATATGAATCGGCCCATTGCCCGCGTGCACGTCTACACCTGGCGCTTGGCGTGCCAGATTGAGGGAATGGTGGCGTGGGGCGGTGGCAGTCCTTGCGTGGGCGGCATTCGTTACCGCCCCGCCTATCGTTCGGCGTCGTGCAAAGCCTGGCGCCAGCTTACCGTGCAAACTTTGCGAGCGCAGCGCAAAGCCGGTGCCGTGGTGCTGCCGTATTGGACCGAAGCCACCGGTGAATACAGCGCGCCATACAAGGATCCGCAATGAGCCTAAAGCCGGCTGCTGAAATCCAGCAGCCAGATTTCAGCAGGTGCCGCCGCCAGGACACGGCTTCGCCCACAAAACCCAAACCAAACACGGCCCCGCCCATGAAACGACGTCGCCCATGAAACCCGATACACTCAACTGGATCGCAATCGGACTGTCCCTGTTCAGTCTGGCGTTTTCATGTTTCAGCCTGTGGTGGGGTATCGCACGAGTCCGCCGCAAGGAACGAATCCTGGCGCTGAAAGAGGAAATTTTTCAACTCAGCCAGAGGCGTCGCAATGACACACACAAATAACTTGCAGCCGCGGTGGTATTTAATTAAGGTGGCATGGTTCGGGTCGCGGTCACCCGCAAGGGTCCGAAGGCTTTGCAGTAGCGAGATCTTTTCCCCTCGCACCGCCGTCCGCCTCTAAACGGCCCGAACTTTTTTAGAAAGCGACTATGCAACTGACCGATCTACAAATTCACCTGCAACCCTCGTACGCCGACAACGCCGGCAAGTACGTGGCCACAATTCAATACAAGGACAAACCCGGCAACGCCGTTGTGCTGGTGCTGGACCCGGCGATATCACAAGCCGTGCTGGCGTTTCTTGGTCCCGTGCTGACCCAGTACGCTGGCCGAGCAGCCCGCGAGATTGAGTCCAACATTCTGGGCAGTATCGAGGAAGCCAAAGCCAATCTTCAAATTGAGAACTCATGAAATGGGATCGCGTTAGATTTCAGGCGGACCCGGAAGATTACCGCCCTGTGGTGTTCCCGCCGCCTGGGCCCTATTGGTGCAGCGGTGAAGGCGACGGTTATTCGATCGTGGTGGCTTACATGCCGGCGCCACTGAACCTTGAGCAACTGCTGAAGCACTGGCCGGAAGCCGAAAAGGTGGAAGTCATGCAACGGGATACCGAGATCACTTTCAGCGATCGATTCCCAAAACCCCAATGGTACAAGCCATGAGTGAAAACAAAACAACTGCGGTGGACACTTACCAGCCATTCCCTAACGCCGATCCAATGCTGGCGTTGGTCGAGCGGGCAGCGCGTGATCCGAATATCGACGTGGGCAAAATGGAACGCCTACTGGACCTCGCTGAAAAGGTTCACGCCCGAAACGCGCAAACAGAGTACGACGCGGCCATGAGCGCGGCACAGGCGGAAATGCGCCCGGTGGCCAATGACAGCGATAATCCACAAACGCGCAGCCGGTATGCCAGTTACGGCGCCCTGGACAGGGCACTGCGCCCGATTTACACCCAACACGGCTTCTCGCTGTCGTTCGGCACGCGCTCGCCGGCACCGGACTTGGTGACGATCCTTTGCCGCGTGAGCCACCGGGCCGGCCACACCGAACGGGTGGAAATTCAAATGCCCGCTGACGGCAAGGGGGCCAAGGGCGGCGACGTGATGAGCAAAACGCACGCCACCGGCTCGGCTGTTTCCTATGGGATGCGTTATTTGCTCAAGATGATCTTCAACGTCGCGACGGGCGAGTACGACGACGACGGCAACGCCGCAGGTGCAAAGCTTGGCGGTGCCCCGCATTGGAAGGACAACCCGAGCAACCAACCCGCAGCGCAACCAGCACCACAGCGCCCGCCGGCGGAAACGCAACGCCCGGGTAAACCCAAGAACAAAGCCGAAGCTGCGGCAGCGTGGACGGGATTGCTGGGCCGCTGCAAAACCAAGTTGCTGGCCGGGATTCCATCGGAAGAATACTGGGCGTGGTGGGGGTATGGCGTGGATCAAAGCTGGATCCTGGGCAACGAGAGCCTGGCAGAAGCTCGCGCCGATAAGATGTTCGAGGGCGCAAAGTCAGTTGCTGATATCCCCGGCATCAAGGACAAGCACCAAACCGCCGTGGAAGCTTTCATGGCCAATTGCCCCAAAGATCTCTACGACGATTTGAACGGTCGCTGTGTGCCAATGGCACTACCTGCCAGTAGCAAGCTGGCAGAGAAACCGGCTGGCGTGCACCGGGAACATTCCATGGGATCGCCCAACGCCTGCCCTCGCTGCAAGGGCACCGCCACGCGCCAGTCAGAGGATTACGAGGCGGTGAAGTGGTGCCAGAAGTGCGGGTTCCAATGGGACCAAGGCGGCAAAGCATTCGAGGCGCACCCCTGGCAATTCGCCATGCTGCCGTTCGCCCCCAAGGACGAGACGAAGAAGGATTACAAGGGCAAGACGCTGGGTGAACTCTCGCGCATCGACTCGAAATATTGGTTTGGGATCGTGATGAACTTTGAGGCGAAGGGGTGGAAGGGTAAACCCCCGAGCGAGGAAAGCGTGAGGTTCGAGGAAGCGTGCAAGCTTGGCCGGCTGCACATAGACAGCAAAAAGACAGTCGGTGGTGGCGCTGAACCACCAACGCTGCAGGAAGAGCAGGACGATGATATCCCCTTCTGACCCATGATCACAAAACTTCTCGAGGTGCGGGACAGCGGCACGTTTATTCCCGTCATGGCCGTTCAGGCAATTCCAGAGTGCGACAACCAGGAATATTTGCTGCGGCGGTCCGGTTATGGCCTTGCCCGTTATTTGGTGATTCTGGTTCGGCTGGATTGCAATGGCGGCAAGCACCAAGCCAGCGCCGATCCCTATGGGTGGGGCAACCGCACCCTCAACGTTGCCCACAACTACATTGAAGGGAACTTCGCCGACCTGGAAAACGGGGACGTGGTGGACGTGCAATTTATCCTCAAAGAGACCACCACAAAAAAACTCAGCGAGCGCCTCACATGATCCGCCGAATTCACTGCCGGGATTGCGACGCCAAAACTCGGCCGCAACACCCCAATGACGTCGCCCTGGGGTGGAAGCGTCGGCGCGTGGCCATTCGTACCAAGAAACCAGCCGAGCACGGCATTACCATTATCGACGGGCTCAACACCGCTCACACCCCGTTGCCGAGTATCGTTTGCGACGCCTGCAACACGCCGATCAAAGACGGTGACGAAGCGTTTGCGCTCACCGAATGGCAGGACAGCCGCGAAGGCGAGCCGCTCAACTGGGAACAGGACTACTCACAATGATCACATTCAAAGCACGCCAGGAAATTGACGTGATTATCGACGGAAAACGCGGCTACGAAAGTTGCGGCGTAATCTACCGTGATGACTCTGGCCTAATCCGCTTTCGACCGCCCCCTTATGGCACCTTGAGTATTGTCGAGGTGGCAGAAGTTCTTAAAAAAATGGAAAGCGTAATTCTTAGTATCGAATGACGTCATTCTGCCAGTTGTGCTGCCCATTCTGCAGTGCGCCGATTAGCGCCAGTCACATCATTTGCCATGTGGATATTCTGCTGGGTGAAGTCAACCGGGGCGCCCCCGATTATATTGCCCATGCCGTCTGTCCAGCTTGCCAACTAACCTGTCATTACTGCTGGCTCAACGAGTTTCCTGATTCCTGGCGCCAGCAAATCACTACCATCAACATGCTGCCGCTTAATCTAAGCGAACGGATTGAGCGACCGATTGACAGAAAACTCAAGGAACAGAAGTCACAATGAAAATTACCAATTTGCTGGGATTGCCTCAGCCATTAGTGGACGCCGTCACCAACGATCCGTACACCGGCGGCGTGGGGGCGGACATTTCTGTGACGCGGTTAATCCAGCCGCCGCGCAAGGTCGCCCTGGAAAAATTGCACCGGGAAGAAATGGTCGAAGACGCAGCCGATCGCATTTACGCGCTGTGCGGCCAGATTGGCCACCTAATCCTCGAGCGGGCGGCGCTGCGCAACATTGTCGAGCACCGCTTTTATACTCAGGTGGGCGGGTGGACTATCAGCGGCCAGTGCGACATCATGACCGATAATCCCTTTACCCTGCTGGACTACAAGTTTACCAGTTCCTACACGGTCAAAGGCGGCATCAAGGACGAGTGGATCCAGCAGTTGAACCTGTTGGCCATGCTCTCGCGGGCAAACGGCTACGACGTCACCGCAGCGCAGATCGTCTGCATTTTTCGGGACTGGTCAGTCATGGAAGCAAAGCGCGACTCGAGCTATCCGCAAAAGCAGGTAATGCTGTTCAAGATCCCACTGTGGACGAATGAGGCGGCCAGCAATTACGCCTTCACCCGCGTTCGGATGCACCAACAGGCACAGGAAGGCCAGCTGCCAGAGTGCACGGCGGAAGAGCGTTGGTCCCGGCCACCCAAATGGGCCGTGATGAAGCCGGGCCGCAAACGGGCGGTGAAACTGCACGACAACCCCGACGATGCCGAGGCGCACGCCTTCGAGCTTGGCAAAGGCCACTACGCTGAGACCCGACCGGTGCAGCAGACTCGCTGCATGAGTTACTGCGCGGCGTCGCCATTTTGTGAGCAGTGGAAAAAGCTTTCCGCCGCACTCGACACAACTGCCGAAGAGGAAGAGCCTGCATGAAAACTTTGGTTGGGTGGATCGTTACCCCCGCGGTTGCAGTAAGCGCCCCCGAAAACCCGCGGTTGCTAGTTCTCGCTGGCGCGGTCCGCCCAACTCTCTTTTTATGACGTTTCGCCAAGCCATGATCCAAGCCATGGAAGAGTTGCGGGAACACTTCGGTGCGGACGAGGACATGATCGACGAAGTGATCAACGGGACAGACGAGGATATGCCCACACAAGCCGCCCGGGCTGCGGTGGCCGTTGTTCCGTCTCACCTGGAACGGGAACTGATCGACATATTGAAAGAGGACATGGTGACCGGCGATGGAACGCTCGTCATAGCATTTTGGAAGAAACACAAACTCGCAGAATTATGAACAAGAAAGACAAATTCGAGAGCGTGGCAACCCTCACCCTGTTGCTGGGTTTGCTGATACCAAGCTTTGTCCTGTGGTGGGGCGAACATCCCCGGACCGGCGCGCTGGGCTTTGCCGTCTGCCTGGGCGTGGTGCTGCGCAACATTATCCGCATGCTGTCCAACATGGTTTGGCTGGGCGCGCTGTTGGCGCTGCTCACGCCCGACCTGCCGGCGCAAGTGGCCCCGGTGCCTGGCTACGACTACGCCTTTACCGGCGGAATGGAACTGTCCATGCCCGTGCACCCCGAGCAACCCAACGTCATCATTGGGGCAATCTGCGTGGGCGGCGTTGTGCTGGTGGCCGGCTGGATTGGGATCAAGATCATCAGCGCCTGTTTGAAGGTGAAGGAAATGCAGGTGACCAACAACGCGGGTTGCGGCGAGTGCCCGCTCGAGTCGCCGACGTCCCCAGAGCCGGTGCCAACAGGACTGGGCCCACCGGTGAGTTGCGCCTGTGACGCCCCGCCGGCGGAAGGCCAGCCGCTGCCGCTGGAAATCCAGCACAGCTACGACGGGCGCGAGTGGTCCACCGTGGCCAGCGGCATTGGAATTGGCAGTTACTTCATTTTGCCCGAAGAAGGTTACTGGCGTGCTGTGCCCATGCCGCTTTCCATTACCGGCAAGGTTCTGCACGCACCGCCGGGGGTGCTGGAATACTCGGCAGATCTGTCGACTTGGGAAGCGGTCGCCGTGCACACGCAACCGACCGACCTGGACGCGCAACCTGGATTCTACCGAGTGAGGCTCAATTGATATCCAAACACGCGGAAGAGGCGACCGGAAAGTGTATCGGCTGGATTCTTCCAGACAGCGATCCACCAACGGACGGTGATATTGAAGCTTGCAACAAGTTCATTCAATCCGCCATCGACGCTGCTACGGCTGAGTTGGCCAACGCAAGTGCTGAAAAAGACAAAGAAATTGAGCGGTTGAAGGCTGGTGGGTGTGCCCGTGACCAGAAAACAACTCAGTTCTGCGCCGAAGCATTAGAGAAAGACAAGCGCATTGCCGAGTTGGAGCAGATGAAAAAAGATTGGTGCTTTGATTGGGCAGAATCTGACACTAAATGTAAGAAATTAGCTGAACCGTTCATTGGTGATTTCGATGGGCCACGTCCAAAAGAGGAAAGAGGATCAGGATTCCGCGATGTGCAGGATGTTGTTGAAGCGTTGGTGCATCTTCTTGGCGTTAGGAAACACGATGTGGATGGATTACTGGCATTAAGCGAACACTTTAAGAAGCGCATCGAAGCCATGGCGAAGCTGTTGGCTACGGTGCCACATACCGATGAGGAATTAAGGCGAGTTTACGGGGCTTGTGCACCGGACTGCCCCCGCTGCGCTGCCGACAAATTGCTTGGTGTGAATAAGCCGGGGACAAGTGGGCAGTAAGAATTCGGCGCTTTCCGTTGTCAGCTTTTGGCTGAAGGGGTAAAACGGCTGTCCCTCAAAATGACAGCAGAACCTTAAATCCAAAAAGCCAATGGACGGCATTAATAGGGAAGAGATCATTGCCGCGTTCCCGCTGGCGGCACAGATGGAAAAAGCGGGCGTCAAACTCATCGGCGGCGAGCACACCAAGAAAGCTCTCTGCCCCTTCCACAACGAAAACACCCCGTCCCTTTCGGTCAACGTCGACAAGGGGTTGTTCTACTGCTTTGGCTGTCACGCCGGCGGCACGGTTATCGACTTCATTGCCCGGCGCGAGAACCGGCGACCCGAGGAAGTCTTCAAGGAACTAGCCGGCCAGCTGCAGCGGCGGCCACCGCAACCCGAACGTGAGGCGTCTGGCCGGTTAGTTGACACTTACTTGTACCGCACGGCGACCGGCGAGGATAGTTACCGGGTGCTGCGCTACGAGCCCAAGACGTTCCGCCAGCAACGCTGGGTTGGGGGTGCGTGGGCTTGGGGAATGGAAGGGGTGGCCCGGGTGCTCTACAACCTGCCCGAACTGTTGGCCGCGGGGGACAAGCCTGTCGTAATTGTCGAAGGCGAGAAAGACGCCGATGCCCTGACCAAGCTCGGCTGGGTGGCAACCACGAGCGTGGGCGGTGCGGGCAAGTGGCTGGCCGGCTACGGGGATACCCTTAAGGGCCGTAATGTCGTTGTGTGCGGCGACAACGACGAGCCGGGGCGGAAACACGTCCAGGCGGTGATCGACGCGTTAGATGGCAAGTGTGGCTCAATGCGCCACGTTGTGGTACCTGCCCCGTCCAAGGATATCGGCGAGTATTTGGCCCTGTTCGGGTCCATGGAAACCAAGGAAGCCGCTTTCCAGGCGCTCTTCGACAAAGCCGCCGTCATGATAGCCGGCTGTACAGTGCCGATCCTGTCCATGGCCGAACTCGAACAGCGGTACGAAGAGGCTTTGGGCCGAAATGGCACCGGTTCGTACAGCTTCAAGGAATGGCTACCCTCTTTCGGACACCGGATCCGCCCCTCAATGCCCGGGGACATGATCTGTTTTGCGGCCGGAACCGGGGTGGGCAAAACCGCCCTGCTGCAGAACATGGCTTGGCGGGCTGCCCCATTGCCCATCCTGCTCTTCGAAATGGAACTAGCCGACTCGATCACCTTCGAACGCTTCGTTGCCGGGGTGACGGGCATGCGCCAGGACGACGTCGAGGGCGCTTACCGAGCCGGGAACCGTCCGGATTGGCGGGATACCGGCTATCTTCAGAACATATTCGTTTGCCCCTCAAGCGGTTTGACCGTCCAAACCATTGAAACCATCGTCAACCGCGCAGAGTTGAAAATGGGGGTGCGCCCGGTGCTGGTTTTAATCGACTACGTGCAGTTGGTGCGGGCGCTGGGCAAGGGGCGCTATGAGCAGATTACCAGCGTCATGAGCGACCTGAAGTCCATGGCCAAAAATACCGGCACGGTGGTGGCAGTGGCCAGCCAGGTGCAGCGCAAGGGTAAGGAAGGCGGCGGACCCGAAGTGGGGTTGGAAGACGGAAAGGACAGCGGTCAGATAGAGAATTCCAGCGCGCTACACATTGGGGTATGGCGCGACCCCCAAGAGCGCGAGACGGGTTTAGTCATGAGGGTGAACAAAAATACCAGAGGCCGCGAGGGGCAGATCGTGCGTTGCAACTTTGACGGCAGCAAGATGTTAATTACGGAACGGGCGTAACTTCCTTGGGGGGACGGGCCCCGCGCTGCGCCCACAGCTTGAGGAAAAACTGCCACTCTTCCCGTCGGCGCTTAATGGCCCGCTCGTAAAGGATCCGCTCTTCCGGCTCGAGGGATCGGACAAACTTGCGCTCGAGATCCTTCGACTCGTGGAAGATGGGCTTGCGCATAATCCCCAACCCCTCGCCAATGGTCGGGCGCACGCGCTTCTTTATGTCGGCGTCGTGGTCAACCAAGGGGCGCAATTCCTGAATGGCTTTCATGGATGCGTCCGGGTCACGGTCAGCCAGCGCGGCGTCCAAGCTGCGGTATTTACTGATCGGATATACCGCAGTCAGGTTGCGCTCGTAGTCGGCGCGCACCTTCGGATCCTTGTTCTGTTCCAGCCACTTGGTGTGGATGTCGGCGAGCTTTTCGTTTGGGTCAAAGCGCCCGATGCGCAGTCCCACGGTGCCGGCCATTTGTTCCCACCACTTGATAGCGCCGGGCCGTTCCGCCCCAGAGACGCCGCGCACCCCCGGCAGCGACCGGATCGAAATGGGGATTGGCTGGGTGGCCAGTTCCTTGGCCGTCTGGCTGGCGGTGACCTTGCGCCCGGCGTAGTCCACACGACTGAGAAACTGCAGCGCGCCCTTGCCGATAATGGGGGAAAGGCGGCTGTGCAAGAACTGCCACCCGTGGTGCATCATGTCGGTTAAATCCTGGGGAATGGACCGGATGCTGTAGCGGCGGGTGCCAACGGTGAACTCGAAGGGGGAATTTTTGTCCCACTCACCGCCCGCCAGCGAGGCGGCCGTAAACGCCGCGGCGGCTTGGCTGAGCGCCAGGGTGGACAGAGCCAGCATTTGTTCCCGGCCAGCCTTGGCACCGGTGGCACCGGACAGGGCTTGGCCCAAGAACAGCGTGCGGGCGGCCAGGAAATCAGGTGCCAGCAACCCCAGTTGGGCAATGTGCAGAATCGTGGGGTTGACGCTGAAATCCGCCCAATTGAGGTGCCCGTAAGCGGCATTGGCCTGCTCGGCCGAGAGCGCCTTCACGTCCTCAGCCTTGAGCTTTCCCTGCTGCAACTGCTTTTCAAACACGCGGTTGTTGCGCTCGAGGATCGCCTCGTAGGTTTTGAACTTGAGCCCGGGAATGTACTGGTGGAACAGGTAATTCGAATACATGTCCGCCACCGGGCCCAACCCGGGGATCTTGCTCACCAAGCCGCTCGTCCTAAACCCTTCCATGAATTGCTGTTGGCTGGCCCGGTCCGGCAACAGCATGAGCCCATGCCTGGCTGCGTCCATTTGCCTGGGATCGGTGGTCAGGTTCACCTTGGGAATGTTCCCGAACGGGTTTACCCGGTGCCCCAAGCCGTGAGTGCCCGTCTGCACCTGGTGGAACGGCGCCAGCAATCCGAGCATGGTCCGCTTGGTCTCGCTGTTGAAGGCGTCAAGGAAGTGGACGATTCCCTTGGGAATGGCCGCCAGCCGGGTGGTTGGCGTCTGATACCACTCGCGAATTGCCGACTTGCCCAACACGTCCTTGAGCCGGTTATACGCCTCGGGGTGCAGGGCGACGTCGGCTTTGACGAAAATATTGTTCCCAGCCGAATCCTTGGTGACCCACTTCCAACCCTGTAACGCGGGTTGATTGGGAATCGTTTTGTAGGTGCTGAAGTCTTCCTTGGCGCTCTTGGGCAGAACCAGGGTGACGCCCGGCTCGGTGGCTGTGTCGGGAATACTCATGCCGCCGCCCAACTTGGTGACAAGCGGCTCGCCGTCCGAGGCTTTGCCCTTGCTCATTTGCTGCACCATTTCGCGGGCGGCAATCACCGATTCCATCTCGTGCATGTAAACCGGCAGCAGTTCGGAAATGTCCTTGGTCTTTGGTTTATACCCAGCCTGTTCACCGTCAAAAAACGTGGGGAACGAACTGGCCTTGGCGAACTTGAACTTCTCTTTGAGCGTGCGCCCGGTGCTGCGCTCGGCCCCGCCCACCCCGCTGCCCAAGTCCCAAATCTGGGTAACGTAGTTCTGTTTGAACGTGTCGAGAACCCCGGAACCCTGACCGCGCTGGCCGAGCCGGTTGTAACGCCCGCGCACCTCGTTGGCCACCGCCACCTCAGCCGGGGTGAGGGTAAGAGCCGCCTGATACCCGGCTTTGAGTTTCTTATCGGTGGTGGCCGCCATGCGCTGCTGCAGGGTAGCGGCGTCACCGTCGGCTTGGATCCAGTTGGTGATGCCCTCGCGGCGGACCTTGTCGGGAACGCGCTCGCGAATATCCACCCGGGCGGCAGCGGCGTCGCCGAATGACTTCTGCAGTTTGGCCGACCAGTTGAGCACGCTGCGCCGGTAGTCGGTCATTTTGCGGGCCTTGAACGCCTCTTCCCCCAGTTCCTTGGCGCCCTTCTGCGCTTCCTCGGCAAAGCCTTTGACCTTTTCCCACGACGCTTTCACCGCCGGTGCGGCGTTGTTGAACATCGCCTGCAGCGGCTGCAGGTTTATGGCCCCGGCTTCCCCCGCCCGCGGGCGCATGGGAAGGGTCTTCTGTCTTTCTTCGGCGGATTTTAAAAGTGCTTCTGTCTGGCGAATCTGCCGTTTCAAAACAGTCTGCAATGGCCCCTCGCCTGCACCCTGTGCCACCAGCAATTGAGAACGCTGTTTTTCCAGAAGCGCCTTGAGCCGTTCCGGATTGGCCCCCTCAGGGGCAGCTTGCCCAAGATATTCACGCCGCGCCTGGGCGTACTGCGTCAGCGTTTCGTCCTCACCGCGGGCACGGAATGGCGGCTTTTCTTCCTCTGGCCGCAGGCGTTCCTCGGCTGGCCGCGGGCCTTCCTGCACTTCCGGCGGAAACTGGTCCCGGTGAGCTTCCCGGCGAATGACTTCAAGTTCGCTTGAGATCCGCATGGCTTCACCCAGCGCCGAAACGGAAACGTCTTTGGGCGAGCCAAACAGCTTATGAACCAAGTCGACGAATTTACCCCAAACATTTTTGGCTGCACCTTTGCCGCCCTTGTATTCCAGGTTGGTCAGCCAATTCTGAATCCGCGGGTTGGAAGACGCCTCGGACAGAAACTCATGCACGTTTTTGAACGTGTTGTGCCCTTCAAATTCAGTGCCGCCAGCTTTCTCTTTGGCATAGGCAAAGAGCACATCAAGTTCCCCCTGCAGCGATTCAGGTGCCTGATTGTATTTGCTGGTGACAGCGTTGTGAACCAGTTCATGAGTCAGGGTTTGAAGAAAGTCGGCTTGGTTAATTGTCTGCCCGCTATTATCTTTGGACAGAACCTGAACTATTCCCTCGCGATTGCCTTCCCGCAGGCGGAAGCGTCCGCGAAATTGAGACCCGCCGTAAAACTGCTGCCGCTCGTAAGGCGACATGTCAATAATTTGGATGGGTTCCAGCGGGTGGGCCGCGTCGGGTTTGAGCAAATGCAACAGCAGCTTGTTGACAGCTTCACCGCCGTTTAGTTCGCCGCTCTCTATTGCCTGGGCCAGCTTGCGCTCGTCCAGCAACCCGTTGCCTTTGGTAGTGAACTTCTCGTGTTCAAAAGTCAGGTGCTCGTTGCCGAATTTCTGGCGGTAGGTGTTTTCCGACTGCGACACCATTCGCTTGATATTCGTACTTCGTCTCAGATCCTCAAACTGCTTCCATATATCCTGAAATTCTTGGGTGTTGGCTTTTCCCTCACTAATCAGTTCCGCCATTCGTTTGCCGATATCCGCATGTTCCTCTGGCGACAAATGTTCCTGGCCAGGCTTGGGCGCTTCCGGCGGCATGCCACCGTACTTGTTTTTGATCGCCTCGTTGCGTTTCAGGATGTCTTGGACTTCGGACAGGTCTTTGCCTTCAGCTTTGGCCTTGGCGAAATCTTCCTGCACCTTCTGCCACTGTGCCCAATCTTCTGGGGTGGCGTGGTAGGTGGTCCCCATCGGATCACCGGTGAGCGGATTCTTGAAACGCGAGGTGCTCAACCGCGCAACTTCTGGCTTGGCACCTTCGGCGGGCGCCAAGTGTTCTTGCGTCAGTGGTACTTCACGTTCCCCCGGCGCTTCTGCGCGTGGTGCGCCACCCTCGTTTCCGGGTGGTAACTCGCTTGGTGGAATTCCTGCACGACCTTCTTCGGCGGGCACTTGCCCTGCGCGCTGCCCGGGTTGTTCCGGCACATCTCGAAGAACTTGCGCTGCTTGTCGCTCTTGTATGGCATTTGATTCCCTTTCGTGTTCGGCCAGAGCCTTCAGTGACTCTGGCAATTCCAGCCGGCTTGGGCGTTGCGGCTGGGCAATATCGGTGGTGAGCCGGTCGACTTGGTTGAGATAGCTGGGGTCTTCAAGCCACCGCTGCCCCTGTTGCCGGGCGAAAGATTCCCGCACCATGTGCGGAATGTGCGGTGCCTCAAACGCGAGACTCGCGCCAATCTGCTCGGCCAGCATATCCGCACCCTTGAGTGGATCCTGCTGATACGCTTCGATCAACCCGGGCGCGTTGCCAGCCGCCATGAGCGCGTTTAGGAACACTTGCCGGCCACCGGCTTCACCCGCCGCCAGGGCCGCCTTTTCAAACACTTCCGGCACAAAGCCAGCCGCCCGACCTGCTAACACCGCGCCCCCTGCCGCCCCTAGTTCGCCAATCCCCGGCATGAGCGCGCCAACCGTGCCTTGGGTGATCGCCCGGCCAATGTCGCCAGAGCGTTCCAATTCACTCAGTCCCATTTGGCCGCCGAACGCCACCGGCGCGGGCACCCCAAGACTCGTGGCCGCAAGCCCTGGCACCATTTCGCCAGCGCCTCGGACTGCCCCTTCAGCAATGCGGGCACCCAACCCGGAAGTCTGATCGATGTTGGAAACGTGCTGGCCGCCAAGCGCCTGGTTCAACAGCGGAAACTCGCCGCTCTGAATGCCGCCGGCACCGATATCAGAGACAAAGCCAACACCTGTGTTCCCGGCAAATTCCGTGGCTGCGTGCACCGGCTTGGCCAGTGGCCGCAGCGCCGAGCCAACGGGTCCGAGCGGGTTCTCTGGGGTGAGTGACCAAGGCTCGACCACGTTGCGCGAGAGAAAGCCATACATGTTGGCTTGCCGCTCTGCTTCCTGGCCCGCTGCCTGTTCCTGCAGCATGCGCTCGTAGTCGCTGATTTCACTACGGACCATCGGCTGGCGCATGCCCTCAGGCATCATGAGCCGCGGGGGCGGGGCGATGTCTTCCCACGGGATCCCGTAGTCGTCGGGGGCGAACTCTTCTTCCAAACCGTCTGGCAGTTCAACGGGCATTACGGTTCCAGGTCTTCGTCGTCCGCGGCGGGCTCGAGATCCTCTTCGTCGGTCGGTGGCTCTTCTTCACCGGGTTCAAGCTCGTTGGCAGCCAGTTCTTCGGGCGGAATGTTTTCCATTTCCTTGCCCGCTGCTTTCTCAGTGGACGGTGCAGTCATGTCCTCAAGCTCTTTGAGAATACCGTCTCGCTGTTTTTTGAGCAGCTTCTCTTGGGCGGGGCTGTCCGGTTCTTCGATCAAACCCTTAATGACAGCCAGCCGGTCGGTCAGAATTTTGGCTCGCTCGGCCAGGGTCATTTGCGGCCGCACAGCTTGCACACCGCCATGGGGCCCGCGAATGGCCATGCCGCCAACTGGCTTCCCAGACTCGTCCAATATCGGTTGCGCTGTAATTGGGCCAGTGGCCACGCCAGCGGCGGCTCGAGGCGCAAATGTCGGCGTGCCCGTCCGCGAATTTACCAAGTAGGATTGGCCGGCGGCGTTGGTCGCCTCTTTGGGCATTCCCACCGGCGTCACTGCGCGTAGTGTCTGGCCAAGCGCCTGTGGTTTGTCGGCAAACAAATTGGGCGCGTTCTCGGCCAGAAGCTTCTCGAGTGGCACGCCCGCTTTCAGTCCTTCCTGCACCGCCTTCATGCCTTCCATTTTGCGGGCGGCTGAGGCGGCTTCCTGTTCGGCGGCTTTCTCGCGTATGCGCAACTGACGTTCAAATTGTTGGGCGCGCATCGCTTGCTGTTCCCGGCGCATTTGCAGCTGGGCAGCATGCTGGGCAAGCTCGGCGTCGCGGGTCTCTTTCAATACCTGGGCATGGCGCTCGCTGGCCCGTTCCTGCGCGGCAAGCCGGGCGTTCTGCATTTCCTGCTCTTGCTGCAGCCGCTGGTATTGGATCTGCGCGTTGCGCTCGGCGATGGCTTGCGCCCCACGCTGGGCGTTGGACCGCTGCAAAATCCGAGCCGGCTCGATTGGATCAATCCGCAGCCAGGGGGGCATTGTCACGTCAGCCATAGAATTGGTCAGTAAGAGGATTCGTCATCAAAGCCGCCGGCAGAGGAATAGTCCCACGGGATCCCGAAGTCATTCGGATCGTCGCTCACCGGCTGGTTGTAATCCCACGGGATTCCGTAGTCGTTGACGTCAGTGCTGGAAGAAGTGTCCCACGGGATCCCAAAATCCTCTGGGTTATCACTAACCGGCGCCGATGAATTCCAGGGGATTCCGTAATCGTCGGGTGTCCAAGCGCCATTGTTGTAGGGGATACTGCCATAAGGTGCGGGATTCATGCCCGCGTTTTGTCCCATGGGGGATCCTGCGGTTCCTCTGCCAATTATCGGCGGACCTGAACCCGCACCAAAACCAACCCCGCCCCCGTAACGCTTCAAAATGTCGTCCACTGAACTGCCCGCGCTGGCCCCGCCGCCACCGTATCGAATGCCGGGCGTCCCGCCGCCCCCGCCGCCACCGCCCCCGCCGCCGGCTGCCGCTCGCGCCCGTTGGTAGGCGTCCTCTGGCACCGGCGCGGCCCGGTATTGGTCGGCCCGGTTCTGCGCGTCCAATTGGTGGTTGATGATCCCGGTGACATCGGTCGGGCCCACCTTTGGGATCAACCCCTGAATGGCCCCCAAGCCAGCGAGCGCCTGGTTCTGCACGTCGTAGCGGGTAAGGCCGATGTCGCGCAACAGCTTGGTGTTTTCCATCCCGCTGCCAGAGAAACCGCCGCCCACGGCGCGCTCGGCCGAGTTTTGCTGAAGCTCGGGCAGCAAATCTGAAATATCACCGGCAGCGCGTCGCCCGACATTTCCCAGCAGTGTTCCAAGCACGCTGAAATAGTCGCTGGGGTACTGTTTGCGCAGCGCATCCAGCGCGCTGCCGGTGAGTCCACCTTGAATGGCGGTCAGGTCGCCCAAGTTGCCCTTGACGGTTCCTATCGGCGAAGTGACCCCGGGAATGCCGCCGCTGGCCCGGTTGTAATCGCGAGGCGGGGCGCCGGTGAGTCCATACCCACCACCACCGCCCACACCGCCACCAAAACGTCCACCTGTTACGGCCATAATTTTAGAACAGCGAACCGATTCGCTGGTTGTTGAGTTTTGCTGTGCCCCACGGGGCGAAGTTGATTGCCGGATGCTCTTTGCCGAGCTTGTGCCGCAATTGCCCGTTGAGCAGGCGAATGGCTTTTTTGTGCCGCTCGTCGGCTTGCCCCAGCGACGTCGTGTCGTCCATTTCCGAGAAGCGCACCGCCTGACATTCTTCCTTCAGAGCCGCCAAGCTCTGGATCATCAGATAATCGGTGTCGGCCAAAACGGGAATGAACTCAAGCTTGGCCATGGCGGTGACCTGCACCTGTGACACGCCCGGCAAAGTCGGGTTGCAGCAGTTCATGGGCAAGCCGTTCAGGAAATAACGCCGGTAGTTGGCCACCTCTTCGCTCGGCTGCATGGTCACTAACAACCGCTGCTCGCCGGTCACCGTGTCCACCTCATAAATGGGAACCGTCCCAATGGTCACGTCCTTCTGAATGCCGGTGATAAGGCTGAAATCCAGCGGGGTATCGACGAAGGGTTGCGTGAGCGAAACGTAAATTCCCGATACCTGATCAAAGCCGTCGAGACTGTAAATGGTCGAGCCGTTGCCGTCCTGGCCCTGAAAGAGCACGCGCCGATTCACGTCGGCGGCATCGGTGGTGTAGGCACGAAGCCGCTTGTTGCCGGCAATCAAGTCCACCATGGTGGGAAACGTCCCACGGTCGTAGGTCTCGAGCCGGTTGCAATTGTTGTTGGGGCAACCCACCTGCGGCTGCAGCCCGATGCCAGCCTCGAGGAACTCATAAAACTCGTTCTGAATCCGAACGGGGAAATTGCACACGTCCAGATTGATCAGCCGGGCGACGGTGCGCGGCAGGGTGACAAAGGGGTCAGTCAACGAATCGACGTTGAAGATCATCTTGGCCCAACTACCCCACCAACCCACTTCACCCCCGGCGAAGATCAGCCGCTCTTGCGCCTCGTTGACTATCTGAATCAGTTCCGACTGGTCGGCGTCGCAGCGGCCAATGGATTGGGGAATGCGCGAGGTGCGGACATCTTTCAATCTGAGGAATGGAATCATATTCAGGGTGGTGTCAGTGGACGCACCGTTAGAAAGCCGTTGAGCGTGCCGGCAAAGACGCCGGTGGCCGTGCAATAGATTCTCACCGTGTTGACGCCCGACGGCAGCGGCAGCGTCACCTGGAAGTTGTAATTGCCGTTGGCAGCGCCCACCGGACTGGGGTGGTCCACCCCGTTCAGACGCAGAATCGCCTGGGTGTTGACCACGACAAACCCGGCCACGGTCCAGCTTATATCCAGGGTGAAGTCATACGGATCCTGTTGCGGGTTGCAGATCTGGGCGGTGGCTTCCACAAATGGGCCAGCCGGATCCACGCCCGTGAACACGCCGTCACCGGCGGCAATGGCAATCGTCCCGGCAGCCGGCGGGGAAATCTGGGTCCACGCCGCATCGGCAATTGAATCAGCTTCACCCATGCAATCGACGCCGGAAACCACCTCGAGAGAAAATTGTTTCGTGCAACTGACCGGTGCCCCGTTGCAGGTGGCGTCACATTTAAGGGTGAAGGTGAACGTGTCTTCCTCGGTGGGCGTCCCGCTCAAAGCCCCGTTTGAAGCCAGCGTAATTCCCGGGGGCAGCGTCCCGCCGATCTGAGTCCACACCTCGCTGGATACGCTCGCCGGATCCTGCACCAAGGGGGTCATGTAAGCCTGGCCGTTGGTCGCCTCGGGCAGGGTCGCCCCCGTCACAATTTCCATCACGCAAATGGAAAGCGTCTTGGTGTTGGTCACCCCGCGGGCGTCAATCACCTCAACCTCGAAGGTGAAGCTGCCGCTGGCCATGGGCGTGCCGCTGATAACCCCGGTCGAACTGTTCAGGTCCACCCCGGGCGGCAGGTCGCCAAAGAAATTCCACTCGTAAGAACCATCCGAAAACGTGGTCCCGCCGCTGGCTTGCAGCCGGGCGCTGTAGCTGTCCCCCAAGCAAATGCTGGGCAAGCTATCGGTGATGAAACAGATCTGCTCTAAAATGGCCCGCTTGCAGGCGAGCGACTTGGCTTTCTCGTCGGCTTCCGCCTGGGTGAGGGCGACCACGGTTCCGGCAGCCACTTCGCCGGTGAAGGATTGCCCATCCGGACAACTGACGTCGCATGTCTGGCGCCGATTGCGGAACACCCGCACCGGACTGCGGGGGTTGTTGATCGGAATGTCGTCGGGATTCCCGTTGCCCTTGCGCTTGCCGTTCGGCCCCGGGGGTATGGGCGGCTGGTGGGGCGGTTGCCACGTTCGCCAAACGCACAATGACGACGAGCGCCGGGCGCAGTCGTTGGCTTCCTGCTGTGAGACCTGAGAGAAGCAGATCGTTTTGCAACCCAACTGCGCGTAAATCACCCCTAATGGCGGGTTGCCGCGGAAATCGCGGAAGGCCACGAAAACGTCAACATCCGGATTCTCTGCCGTCAGATTGGCAATGGGCGAGTCATTGCACGGAAGACACGAGTTTAAAACTAGGTTGCAAGGAACGATCATATAACAACGGTCCAGCCGCGTCCGCTGAGAGTGGCCATGTTCGCCGCGGATAGCGAGGTATCCAACCCCACCAAGAACACCTGCCCATTGTTTAAGCCATTAGCAACGAGTTGGCCAAGGATCGAGTTTACGGTGGCCGCGCTGAACAGGTTTACCGAAAGTTCCAAAATCACCACGCCCACCGGCAGGGTGGGAATGGTGGTGAGTTGGTTCCCGCCCACTTCCACGTCAGTCAGACTGGAAGGCAGATTGGTGATCGACGTGATGAAATTTGAGGAACAGGCGAACCGGGTCAGGTTACCCGTGGTCGGCAGCGCCGGAATGGAAATCAGGCTGTTGGAATTGACGAGGATCGTTTCGGTGTCGACCAAAAGGTTCAACCCGGTGATCGCGCTCACAGCGTGGCCGGTCACCTCGAAATAACCCATGTCGTTCAGATTGGCTGTGGACAGGAACGTAGCCAAATCGCCAGTGAAGAAGTTCCCGACGTTGTCTTCCCAATAGGCGCTGGCGGTGTCGGGCGTCCAGCTGATCGCGCTGACCGGCGGTTCCGGTTCCGGTTCCGGCTCTGGTTCAGGCTCTGGCGTTGGTGTTGGCGTTGGCGCCGCGGACGTAGAGGCGGAAGCCGATTCTGTTTCAAAGAAATTCGACGGGCCGCATACGCAACTCTTGTAGGGCTCTTTGGCCCGCGGCTGGGCGAACACGCGCAAGCCCCGCAGCCGGCACCACCCTTTGATCGTGAGCCGGATCTGGAACTGATACCCCTCGGTGGTGGGCCGGGCGTTGTTGGGTTCACACTGGTTTGGCGGCTGAGGCAATGTGACGGTGGCTTTGAAACCCTCGCAGTAGGGTTGCACCGGGTAAGCCGGGCAAGTGACCGCCTCGGGATCTTCACGGCAATCTTTGGCGGTGCATTGCTTCCAGGCGTGCCACATGATCCAACACGGATTCTGGTCCACCTTGTATTCCACCATGAAATTGACCGTGCCCAACATCTTGTCGAACCACAGTTCGAGTCCATCCAGCTTTTTGAGCATGAACGGATCGCCCCAAGTGTAGGCAGGCGTTTCGATAAACCACGTCACCCGGTCCCCATCGCCGTTGACCTGACTATCCCAGCGGTTCTGGGTGGTCATTTCCCACAGGTCAATATTCCCGGTGAGCTTGCTGACGATGAAAGAAAAACCACGCGGCAACCCGCCAAAGTCACCTGAGAGCAGCTGCAGAAAATACAAACCCTCGTACATCCCTTCCCACGCCGGCGGCATCCGGTTGCCGATGGTTCCCAGCAGATCAAAGTCCAGCAGCGTGACCGCCTGAAATGCCACCCCCTTGAGCGTCTGGAACGGGACCGCTGACTGCCAGAGCCGATTGTCGAAACTCATGCCCGTGGAAAAGCGCATTAACTCACGGTCGTTGAATTGCAACAGGCGACCGACAGGCGTGCTGATGGGCACGTTTCCCCACTGGTCGAAATAGCGCACGGCTACCGTCAAGCTGCGGATCCCGTCCATGGCTTGGTAAAACAGGTCGCCGTTGACGGGCACGACGCACCGGTCCCCCACCGAGCCGAAATCAATTTGTATCACCCGCTGCAACGGCTCGCGCAACAACTTCCACTCGGCCCGGGTCGGCGGAACGTCGGTCGCGTAAATTGACCGGCGCGTGAAAACGTAAAGCTGGCCCTGGCCAAGAGCGGTATTGAGGTTGGCTGAGTGCCGCAGGCAACGAATGTTGCCGGCCATGGTGGGAACGATGAAGGCGTCCCCTGCCAGGGAAACCGGGTTCTCGGTGTCCTTCAGAATCGAGTCCCGGTAATTATACGCCGGGGTGCCTGATACCTGGCTGCCCACAATGTCCCCGCCGGCATACTGGCGCCCGAAGGCGTACCAGATCCGGCCCATGTAATAATCCATCGGGCCAGCCGCCTTCAGTTCGTTGCCGGGATTGCCCACACCCAGAAACCCCTTGGACCGGCGCAGCGTGGCCCCATCCCAAAACAGCGGCAGGGTAGTCAGGTCGCCAGCCTGAATGACGAGGAACTGCTCGCCCTGAACGAAGAAATATTCCGGCTCGTTGGGCGGCATGGCCGTGCCGGGGAAAGCTGAGGTCAAGTTCACCACCGAGTTATCGGTGTCGACGTTGATCCGGTAAATCTGCCCGCCAATGGCAGCGATAAGGTAGGGATTTGCAAACGGCGGCTCGTAGAGGTAGGCGCCCTGAAAAATTCCCTGCCAAGGCACATTCTGAACAAGTGGCCGCCAGCCCGTGCGCTGCAACACCCCGCCACCGCGCATTGTCGCATTGGTTGCCCAAGCCAGCTGATTGCGTTTCAGTCCGGTTTCAAATCCAGGGGAAACAATTGTGGGGACAACGCCAGAGTCAATTCCGGCAATCCAATCAAGCTGGCCGTCAACAATGCGAACTGTGGTGCCGTTAGTGGCCATGAGCTTGCACGGTAAGCACTGCGCTAATAAGGTCAACTTCAATGGCCAACTACGTTTCCCTCTACGGCGCCCGCTGGGAACCTCTTCTTTCACCCGTCACCGTTGAGGCAATTATGATCCGGCGCGGTGGTCGCTGGAAGAAAACCAAGAGCGCGGAATACGTCGGCAACGGTCTTTACTTCCACTTCAAACGCTTCATCAGCTTGATTTGGCCCGAGCACATTTGGCACCGGTGGAACGAACTGGAACTGGAAGCGTACCTGAACCACCGGATCATCGGCGAGATGGGCCCGGCGTCCAGCGGCAAGACGCACTCGGCGGCCATTCACGTCCTGGCCGATTACTACGTGTGGTTTGACTGCACCACCGTGTTGGTTTCGTCCACCGAACGGGAAATGCTCGAGATGCGCGTTTGGGGTGAAATTAAGAAGTACCACCGCATGGCCAAGGACAGGTTCCCCAATATCATCCCGGGCAATTTGCTCGAGAGCCGGCTGCGCATCGTGAGCGATAGCAAATGGGACGCTGAGGACGGCCGAGATTTCCGCAACGGCATTTGCGGGGTGCCCTGCAAAAAGGGCGGCAGCTACGTCGGCTTGGGCAGCTTCGCCGGTATCAAAAACAAGCGCGTCCGCATGGTCGCCGACGAGTGCCACCTCATGCACCGGGTTTTCGTCGATGCGATCAGCAACCTGAACAAAAACGCGGATTTCAAGTGCGTCGCGCTGGGCAACCCCAAGGAAACCACGGACGCCCTTGGCATGATTTGCGAGCCTGCCGCGCACCTGGGCGGGTGGGATGGTGGCATTGACCAAGCGCCCAAAACAAAGTCGTGGGCCACCCGCTTTGATCAGGGGATCTGCGTACAGTTGGTCGGCAGCGACTCGCCCAATCTCGACGGCAAGTTGGGTATCCCGCTTATCGAGCAGAAGTCCATTGACGCGGACATTGCCTTTTACGGGAAAGACTCGCTGCAGTTCACCATGATGAACGAGGGGCGCATGCCCCGCGGCCAGGGATTGCGCCGGGTCATCACTCGCCAAATGTGCCTGAAGTTCGGCGCTATGGAAGAACCGCTGTGGAAGAATACCAACCGCACGCAGATTGCCTTTCTGGACGCGGCTTATGGCAGCATCGGCGGGGACCGCTGCATTTTCGGGCGGCTCGAGTTCGGCATGGACCCAAACGACGTCCAGCTGTTGGCGCTGTTGGAAACCATGATCGTCCCGGTGAGCGTCGAGGTGGACGAGATACCCGAGGACCAAATTGCCAATTTCGTCAAAAAGCGGTGCGAGGAAAACGAGATCCCACCGCACAATTTCGGCTTCGATTCCACCGGACGCGGGACGCTCATGGGCGCGTTCGCCAGAATTTGGTCCCCCTACGTGGTGCCCATTGAGTTTGGCGGGAAACCTTCCGAGCGCCCGGTGACCTGGCTGCCCACGGACCAAAAGATAACCTGCCGTGATTACTACTCAAAGTTTGTCACCGAACTGTGGTACTCGGTTGCCCTCACCATTCAGAGCCGCCAGTTCCGGGGCATGACCGAAGAGGTGATGAACGAGGGGTGCATGCGCGAGTGGGGATTTGTCGGGGCCAACAAGATCGAGGTTGAGCCCAAGGACAAAATGAAGCTCAAAACGGGGCGCTCGCCCGACTTGTTTGACGGCTTGGTCACAGGTGTGGAAATGGCCCGGCGGCTGGGTTTTATCATCGCCACCATTCGAGCGAAGGATTCCACCATCAAAAACGACGAGTGGAAAAACGTCTATCGCGAGCGCATGCAGCGCCTCGAGACCAACCACCGGCTCACCTACACCTGATTACTTGGGCGGCGGTTCTGCTGGCGCCGGCGATTTGGGTGTAAGGAACGCGCCAAGGCCCATGAGCCCTGCCGCGGTGAGCCATTCGCCAGCGGTCCACACACAATCTGAAGCGCCAACGTGCTTCTCAATGTAGGTGCCCAAAACCACCAACCCGGCGCAAATGATCGGCTTGGGATTGTGACTGATCGACGCGAAGAGTTCTTTCATGGTCTTTGTTCTAGCAGAATTACCCCGCGGTAAAAGCCATTCGTCATCGACGGCGCCACCGATTGGGAAATGTTGGTCCACAAGCCGCCAAAGGGACGGTCCGACTTCTGCAGGGTGAAGGTCACCACGTTGCTGTCCCGCACGCTCAAAGGCGGGGCGAAATAACGGTTGGTCCAGTTGACGGCGTTGCTGGGCAGGCTCTCGAGGCCCGCGGCGTTTCTGGCGGTGACGGTGAACACGCTCGGACCAAAGACAAAGTTGGTCACCGCTAAGGTCACCTGGCTCACCGTGCTGGTAACCATCACACCGCTTTGGACCATGGGATTGCCGCTGGCCGGGTGCCAATACAGGGTATAATTGACCACGTTGGTTTCTGGGCTTGGATCCCATCCCCAAGTGATCGTTGGAACGGGGGCAAAAACTCGAAACGCCAGCGCCAGGACGGCAGTGGCGGTGGCGGTAACTCTCACGTACCAATTAACCCATGTGCGATAAGAGCGTCAACGACACTCTTTACAACCTGCGCTAATTGAGCGGTGGTGCAGGTGCCGGTATCAAGGCCGCCGGCGTTCTTGTTGGCGGTGCCGGCAAAGGTGGTCCAGCCGGTGTTGCGCGGGCCAACCACTTGCGTGCCAGCGACGGCAAACACAGCAGCGTTGCGAGCGTCAACCTGCGCGTTGCTCACCCGCAGTGCTTCCGTGGCAACGCCAAGAATGGTGGAAATCACCCGAAGTTCCGAGGTGCGCGTGGCGTGAGCGGCCACATTCCACAAGCTCGAGAGCCGCACTTGCTGCTGGCGGTCGGTCGTGTCCGAGTCCGCCCGAAAGTCCACCGATACCCCGTCATTGACTGCCCCGCCACCGGCCCCACCGCTGGTCTCGTGGTAAGCCTCGAGCGCCACTGGCTGGGTATTGTTGTTGGCGTCAACCACATTAACCTGGGTAAACCCCGATTGAAGGATCCCGTAATTGGAATTGTCTGCCAGACGGATTTGCAGCAACCCCGCGCTCACCCCAATGGCTGGAAATGAAGCGGTGGTGCCGCCAATTTGCAGAGCTGTCTGGCTGTTGGTCAGAACGAGGGCACCGGTCATCGTGTCGCCAGCTTTTAAAACGAAGAGCATATTGGTTCCCCCGCCGGCCAGTTGGCACATTAACGAGACCTTCACCGCCTGCATTGCCCCCGGCGGGATATAAGCCAGGATGCAATTGGCTTCCTGCAGGATCTCATCCACATCGCACGGCATAAGTCAGGGCGTCAAAATATCACAGAGGATCGCCAGCTTCACAGCGGCAAGTGCGCCCGGTGGAATGCACCCCAACAGGCAACTGGCTTGGGTGATTAACGCCTGCGGGTCGGTGGAAATGACCGTGCCGTCCCGAATGGCGCAGAGCAAAACGATTTCGACGTAGGGGGCCAAGCCGGTGCTAACCAGGCAGTCAAAGCAGCTGGATTGGGAAATGAGGGTTGCCGGGTCACAAGCCATAAATCAGGCAACCTTTCGGATGCCAACGGCGCTAATTTCCAGAACGGCGTTGGCGTTGGTGAATGGCCAGTAAAAGTTGAGCGTGTCCAGCACCCCGGTGGACACGCTCAACTTTTAC
>Ga0268264_10000458_pt1 | contig 55551 bp, 55 predicted proteins | sample KBSSwiS32_FD_190357 | JGI IMG/M metagenome (GOLD analysis project Ga0268264, IMG submission 190357) | Switchgrass rhizosphere microbial communities from Kellogg Biological Station, Michigan, USA - KBS Switchgrass S3-2 (SPAdes) (version 2) | ecosystem: Host-associated > Plants > Roots >... | reverse complement strand
CCATATCGGCCATCCCCTGATGGGCGATGCCGTCTATGGTCCGCACTTCAAGACCAAGGCCAGCCATCTCGGGCCCGACAGCCAGTCGGCCCTCATCTCCCTCGGACGCCAAGCGCTGCATGCATATCTGCTGGTACTAGAACACCCCCGAACGGGAGAAATTTTGCGCTGGGAATCCCCACTTCCGGAGGATTTAGCTCTCCTCGAGCGATGCTTGGAAGCGGCGCTATGACGCAGGTCGTTCAGAAAAGATTAGTTATTCCAGATTGTTATAGCAGCCACACGTGGACGTGACCCCCGCTATCCTTCCAAATTCGTCCCGATTCAGTGTATGCTGCGCCTGCGTTGAATACCCAACGCGGAACTTCGCAGTGCGACTGGCTTTAACAAAGGGATCGCCTGCCTGGCCCGCCGCTATCGGGGGCCTGAACACAACTGGAGGGCGCTGAATGGCCCGGACAGCGACACTACCGATTCTCAATGGAGAATCCGGACTATCTCGATACCTCGCCGAGATTCGTAAATTCCCAATGCTTGAACCGCAGGAGGAATACATGCTCGCCAAGCGTTGGCGCGAGCATGACGATCGCGACGCGGCACATCGCCTCGTCACCAGCCATCTCCGGCTCGTGGCCAAGATCGCCATGGGCTATCGCGGCTACGGCTTGCCGATTTCCGAGGTGGTCTCGGAGGGCAATGTCGGCCTGATGCAGGCGGTGAAACGGTTCGAGCCCGAGAAGGGCTTCCGTCTGGCCACCTACGCCATGTGGTGGATCAAGGCGTCGATACAAGAGTACATCCTGCGATCGTGGTCGCTCGTGAAGATGGGCACCACCGCGAACCAGAAGAAGCTGTTCTTCAACCTGCGCAAGGCCAAGAGCAAGATCTCGGCACTGGACGAAGGCGATCTTCACCCCGATCAGGTCAAGCTGATCGCCAAGCGCCTCGGCGTGACGGATCAGGATGTGGTCGACATGAACCGCCGGCTGGGCGGGGATGCCTCGCTCAACGCGCCGATCCGCGACGACGGCGAAGCTGGCGAATGGCAGGACTGGCTGGTCGATAACTCGCCCAACCAGGAAGCGCTGATGGCCGAGACGGAGGAGTTCGATCACCGCCGTTCGGCGCTCAGTGGTGCGATGGGCGTGCTCAATCCGCGCGAACGCCGCATCTTCGAGGCGCGGCGTCTCGCCGACGACCCGATGACGCTGGAAGACCTCGCCGCCGAATTCGGCGTGTCGCGCGAACGCGTGCGCCAGATCGAGGTCCGTGCCTTCGAGAAGGTGCAGACGGCGGTCAAGGGCGCCATTGCGAAGCAGGAAGCCGCTGCTCTGGAAGCCGCGCACGCATAAGCATGATCCCGAAAAGTGGGTACCGGTTTTCGGACCGGATCATGCGCAAAAATGGAATGGCGAATTGAAACGATCCGAAAGGCCGGCGGCAACGCCGGCCTTTTTGTTGGTGCTGTCGCGGAGCCGGTCCGGAACCGGCCCTCAACGAAGGGTGCCGAGATAGTCCGACAGCGTCGTGGGATCGCCGCGCGTGCTCTGCCGTAGCGGCTGGCCGCTCAACAACACGCCGGCCTGGGTCTTGTAATCCGGCGACGCATTGTTGGTCGGCTTCAGCGGTTGGCTGATGGTCCTGCGGTAGCTGTCGTAGGCCTGTTGGGTGCCGACGAAGATGCAGACGCAATGCTGCGGCTCGGCATACAGATAGCGCACGGCATTGCCGGTCCCTTCCGAGACGAAGCGATGCGGCGGCAGGGTGCGCAGCGCTTTTTGCCCCGCCGCGTCGTTGGCGACCTGGACGCGAAAACCGGCGGACGACAGATAGAAGTTGGTTCTTTCCAGGACCGGCTTGCTCGGCGCCTCCGCGGCGGCCAGAACCGAGGCATGGAGCAACAGCACAACGGCCGGAAACAGCCCCAGGATCCTGATGCCGTGCCCCCGTAATGGATGCCGATGGCCCGGCACGATGATCGATTCCGACATGGCAAATCCCTGCCTGAGCGTTTTCCTTTGCCCGCCTATGACGCCGCGAACAGTGCGCCAAGATTATGTTGAACCTTGAGCGGGACCGCCCAGCCGATTGCGGGAGAAGATTGCGGAACCGCGTAGCGCCGGGTCCGTGCGGAGTATCCGACGCTACTCTCCCCACTCGCGCGCCATCGTCGCCAGCGCGCAGCCTTCGCAATACCGCGCGTCCTTGTAGTCGATCCAGTTGTGGGCATAGACGCGATGGAGCGGAATCTGGTAGCGGGCGCGCAGCACGCGCACGAGAACTCGCCACGCCGCGATCTGCGCCTCTGTCGCACCACGCGTGACGTCGGGATAGTTGCCGGCAAATTCCACACCGATCGAATTGGTGCCGATCACCTGATGGAAGGTCTTGCCGTTGTCGATGTATTTGTTGTCGTTGCGATTGCCGCCGTCGCCATGGGTGGGCACGAGATTTTCCGCCACCGCCCAATAGACGGTGCCGTCGGTTTCGACCCACACCGTGACGCCGCGGCGCGTCGGGTTCTTCGACTGTTCTTGCGCGCCACCGCGGGCCGAGCCCGCGGGCCCTTCGGTCTGATGCACGATGATGTTGCGCCAGGGATGAGCTTTCGACACGTCGCCCCAGGGGGCGAGCCAGACCATCTTCAGCCCGGGTAGCTCCGGGGTACCTGCTGCGTGGGCAAGGCCGGTGATGTCGGAGGTCTGCGCCTGCGCCTGCACCGCGAGCGCGCTGATGCCGAGCACCAAGGCGACCACGGTGGATCTGACCCTCGCTGCGGCGTTTCCGCGATGTCGAAACCGGGCCCCTGGAAGCCGGCGCATCGTGATCATTCTCCGGCGGAGCTTCGTCTTGCCCTGCCTGTTATCGGTAGCGTCGGGACCGTCATATCGTCAACTTCGGGTGCAACGGAGGGCGCTGAGCTATAGGCCGCATAGCGGTTCCTGCCACCGTTCTTCGCGGCATAGAGCGCTTTATCGGCATGCCCGATCAAGACGTCCGGAAAGGCGCCGACCTCGTCGGTCCATTGCGCGACGCCGATCGAAACCGAAATCGCGATGTCGGCGCCGATGCTGGCTTCGGCGTCCTCTCGGCAAATCTGCAGCACCCGCCGTGCGATCGTTGCCCCTTCGCGCAGGCTCGCGGACGGCAGCACGATGCAGAACTCGTCGCCACCGGTACGGGCCAGCATGTCGCCTGGCCGCAGGCGCGTCTGCGCCATCAGGGTGAAATGCTGCAGGCAGGCATCGCCCGCGGCATGGCCGCGGGTATCATTGATGCTCTTGAAGCCGTCGAGGTCGATGACGAGCAACGAAAAAGCTTTGCCGTTGCGCTCCGATCGGGCGCACTCCTCGGTCAGGCGCTGCATCAGGTGTCGCCTGTTGGCCACCCCGGTCAGATCGTCGATCAAGGCAAGATCCGCGACCTCGTTGCGCAGACGGTCGACCGCCATCAGGAGGAAGCCGAAATTGAGCGACATCGACAGGAACATCAGCCCCAGCACCGTCAGCGGCGTCGCCGGTCCGGGATGGGTAAACGCGAGATGGATCCCGGAGACGACGGCGACGGCCCGCCCCATGCAGATGATCACCATCATGGAGGCGAAAACGCCCGCGAGCCGTGCGCCGGCATTGGCGCGGCCCTGCTGCCGCCACAACAACTGCCAAGCGATCGCGGAAAGCGGCAGGGACTGTCCGAGCGAATACAGCGTGACGCGCAAGGGCAGGCTGTCGTAGCCGTAGATGAAGAACAGCAGTCCGGCACAGGTGCAACCGGTGACCAGCGCGGTGCGGCGCCAGCCGACGGGACGGCCGTAAAAGCGTGCGACGCCCATCGCAGCGAGGCACGCGGCGAAAACCATCAGGGTACCTCCCGCGATCAGCGGGAGGAGCGAGTCGAACTGCTCGCGCAGGATGGAAATCAGCCCGCCCAGGACGGCAACGGATGCCGAACCCGTCCAGAAGCGCGCGGCCTCCAGCCTGGGATAGCTGCGCACGACGTAGGCCCAGATCAGACTGAGCGCGAGAAAATTGACAATGAACACCGTCCACAGCGTCGGAACGCTCAGCATTGTCGCTCCAGAACCTGCATTGTCGCGTCCCTTGCGCGGTCCGACCGCTGTCGACCATCTGCCTTGTTTGGCGGCAACATGCGATCGCGGCACTTAATGGAGTCTCAATCCGCGCGGCGAGCTCACGGCCTTGGTTTTGAATTCGTGAAGATTTGAATCGATTGTTGCGGTAGCGTCTGCCGAACGTCGAAGCCGATGTCGCGCGGCACGCTTTTCCTGCCGAAATCACCCCGAAAACGCACAACAACTGTGGATAACGCGATAACGCGGGCGTGACAGCACGGGGCAGCGCCCTGCGAATCTGCTGGGATCACATTCGAGGATGTTGCGAGGCTGGCCCTCCGCCGAGCATCCCTCGTGTCGCGTTTCATTCCATGAAAACCCTGAGAGGATACTATGGCTAAGAAAGCGAAGAAGGCGAAGAAGACGGTGAAGAAGGCCAAGAAAGCCAAGAAGAAGTAACCTTCGAGCCCGGGTGAAGCCAAGCTGCCTCGCCCGGGCCTCATGCCGATTGCAGTCTCCCTCAGAAGACGGCGGGCGCGCTTCGCCCGCCTTTTTGCTTCCAGCCTCCGGCCTCGCGCGTTTACCGCTCCGCGAATGCGAGCCGGGCCCCGAGCGCGGCAAAACCGCCGGCGAAGGCACGGCGCAGCCAGGTCATCACCCCGGGCTTTGTCACGACGCGGTCGCGCACGGCAGCGGCAAACAGGCCATACAGCACGAATACCACGAACGTCATCGCCATGAACGCGCCGCTGAGCTCGAGCATCCGCGCCACCGGGGCGCTCTCATCCGCCGCGATGAACTGCGGCAGGAAAGCCAGGAAGAAGATCGACAGTTTCGGGTTGAGGATATTGATCAGGAATCCCGTCACGATCACGCGCGCACCCGACTGGCGTTCCCGACCGGCATCGACGGCGAGTGCGCCGCGTTCCCGCAGCGCCTGCCAGGCCATGTAGAGCAGATAGAAAACCCCACACCATTTCAGCGCGGCAAACGCCAGCGCGCTGGTGTGCAGCACAGCTGCAAGGCCGAGCATCGCCGCCAGCATGGCGGGAAGGATTCCAAGGGTACAACCGAACGCCGCCGCGATGCTCGCCCTGGATCCGCGCGTCAGCGCCACCGCCAGCGTGTAGAGCACGCCGGTGCCGGGCGAGGCCACCACGATCAGCGAGGTGACGAGAAAGGCGAGCGTCATCGGATACGAATCCATACTACGACACGCTGGCAGTCAATGGAGCTTTCCACGATCGTCCCCATGTCTGTGAGGTATTCAGGTATCCGGAAATCTCGTCGCTACCCTTGCGCGCATAAATTCCAGCAATCAACCTCCTTGATTTTTTGCGAGATATAGTCTGCAATTGGACGCATTATGCCTCGTCTGGCTCAGATTGTTTCTTCAAATGCGTATATTGGACCGAATTCGGTCAGGTGATGATACCGAGTATTGGCCTTTGCAGGTTGTGATGGACACACTTGCAACAGCTCAGAATATTCCCTTGCGGTGCTTAAGCGGAAAGCACCTGGCGAACGTATTTCACCAACAGTCCGAACTAGGCGGAAAGCTCCGGAAGCATTTCTTGTCGGAAGACAGCTTTTTCCAAATCATTGAAGGAATTGCTGGCGACCCGATCATAGGCATCGGGCAGATCCGCGATCAGGCTGATGTCTGGAACGACATATTCGGCATCGATCCACTACTGGAGTGGGTAACCATTCCTAGCTTTTCTAGCCCATTATTCGTGCTGCTGCGCGAAAACAAGTACTGGTCGATATGGGAAACGATCTGGTGCCTGAAGAATGCGCTTGCACTCCTCAAGCGCGGCGGAGCTGCGATTGACCTGCTGCGCTATGGCGGTCCCTTTGGCGACAAACTTCATTGTGCGGTGCAAGGAAACGCAGCTTGGGATTTTATCATATTTGCCGGACCCGCCTGGTGTCCGTGGCCTCTCAACTGCAGCGAAGAAAAACGTCAAACCGAAGCCGAAGAGGTCCTTCAAACTCTCCTGAGCGATTTGGTGCCCCCCTCGAAAGAATATGCCGACGGAATTTCTCGCAATCGCATCTTGAGGAATGCAATTTCAAGAGAACCGCTGGCCGCCGAGGAACTCAGAACTCGGCTAAAAAGTACCGTCGTTGCTCTGGACAGCTTCCTCGAGACTGACATTCCCGACGTCGCCCTCGCAGCGCATGAATACGAAGCGATAGCTCTTCATTTTCTCGAGCTCGCGAAGCACCCCAAGATGTTGCGCGATGGCGAGCGCCATTTTCCCTTGCCAAGAGGCGCGCATACGAAGGACCGACCGGACGCCGTGGCGGCGAGCGAATTGCGCGTGTGCGCCGGTCCGCAATCCAAGACAGGCATTCCGGTCGGCCAGGTATTCCAGGTGCCGCTGGACTCCTGGCCTCGTAAGACAAGTTCGCCCGAATACGACTATGCCTATCATTCCCTATTCGAGCGAACCAGCATAAATCGCTCAAACTACATGCTTGAGAGAATCAATCTCCTGCGACTCTGGCTGCAGTCTCTATATATGACGCTTCCGATCCGCGATCATAACAGCGAAGCTCCTCCCTCGCAGTCTACGCAAATTCTAGACCGGCTGAGCAGGAGGCTGATGCTGCTGTTCGGCGCGGACGCTTGCAACTTCTATCAATATGACACTATCGAACGCAGACTTGTCAGGCGGGGTTCGTTCGTCCGATATCTGGATAAGAGCGGCGATCGCGAGATGGCAGCTAAGCTGATGAGCAAGGCCGGAACGGACCCTGCGTTGCGACAAAGATCCATCTGTTATCGTTGTGTGGACACCGGGAAGATTCAATTCCCTGCAAATGCACGTGACGAAGAGATGCTTACGCCCGAATCGCAAACGCCTCCTCGGCATATCCTTGCTGTTCCGCTCAAAATTCATGACCGGACCTGGGGCGTAATCGAGATCCAGGCGCTGCATCCATATCAACTACTGGAATCGCTAATCCGATGGGCGAATGAATTGGCCCGTGCGGTCACGCCGATACTCTACGATCGGCTGCTCCTTCAGAAGCTCAGCGAGATGAACAATATCGTGCTGAGCGACCGAGAGCCCGACATAAAATATGAATTGATACTGAAAGTCGTGGCGGGGTTGCTGATGGCAAGTTCCGGAGCTCTTTATCTCCAACATCAACGGCGAACCAGTGAATACGAATGTCGAGCAGCCTTCGGGCGCTTGCCAGAGGGGGCAGACGAGCGCCTCAGCGGATTCGCATCTGACGATCCTCAATCCGTCTCGGCAAATATCCTGCACAAGAGGCATGTTGAGTGGGAGACCAACAGAATCGGCGAACCGCCATTTGGCGAGGAGTGGCTCAAAAAGCCAAAGAACTTGTCGCTTAAGTTGGAAGGGCATCTTTACATAGCGATATTCTCTCTGGTTGACAGCCAAGCAAACCCATTCGGATCCATCACCATAACCTCAAAGAGCGATGAGGAGTTCGGCAAAGTATGGACCAATCTCGTCCGGTTTCTTTCTAGACACGTGGGAGTTCTGGTCGAAAGCATAAAGAAGCAGGCCGACCAGCAAGACGCTCGAATCGAATATCAGGCCCACGCCGTCAAGACACGGGTTGATCGCGTGATTGGTGGAGTGAAGAGAATTGGCGATGTCCTGGATCCGTTTCTCGACGAGAATCGGCTCGCTTTGAGCCTCGATGATTTTCTGAAGAAGACGGGAGCATCGTCGAACGATCTGGAGGTCGCCGACGCCTTGCGCCTCGCGTTCGGCCGTCCAACTCAGCCCAACGCACCCGGCGCTAGGGGGCGGATCAACCTCGCAAAAGCGCTTGAGGACTTGAGAACCCACGCGGCCGACCTGCGTGTAAGCGCCGTCTATATCAGCGGCGGTGAAAACGAAGAACATCCTGCGCACGCCTCGCCCAACTCGTGGCGCGGAACATGGGCGGATCTCCGCGCGTGCGTACTCGGCGCCCTGATCCCTCTTGCAGCTGAGCACCCGTCACCAATCCGCAATCCATCGATCCAGGAGCTTCCCTGGAACGTGAAGATACGGATGCCTCCCTCACTCCTGCAGGAGGTTCTCAACAACATGATCGACAATAGCTACAAGTACAACTTCTTGCCAAAGATTGCGCCACTGATCTCATGCAGAGTGGACCATTCCAAAGGATCGGCCGAGTTGGAATTGCGAAATATGGCGCCTGCTCTTTCCCCGGACGAGGAGCGCAAACTAGGAACGCCACGGTTCCGCGCGGAATACGCACGCAGGCGAAATCGCGACGGCGTAGGATTGGGGCTCGCCTATTGTAAGCAGGAAACGCATCGTTGGGGAGCTGCCTTTGCATATACGACCTATTCGACAGGCCATAACGAGGCGGACTCGGGAGCGTACGTTTGGCATCGCGTTCGTTTGCATTTCCCGTCCGGATGCGTCCGGATTCAAGAGAACGCCAGAGGGTAAGGTGAGTTATGGAAATAGGAAAGAACGGACCGGTTCTTTTTTGGATTGAGGATCGGCCCCTTACGGTGACCCCCCAAGAGTCGATTTTGAAGCAAGCGGAAATCCCATTCCACATGTATGGGACACCATCGGAACTGACATCCGTATTGAATGATCTCCTGACAGGTATGGACGTCAATAAGCTCCGGATCGGGTTCATCATCGACATCATGCTGTTCGGTGTCTCGGACCTTCGAAGTCTGGATATTTGGGATGCGCCGACCGGTAACGGGGTTCATGCCGGATACGTCTTTGTCGATCGCTTCCTGCGCACAAAGAACTCGCGTTTCATCAACAAGCCGGTCTGCTTCCTGACCGAGCGCACGCTCGACGATGACCTCATGCAGGACATCAACAAGCTGCAGACCAGAAGCGGTGGGAATATCGAGATCATTCAAAAATACAAAGACGCAGAACTGCCAAGGTTTCAAAAATTCTTGAAGAACATCTAGGGTGATGCCCATGCACGCGCCTCACATGCTGTTCGCCGCTTTGGTCTTTATAGCAATGAACCTCTGGCACGTGACTGTCTGTGAGGCGCTCCCCTTCCCTCCTACCATGCCGGTCGCGTCGCCCCCTCAAGCGAGACCCGTTCCTACTGCTATCGCTGTGGCCACACCGGCCGAATCGACAAACCCGATCGCGCCAGCCGCTCAACCCGATGGCGGCGAGATGGGAATACTTAAGGCGCAGGTTGCGGCGCTCGACAAAGTCTTGGACCAAATGCAAAAAGTCGACAGTAAGATTGCCAATCTCGCCCCCTGGATCGCCGCAGCGATTGCGATCGTGACCGCGTTTGTTGCGATCATGCCGATATTGTTTTTTGGCTACGAATGGTCGGTCCGCAGGGCAACCGAGAAGAAATTCGATGAATACAAGGCCGACTTGCGGAACGAGATCGGCCGGCAGATGAAGTCGACGCAAGATGAGATCACCAGAACGGTTGCGGGAAGGATGGATGAGAGAATTGATCACATCATAAGAGTCGAGTTGCGACAAATTACTCAAAATATTGAAGGTGATTACAGCAAGAACTTGGCTCAGGTTGAAACAGCTTGCTACTGCCTCATTCAAAATGAGTTTCCGCGCAAGTGGAAAGAATCGGATGGACCAAACGCGATTGAGCAAATGCACGTATTCAGATATCTGCTGATACACTTGGTTGGCGGAGACGGAAGAGAGCGATTGGCGGCTCTTCATCGCCTTGCCAACGAATACGTTGATTCATGCGGCCCGACGACGCGGAATTCCCTCGCGACTCTGTTGGAGAGTTTGGAAACAGATATCCGCTTCACGCGCCAAGACCTGTCCATGTCATTGCAAATTCTGAAGCAGCGTTGCCTGAGTCCTCCATGGCAAGTGACATCAGCGGCCACAGCGTCATCGGCGATCTCCGGTCATGTTGCGCCTTCCAGCTGACGTTTCAGGAATTCCAGCACGCGCGTGAAGGCATCGGAACGCGCCGCCGCATCGGTACCGATCACCGGGATCACACCGCTCGGCATGCGGTAGGCCGGCAATTCGGTCCGCGGCAGGCCCGACGCATCGAAGGCATGCACCGCGCCTGGATAGCTTTTCAGGGCAACCGGATTGCCCCGCGCCCCGGCGCCCGCGATGAACTCATCACATGGCTTGAACGGCGTCCAGACATCGGCTTCGCCGATCAGGACCAGGAGCGGCACCAGCGTGGTCCAACCGCCCGGCTCGACCTTGGTGTAGGGCCTGGACTGGTAGGTCTCGCTGCAGGCGCCAGGATAGAACGACACCGCGGCCCTGAAATCATGCGCCAGCCCGTCGGGGCGTCCGATGCTCTTGGTGTTGATGGTCAGCAGGGCCACGCCGCCACCCTGCGACCAGCCCAGCAGCGCGATGCGATCGGCCTGCACGAACGGCTGTGCCTGCAGGTATTGCAGAGCGGCGTAGGCATCCTTCGGCCGGTCGCGCCACATGGTGATCAGGTCAGGGCCGCGCACGCAGGTCTGGCCGAAGGCGCGCGAGGTGGTGCTGTCGACGGTCAGCGTGACATAGCCCTGCACCGCGAGCGCCCGCATCCAGGCGCGGTATAGCCCGAGGATGCGGCCCTTCTTGTCGAGCAGGCCGGAGCAGCCATGCATCAGCACGACGGCGGGTCGCGGCGCATCGCCGGCGGGACGATCGAGATACGCGATCAGATGGGTATGGCCGTCGAGCGATACAAAATTCACGGTCTCCTGCGCGGCAGAAGCCGTGGCGAGGGCGCAGAGCCCAAGCGCGATAATCGACGACAGGAACGATCGCGACATGCCTCGGGCCATATCACGGCGCGCTGGTGCGGGGAAGTCACGCAAGACACGGTGAGGCCATGTTCGGTTGCCAAAGCCCGTCGCCCGTCACAAGGTGCACCCCGAATAAATCCGAGATGGAGTTGACGAGATGACAGCGATCCGTGGAGCCGCCGCCGTGACGGGAGCCGCCAGTGGCATCGGGCGGGCGCTCGCGATCGAATTGGCCGCGCGCGGCTGTGACCTCGCACTGGCCGATCGCGACGAAGCCGGGCTGCGGGCCGTGGCCGCCGATATCGCCAAGGCGCACACGGGGACACGGAGTCGCAAGGTAACGCTGCATCGTGTCGATGTCGGCGAGCCCGCCGAGATCGAGGCGTTCGCGCAAGCCGCGCTGTCGGCCCATCCGGCCCTTAATATCCTCATCAACAATGCCGGCGTCGCGCTGTTCGGGACCTTCACCGAGATCGATCAGGCGCAGATGGACTGGCTGATGAACATCAATTTCTGGGGCGTGGTGCATGGGACCCGGGCCTTCCTGCCGCAGCTGTCGCGGCAACACGAGGCGCATATCGTCAATCTCTCGTCGATCTTCGGCGTCATCGCACCGCCCGGACAGACCGCCTACGCCGCATCAAAATTCGCCGTGCGCGGCTTCTCGGAGAGCCTGCGTCACGAGTTGCAAGCGGCCAAAAGTCCGGTGCGGCTCTCGGTGGTGCATCCCGGCGGCATCGCCACCAGCATCGCGCGCAATTCGCGGACCGGTGTCGGCATGACCGACAATGCGCGACGCGTCGAATCGATCGAGCGGTTCGAGGCGATCGCCCAGACCACGCCCACCGCCGCGGCGCTGCGCATCATCAAGGGCATCGAGAAGAACCAGCCGCGCATCCTGATCGGCAACGACGCCTGGGGCGCCGATCTGCTGCAGCGGCTGCGGCCGTCGAGCTACTGGGCGCCGCTCGCGCGCAAGCTCGAGCGGGTGGCGAAGGCGGCGGCGAAGAAACCTTAGTCCGGGGCACAGAGCGCGACTACAAACCGCCGTCACACCCCGCGAAAGGGGTATCCAGTACGCTGCGGCCCCTCGATCATATCGCTGCCGCTCCGGAATACCGGATCATCCGCTGGAGCCTGTCATCGGGCGCGCATTCGCGCGACCCGGTGGCGGATGACGACAGCGGGGCTTGCTGCCGGGATGACGGCCCTGACGCCCCTCACCGCCCCGCCAGCTGATCGGCGAAATAGCCGATGGTCTTGCGATAGATCGTGGCGCGATTCCACTCGCGCATCGCCTCGAAATTCTCGGTGCCCTCGTCATAGGCCGCGCCCATCTTGAAGCCGCTGGTGTGGAGCAGGTTGGCGGTCGAGGCGAGCACGTCAGGTATGCTGTGGCGCAAATCGATGCGCCCGTCGCCGTCGAAATCGACGCCATATTTGATGTAGGACGACGGCAGGAACTGGGTCTGGCCGATCTCGCCGGCATAGGCGCCGATCATGTCGCTCATGCGAAGGTCGCCGCGCTGCACGATCTTCAAGGCCGCAAGCAGCTCACCCTGGAACAGCTCGGTACGGCGGCAATCATGCGCCATGGTCGCGAGCACGCGAAATACCGGCAGCTTGCCCATGTCGCCCTTGCCGAAATCCGTCTCCAGTCCCCAGATCGCGACCAGGATCTCGCGCGGCACGCCGAAGCGCTGCTCGATGCGCGATAACAGCGCGGCGTGGCGTTGCAGCATGGCGCGGCCGCCATTGATGCGGCCGGCGCCGACGCGGGTCGCGACATATTGCTCGAAACTCTTGTTGAAGGTGCCGCGCTGGCGGCGGTCGAAATTCAGCACGCCCATGTCCTGCTGCACGCCGCCGAGCGCCTGCGAGATCACGCCCTGCGAGACGCCGGCACCTGCTGCTTCCGCCGACATGCTCGCGACGAAGTTGTTGAAATCGCCGCCGCAGCGGGCGGCCTGGGCGGAACCGGTCGCAAGACACGCAGCAAAAAACACGGCCAGACGATATTTCAACATGCGCAGTCCCTTCGATTCATGGCCGTTATCATGCCACGGCAGCAATCGCCGCGCGAGACCCGCAGGCCCGCCAAGTGCCGTTGATCCCGATCAATACCGGTTCCAGCTTTGTGCGACCGCGAGCCCGTGATAGCCTTCGGCGCGAAGCACAAGCGGGGCGAGCCATGAAACGTCACTGGGCAAGATCGCTGAGAACCCCTCTGTTTCGGCTGCTCGCGATCAACCTCGCCATCGGCGTCAGCCTGGCGGTGCTTCTGGTCGGCGGGCTGCTCACGCTCGATCCCGGCGGCCTGCGCCATCTGATCCTCGCCGACCGCTCGCCCGGCACCGCGCTCGGGCTGCTGCTGTTCGGTTTCGTCGTCACCTTCGGTTCGACCGCGATGGGCACCGCCATCATGGCGGCCGGCAATCCGCCACCCAACAATGACGGACCGCACGGTGGCAAAGGGCGGCTGGTGCCGCAGGAAACCGCGCGGGCGGCGCGGTCGTAGCCTGAGCAACGCGAGCAGCGACCGGATCGCGTTGAACCAGTGACCGCGGCCGCGAGACGTATAGCCGGGTACCGTCGCCGCAAGAGGTCAGATCCGGATCGGCGTGGCACCGCTCCGCTGCTCGCCTGCCACCCGCGCTCACGCCGTCCCCCATCATGCATCGCCAAAATTCCCTCATACTCAGAGTCTCGCCATGACCCGTCCGCACCAGACCTCAGGCCCCCTCGCTCTGCTGCTGCTCGCTCTGTTGTGCCTCGCGCCGACGGCGGCCCTCGCGCAGGCCCGCGATGTCGCGGGCGCGCGGGATTTCCCCGGCATCGGCCGCTTCGGCGGCAGCGTCATCACCGGCTATCAGGTCAAGGATTTCGACGCCGCGCGGATGCAGGGCGCCGCCTTCAAGGACGGCCAGCCGGTCGATGCGCGCCGGCTCGAGGGCAAGGTCACCCGCATCGCCTATCGCACCCGACCCGGTCCCTCGATCATCGAAGTGTCGCGAAATTTCGAGACCCAATTGGCGAAGGCCGGCTTCGAGACCTTGCTCGCCTGCGACACCGATGCCTGCGGCGGCATTCCGTTCACCGAAGCGGTCGAGGCGCTGCCGATCCCGCAGATGTGGGTCGACGGCTTCAACTATCACTACTACTCGGGGCGCAAGAGCGAGGCCGGCGCCGAGACCTATGCCAGTGTCATCGTCAGCGAGACCAACGGCGAGATCACCGCGCAGCTCACCGTCGCCGTTACAGGCGCGATGGCCAACAAGATGGTCGATGCGGCGGCGATGGCGAAGGGGCTCGGCGACACCGGCCACATCGCACTCTACGGCATCTATTTCGACACCGACAAGGCGGTGATCAGGCCCGAGAGCCGCCCGACCCTGGAGCAGATCGCCAAGCTGCTGGCGGGCCAGCCGCAGCTCAACGTCTTCATCGTCGGCCACACCGACAACCAGGGCAATTTCGACTACAATCTCGACCTCTCGCGGCGTCGCGCCGAGGCCATCGCCGCCGAACTCGTGAAGAGCTATCGCATCGCCCAACCGCGGCTGCGCACGGCCGGCGTCGGCTTCCTCGCACCCGTAGGCAGCAACGCCACCGAATCGGGGCGCGCGCTCAACCGCCGGGTCGAACTGGTGACGCCATAGCGGCTTCATCGGCAGCGCCCATCCCTCCTCCCGCGCAGTGGCGGGGAGGGTCGGCCAAGCCGCGAAGCGGCGTAGGACGGGGTGGGGGGTGTCACCACGAGTCCCGCTGTCGAGAGATTCCCCCCACCCGACTCCTCGATCGCTGCTCTCGCGGGGGGAGGGAAAAGAGAGAGCGGTGCAAGCTGGCCGCATGCAGAGTGGGCGACGGCGGCGCCCCTCACCAATGGCCCTTCCACTTGTTCCACGCGAACAGGAGATCGGCGAAGCGGTCATAGCCGAAGCGCGTGACCGGGCGGATCACGGGATTGCCGAACAGGGTCGCGAGCCAGGCTTGGCCCGGCGTCATCAGCCATACCGCGATGGCAACATCGGCGCCGACGATGAGGCGGCCCGCTTCATCTGTTGCGTGCAGCCTGCGGCGGACGTCGTCGACCGAGGCTCCGTAGGCGGCAAGCGCCTGCGGCTCGACGTTGATGTCATGGAACGCGATGTGCCCCGCCCGTACGGCACTCAGCAGCCGGTTGCGCTGCCAGTCGATGCCGGCATCGCAGACCGGACAGCGCGTGTTGTACCAGACGGTCAGGTGAGATGCGGGCATGGAGGGCTCATGTGCGGGCGTTGATCGTTGTGATCTTTGATGGAGCTTGGGATTAGCGCACTTCATCGTCAACCATGCGGCGTTTTTGCGATCATTGCGACCCCTGCAAGCCAATCCACCGTCATTGCGCGGATCGCCGGTCGGGCAGCGCAGCCAAGCTCTGCAACGTGACGCGTAGCCCCCACGCGCGAAGCTGATATCGAACGATCAATCGCGCTTGCCGCCGAGCCGCATGGTGCCGACGCCGGCGAGACTCGCCGCAAACAGTTCGAGCGCCGCATGCTCGCGCTGCAGGTCGTCTGCCTTGCCGCGGGCCGCAGCCGATCCATCCAGTCGCAGCATCGACAAGCCATGCACCAGCGCCCACCCCGCATGGGCCGCGGCCTCGAGCGTTGCGGGTGGCGTCGCTGCACCGAGGTAGTCCAGCAGGGCCGCACGAAAGGGCCCGAAGGTCTGGTGTTTGGCTTCGTCCACGGCAGGATACGCGCACCAGTTGGCGACGCCGACCCCGAACATCAGCCGGTAGAGCTGGGGACGCGCGGTCGCGAATGCGAGGTAGTCCGTTCCCAGGCTGATCACCCGCCGCAGCCCCGGCGGCGCCTGCTCCGCCGCCGCGATCTGGGAGCCATGAAGCGCGCGGAATCCTGCTTCCGCGACGGTCGCAAGCAGTTCATCCCGTCCCGCGAAGTGATTGTAGGGCGCGGCCTGCGAGACTCCCGCGGCGCGCGCGACGGCGCGGAACGACAGCGCCTCCGCGCCATCCCGCTCCAGCAACGCGGCGGCGGCCGCGACGAGCGCGCTCCTGAGATCGCCATGATGATAACCGCGCGCGGTCGCCGCCGCCTTTCGCGCCGTCGCTCGCTTGGGTGCGCCCCGAGCCTTCGTCGCTTTCATGTTGACACTGTTCATATTGCTTTATAGATTGATATTAACGGTGTTAATATCACGGTGTCGAGAAAACCCATAGGGCTGATGACCATGAGTGAATCGAAAACCATCGACAATCCACCGCGGCGACGATGGCTTCGCGTCGCCGGCGGCGCGACGATCAGCGCCGCCGCCGGTTTCCTTGGCGGAATAGCGGTGGCGCGCAGCAGCCGCGCGGCGGTGACCATCATCGAAGCCGCGCAGCGCTTCGCCGGCAAGGTCGTGCTGATCACCGGAGCCACCTCGGGGATAGGCCGGGCGTCGGCGATCGCATTTGCGCGACAGGGCGCCGCCGTGGCCTTCTGCGGCCGTCGCGAGGCGCTCGGCGGCAAGCTCGAGGATGAGATCAAGGCGAGCGGCGGTCGCGCGCTCTATGTGCGGGCCGATGTGCGCGACGAGGCCGAGGTGCGCAACTTCGTCGACCGGACGGTCGAGACCTTCGGCGGCCTCGATATCGCGCTCAACAACGCCGGCATCACGATCGAAAAGCCCCTGCACGAATTCTCGGCCGCGGAGTGGGCCGACGTGATCGACACCAATCTGCGCGGCGTCTTTTTTGCGATGAAGTACGAAATCCCCGAAATGCTCAAGCGCGGCGGCGGGACGATCCTGGTCACCTCGTCGTCCAACGAGCACCGGACCAGCCCGCGCCGCAGCGTCTATACTGCCACCAAGTCCGGACTAATCGGTCTCATTCGCTCCGTGGCGCTCGACTATGGCGACAAGGGCATTCGCATCAACGCGATCGTGCCTGGAACGACCGATACAGCGCTGGTCCGCCGCGTGGCCGGCATGGAGGGCGTTCCCGACGCGGCCTGGGAGATCGGAGCAGCGCAGTGGGGACGCTCGAACGTGCCGGGACTGAAACGGATGGCGCGGCCCGAGGAAATCGCCGAGTTCGTGGTCGCGATGGCCGCGCCCGAGCTGACCTATATGACCGGCGCAGCGCTCGTCGCCGACGGCGGATCGGGGTCAGGATGAATTCAGGCGGCAGATCGGCACGGCAGGCAAGATTCGCATGACACCCATGTGTCGAATGCCGGTTAACCACAGGCCCCGGCGCACCAGAACGAATGCAGGAAGCCTGTCTTTTTCTTTGACAGCGGCATCCAAATCCATGACAAACCGCCATGGCAAAAAAGCCCGGCAGCAATCCCAAAGGCGAATTCGCCTTTTTCAACGTCGTCTATGAGGACGATACGCAGCGGTCCAACCGGCGCGTTCCGGCGGAACTGCTCGGCGGCCTCGACGGCGACGAACCGGCCAAAGGCTACATCCTCGAACAGGACCGCGAGATCGCCGAAAAGTCCGGCCGCCCGCCCCTGGCCATCAAGGACATCAGCCGGGTCGGCGCCAAGAAGAAATAACAGATAGCGTGTGAGGGCGACGACGAGGGTCGCCCCCACGGGCCGAACCCATCGGTTAGGGGTGAGCGTCGTGGTCGCCCCTAACCGATCGCGGCGCGTTGATCAGGCTGACCAGCGTATAGCTGATGATCAGCAGCAGGAACCACGAGCCGAGTTTGCCGAACGACACCATCGCCCAGCCGTGGCTCTGCGACGGATAGATCCAGGTTCGGGTGAAGGTCCCGATATTCTCCGATATCCAGATGAACAACGAGATCAGCACCAGGCCGAGCAACAGCGGCATGGTGCGATGGTCGCGCCAGATCCTGAAATGGACCGTGGTGCGGCCAAACGCCAGCGCGGCCAGGGCAAACAGCAGAAGCCGCATGTCGGGCATGTAATGGTGAGCGAAGAAGTTGGCATAGATCGCGATGCTGAGGATGACGAGACACCAGCGTGGGGGATGGCGTGCAAAGCGGAAATCGAACAGCCGCCAGACCCGGCACAGATAGCTACCGATGCAGCCATACATGAAGCCGGTGAACAGCGGCACGCCGGCGATCCGCAACAGGCTCGGTTCCGGATAGATCCATGATCCGACCGCGGTCTTGAAGATTTCCATCGCCGTCCCGACCAGGTGATAGACCAGGATGACCTTCAGCTCTTCCAGTGTTTCCAGACCGCCTGCAAGCAACGCGACCTGAACCGCGATCATCGACAACAGCAGGAAGTCGTAGCGCGCCAGCGGTGCCTGCGCGGGATAAAGGCGATGGGTGCCGATCATCAGCGCGACTGCGATGCCGCCGAACAGGCAGGCCCAGCCCTGCTTCACACCGAAGCGCCCGAATTCATAGAGCCAGCCGGTCCATCGCCGCCGCGCCATGACGAGCCCGAGGCGATGTTCGCTGGCGATGAAGGGGCGAAGCGGCGACCAAGTCGCGGCGGCGCTGCGCGGCTCGCTCTCGTGACGAAGCGAACTGCCTCTATCGGATGGGGTCGCAGGTTTCCGGGAAACGTCGGAGGCGGGAATCTTGACGTGCTGCATGCGGGTTCGGCGGCGGCCATGTTGCGGTGGCAAGTGGGACCGGATTTGTCCCATGGCCGCGTGCATTACTGCAGCGTAAATTGACGCCTGTTGCGGTCAGAACCCGGACGAACCTGGACACGCCATCGCACAACCGAAAACGGCGGACCTTCGCCGGCCGCCTTGCATCAGCGATCGCGCGGGCGACGCTCTTACTCGCCAATGTCGATCTGGCGGCCCATCAGCGCGATCGCCTTCTGATAGACGCCCGCGGCATTCCAGGCCTCGATGGCCGCGAAGTTGGCTTCGCCGGGCTGATAGCCGGCGCCGGTGCGCCAGCCATGCGCTTTCAGGAAACTCGCGGTCGAGGACAGCGCGTTGGCCGCAACGTCGAGATTGCCGGTGCCGTAGGCCAGGATGTTCTTGGGCAGGAATTGCGTCTGGCCGACCTCGCCATGCATGGACCCGCGCTGCGACGCCGACAGCGCACCGCGATCGATCAATTGCAGCGCCGCGTAGAGCTGATCGGTGAAATACTCCGATCGCCGGCAATCATAGGCCAGCGTCGCGATCGAGGAGAGCATGTTCTGGTTGCCGCGCTGGCTGCCGAACCCGGTCTCCATGCCCCAGATCGCGAGCAGCGGCCCCGGCGGCACGCCATAGCGCTCCTGGATCGAGGCGAACATGGCAGCCTGCGAAACCTTGAGCGCGCGCCCGCGCGCGACGATGGCAGGGGCCCCGCGCTTGGCGAGGAACGCGTCGAGCGACAAGGAAAAACTGCGCTGGCCACGGTCGGCTGCTATCGTCGCACTGGCGTAGCTGGTCGACATCAAGCCGGAGATGCCGACGGCACCGACACCCTTGGCCCTCGCCTCCTCTGCGAATTGCTGCTTCCAGGTCTCGAACCCACCGGGACCGTTGCCGCAAGTGGCGGCGTGCGCGGCTGCGCCTAGAGATGCGAGGATCATCAGGCTAACGAAAAGCGCAGAGGCCCCGTGCTTGGTCATTGAAAAATTCCCTTGGCTTAATGGGGAAGCTCAAGCAAACGCTGGCAAACAACAACGGTTCCGATTTACGCAACCAGCTTAGCCGAACGATCGTGCCGGTCCAGACCGAACTGCGAGCGGGCCCGCGTGAGCGACCGCGACATGCGGGTTTGCGGTTGCAGGAGCCCGGCTATCGCTGCGCTCACCCGGGCGACGCTCACTGGCGATAGGGAAGACGTTGCAAAATCAGCATGGCCATCTCGATGGCATCCTCATCCGGCCCGTGCTTTGCGATATGCTCAACATCCTTCCTTGCGATTTCGCCGAGATGGACAAGTCCCCATCCGGCATTTGACCGAACTTCCCAAGACGGATCTCGCAAGGCAGCTACGAAAGCTGAAAGTGAACGTTCATCGCTGAGATTATCGAGCGCCCAAGCTGCTCTGGCCCGGACGACATCAGACTTGTCTGAAAGCATTAGGCGCTCAAGAACAGATGAATGCTCCGTCGCCCGTTCGAGCGCTATTTGCGCTATCGCACGCAGGCGGTCCTCGTCGTCGTCGCTCTCCAACATTTCGGCGATGTTCCATTTGGATTCAACACCGAGCTTTGCCATGATCAGTTCACAGACCTGAGAAACCGGCACCTTACGACCATCTATGTAGCCGACCGTGGATCGCATTCCCGGCAAGTCGGAATCATCGAGACGAATTGGCAGAATGTAGTCAGAGTCGCCTTCGAAGGCACGGGCCTGTGCGCTCTTGAGTTCGTGATGCGCCCAGGCTTTTTTCGTATACGCTTCAGATATGAAGACGACGCAATACCGAGCAGCCGTTCTGTATATCGCGTCAAGATACTGAAACAGGTCCTTTCCCCATAATTCGGATCGCTCCCATTCGTCATAAAACACCGTGACTCCTCGTCGCCTGAGTAGGTTGGCGAGTCGCTCGACATACTCTCGGTCTTCTCCCGCAAAAGAAAACGCTATGTCGTACCGATGGATCTGTTGCATGACCCGAAACTACAATCGCAAAGTGAATGGTAGGCCGGGCAGCGCTTCTCGTTGCTGAGCGCCCCCCGCAACGCAACCATAGCGCGACTCCGTAAATTCAAACAACAAGGAAAGATAGAGCGGCCTTTCGCGCGCCGCTCATCTCAAACAATCCGAGAGCGCTCTCAGTTACCATGGAAGCTCCGTAGCTTCCTCGATCTCTTCGGAGGTCAGCTTCCGCAGTGCCATCATGCGCGCGCGTGGGCGCCGCGTCCCATGACTCGATCGAGCGTCTCCGGGGCCGCGTTGCCGGGTGCGGTCGTCCGCTTCGCGATGTCGGCAGCCGCGGCGATGGCGCGCTCAGCCGCCGGCCGGGCCGCGATCCGCGCCACCCACTGCATCAGCCTGGGATAGTCGGCCTCCGTGCCCGGCCCGAACACCCGGCTCAGCGGACGCGCCCACGGGAAAGTGGCGATGTCGGCAATGCTGTAGGCGTCGCCACCCAGCCATTCCGCCTCGCCGAGCCGTCCTTCCAGAACGTCGAGGATGCGCCGGACCTGGGTGCGATAGCGGGAGAGCGCGTAATCATTGCCCGGCGGCGCATAGCGGAAGAAATGCATGTATTGGCCGAACATCGGCCCGATGCTGCTCATCTGCAGCATCAGCCACTGGATCACGTCGTGGCGCGATCCGTGGGGGAGGAAGCGACCGGTCTTGTCGGCAAGATAGAGCAGGATCGCACCGGACTCGAAGATCGTCTGCGACTGCCCATCGGGCCCGTCATCATCGGTGATGACAGGCACCCTGGCATTCGGGTTGAGACGCATGAAGGCAGGGTCGAACTGCGCGCCTGCCATGACGTCGACCGGGATCGCCCGGTACGGCAATTCCATCTCCTCGAGCGCGAGATAGACCTTGACGACGTTCGGGCTGTCCGCTGCGTAGAGTGTGATCAATGGTCTCCTCCCTCGACTTCCTTTGCCGATTTCCTTGGGCGATTCCCTCGGCTATATCTGTGCTAGTCACTACAGAAATAGACCGGCTTGTCCGCCGCGGTCAAGTATTTATGTTGTGCTCGTTACAGAATGAGGAATGAACATGGTCGACCGTGGACGCCCGCGCGGCTTTGATCGCGACGCCGCGCTCGCCTGCGCGATGCATCTGTTCTGGGAGCGCGGCTATGAAGCCACCTCGCTCGCTAACCTGACCGCGGCCATGGGCATCAACTCGCCGAGTCTTTATGCGGCGTTCGGCTCCAAGGAGGCGCTGTTCCGTGAGGCGGTCGAACTCTATGTCGCGACCGAGGCCGCCGGCAATCAGGTGGCGCTTGCCGCCGCCGCGACGGCGAGGCAGGCGATCGAAGCCGTGCTGCGGCGCGCGGTCGAGCGCATTGCCCGCCATGGCGAGCCGACCGGTTGCCTGATCATGCTCGGCGGCGTCAACCGCTCGCCAGAGAACGCCGCAGTCGGCGACTATGTGGCGGAGCAGCGTCGCGCGGCCGCGCAAGCCATCCGGGACCGTCTTGCACGCGGGGTGGCCGCAGGCGATGTCGGCCCCCGCACCGACATCGACGCACTCGCCAGCTTCTATGCGTCCGTTCTCAAGGGCATGTCGCTGAGTGCGCGCGACGGCGCGAGGCGCGACGAACTGCACCGGATCGTCGACTGCGCCATGGCCGCCTGGGACGGCATGGCCGGAGGATCGCGCCAAGGCAGCTGATCCCGGAGCAATGTCGGTTCCGCTCCACCATCCTGCGCGCTGATGGCCGCATGAGCGTCAGCGCCATGCGGGTTCGCGGCTGCAAAGTTCCGTGGATCCCTGCCCTTACCGGCTCCGCTCGCTGTCCGATCTGGAAATTGACAGGAAACCAACCGGAAATTGACGCGATCAAATCCTACATGGACCCCCACGTTATTGTTGCTATCGCTCACCGGGCTCAAACGTGGACGCGAAAAATTCAATGATGGACCGTTTACGATCGCCCCTGCGGACGCTCGGAGCAACCGCTTTCCTGATCTGCGCGCTGTCCCTTGCCGGGCTCGGCATGTCGCATGCTCGCCCGCCGAACCCATCGCAATCCGTCCATATCAATGGGCTGCCGTGCAATGCTGCCTGCAAAGCCTACATGAGCTGGTCTCATCGGCTCGCGGCGATGTTCCGTCCATCGCGGCCACTGAAGAAGAATGCCGCTCGCCATGGGATCCCGCCGCGCATGCTGGTCCATCATGCGCCAAAGACGCGGATGGTCCATCTATCGCCCAGGACGCGCCGGTCGGGCTTGAATTCGTTCGCGCAATTGCCCGTGCCGGGCGATGCGACGCGGGAAACGGCCGAAACGCCACGCGCCGCGGAGACGCCGCAGGCCACGGAAACGCCACGAGCCGTGCAAACGCCGCAGGTCGCGGAGATGCCGCGGGCCGCGGAGGCGCCGCAAGGCGAAGTCGCGCCGTCCCGACCGACCGACCGGATCGCGGATCGGTTTCCCACCGCCGCCGAGTTCATGACGGCAGGACGCGCCGGCACCGACAGCGCGGCAGATGATGACTCGGACAGCACGGTTACTGCGCTTGAAAGTACGGTTGCTGCGCTCGGCGACCCCACCACCCAGGCTGCCGGCACGCTCGATGATGACGCCGCCGATGGTCCGGACCTGCAGTTGGCGGCGTCCCTATTGCTGATGCTTGGGTCGCTGCCGGCGTTCGCATTTTGGTGGTGGTTCAGAGCCCGGCGGGACGCGGACCGCGAGCGGCGCTTGAGGTTTGATCGATCCATCACCAGGGCACGGCGGATGCCGATTGCAGCAGCCACCGGATTGGCACCAGGGGCATCGTTGGCGACCGGCCGTTCCGCGCGGTAGAGGAAAGCGGGTGATGTGACGACGACCAGACGAAGGATCGACGCGACTCTGAAGGCGAAGAGACCGCCTCGGAAGCGAGCGCTGGCCCACATGCGTGACAGCGACACGCGGGTTCGCGGCTGCACAAGCACGGATGTCGCCGCGCCCTTACGGACTACGCTGGCTGATACCCATTACTCGCAAGTCAATCGTATTCCACGGGTCAGGTAGATCCGACTGCTTGCAGTATCTGAAAGAGAACGTCCCGAACTGCGTAGTCTCGACAAACTCAGTCCGGCTTCGGATGGCAAAGCTCGAACCAAATGTTTCCCAAGAGCCACCTCGCCCCTGCCTATCCCTGCAACGTTCGGTGAACTGGTATGAGCCTTCGGCCAGCTTCCTGATGACGGGCCTTCGACATTCGGCATGGGCTAGTCCGAACGAGATACCGTTGTAGAGCGTGAGCGTCGCGTTCGAGGCTTGCTGACATGGCGTGTCGCTCTGAACGTAGTAGCCCATTTCAAGAGGCAGAGATTGAGCGCGTGCCTCCGATGCGATCCCAAGGATCGCAAGCACCACCAAGAATCCTGCTAGTCTCACTGTTGAGAGACCTCTACCGCGCACCCGTCGCTGCTCTATCAATCTCTCGTTGGAAGCAGCCCCTCACCCCAACCCTCTCGACGCGTCGACCGATTGCTCTGGCGCAGGAGGCGGCGCGCCTGCAGGTTTTTCGGACGCGGGCTGCTGCAAAGCGTCGCTCTCGCCGTCGGAGTTCGCAGGTTTGGCCGGCTCGGGGTTCTTGACGCTCGCTAACTCGCGTGCCGGCCCACGATCACCTGGCGGCTTCGCTGACACCCGATGCAACGCGACAATTCGCGCGTAGCCCGCGATCGCGGCGGCGAAGGCCATCATCAGCGCGCCGACGACCACCAGCGCAAAGCCGGCGGCGGAAACGCCGAGCGGGTGCCAGCGAAACTGATCCTTCATCTCCTTGAGCAAGGTCTTCTGAAAGTCCATCTCCGCAGCGGTCTCGCGGAAGATGGCCCAAACGCCGAGCCCGATCACCACCGCGCCGGCAACAGCCAGCGCGGCCTCGATCAGTGCGGCCTCATTCAGTCGCGCCTTGTGAGCTTCGGCCATGGCTTCCCCCAAAACTTAATGCCAGCGAGCCGTCCATGAAGATGCTACCATGACGCGAAACCCGGAACCAGCGCCGTTCGGGGAGCATGCGTCGGCAACGGCGCCGTTTCGTTTCGGGGGGAACGATGACCGCCTTCATTCTTTCGGCCGGACTGGCTTTCGCGATCTACGAGCTGCTGGCGCTCTGGCATATTCCAGACACCCAAACCGGCCCCATGCCCGGCGATCCCTTCAGGCGACACCCGTTCCGCGGCCGACCGCGGACCACTTCGACTCGAGCGAGGCCCGGCGATCCCTTCAGGCGACATCCGTTCCCCGGGGTCACGCTGGAGTTCGACTCCCCGGCTTTGCGACGGGTGAAGATTTTCGCGCGCGTGCTGATCGTGCTGGCGACCCTGACGGCGCTGCTGCTGATCCATCAACAGGTGCGGCCGCGCGAGTCCATCACCAGCTACAGCGCGAACATCTATCTGGGCTTCCTGTTTGGCCCGCTGCTGGCGATCTGGGTGAACGCCGTCATCTTCCATCCGCCGAAAGATGAGTTGTCGCGCGGGCAGATCGTTGCCGGCATCGGGCTTGTGCTGCTGTTTCTGCTCGGCTCGGTCGGCAACGAGACCACCCGCCTGCTGCAACGCTATTCCAACCGTCTTAGCGGACTGAAACTGGCGGGCGCCGAGCTGACCTTCGGGGAGCGCTCGCACAAGGATATCGGTTCGACCGCGCTTGCAGGCAGCACCAGCGGAAGCTCGGGTTCGACCGCGCCGGCGGGCACCAACGGAAGCTCGGGCATCAGCGGATCGAGCGGACTGGCCTATCTGGCGCAGCTCGGCGGCAAGAACGGCATTATCAGCCGCGACCTGCAATATCTGCAGCTGTTCAAGCCGACCCTCGATACAACGCAGATCAACAAGTTGTCGTCGGCCAGAGCGTTTGCCACGCGTTTGATTGGGCCCCCGCTCGGCTGTCTGCTGGCCTGGTCGCAGGAGACCGGCGACAGCGGGCCAGTCGACAAGCACCTGAACGCATTTGCCGAGGGCTTCCGGCAATTGGCGACGCTGAAGCAAGGCGGCCAGACAAATACCGCTCCCGACCCCGGTCGGCTGAAGGATATCAGCACCGGCTTCATTCGCAGCGGCCTGGCCATGGCCTTCGACGTCATGGCCGCCAGCGAGCGGGAGGCCGTGATCGAGGGCTGCGGCCTATGGCTGTCGACGTTCTGTCCCGAGGCGATGACATGGGACGACAAGGGCACGCTCAATATCGACGACGACGACAAGTTCAGGGTTGTCGACCGCCCGCAACTGCTGCGCTGCCTGCGCGCGCAGAAGGCAACGCTCGACGAGCCGCCACCACAGCCTCCCCAGGGCGAGCCGGCGCCGACCAACCGGGCGCGCAACAACGCCTCCGAACTCGCCGACGAATTGAAGACGTTCATCGACCAGGACAGTCTGAACGAGCGGCCCTATTTCGCCATCGGCTATGCCGGCATCATGGCGCAACTCGGCTATTATCCGGCCGCGGCTTCGATCCTCGACGACTGGCTGCGCCAGCAGCGCAGGCCCAGGGACAATGTGAACGACGAAAGCCTGGTGCAGAACTGGTTCACCGTACGCGCGCGCATGTTTCAGGCCGCCTACATGGAGGAATGGCTGGTCAAGGAAATCCGCGGGGTACCAACCTCGGTGCAGGACGAGCACCTGGCCAACATGATGGCGCTACGCGACGGCCTGCATGAACGGCTCAAGAACGCGGATTTCTTCAAGCCGCTCGACAAGCCCTGCGATACAAACTGCACAATCGTGCTGGCACCGCCGGCCGCGTGCAAATCGGAGATGCTGCCGAAGCAACTCCTGCTGTGGCAGAAGCTGTTCACCTCCTATGTCTCGATCGAATCGACCTACATCGAACGGACGGTGCGCCACCCGGAATACAGAACACGATTCCAGGAGAAGACCAATCTGGAGGCGCGGCGTCTGGCCAATTTTGATCTATCGTGCAGCGCCGACACGCCTGACGCCTGGTATGCAGCAGTATTGGCCGCCTTCGTGCAGAACGCGGTGAACTTCACGCGTGCACGCGCCAACAATGAAAGCCAGGACACGAGTGTCAAGCGGCTCGACGAAGCCGACCGCGCCGCCGTCATTGGCCTGCAGGTCGTCAACGATGCCGCTGTGAAAGATCGCGAACGCGGCGACAAGCGCCTTCTCGAACGGATCCAGCCGAGCCTTACCGTTCAAGCCCAGGACGAACTCAGGTCACTGCGTGACGAGATCGCCCAGATCAAAAAAGATCTCGATTAGCCGCGGGAGGGCACCGAGGCATACGCGTGCCCTGCGGCGCGAAGGAGCACAACACTGTGCCGGCGTTGAGCCGGCATTGAAGATATCGCGCCGAAGTGCAGATCGGCGATCTCGATCAGGCCGGTGTGATGGTGGCGAGCGCGAGCGACGTCGTCAGCGCGCTCATCAACAGGGCGATCGCCAGGAAGGTCAAGTACCGCAGCATGGTCCCGCTCCAACAGCTCTAGCGCCTATTTTATGCCTCGCAGTCCTGAATAGCAAATGAACGCTGCAGGTCTGCGACCGGTTCCCTGCGCATCCCGCCATCCCCGCCCGAAACATAAAACAAAAAACTACGCTGTTTCAGTGACTTAGCTAAAACTCCGCGTTTGCGACCGGTTCCGGAAGAGCCAGGTCCGGAGGATGAACGCCCCCGAAACCAATTTCTCCCAGATGGGATCAAAGACGTCAGTTGTCGAGGAAGCTCCGCAGCTTCCGCGATCGCGACGGATGCTTCAGCTTGCGCAGCGCCTTGGCCTCGATCTGGCGGATGCGCTCTCGGGTCACCGAGAACTGCTGGCCGACCTCTTCCAGGGTGTGGTCGGTGTTCATGCCGATGCCGAAGCGCATGCGCAGCACGCGCTCTTCGCGCGGGGTGAGCGAGGCCAGCACCCGCGTCGTGGTCTCGCGCAGGTTCGACTGGATCGCGGCGTCGATCGGCAGGATCGCGTTCTTGTCCTCGATGAAATCGCCGAGATGGCTGTCTTCCTCGTCACCGACCGGGGTCTCCAGCGACAGCGGCTCTTTCGCGATCTTGAGGACCTTGCGCACCTTCTCCAGGGGCATGCCGAGCTTCTCGGCGAGCTCTTCGGGAGTCGGCTCGCGGCCGATCTCGTTGAGCATCTGGCGCGAGGTGCGCACGATCTTGTTGATGGTCTCGATCATGTGCACGGGAATGCGGATGGTGCGCGCCTGATCGGCGATCGAACGGGTGATCGCCTGCCGGATCCACCATGTCGCATAGGTCGAGAACTTGTAGCCGCGGCGGTACTCGAACTTGTCGACCGCCTTCATCAGGCCGATGTTGCCTTCCTGGATCAGGTCGAGGAACTGCAGACCGCGGTTGGTGTATTTCTTGGCAATCGAGATCACCAGGCGGAGGTTGGCCTCGACCATTTCCTTCTTGGCCTGGCGCGCCTCGCGCTCGCCCTTCTGCACGCCATGCACGATCTTGCGGAACTCGACGATCTCGAGCCCGGTCAGCGCGGCCAGCGACTGCACCTCGTGGCGCAAATCCTTGATGCGATCCTTCTCGTAGTGGACGAAGTTCTTCCAGCCCTTGGCCGAGAGCTTCGAGACGCGGTTGAGCCAGCGCGGATCGAGCTCCGAGCCCTGGTAGTTGCGCAGGAAGTCCTCGCGCGCGACGCCATGGCTGTCGGCGAGCCGCATCAGCCGGCCCTCGAACGAGACCAGCTTCTTGTTGATGTCGTAGAGCTGCTCGACCAGCGAATCGATGCGGGCCTGGTTGAGCCGCAGCGACTTCACCTCGACGATGATCTCGTCCTTCAGCTTCTTGTATTTGCGCTCCTGCGAGGGCGACAGCGACTCGCTCTGCAGCTGGTTGGCGATGTCCTGCTCCTGCAGGCGGCGCAGCTTCTTGTAGTTCTCGGCGATCTTGTCGAAGGTCTCGACCACCTTCGGCTTCAGCTCGGCCTCGATGGCGGCGAGCGACATCTGGTTCTCGAACTCGTCGTCGTCCATGTCGGATTCGGCGGCGGCCTCGGCCGGATCCTTCTCCGCGCCATCGGCGCCGCCGGGCGCAGGTGCTGCGGGACGGAACGGGGTCGGCGCCGGGGGCGCAGCCGGCGGGGCGACATGCGCGGGCGCCGCAGCCTGTACCGCGGGCGCGGCTTCGCCGTTCGCCACCGGCTGGCCGTCGGCACCGACCGGCGCCATCAGCGCCGGGTTCATGTTGTTCTTGGCGTCGGGGCCGGCATAGGTGGCTTCGAGATCGATGATGTCGCGAAGGAAGATCTTGCCTTCGTTCAATTCGTCGCGCCAGATGATGATGGCCTGGAAGGTCAGCGGGCTCTCGCAGAGGCCCGCGATCATCGCCTCGCGGCCGGCCTCGATGCGCTTGGCGATGGCGATTTCGCCCTCGCGGGAGAGCAGTTCCACCGTGCCCATCTCGCGCAGATACATGCGCACGGGATCATCCGTGCGCTCGCCCGGCTCGGACTTCTTGACCTCGGTGACGGCCTTCTGCGTGACCTCGACGAGTTCGTTGTCGGTCTCGTCGTCGGCCTCCTCCTTCTCATCGTCGCCGTCGGCGTCTTCCGCCTCGGTCACGTTGATGCCCATGTCGGAGAGCATCGACATGATGTCCTCGATCTGTTCGGGCGAGGTGGTGTCGGAGGGCAGCACCTCGTTGAGCTGATCGAAGGTCACGAAGCCGCGCTTCTTGGCCTGCTTGATCATCTTCTTGACGGCGGCGTCCGAAAGGTCGAGCAACGGCGAGGGCGCATCGGCGGAGTCCTTCTCGGGAGCATCCTGCGCCTTTTCGTCCTTGTCCTTCACCTGCAGCGTCTTTGCCTTGCTGGCCATTCATTGCTCCCGAAAAGCGCTGGCACGCTCAAAAAGCGCCAAAGGCGCTCGCCTTGATTCACTCGAATTGTTCTCGACACGGAAAGGGCGGCGTAACGCTTTCGCCACCCCCCGAATCGCTGTAACTGTTCGCACCCTGGACCGGCGCCTCTTCCGCAACGGTTAACGGCCGGTTTTGCGGTCTGAAGAACTGGCCAGATTCTTGTCCTGGCGCAGGCTTCAGCAGCGAACCGGTTCCCCACGTCACCAAAAAGCCTCAGACCCCTTAAGCCTCGATTAACCTTCGTATTTGCAGCCAAACCACGGGTTTGGCGAGTCTTTTCACGGTTCCGGCCGCGGCCGTCCGCACGAATTTGCTGTTAACGTTGCCGAGTTGGCACTAAACACTGCGCTGAAACCGGCCGGACAGCTCCCCGAACCCCTCGATGAGGGCCTCGGTCCCGTCCGCCTCGGCCATCCGGGCCTTGACGTCGCGCAACCATGCCAGATTGGCCTCGCTCGACTCGTCACCCAGGGCCAGCTCGGCGTCCTTCAATTCCCTAAGTAAGGAGTGCCATTGCCGATGCAAGCCAACGAGTTGCTGCCAGGTCGAAAGAACGTCCTCGCGCGCCGCGCCGGCCCGCGCGCCCCACACCGCGCCGGTCGTGATCGCCCGGTCAACCCGTTGCAGAACCTCTGAAAATCCACTCGTTTCGAGTTCGCCGCGCATTTTCTCGGCCTGCTCGGACGGATCAGGCGAATGATGGCGCTCATGGGCAAAGGCCGCGATGATGGCGGCGCGCAGCTTATGGGCCTCGGGGTGGGCCAGCTCCAGCGCCGCCACTTCCTCAAGATGCTCATGCAGCAGCCAGGGGTGATTGATCAGGCATTGCAGGATCAGCGCCTCGCGCCGGGACACCACGCTGCGCTGGCCGCGCATGATCGGGCTCAGGGCTAGCTGGGGACTCGACGCCTGGTAGGGTCCGCGGGCCAGCGCCGGGGTGGTCGCGCCTCCCGGCCCACGACGGCCTTGGGCGGCGAATCGGCCGCCACCCGCTCCCGGCGGGCGCGGGGCGAAACGCCGGTCACCCCCGGCCCCGCCCCGGCCGGAAAAGCCGCGCGACTGTTCCGGCGCGAAGGTCCGTTGCAGTCGCTCCGCGAGATTCTGCCGGTAATGGCGCCGCACCACCTCGTCGCGGATGCCGTTGGAGAGTTCGCCGATCCGCGCCTCCAGCGCCGCCCGCCGCTCCGGGGTGGCAAAACTGCCGCCCTCGATCTCGCGCGACCAGAGCACGTCGGCGAGCCCGCGCGCCGCCGCCATGACGTCCTCGATCGCGGCCCGACCGCCGGAGCGGGCCAGGTCGTCAGGGTCCTGGCCCTCGGGCAGCAGCGCAAAGCGCAGGCTTTTTCCCGGCTTGAGATGCGGCAGCGCGAGATCGGCGGCGCGCCACGCCGCCTTCTGCCCGGCCTTGTCGCCGTCGAAGCAGAGAATCGGCTCGTCCGCCATCTTCCAGAGCAGCGCGAGCTGGCTTTCGGTCAGCGCGGTGCCGAGCGGCGCCACCGTCCCGGCATAGCCTGTCGTGACCATGGCGATGACGTCGACATAGCCTTCCACCACGATCAGCGGGTTGCCGTTATGGGCGGCCTGCCGCGCCGGCGCGTGGTTGTAGAGATTGTCACCCTTGTGAAACAGCGGCGTTTCCGGCGAGTTCATGTATTTCGCCGGAACGTCCTTCTCCAGCGCGCGGCCGCCGAAGGCGATCACGCGCCCGCGCAGGTCGGTGATCGGGAACATCACGCGGTCGCGGAAACGATCATAGGGAACCGGGATGTCGTTGCCCCCGATCAAAAGGCCGGCCTCGACCATGTCCTCGGTGGAAATGCCGAGGGAGCCGAGATGCTCCTTCAGCGCGAAGCGCTCGGTCGAGGCATAGCCGAGCCGGAACTGGACCTGGGTTGCCGGCGAAATCGCGCGGTCGGCGAGATAGCCGCGCCCCTTGGCGCCATGGCGCGAGGCCAGGGTGTCCGAGAAGAACTTCGCGGCGAGATCCATGACGTCGTAGAGCGTCTTGCGGCGCTGCTCGTGGCGCGCGGCGTCGGGGTTCACCGCCGGCAGCGCCATGCCCGCCATGCTGGCGAGGCGCTCGACGGCTTCCGGGAACGAGACGCCCTCGGTCTCCATCACGAAGTCGAAGATGCTGCCGTGCTTGCCGGAGGAGAAGTCGTGGTAAAAGCCCTTCTGGTCGTTGACGGTGAAGGACGGCGACTTTTCCTGCTGGAACGGCGACAGCCCCTTCCATTCGCGCCCCGCCCGCTTCAATTTCACCCGCTTGCCCACGACTTCCGAGACCGGAAGCCGGGCGCTCAGCTCTTCGAGAAATTCCGGCGTGAAGCGCATGGGTGACTTTGCGGTGAGTCGCGGCCTGATGCCAAGAGATCGTGGATATAGGGTGCCGGCCTGAAAATACGACAATTGTTGGCGTTGTCCGGGCTATTCACAGTCCCGGTCATTCCGGGGCGATGCGAAGCATCGAACCCGGAACCTCGAGATTCCGGATTCGCTCGCGCTGCTCGCGCTCCGGAATGACGGATAAAGTCTACCCCTCCAGAAACCGCCCCGAGGCGATGCGCGGTAGATGGTCGACCGGCCAGTTGTAGATGTAGGTCCAGGCCTCGCTGACTGCGCCGTCCGGGAGCGCGACCTGCAGCATCTCCCGCAGATATTCGGTCGGCGGCGCAAAGCCCTCGCCGCAGGCCTCATACATGTCGAACTCGCGCAACAATTCGTCCGGCGCGCGCAGGCGGTACACCTCGCCATGAACCACGTCCGCCGCATCGTCCGACAGCACCAGCCCCGGATAATGCTTGACGAGATAGAGCCGGCCCCGGCATCGGGCCTCGCCGAGAAAATCGGCATTGGCCGACAGCAGCCGCGCCATCGGATGGTCGAAGCCGCGCATGAGAGTGCCGTAGACGAAGAGGAGATCGGAGGTCATGGATTGTCCATAGCCATCATTGCGAGCGAAGCGAAGCAATCCATGAACCAGGCAGAAGAATGGATTGCTTCGTCGCTTGCGCTCCTCGCAATGACGGAGCGGTCCGACCCATTGTCAAGCCGTGACCACCTCGTCGCTGACCACGACGAACCTGACCAGATCCATCCGGCCGAAGCTCGTGGTCAGCGCGACGTCGGCGGCGTCGCGGCCGGTGGCCATCAGGATGCGCCCGATACGGGGATGATTGTGCCGGGCGTCGAAGGTGAACCATTGCCCGGACAGATAGACCTGAAACCAGCCGGAGAAATCCATGGGCGCAGGATCACGGGGAACGCCGATATCGCCCATATAGCCGGTGCCGTAGCGCGCCGGGATGCCCATGCAGCGGCAGAAGGTCAGCGCCAGATGCGCGAAGTCGCGGCAGACGCCGGCGCGCTGTTCGTAGACGTCATGCGCCGATTTCATGTGATGCGCGTGCTCATAGCCGAAGGTGACGTGGTTGTGGACGAAATCGGTGATGGCCTGGACCCGATCCCAGCCCGGTCTGGTATTGCCGAACAGCGACCAGGCGATGTCGGTCAGCTTGTCGGTCTCGCAATAGCGGCTCGGCATCAGATACAGCAGGAGATCGTCGGGCAGGCGCTCGATCGGGACCTGCTCCGCGGTCGGCAAGACCGCATCGGGCAGGCCGGAATCGCGGACCACGGCGTTGCCGCGCAAGGTCACCCCGCCGGCGGGCGCGACCAGCCGCCCGCAGATATTGCCGAAACTGTCACGATAGAATCCGATTCTGACGTCGGGCTCGGCGATGATGGTCTCGGTCCCGATGATGTCGGCGCGGCGCGACGGATGGATCGAGAGCATGATCACCATCGGCGTCGGCTGCGCGGCCGCATAGGCGATCTCGAATCCGACCTTGATCTGCATGTGATCGAACCTCCGTTTGATGCCTACAGGTGCATTGCCGCGCCGGCTTTCACTTGCGGCAACCGCCCGGCGGCGGCATTGTCGCGCCCATCATCGTGGCTTTTGAGAGCCGCGCATATGGGGATCTCTGCTCATCATGTGGCTCTCCATGCCGCTTCGATAGGCAACGAACGGGACAAGGGCATTGACGGACGGACATCATCAACCACGACTCATCGGCGAGGAAAACGTTCCGCCGCTGCATCAGTATAATGCGTCGGGCCGCTCGCCCTTCCTGCTCACCGCGGATCATTATGGGCGGCTGATTCCGCCCGCGCTCGGCGATCTCGGCCTCCCCGAGCCCGAGTTGACGCGGCACATCGCCTGGGACATCGGCATCGCCGGGGTGGCCGAGCGGCTCGCGACACTGCTCGACGCGCATCTGATCGCGCAACGTTATTCGCGGCTCGTGATCGACTGCAATCGCCCGCCGGGCGCGGCCAGCTCGATTCCCGCTCTCAGCGAGGCGACCACGATTCCCGGCAACGAAGGACTGTCGCGCGACGCGGCCGAGGCGCGGCGCCGGGAGATCTTCGATCCCTACCATCATGGCATCGATGCCGTGATCGGCCAGCGCCTGCAGGCGCAGCGGCCGACGGTGCTGGTGTCGCTGCACAGCTTCACGCCGGTCTATGCCGGGATCGCGCGGCCCTGGCATATCGGCGCGCTGTATCATCGCGACCGCATCCTGCCGCCGCTGCTGATCAAGGCGCTGCGCGCCGAGCCGGATCTCGTGGTCGGCGACAACGAGCCCTATGCGGCCAGCGACCAGACCGACTACACCATTCCGGTTCATGGCGAGGCCCGCGGACTGATGAATACCGGAATCGAAATCCGCCAGGACCTGATCGAAGACCACACCGGCCAGAGCCAATGGGCCGAGCGGCTGGCGCGGGCCTTCGGTGAGATCGAGGCGACGTTGCGTGCGCAGGGGATGATCTAGAGCGGAATGACTTTTGTTTGAATCGATCCATCAGCTAGTTCGGTCCACCTCGCCCCGCTTGCGGGAAGAGGTCGAAATTCGCGGCACGCGAATTTCGGGTGAGGGGGACTCTCCGCGCAGTCGGTGTTTGTGGAAGCAGCCCCTCACCCCAACCCTCTCCCCGTGAAGGACGGGGCGGGGGAGTGCACCTGCCGTGCTGCGCCAGATCAACCCGACTTCATCATGATCTAGCGACGCGCCGAAATCATCCTGTCGTCGCGAAGTACCAGGCGCCGGCGGCAAAGCCGGCCACGCACAGCCAGAGCAGCCATACGAACGGTACACGCGGCTCCAGCGTCGCTTGCGCGGGATTCTTGGGATTGACGTAGACCTTGACGGCCGCGCCATCCTGCCAGTCGGTCGTGGCCTTGCGCACCAGCCAGCTCGAGGTCGAGGCCACGGTGCTGGCAAGACTGGCGTGCACGCTGGTGTAGGAGACGCCCTCATAGGTGTAGGCGTAGGAGACTTGCCGCTGATACATGATCGGCCCGCGCGATCCTCTGTCCGAGGACGCGGCGCGATAGGACTCGATCTCCGAGAGCTTGATGATGCCCGACACGACAGGCCATCGCTTCGCCAGCGACGCCTGCCGCTGCAGCGCGAGTGCGAACAGCGCGATGGCGCATCCGAAACCGCCGAACGCGACCACCAGTGGGGACAGTTTGGGGTCGGCGACCCGCGACGTCAAGAATTCGGTCAATTGGTGCAGGCCGATCGCCGAGCCGAACACGATCGCCAGCACGATCACCGTTCCGATTCCGAGGCAGCCCCACAGGCCCTTCGGCAGGTCGCGCTCTAGTACCGCCTCGTTCGGGTGCAGCGGATTGTAGTAGACGGTGACGGCCTTGCCGACCGGATAACGCGCGAGCGTTTCCGCGACCTCGAAATTGCCGAGGTCCTCGCCGATCGAGACGCGGTTGTTGCGCAGCGTCTTGCCGCGCGCGGAGTATTCGTAAGTGACGTTGGCGAAGTTGCGCTTTTCGATGCGGCGGCCGCCTTGCCGGGAATCGTCGAGCACCTTGACATCGCGCAATTCCGCCTTCGAGACCACCACCTTGCCCGGTGCCGACGGCCATTCGCGCGCGGCGCGCACCTGCAAGGTCTTGTAGGCTGCGGCTGCCAGGAGGAGCCCGAGCGGAGCAAGCAGCATCGCATAGACGAACCACGGCAGATCGGGCACGGATTTCCCCTGACCTTAAGGACGGCCCAAGCCGTCGCCTCCATCTGACACGCCGGATCGGCAGATGGTTCAAACAGGGGAACGTCGACGATGAACGCGCCCGCGTCGGGCCAGCTTTACGGGAGCGCCTTGTCGAGCCCCTCGATGACCTCGCCCTCTCTGAAATTCTGCTCGCTGCTCGAGTGTCGCACGCGTCCATCGGATTCCATGAGGTAGTAGTCGACAGCGTAGCCGAGCTTGCTTGCGGCCTTGAGCTCTCTCAATTTCTTGAAGTTCTGGAAATCCTTGGTGCTGAAGCTTCCCGGCGTCGGATGCGTGTGGCAGAACGCGCGGACGGTCATCGTATAATTTGGCGGAATGGTTTGCTCGATCGAACTCGTGGAACGATCGGTGCGCGGTTCGGTATAGTGGTACACGATTGCAACATCCATGAACCCTTCATGTCCGATCTGCCTGACGACTTGACGCGGCAACCCGATGATCAGAAATCCGTACTCATAAAATTTCCACTCCTGGCTGTTCAGCAGGATTTTCTTGAATCCGCCCAGAGCAGCGTCGTCCATCGTCCTGTATGGCCTGGAAAGCGCAGACACTTTGGCCTCCCTTGTGCGGGATCAAATGCCGTGAGGGACCTGGCCGACGATGGTAACCCTTCTGACGACGGCTTTCCAGCGTCGAAACACGCGTCTCTGCCGCGGCATTGAGCGCCGGAACAGCAGGGTCAGGGCGCCCGGACGCTGACGCGTTCGAGATCACCGCGTCCGCATCAGCGCGAGCCAGACCCCGCCGCCGATCATGAAGCCGCCGGAGATGCGCGAGACCAGCCGCGTGCGCTCCCTTGAAAACAGCAGCCGCACGCGGCCCGCCAGCAGCGCGTAGATCGAATCGGTGACCGCACCCGTGACCATGAAGGTGGCGCCGAGCAGCGCAACCTGCGTGACATGATCCTTGCTCATGTCCATGAACTGCGGAATGAAGGCGCCGAAGAACACCAGCACCTTCGGGTTGGACAGCAGCACCAGAAAACCCTGCAGGAAGAAGCCGCCGCGCGGCGGGGGCGGCGGCTCGTCGGCCTTGATGCCTTCGACGGGCGAGCGGATCAGCTTGATGCCGAGCCAGACCAGATAGGCCGCGCCGGCAAAGCGCACCCAGTCGAACCAGTAGCCCATGGTCGCCATCAATGTGGTCAGGCCGACCGCGACGATGCCGATCACGATCGCCAGCCCCGCCTGAACGCCGGCGATATTGATCAGCGCGGCGCGCGTGCCGTGGCGCAGGCCATTGGCGATCACCAGCGTGACCACCGGACCCGGCAGGAGCGCCAGCGCGATGCAGGCGGCGACGAAGGCGAGATAGACTTGAAGGGACATGGGGCCTCGCGCGGAACAATCACGTCATCGTGGACGCTGGGGTGGAAGCTGGCGGCTATCCGTAAGGCCTCAAAATCCTCACGGATAGCGCTGCGAGCCTCGTTATTAGCGACTATCAACCGGCTTTGCGAATCCGTTTGGGAGTCGGACGCTTCTCACTCTTCACAATCCTGGTCAGAACGGCGTCGATCCGAGCCTGCCAGCCCGGGCCCTGGTTTCTAAAGTGAGTCAGAACGATCGGGCTCAGTCGGATCGACACTGGCACTTTCTTGGGTGCCTTTTGCGGGCCGCGGTGCTTGCCGAATGTCGCGAGAACATCTGCCGGCAAGACGTCTTCGGGCGCCTTTGCCTTCGCGAAATCCTCCCGTGTCCATTCGGGGTTATCGGCGTCGGCTTTTCTTCGCGAGGTCATAGTTCTTGATCTCCTGTTCCGTGGCAGGTCGCAGGCTGTTGCGCGAACTCTCTTGCTGCCTGACTTTCCATCCTCGGCAACAGTGAAAGCCAGCGCATGAGCTGTCGTGCCGATGAAGCCGAAGGCGCGATATCTCGTCTCGCCATAGTTTCTGCGTGTATCCTCCAGAATTGTGACTGGAGAAAACTCGGAAGCCCGCGCCAAGCGGATACCGTGCTTGACCAGGTTCGACGCGTCCTTTTTCGGATCGAATTCGATATCCACAAGCTTATTGTATATACAAATAAGTCGCAGCGGTCAAGGAAAGCGGACGCGCGGGTAGGCTCCGAGCTGTCGCCTCGACATCGCAGGCTGCTCGGCAGGACTTGCGCCACGCCCCCTATCTCAGGGAGCGGAGCCAAGTGAAGCGATCAGCGACGCCTCACCGTCCCTCCATCGCCGACACCATCCACCGCTTCATCTCGGCTGTGTCCAGAAATTCCATCGCGGCCCGCTCCATCTCCGGCGCGTCGCCCGTGCCTTGCGCGACCGCGACCAGAAGATCGCAGCGGTGCGACACGGCGATGCCGATGGCGATGTGCCGCCCGCCATCAGGCATCGCGAGGTCGTAGCTGCGCAGCCGTCCCGGCATCCCGGCGACCCTGATCGCTCGGCCCGGCTCACGCGGCGCAAAGCGCGCGCTGATCAGGTCGAGATCGGCGACGCGGTCGACCTCGTCATCGTCGGCGACGCCGGTATCGCAATTGCAGAAGCCGCGCTTGGGCCGTACGTACAGTTCGGTGTTGCCGCCGCACGCGGCCTCCGTGCAGCGAAAGGCGCGGCCCACCGGCCAGCCGTCGCGTGGCATCGGCCAGGCGATTTCGCGCCAGTGCGGTTCGAGACCCTCCTCGCCGCCCGCGCGATCGCTCGCCATGCTGCTCATTGCACCAAGGGCCAGCACTGCAATCACGATGCCAGGCAGCCAGCGCATGCATCAAGCCATCACGGCAGTCCGGCGACGGCGCGGGCCTCGCCGGCCATTTCGAGGATATGCAGGCCGGTGTTGGCGCGATCGACGATATAGATGTAGCCGCGTTCATCGGTCTCGACATTGTTGGTCTGGATCGCGACCCTGCAGCGCTCCTTGCCGTCGATGGTGACGCAGCGCTTGTCGGTCGCGGCCGTGATCGACGGGATGAAATAGCCGACTTCCCTGGGGTGATAGGGATCACGGACGTCGAGCGCGCGGACGCCGGCATTGAAGAAGGCGATGAAAGCCATCTTCCTGTAATAGACCGGCGCCATGCTCTCGTTGGAGGAATGCGACCCGAACCGCCCGCCCCGTTCGCAGAAATGGCCGCTGGCCTCCGGCACGGTATAGCTCGAGATCATCATCGGGCGGTTTTCGACGGTGACGTCGGCGAACCACACCATCTGCCGCGGCTCGGCACATTCGTTCAGGATCGCCTCGTCGACGATCATGACGATGTCGCGGGTCTTGCCGTCCTTGTCCTTGGCAAATTCGGCGATCGGCATGCCCGGCATCGGAAACACGGTATTGGCGCCGTTGAAGGCGGACATCGCCAACCGCGAGATTTCGGGATAGCGCAGATTGTCCGGCGTCGGCTCCTTCGGACCGTTGAGCAGCTTGTCGCGGTCGACGATCTGGAGGAAGCCGCCCTTGTTGGTGCCATAGCCGAAATAGACCCGGTTGCCGGAAGGGCCGGTCGAGATCGGTCCGTGCAGTTCGGTTGGCACCGCGCCGGTGGCGCCGGGCTCCTGGCCGGGAAGGCCGAAATCCCTGATCTGCACCGGATGCGCGGGATCTGAGAGATCATAGACCTGCGTCATGCGGCGGGTGCGCCAGTCCGGCGCGCCCGAGACCAGGAAGGCGATGCCGGTGTCGCACTCCCACCAGTTCTTGTGGGTGTCCTTCAGCCCGCCGATCCGCGTGACCAGCACGGGATTGGCGGGATCGGCGACGTTCCAGATCTCGTGCGCCTCGCCGCCGAAGGTGCGCAGCAGATAGACTGCGCTCGCGTCGCCCTTGGGCAAGGCCTTGCCGTCGCAGACCCGCACCATCTGCCCGCCGCCGCCCTCATATTTCCCCTCCTGCCCGGGAATGTGCCTGAGATAAACGGGGTGCGCGGGATCGGTGACGTCGACGATCGAGGTGCCGTTGGGCTCGGCCTTGCCGGTCAAGGGATTGATCGGCGCCGGAACATCGTCGGTGCCGCCGTGATGGCCGATATAGGCGATATAGCGGTCGCCCTGGTGATGGATGGTCGGCTGATAGGCGCTGCGGGCCTGCAGGTCACTATGGCCGACCAGCTTCATGTTGGAGGTTTCGGGCGGGGCGCCGATCGCCTGGCTCTGGGCGTGAACAATGCCCGCATAGGCGAAGAAGGAAACCGAAACACAAACCGCAATCCTGACGCGACCGCCCATGTTTTCCACCCACCATTCAGGACCAATCTTCGTTGGCTGAATTTGACGATATCACAGCGACGCGCACCTGGCACGTTGAGCGACGCAGGTTGCGATGCAGCGTGTGACGTCGCGGGAATTGAGCCAATATCTCCTCCCTTGAAGGAGCCATCGATGTCGTCGCATCCCTTTCGCGCCGCGAGCCGGCGTCGCTTTCTGCAATTCATGGCCGCGAGTCCGCTGTTCGCGCAGACCGCACTCGCGGAAGGGCTGCGTCCCTCCGACCCCTCGGAATGGGCGCCGCGGGATGTCGACAAACTGATCGGCGATGCCAAGCAGGCGCTCGACGTCTTCGACTTCGAGCCGGTCATGAGGAAGAATGTTCCGCCGGCGCTTTTCGGTTACATGGCCACCGGCGTCGACGACGAAACCACTTTGCGCGCCAACCGCGACGGCTTCCGGAAGTTCGCGCTGCGACCGCGCCGCCTCGTCGATGTCAGCAACGTCGACATGAGCGCCGACATCCTCGGCACCAGATACGACAGCCCGATCGTGATCGCGCCGACCGGCAGCAACCGCGCCTTTCACCCCGATGCCGAAATCGCCGTCGCCAAGGCGGCAAGAGCAGGCAACCATCTGCAGATTCTCTCCACGGTGGCGACGACATCGATCGAGGATGCCGTGGCCGCGCGGGGCGCGCCGGTCTGGTTCCAGCTCTACACGACACAGCGCTGGGAGGTCGCCGAAGCGCTGGTCAAGCGGGCGCAAGCCGCCGGCACGCCGGCGATTGCCGTGACGCTCGATGTGCGAACGTCGGCGAAATGGGAGACCTTTGTCAGGCTGCGGCGCACCGACACCCGCGACTGCGGCGGCTGTCACGGCCTGACCGATTATCTATCGCGCAAGCCGAATTTCAGCGGCATCGACTTGGGCGGCACCAGCAGCACCGTCGTCACCAATCTCGACTGGGACAGGATCAAGCGCCTGCGCGACATGGTCAAGGTCAAGCTCGTCCTCAAGGGCATTCTGGCTTTCGAGGACGCCAAGCTGGCCGCGGAGAATGGCATCGACGCGATCGTGGTCTCGAACCATGGTGGGCGCGTGGAAGACGGCGTCGGCGCGACCATCGAGGTGCTGCCGGAAATCGTCGAGGCGGTCGGCGGCCGCATGCCGATTTTGGTCGACAGCGGCTTCCGGCGCGGCAGCGACATCGTCAAGGCGCTGGCGATCGGCGCGCAGGCGGTCTGCATCGGTCGGCCGTATCTGTGGGGGCTGGGTGCCTTCGGCGAGAGCGGCGTCGAGCGCGTGCTTGGGATCCTGCGCGCCGAGACACGCAACGCGATGCAGCAGCTTGGCGCGCCGTCGCTGAAGGATCTGACGCCGGCGATGGTACGGCGGGTCTGATTTCACATCCCCGACCCTCGCCCTTCCGTCTTGCGAAAACGCGACAAGCCGATGGTGAAACCGCAGGCTTGACATGCAACCATTTGGTTGCCTATTATCTCAACCATGGATGAGGTCTTCAAAGCGCTGGCGGACGCGTCGCGGCGTTCGCTCTTGGACAGGCTTCACGCCCGGAACGGACAGACACTGAACGACCTCTGCGATGGCCTCGCCATGACCCGACAGGCCGTGACCAAGCACCTTGCGATTCTGGAACAGGCCGACCTCGTCACCACGATCCGGCAGGGTCGCGAGAAGCTGCACTATCTCAACCCGGTTCCGATCCATCAGATCGGCGAACGCTGGATCAAGAAATTCGAGCGCGGGAAACTTGCCGCGCTCAGCGAGTTGAAACGACAATTGGAGAAGCGCGATGAGTAAGCCGGAATTCGTCTATGTCACCTATATCGAGACCACGGCCGAGAAGCTCTGGACCGCCTTGACTGATGGCGATTTCACTGCGCGCTACTGGTTCGGCGTCCGGCTCCGCTCCGACTGGAAGGTCGGCTCGATCTTCGAGATGGTGCAAGGAGACGGCAAGGTCTCCGACGCCGGCAAGGTCGTCGAATACGATCCACCGAGGCGGCTGGCCTACACCTTCGTCAATCTCTCCGAGGAGTACCGCGACGACCTTCCCGCCCTCGCGACGTTCGAACTCGAGCCCCATGGCAACCTCGTCAAGCTGACCTTGACCCATGCGGGCTTCGCGGAAGGCGGCAAGATGCTGCCGGCGATTTCGCAGGGGTGGCCGGCCATCCTCTCCAGCCTCAAGAGCATGCTCGAAACCGGGCAGCCGCTCGAAATCCCCCGCGCCGCTCTCAAGCTCGAAGGTTGAGGACCATGATCGACATCCACAACTTCACGCCGGCAACCGTTTACACGATCTACATCGCATCGACGCCGGACAAAATCTGGCAGGCGCTGACATCAGCGGAATTCAGCCGGCAATATTTCTCCGGCTTTGCGGTGGAGGCGGACTTGAAGGTCGGCGGCGCCTTCATCGTCCGCGCCCCCGACGGCTCGCGGCACATCGACGGCGAGGTGATCGCATGCGATCCGCCGCGAAAACTCACGGTGACCTGGAACGTCAACTGGCCGGGTCTGGTCGAGAAGCTTGGTCCGACGCTGGTGACCTATGAGATCGAGCCGGCCGGCGACGCGGTGCGGCTGACCATGATCGAGGCGCATGACCGCGCTCTCAGCGAGGACATTCTCGAAGGCGGCCGGCAGGGCTGGCCCGCGATCCTCTCCAGCCTGAAGAGCCTGCTCGAAACCGGACACCCGCTGGCCATGAAGATGGCACCGCCGCAGCGGATGCTGGCGGCGCTGAAGGCGATGGGGATCAAGACGCCGTAACGTCGTCCCGGCGAGTTGAGGATCAGACCTGTACCACCGGCACGACAACGCGGCGGTAGAGATGCCAGGTGGCATGGCCGAGCACCGGCAGGGTCACGATCAGTCCGAGGAAATAGGGGATCGACGAGACGATCAGCAGGACCACGATGACGGCGGCCCAGCCGATCATCGGCACCGGACTCATCACCACGGCGCGGACGCTGGTCACCATGCCCGTGACGAAATCGACATCGCGATCGAGCAGCAGCGGGAACGACACCACAGTCAGCGAGAACAGGATCAGGGACAGCGCCGCGCCGTCGAGATTGCCGATCACGAGAAACAGCAAGCCGTCATTGGTCGTCAGCACCACGTTGGTGAATTCGCGGATGCTCGAAAACGACGCGTTCAGCCCGAGCAGCAGCGCGATCAACAGCCGCACCTGGTACATCCAGATCACGAAGAAGAACAAGGTGACGAAGGCCATCCAGCCGATTTCGCCGCGAGCGCGCACGGTCGACCAGACGGCGCCAAGGGAGATCGGGTGCCCCGCCTCGCGGCGGCGGCTCACCTCATACAGCCCGATCGCCACAAAGGGACCGATCAGCGCAAAGCCGGCCGCGAGCGGATAGGCCATATAGACCAGACCGAACCTTGTGAGACTGAGCACGATGACGATCCCGCCGAAGGCATAGAGCGCGCCGAACGCGAGTCCGTAAAGCGGCAGCGCCTGGAAATCGCGCAGACCCTGCCCCAGTGCTTCGGCGATATCGGCCGTGGTGATGCGCCGCACCACAGGATCGACCTTGCCGGAGATCGACATCGGCGCTCCCTCCCTCATGATTTGGGCATTGGAGCCGGTCTATGCGGACTGCGTATTGATCTTCGTCAAAGTCTGTCCGCGTCGTCCCTGCCGGGCGGGCCGTCCCCTGCCGCCACTCCACGGCGGCCGGCACACGGGATTGCGCTTGTCAGGAACGGGACACGAGCAGGAGGGCCACAGCGAGATTCGCCACGAACAGCGTCGCATCGATGACAAAAATCCGGAGCATCGGCCCCTTCAGCACGGGCCAATACGCCACCCCGACCCGTCCGCCGCGCATCAGGACCGGAAGGTTGTAGGCAAACTGACTGAAGTGACACGCGGCGAAGAACGCGAACAACGCAAGCTGCGCGTCATACGTCTGAAAGAAGGGCGGCCGGAACGACAGGAGATACAGGGACAGAAGGCCGATCGGCAGATTGATCCCGCCCAGAAACGCCACGCTGGCCGACAAGGTCGGCGCGATCGGATTTCCACGTTCCTCCCGCGGCACCAGTATCTTCAGCGTATTGCCCTGGGCAACGCTGAACTGGATGAATGCGGCGCCGAACCAGAGCGTGTTGAGGAGCAGGACGAAATCCGGAAATCGCATGGCTACTTTCCGTAGAAGGCTTCGCTGCGCACCACGCGGCCAGCAGCGTCGAAGTCCATGAACTCGCTGGCGCGCGTGTCGCCCAGCTGCCACCATACCGTCAGGCGCGCGATCGTATCGTCCCAGCTCCAGTTCAGGATTTTCAGGTCTGCGCTCTTGATGCCTCCGTAAGCCCTCCGCCAGTAGGCGCGGATGTTCTCGGCGCCCGCGACCACGGAGGACTCCGTCAATTCGAGCGCCAAAGGGCTGCGCATCTCTGCGTTTTCGGCAAAGTGCGCGACGACGGCGTCGATATCGACCTTGCACCAGTTCGCGCACCACGCCTCGACGAAGCGTCGCGCAGTCGCCCGGTCCATCACCTGTTCGCTCATGCTCTCACCCTCCCCGGTGCAACTGCCGGGAAGAGATGACACAGCGCCATTGTCATGTCAATTATGTTGACCTGACGGGATCAGTTGTTGTCGGCGATGACCCCCATGACGGCCATCCACGCCGCGGCGCCGGGCGCGCCGATACGATCAAACGCCTCGCGCATGACCTTGCGCTCGTGGTCCGATGTCCGTTGTTCAATGCGTTTCCCTGCCTCCGTCAGTCGCAGCAATTTGGAGCGATGCTGCTCCGGCGACCGCTTCGATGTCAGGAGCTTACGCTGCAGCAACAGACTGAGCGGCCGGTTCAAGGCCTGCTTGGATATGCCGAGGATCTCGATCAGCGAGCCGATCGAGATGTCGGGCTGCCGCGCAACAACGTAGAGAATGCGATGGTGCGGGCGTGACAGGCCAAGGGTGGCCAGATACTGGTCGGCCGACAGCGTCATCCCGCGCCAGCCGTAATACATGAGCTCCAGCGCCGAATCCAGATCGTGGAGCTTCTTGAGCGAGGCGCGGTGCAGGCCCGCGGCGTGAGAAACAGTTTTTTGCATTTGCCTGTCGCGTCGAATCTACCGAGAAGAGAGGAGAGACTAACCCAGCGCCCGCAGTTCGCGCCGCAGCACCTTGCCGGTCGCAGTCATCGGCAAGGACTCGGCGAACTCCACATGGCGTGGATATTCATGCGCGGCAAGCTTCACCTTGACGAAATCCTGGATCTCGCGCGCCAGCTCCGCGCTTGGCGCGAAGCCGGGCCGCAACACGATCCACGCCTTGACCGCCTCGGTGCGGATCGGATCGGGAATGCCGACCACCGCCGACAGCGCCACCGCCGGATGCTTCAGCAGCGTGTCCTCGATCTCGGTGGGGCCGATGCGATAACCGGCGCTGGTGATGACGTCGTCCTCGCGGCTCACATACCAGAAATAGCCGTCCTCATCCTGGCGGCCGAGATCGCCGGTGAGCAGGAAGGCGCCGGCATATTTCTTCAGCGTCGCTTCCGGATTGCGCCAGTATTCGATCATGGTGCAGGGATTGGGCTGGCGCACGCCGATGATGCCGCGCTGACCCTGCGGCAGTTCCTCGCCCTTCTCGTTGACGATGCGGACGTCGAAGCCCGGCGTCGCCTTGCCCATCGATCCGGGCCTGATTGGAAACAGCCTTGAATTGTTGCCGACCACGAGATTGCACTCGGTCTGGCCGTAGACCTCGTGAACGTCGATGCCGAAGGTTGCGCGCACCCAGTCCAGCAGTTCGGCGCCGAGCGACTCGCCACCCGACAGCATGCTGCGCAGCCTGACGCCGGCATGCTTGACATCGGCCTGGCGCATCAGCTTCAGCGCGGTCGGCGGCAGGAAGACGTTGCGCACGGCATGATCCGCCATCAGCTGCATCGCGGCCTGCGCCTCGAATTTTTTCGCGCGATGGCCCACCACCGGGACGCCGAAATACCAGGCCGCAAACAGCGCATCGAACAGACCGCCGATCCATGCCCAGTCGGCCGGCGTCCACATCACGTCACCAGGCCTGGGCATGAAATCATGCACCATCTCGATGTTCGGCAAATGGCCGAGCAGCACGCGATGGGCGTGCAGTGCGCCCTTCGGATTGCCCGTGGTGCCCGAGGTGTAGATAATGATGGCGGGATCGTCGGCCGAACTGTCGACCGTCTCGAACTGGTCGGACGCGGTCTCGATCGACGACCAGAACGACGTCGCACCCGAGGCAGCGCCGGCGGTGACATAGATCGTCCTCAACTCCGGCAGCCGGTCGCGGATCGTCGATAATTTCTCGAAACCGCCAGCATCGGTGACCACGGCCTTGGCGCCCGAATTGGCCAGCCGGAACTGCAGCGCGTCCTCGCCGAACAGCGTGAACAGCGGCACCGAGACGAGACCGGCGCGAAACGCGGCGAGATGGGCGATCGGCAATTCCAGCGATTGCGACAGGAACACCGCGACCCGGTCGCCGCGCGCGAGTCCCGACGCCTTCAGCACATTGGCGAAACGGCAGGAGAGTGAACGCATCTCGTCGAACGAGGTGCGCGTGGTGGTGCCGTCCTCATCGGCATAGATCAGTGCAAGGCGGCTCGTGCCCTCGGCATAGCGGTCGCAGCAGGCCATCGCGATGTTGAAACGCGTGGGGATATCCCAGCGGAAATCGCGCGCGAGCTGGTCGTAACTGGTGGCTTCGGTGAGCATGACACCAGACTAGACCATTGCCGCCGCGTGACAAAGCCCCTCGGCCACGTGGAGGAGACTCAGGCCCTCGCCCGCTCCATCGCCAACTCTGCCTCGAGGCTTGCGATGTCGCGATAGATCGAGGCAACCGCGAGCACGCGCCCGCCGCTCTTGTACCGAAGCAGGCAATCCTTGGCGGCGATGTCGCCGTCGATCGCGATGTCATCCCAGGTCTCGGCGTGGCCGACATAGTTGATCGGCACGTCGTAATGCTGGCTCCAGAAGAACGGCACGGCGTCGAAGACCTCGCGCTGTCCCAGCATGTTGCGCGCGGCGGTCTGGCCCTGGCGCTCCGCCACCACCCAGTGCTCGACGCGAATGGCCTGTCCCGAATGGGGGTCCGGCCAGCGCGCGATGTCGCCCGCCGCGTAGATACCGGGGACGCTGGTTTCGAGATACGCATTCACCTTGACGCCGCGATCGATCGCAAGTCCGCATGTTTCGGCCAGGGCCAGACGCGGCCGTACGCCGACACCGACCACCACGAGATCAGCCACCAGCACGCCCCCGCTCTTGAGCGTCACGCGCTTGCCGTCGATCGCGGTGACGGTATCGCCGAGGTGAAAGATGACGCCGTGCTCCTCGTGGAGGCTGCGCACGAAATCCCCCAGCTGTGGCCCGAGCACGCGTTCCATCGGCCGCTGCTCCAGGCCAACGACGTGAACCTCGATGTTCCTGGCGCGCAGCGACGCCGCGGCCTCGAGCCCGATGAAGCTCGCGCCGATCACGATCGCGCGGTGTGCGCCCTCTGCCGACGCGATGATGGCCCGGCTGTCGGCGAGCGAGCGCAACACATGGACATGAGGCTGCTCCAACCCTGATATCGGCAGGCGCACCGGCTCCGCCCCGGTCGCCAGCAGCAACCGGTCGTAGGCAATAGCCTCGCCACCGGCGAGAACGACGTTCCGGGTCTTGGGATCGATCGCGGCGACCTCGGTGCCGAGCCTTAGATCGATCGAAGCTTCCGCGTAAAAGCTCTCAGGGCGCAACGGCAGCCAGTCCTCGGGGGCGCTGCCGGCGAGATAGTCCTTGGACAGATTGGGCCGATCCACCGGCACTGCCGCGTCGCCGCTCAGCATCACGATGCTGCCGCGATAGTCCTGCCGCCGCAGCATCTCGGCGGCGGCAAACCCGGCGGCGCCACCGCCCACGATCACGATCCGCTGCGGCGCATCGACGACGCCTTTGACCCGCGGTTTCGGCTGCGCGCGCTTGTCACGGACGACAATGCGGTCGCCGTCGCGTTCGACCGCCCAGACCGCCAGTGCAGTCAGGGCCGGCGCGCGGGTCGCTTCTCCGGTGCGCAGGTCGAAGCAGGCGTGATGCCAGGGACAGCGGATGCTCTCGCCGTCGACAAGCCCTTCGGCGAGCGGCCCATGATAATGGCTGCAATGCGCGTCGATCGCGAAGATCTCCGCCCCCGACCGTACCAGCAACACCTCGTCGTCGCCGACATGGCCGAGCAGCATTGCGCCGGAGAATTCGGCGAGCGTGACACCCTTGGACAGATCGGGTCCGGCCGGTTGTTGATCTGCCATGTCTGTTCTCCATCGGGTTTTGCGACTACCCCGTCAAGGCCGCCTTCACGAGACCGCTCGCCTTGCCGAAATCCATTTGGCCCGCATATTTCGCCTTCAATGCGCCAATCACCTTGCCCATGTCCTTGACGCCGGCGGCATGGGTCTCGGCGATGACGGAGGCGATCGCGGCCTTCACCTCGTCCTCCGACATCTGCTTCGGCAGATAGTGGGTAATGATTTCGATCTCTTCCCGTTCCTGCGCCGCCAATTCGGCCCGCCCGCCCTTGTCATAGAGTTCGACGGATTCCTGGCGCTGCTTGATCATCTTCTGCAGCACGCTCAGGAGGTCGCCGTCGGACAGCGGCGGTTTCCCGTCCCCGCGCGCGGCGATATCGGCGTTCTTGATGGTCGAATTGACCATGCGCAACGTCGAGAGCTTGCGCTCGTCCTTGGCCTTCATCGCCTCCTTGACGGCAGTATTGATGTCGTCGCGCAGCATGGTCTTGTCCTCTTCGCTATCCGGCTGCTGATCTAGGCGGTTCGCGGCCAACAGACAACTTGGTTCCTTGGGGCGTTCAGCCCGGCCTGGCGTCGGCAAACCGCAAAAATGGTTCCGAAACGCATGTGAATCCGGCGTTTCGACCTTTGACGGGAGGGACCGTGGCGACTATGTAAGGCGCTTATGACAACATTCGAAAATGATGCCGCCTGGCCGGACCATAAACCGACCGCGCTCCTGGTGCTTGCCGACGGGACAGTGCTGGAAGGATTCGGGCTCGGCGCCGAAGGCCATGCCGTCGGCGAGGTCTGCTTCAACACCGCCATGACCGGCTATGAGGAGATCCTCACCGATCCCTCCTATGCCGGGCAGCTCATCACCTTCACCTTCCCGCATATCGGCAACGTCGGCACCAACGACGAGGATATCGAGACGGTGAACATGGCGGCGACGCCGGGCGCGCGTGGCGTGATCCTGCGCGCCGGCATCACCGATCCGTCGAACTACCGCGCCTCGCGTCATCTCGACCAATGGCTGAAGGCGCGCGGTATCATCGGCCTGTGCGGGATCGACACCCGGGCGTTGACCGCGCTGATCCGCGAGAAGGGCATGCCGAATGCCGTGATTGCACACGCCAAGGACGGCCGGTTCGACCTGCACGCCTTGAAGGAAGAGGCGCGCGAATGGCCTGGGCTCGAGGGCATGGACCTGGTGCCGATGGTCACCTCCGCCCAGCGCTTCACCTGGGATGAGACGCCCTGGGTGTGGGACCAGGGCTTCGGCCGGCAGACCACGCCCGAATTCAACGTGGTGGCAATCGACTACGGCATCAAGCGCAACATCCTGCGGCTGCTCGCGGGCGTCGGCTGCAAGATCACGGTGGTGCCGGCGACCACATCGGCCGACGACATCCTCGCCCTGAAGCCGGACGGCGTGTTCCTGTCCAACGGCCCCGGCGATCCCGCGGCGACCGGCAAATATGCGGTCCCGGTGATCCAGACAGTGATCTCGTCGGGCGTGCCGACCTTCGGCATCTGCCTCGGTCATCAGATGCTGGGCCTGGCCGTCGGCGGCAAGACCAAGAAGATGCACCAGGGCCATCACGGCGCCAATCACCCGGTCAAGGACGAGACCACCGGCAAGGTCGAGATCACCTCGATGAACCACGGCTTCGCGGTCGATGAGGCCAGCCTGCCCAAGGGGGCGACGCAAACCCACGTCTCGCTGTTCGACGGCTCCAATTGCGGTATCGCGCTCGACGACAGGCCGGTGTTCTCGGTGCAGTATCACCCGGAGGCCTCGCCCGGCCCCCGTGATTCGCATTATCTGTTCCAGCGCTTCGCCGACCTGATGCGGGCGAACAAGCGGGCTTAGGGGCGTTTTCGATCAGTTCTGGCCTGGCCAATCAGTTCTCATCAGGCCGCGCATTCGCTCGGCCGCTGGCTGATCCGGGCTACGGGTGCGGAACTCGGGAGTGACCGAATTCCGCGGGATCGGCTATGAGCCGGCTGACAGATGCTTGGTGACGGTGAGATTCGCCACCGTCAGGTTGGCGATGGCGAGATTGGGGATGTTGACGGCGCCTTGCGGGGTGATCGTCAAGGCCGGATTCGATGTCTGACCGCCGGTGTAGAGTTGAAGGTTGCCACTGGCGTCGACGGCGAAATCGAACATTCCGCCGGTGCCCAGCTTGCCGTTGACGAGACGAAGAATCCGGCCGAAGGTTTGCTGCCCCTGCGCGACCCCGTTGCCCTGGATGACTAACGGCAATGCGCTTCCGACAATATCCTGTCCAACGATGGTGACCGCATTGGTTGCGACCGACAGGGCGCTGGCGTCTCCGTCCTGATCCTGGATCGGTTGAAGGCTCGGGCTGATTTTGGTGGGGACGACGAGATCGATGCTCATTAAAATATCTCCTTGCCATGAAATTTTTGAATGAAGATTGCTAACATCGTCAGACTATCAGGCTGTCGGCATCTGGATGTGAGATTTGCCACAATGCGAGATGGGCCGCCCAGGCAAGGATCCTTGACGCCAAGAGCCGCCTGCTCGCGCAGGCCACCACGACGTGTCTGGTGCTTGAATTTCTGAGCGGAACGCGAGCGGCTGACGCCGGTTGAATTCACGGCTCACAGTCCAGCGCGGGAGAAGCCTGATGTCGGTGGTGAAAGCGAACGTCGAGCCGCTCGCTCTCGTTTTCGCTGACGACGGCCTCGTTCCGAACAATCCACTACCGTTTCTGGTCTTCAAGGCCGTCATCGATGTCGACAACGTGCATCCCGAGAAGACCATCGAGGGACTGTTCGGCGCCAATGGTTGGGGTGAGATGTGGCGCAACGGCGTCTACGACTATCTGCACTATCACGCGACCGTGCATGAGGCGCTGGGCGTCGCGCGCGGCCATGCCCGGGTCCGCTTCGGAGGCGACGCTGGCCGCGAACTGGAGATCGCCGCCGGCGATGTCGCGATCCTGCCTGCGGGCACCGGGCACCAGTGCATCTCGGCGAGTTCGGATTTCTGCGTGATCGGCGCCTATCCGCCAGGACCAACGATGCAGATCACGCTGCCGACGCCGGACAATCACGCGCACGCGCTCAGGACCATTCCGCGTGTGAAGGTGCCGACCAGCGATCCGGTCATGGGTCAGCACGGACCGCTGGTCAGGCTGTGGACATCGAAACCGTAGGCGTGCTTCCGTTCATTGTGAGCCGGTGGGCCACGATGACGGTTGGCAAAAAGGATGCGTACCCTGCCCGATTCCATTTATGCCGCGTTGGAGCCTTCCTGGCGGCTCGCCTCGAACAGGAACCAGGTGCGGCGTTCGGTCTCGTCGATGAAGGTCTCCAACAGGCCCGCGGTGCCGGAATCCTCGTGATCGTCGGCGAGCTTGTGGGCTTTGCGCATCGCGGCCGCCATGTCCTTGTTGTCTTCCATCAATTCGCGCAGCATCTCGCGCGGCGGCACGTAGGTCTCATTGTTGTCCTTGATGGTCTGCAGCTTGCCGATCTGCCCGATCGAGCGCAGCGTGGTGCCCCCCAACTTGCGCACACGTTCGGCGAGTTGATCGGTGGTCGCGAAAATCGCGTCCGACTGCTCGTCCAGCATGAGGTGATAGTCTCGGAAATGACGCCCGCTGACATGCCAGTGGAAATTCTTGGTCTTCAGATAGAGCGCGAAGGCGTCGGCCAGCAGCGTGTTGAGCGCGGCGGAAATCGTCTCCGTGGCGGCCGGCGACAAATCGGTCGGGGTGTCGAGATCGGAGTTCACCTTCTCGGTTTTCGGCTTATCAGAGTTGGCTTTGCTCACGTGGGACCTTCCTGTTAGGAACCGGGCTGTAGACACGGGTGATCGGACCCGTTAACGCGCCACGCGACGGGCGGTTCCTCCCCCTGGAACCCCACGCCTTGCGGAATCGGACCTGCCATGGACGAATGGATCGACTATTACGATTCCACGCATACTATTTATGCGAGCAAGCTGCATCGGGACGTGCATTTCCAGATTATTGCGCGGGACATCATCGGCTACATCGAACAGCCTGACGCAGTCGTTCTGGACTATTCCTGCGGCGAGGCCTTGGCCGCGGCCGATGTGGCCGAGGCCTGCGGCACATTGATCCTGGCGGAACCCGCGCCCGGTGTCCGAGGCCGATTGATCGCGCGCTTCGCGCCGAACATGAAGATCCGGGTTCGGACACTCAAGGATCTGAAGAAAATGGCGGAAAGTTCCGTCGATCTGGCCGTCATGAATTCGGTGGCGCAATATATGAGCCCCGAACAGCTGGACGAGGCGCTGGTCGACATCAGAAGGCTGCTCAAGCCGGAGGGCCGGCTGCTGCTCGGAGACATTCTGCGCCCTTCGGTCGGCATGTCGCGGGACGTGCTGGCCCTGCTGTGGTTCGCCAGGAAATACGGCTTCCTGCGCGATGCCATGATCGGCCTGGTCAGCACGGCCCTGTCCGACTACCGCGAGTTGCGCACGCGGCTCGGCCTGCAGCGCTACCGTGAAGCCGACGTGATCGCCAAGCTGTCGGCGGCCGGATTCTCGGCCGTGCGAGCCCGCCGCAATATCGGACATAATCAATGGCGGATGACGTTTGTGGCGCAGCCGACGCTGATATCGCAGACCGACATGACCTGGCCCAACCACGACGCTACGCTTGGTTAGCGTTAATTGGTGGTAATCGTGGCCTGCTGCGGCGCGATCGGCGATGATTGTGACGGCCCGGTGGCGGAAGGCTTTCCACGCGAGAGCGGTGCATCGTTCTTTATCCTGGTTCGAATCCAGGCCGGGCCTCCAGCCTGCGCGGCCCCGCCGCTTCGGCTCGGCAGGCCAACCCCAAACAAGGCCTGTGTATCCCGGAGGCTGCTTGCCCTACCGGAGAGCGGAGGCGGAAGGACGGCGGCGGCTCCAACCGAGCCAGCCGGACTCAACCGGCACGATCCACTTCGCACTCGGCAAGCTGCAGCCGGTCTGCATCGCGGGAAGCGGACTTGATGACCGCATCCATCAGGCCCGGAAAGCGCGCATCGAGATCCTTGCGGCGCAGCTTCACGTAGCGCGCCGTTCCAACCAGACGAACCTGGACCAGGCCCGCCTCGCGCAGCCGCGCAAAATGATAGGCGAGATTTGACTTGGCGCCGAATGCGTTGAAATCGCCGCAGCGCAGTTCGACGCCAGCGCGTTCGTATTTTTCCAGTCCGCAAATGATCCCAAGCCGAGTCGGATCACTCAGGCAATCCAGAACCATCGGCAGTTCGATCTGCTCGCGCGTCGGATGCAACGGGGAACGGCTCATCTGCCGGAGACTAGCAACAGCTAGTCGAATGTTCAATAATTATTGAACCAATTGACAATCGCGTGCCCGGCATCGATAGTTCAATAACCATTGAACATATGGGTGTGGCGGATGAGTATTTTCTGGATTGCGCTTGCGGCATTTGCGTTCGGCACCGAAGCCTTTGTGATTGTTGGGCTTCTTCCCGTCATCGCGGCTGACCTGCAGATTTCCCTCGCGGCAGGGGGACAGTTGGTTACGACCTATGCCATCACCTACGCGGTCGGCTCGCCGATCCTTGCGGTGACGTTCAATAATTTTGATCGCAAGGTCGTTCTCATACTTGCGCTCGGCTGCTTCATCGCCGGCAATCTGTTGGCCGTCGCAGCCACCTCTTTCCCGGCACTGCTGATATCCCGCATATTCATGGCCCTCGGCGCGGGTCTGTGCGCGCCCACCGGCCTCGCCATCGCCGTTGCCATTGCATCTCCCGAGCGCCGCGGCCGCGCCATCGCGCTGGTCTCCTCCGGCACCACGGTCGCGACCGTTCTCGGCGCGCCGATCGGCACGCTGGTCGGCAATGCGTTTGGTTGGCGGTCAGCCTTCATTCTGGTGGCCATTCTCGGTGCAATCGCACTGGCCGGCCTCTCGTTCGGATTGCCACGCGGCCTGCCACGCACCACGGCCACCCTGGGCCAGCGGCTGGCCGTCGCGAAGCGCGGCGCCGTGCTTTATGCGCTTGCCATCACCGTGTTTTGGGCGGTGTCTGGCTTCACTGTGTTCACCTATCTATCGGCCCCGCTCCACATGCTCGGATTCAGCACGGCAGAAATCAGTTTCGGACTGCTGATCTTCGGTTCGGCAGCGGCGATCGGCAATCTCCTGGGCGGCGCATTGGCCGATCGGCTCGGCGCGGTCCCGACCGCGGCGCTGAGCCTTGTCGCCTTGATGATCGTGCTCATGCTGCAATCGGTCGCTCTGAAATTCGTCCCGCCCGAATATGCACGGAGCGCCTTCGTTGGCTTGCTGTTCTGTTGGGGGCTCGCCGGGTGGGCGTTTTACCCGGCCCAGGTCGCAAATCTGCTCACGATCGAAACCAGCGCTTCGACCATTGCGCTGTCGCTAAACGCATCGGCCATGTATTTCGGCTTTGCGGCCGGCGGCGCCTTGGGGGGAGTTGTGCTGGCGACCCTCACGCCAAGCGACCTCGGCTGGGTTGGAGGATGCGCCGTCGCAGTGGCCGTGGCCTTGATCCTGTCCGGAGGACGCCGGGAAGTCCCCAAACTGGGTAAAATTGCCGGTTGACGGCGGCTTTAAAGGCCTTTCGCGGCTGCGGAAACTGGTCTAAAGACCACCCGCGCGCGAGGGTGACCCGCGCTCTTGGCTTAGGGGACGCGCAGCATGCGCGCCCTTTTTTTGTGCCTGAATTCCAGTCCGCGAGACTTGATGCCAAAACGAACCGACATTTCCACCATCCTGATCATCGGCGCCGGGCCGATCGTGATCGGCCAGGCCTGCGAATTCGACTATTCGGGCACGCAGGCGGTCAAGGCGCTCAAGGAAGAGGGCTATCGCGTCGTCCTGGTCAATTCCAATCCGGCGACGATCATGACCGATCCGGAACTGGCGGATGCGACCTATATCGAACCGATCACCCCGGAAATCGTCGCCAAGATCATCGCCAAGGAACGCCATGTGGTTCCCGGCGGCTTCGCGCTGCTGCCGACCATGGGCGGCCAGACCGCGCTGAACTGCGCCTTGTCGCTGCGGCGCCAGGGCACGCTGGACAAATTCGACGTCGAGATGATCGGCGCCACCGCGGATGCGATCGACAAGGCGGAGGACCGCCAGCTGTTCCGCAACGCCATGGAAAAGATCGGCCTGCAGACGCCGAAATCGCGGCTCGCCAACGCCTCGGCGCTGAAGAAGTCGTTTCGCGACAAGTACCACGCCGAGCGCGAAAAACTCACCGGCAGCGCGCTGGAGGAGCTGGAACGGCAGTGGACGCTCGGCGAGAACGACCGCCGCAAGCGCTACCAGGAATATGCGCTCGGCGAAGCGCTGATGGCGCTGTCCGAGATCGGCCTGCCCGCCATCATCCGGCCCTCCTTCACCATGGGCGGCACCGGCGGCGGCATCGCCTACAACAAGGAAGAATTTCTCGATATCATCGAGCGCGGGCTCGATGCCTCCCCGACCAACGAGGTGCTGATCGAAGAAAGCGTGCTCGGCTGGAAAGAGTTCGAGATGGAGGTGGTGCGGGACAAGAAGGATAACTGCATCATCATCTGCTCGATCGAGAATCTCGATCCGATGGGCGTGCACACCGGCGATTCCATCACGGTGGCGCCGGCGCTGACCTTGACCGACAAGGAATACCAGATCATGCGCGACGCCTCGCTGGCGGTGCTGCGCGAGATCGGGGTCGAGACCGGCGGTTCCAACGTGCA
>Ga0268264_10000454_pt1 | contig 55899 bp, 47 predicted proteins | sample KBSSwiS32_FD_190357 | JGI IMG/M metagenome (GOLD analysis project Ga0268264, IMG submission 190357) | Switchgrass rhizosphere microbial communities from Kellogg Biological Station, Michigan, USA - KBS Switchgrass S3-2 (SPAdes) (version 2) | ecosystem: Host-associated > Plants > Roots >... | reverse complement strand
TCTTGGAAGAACTTCACGAGCTTGGTCATCTTCTAGTCCCTTGTCTGGTTGGCCGCCGCCGTGGGTCGACCGGTTTTCAGTTTCGGCCAGTCCCGGACTGGTACGCTGGGCGGCGGCCTTGAATGGGGTCTTGCAGAGCGCGTGCCAGGTTCGCGTCCCGGGCGACGCCAGTTGCCTTCCGCGCGACTGCAACGCGTGTCCGCCGCGCGCATCGCCCAAAACCAAAATGCCCCCGGCAAGGCCGGGGGCATCGGGTCAGCTCGATTTTCAGACCTGGATCAGCTGCCGTTGCTGATCGTGGTCGCGGTCTTGTTGATCGCTGAACTGATCGCGTTGCGGAGCGATCCGACGGCCACCACAATGCCCAGGCCGACGATGGCCAGGATCAGTGCGTATTCCGCCGCCGAGGCGCCGGATTCGTCTTGAATGAACTGAGCAAACTTCGACATTTGATAACCCCTTTTCAATTGAATTCGCTGTACGTGAACTTTGGAAAGCGTGCCGATTTTGGTCTGTTTCGACCTGGTTGATCAGCTCTACCGCAAGGGCGGCGCCAGTTCAGATCGACAAGCCGGAAATGGCTGCTCAAATTGGGGCGTCGCGCCACCGGTATCGCCGGCTGCACGCCCTCCAGACGACGTGACGCGATGTCTCACGGCGCGCCCGCGACGTCCTTTGAAACGTAAAGGCCCGCTATACTAGGGTTGCGCGGCGCCTCTGGGGGCAAGATGTCGAAGTCGATCGTCGAGAATCTGATCATAGGGGCCGGCCCGGCCGGGCTGACCACGGCCTACATGCTGGCCAAGAACGGCGCGCAGGTGCTGGTGCTGGAGCAGGACGCGACCTACGTCGGCGGCATCAGCCGCACCGTCGAGTACAAGGGCTTCCTGTTCGACATCGGCGGCCACCGCTTCTTCTCCAAGGCCAAGGAGGTGGTGGACCTGTGGGACGAGATCCTGCCGGACGACTTCATCGAGCGACCGAGGCTCTCGCGCATCTACTACGGCGGCAAGTTCTACGCCTACCCGCTGCGCGCCTTCGAGGCGCTGCGCAACTTAGGCATCCTCGAGAGCACCGCCTGCATGGCTTCCTACGGAATGGCCAAGCTCAACCCGCTGCGCAACCCGCGCACCTTCCACGACTGGACCCGAAACCAGTTCGGCGAGCGGCTGTTCTCGATCTTCTTCAAGACCTACACCGAGAAGGTGTGGGGCATGTCGTGCGACGAGATCTCCGCCGACTGGGCCGCGCAGCGCATCAAGGGCCTCGACCTGATGGCCGCTGTGCTCGACGGGGTGAAGCGCTCGCTCGGCCTGCACAACCGGGGCAAGGGCGGCGCGGTCGCCAAGACGCTGATCGAATCCTTCCGCTACCCGCGCCGCGGCCCCGGCATGATGTGGGAGGCCTGCGCCGAGAAGATCCGCGCCCTGGGCGGCCGCATCACACTGGGCCGCACGGTCGAGGCGCTGGCCTGGGACGAGGCCGAGCGCCTCTGGACCGTCACCGCGCGCACCGTGGGTGGGCGGCGCGAGACGTACCTGGCGCGCAACATCGTCTCCTCCGCGCCGATGCGCGAGCTGGCGCAGGCGATCCGGCCGGGCGTCGAGAACCTGCCCGCCGCCGCCGGGCTCAAGTACCGCGACTTCCTGACCGTGGTGCTGATCGGCAAGTCCAGCCACGAGCTGCCGGACAACTGGGTCTACATCCACGACCCGGCGGTGAAGGTCGGGCGGGTGCAGAACTTCCGCTCCTGGTCGCCGGAGATGATCCCCGACGGCGTCTCGACGTGCCTCGGCCTGGAATACTTCTGCTTCGAGGGCGACGGGCTGTGGAGCTCGCCCGACGAGGCGCTGATCGAACAGGCCAAGCAGGAGATCGACAGGATCGGCCTGATGCGCGCCGACGAGGTGGTCAACGCCTGCGTGGTGCGCCAGGCCAAGGCCTATCCGGTCTATGACGACGACTACCGCGCCAACGTCGAGACGCTGCGCCAGGAGTTCGCGCGGCGCTTCCCCACTCTGCACCTGGTCGGCCGCAACGGCATGCACAAATACAACAACCAGGACCATGCGATGATGACCGGGATGCTGACGGCGAAGAACATCCTCGCCGGCGAGATCCTGTTCGACGTCTGGGAAGTGAACGAAGACGCGGAATACGGCGAGGCCGGCCTCTCCGGCGCCCAGGAGGCGCTGAAGAGCGAACGGCTGGTGCCGCGCAAGGCCGCCTGAGCATGAGCGAAGGTGTGCAGCGTGGCCCGGCGCGCCTCGCCGTCCTGTGGACGAGCGCGCGGGTGATCGCGCGGCAGTTCGCGCTCTATTTCGCCGTCAGCGTCGCGGCGCTGGCGCTGGACTTCGCGCTGTTCCTGGCGCTGACCAAGCTCGCCGGCCTGCACTATCTGGCCGCCTCGGCGATCAGCTTCTCCAGCGGGGCGGCGGTCACCTACCTGCTGAGCGTGCGCCTGGTGTTCGACGAGCGCCGCCTGGGCGACCGGCGCATCGAGTTCGCCAGCTTCTTCCTGATCGGCCTCGTGGGCCTCGCGGTGAACCAGCTGGCCTTGCTGGCGACGGCGGGCGTGCTCGGATGGCCGCCGATGATCGCCAAGATTGCCGCCGCGGGCTTCAGCTTCGTGGCCAACTTCCTGGCCCGCCGCACCCTGCTGTTCACCACGCGCCAGGCCGCGTGATGCTGATGAGGCCGGCTGACGCCGCGCCGGACCGCGACGACGCGGCCGCGCCTCCCGCGCCAGCGGCGGCCCGAGCCGCCGCCCTGCTGACCGCCCTCGCCTGCTTCCTGTTGGGTCGGCCCTATTTCGGCATCCGCCACGACGCGCGGATCTACGTCGGCCGCGCCGAGGCGGATCTCGGCCGCAACGGCATGGCCCACGACCTGATGTTCGCCCACGACGGGCAGTCGAAGTTCAGCGTCTTCGGCGCGCTGTTCCGGCCGCTGGTCGAACACCTGGGATCGGCGCCGGCCGCGATGCTGGCCACCGCTGTGGGCCTCGCCGTCTGGCTCACCGCGGCGGCCGTGCTGCTGTCGCGCTTCTGCCGCGGCGCCGCGCTGTGGGCCGGGATCGTCGCGCTGGGCGTCTTTCCGGGCTTCTACGCCGGCGTGCTCGCCTACGCTGAGCCGTTCGTCACGCCCAGGCTGTTCGCCGAGGCGCTGGTGTGCCTCTCGCTGGCTCTGGTGGTCGATCGCCGCTGGATCGCCGCCGGAGCACTGCTGGTCGCGGCCGCCGCTCTGCATCCGATCATGACGCTGCCCGGCCTCGCGGTGTTTGGAGTGATGCTGGTGCTGCAGGACCGCCGCTGGCTGGCGCTGGCCGCCGCGGGCCTGGCCGCTGCGCTTGGCACCGCGTTCGCCGGCCTGCCGCTGATCTCGCGACTGGTCACGCCGGTCGATCCGGCCTGGCTTGCCATGCTGCAGCACCGATCGGCCTATCTGTTCCCGGCCATTTGGAACGACGGCTCCTGGCTGATGCTGGCCCGGCAGATGGCCACCCTGATCCTGGCGGCCACCCTGATCGGCGGCCGTCCCCGGCAGCTGGCGATCGCGGCGCTGGTCGTCGGCGCCGGCGGCGTGCTCGCCTCGGTTCTCGCGCCGACCCTGCTGATGGTGCAGATGCAGCCCTGGCGCGGCCAATGGCTGGTGGCGGTGCTCTCCACCGCGCTGCTGCCCTTCGCCCTGGCCAGACTCTGGCAGGACGGCTCGGGCGGCAAGGCGGCCGCGGCGCTGCTGGCGGTCGCCTGGGGCGCGCCCGATCCCGCCTGGCTGGGCGGCGCCTGCGCCGCCCTGGCGCTGGCCTATCGGCTGGTCCCGCAGGCGCGCAACCTCTCGCCGATGGCCGCGCGCATCGCCTGGATCGGCGCCGGCCTGGCGCTCGCGCGGACGGCGTTCGTCGCCGTGGCGGCCGGTGCGATCAACGGCTTGGCCGTCGGCTTCGACAACCTGATCACCCGCATGCTGCTGTCGCAGGGCCTGGCGATCGCCGCCACCCTGTTGGCCGTCGCCGTCGTCGTGCGCGGCGAAGCGGCTGGCCGCCTCGCCACCCGCCCCGCTTCAGCGGCGCTCGCCGCGCTGGCGCTGGTGGGCGCGGCCCTCGTCTGGGATGCTCAGGATGACTGGACGCGCGCGCGAGACCGGTCGGCGGACGCAGCGGCGCTGCGCGCCCAACTGCCGGCGGGCGAGATCTTCTGGCTGGGCGGCGACGGCCGCTCCGGCCCCTGGACCGGCCGGCCGGAATGGTGGTCGGTCAACGAGGGCGCGAGCTCGGTGTTCGACCGCACGCTGGCGATGGAGTGGGCGCGCCGGCACGACCTCCTGGTCCGCGCCGGCCTGGCGACGCGCCGCATCGAGATGTTCGAATCCGCGAACACGCCCCGGCCGAAACTGAGCGCCGCCTCTCTGGCCCTGGTCTGCGCCGCGCCGAGCGGGCCCGTCGCGGTGATCGCCCGGTTAGACCAGACCGCCGCCGATGTGCGCGGTCTCGCGACCGGGCGCTGGTCCACGGCGGCATCGCCGAGGTCAGGCCCGTTCCTAATCTTCCGTTGCGACCGTACCGCCGATCATCCCGCGGCCGCTGGGTTTAGGCTCAACGCGCCCGCGGCGATGCCGCCCAGCGCGATCGCCACGCCATAAGGGACGCCGCGACCGGTGTTCTTCGCTCGACCGGCCGCAGTCAGGCCGCGCATCACCCGCTTCGGGTATAGAACAAGCACGCCGAGCGCCATCAGCCCGCCGATCAGCACCGTCATCAGGGCGAATTCGGCGAGGTTGCCCAGCCCCGTGAACAGCGCCACCGCGCTGAATAGCTTGGCGTCACCGGCGCCGAACACCCCAAGATGAAACAGGATGTAGGTGGCGACCAACACGATGGCGGCGGCGCCCAATGCAGAAGACCAGGTTGAGGGCGCGACACCCAGAGCCAGCGTCAAGAAATAGAGCCCGAGCAGAGCGATCACGATCCAGTTCGGAATACGCCGCCAGATGATGTCGGTGAGCGCGGCCGTCAGCAACAGCGCGCAATAGATGCCTGCGGCCCCCCACTCCAGCACCGCGGATGGCGTCATTGCAGCTTGCTCGGCGCTCCCCCTGCGTTGAGAGCCTTGACCATTTTCAGATTCTCGATCGCGCGCCCATATGCGTTGCCGCGCGCGTCGACGGCCTGCTGAAACAACCTTTCGGCGGCGGGATAGTCGCCGCGCAGCACCGCCGCGAAACCTGCGTTGTTCAGCACGGTGCCGCGATCCTCGACGCCGCTGATCTGCGTCGCCTGTTCGTAGCGACCTTGCATGGCGAGCGACAGACGAAGATTTGTCCGCGCTTCGGCGAGCGCCGGATCGATCTCCAGCGCGCGGACGAAATCCCCGGAAGCGTCCGCGTAACGGCCCTGCAGCAACCGCGAATAGCCCCGGTTGTTGAGCACCACGGGCTTGACCCCCGGCGCCTTCAACGCCTCGGCGTAGTTCGTCTCGGCGACCGGAAAGTCGTGACGTCGGTCCGCCTCGACGGCGAGCGCATTCCACGCGCGCCACAGGGCGGGATCTTCGGCGACAGCCGCCTTCAGCGCCGTGACTGCGTCATCAGCACGGCCCATTTCAGCATAAGCGATGCCCTTGCCCTGCATCGCCTTCGCACGTTGGCCGGCCACGCCGGCCGCGTCGGTGAAACTCCGCACGGCTTCTGGATAGCGTCGCTTGGCGAGATTGAGTTCACCCACACGCAACAGCACGCGCTTGTCCTGGACCCCGCGCAGGAAGACGGTGTCGATGTACTGTTGGGCGTCGAGCAGGCGATTTTCGTCGAGCGCCCGATCGATCTCCTTCAACACCTCATCGATTTCGCCGCCCTGTTGCGCTGCCTGCTCCTTCGACTTCCCGAGTTTGGGCAGTCCGAATGCATGGGCGGGCACCGCCTGGGCTAGGAGCACGCCGAGAACTGCGAGACCCGACGCGAGCACACGCCTTGCGGGTTGCATCAGCCGCGACCCTGCAAACGCGCATTGGCGCCGATCACCAGGCTGATCCCGCTGCACCCGGCGTCGCACGGCTGAAGGCTCGTCTGGAACGGCAGGGTATGCGCGAGGGCTTCGGCCACGCGGCGGTGCTCCACCTTGTAGACGATCAGCGTGACGTTGGTCGGGACCCGCTGAGCCGCCGCGGCGTCAACCGACCAGCCATTCGCCACAAGGTGACGCCGGACGCCTCCAGCCAGGCTTGCGCGGCCGCTGGCGTCTACGATCCTGATGGGACTGCCGAGCGAGGTTGGTTCTACGATGCGGACCGCGCCAGCCGGCGCTTCCGCCAGGCGGAACGCCGGCGCGGGCGTCGGCGGAGCCGCTGCAGCGGTCTTCGCGGACGGCGTCGCCGTCCCGGCGCCGCGGGGCTCGTCCCGCAGTAGGGTCGAATAGGCCTGCAGCTTCGAGGAGTACTCCAGGTTCGCCAGCACGGCCGGCGAATTGGGCTGCAACGCCAGCGCCTGCTGGTAGTAGCGGCGGCTCAGATCGAAGCGACCGAGCTTGTCGTAGACCACTCCCATCGCGTTGAGCACGCGGCCGTCGTTCGGCGCACGCTGCCTGGCGATCTGCAAGAGCTCGAGGGCGGTCGCATAGTCTCGTGCTTCGATCGCCGCCTTGGCCTGGCCGTAGACTCGATCCTCCGCGGCGACCTGAGGCGTTTCGACCGGCGTCTCCAGGGGACGGATCGCCAGCTTCGGCTGCTCGCTCCGACCGATGTGGAGCAAGCTCAAAAGCTTCGACGTCTGGGCGCAACCGCCCAGACCGCCAGCCAGCCCCGCCGCGGCCAAAACGATGGCCGTCGTTTGCAGCCGTCTTGTCATCACGTCCCCTTGAGCGCAGGCAGAAGATCACGCACGACACCAATCATCGCCGGCAACATGAGCGCGGTGACGACAACGGGCAGTATGCACGCAACAAGCGGCACAGTCATGAGAACAGGAATCCGCATGGCCTTTTCCTCGGCCTTCAGGAAGCGGTCTTCGCGCATCTCCTGCGAATAGGTGCGCAGCGTCTGGGCCACGCTCGTCCCAAGCGCGTCGGTCTGGATAAGCAGCGCCGCGAACGACCGAATCGCCGGCACATCAGTGCGCTCGCCGAGATTGCGCAGCGCCTCGGCCCGGGTCCGGCCGGCCCTCAGTTCGTCGGACACGCCATTGAACTCCTCGCAAATCCGCGGGTGGGACTCGCCGACCTCCGAGGCCACGCGCACGAACGCAGCCTCGAGGCCAAGCCCGGCCTCGACGCAGACCACCATGAGATCGAGCGCGTCAGGAAACTCGTGTTGCAGGGCTTCCTTGCGCTCGCCGCCGCGGCGATCGACGAAGGCCCGCGGCGCAATCAGCCCGGTTCCACAGCAGGCCAGCGCCGTGCCGATCAGCTTTAGGCCCGTGAACGGGGTGTCGGACTGGGTCTGGCTGAACAGGAACAGCAGAGGCAGGCCGATGGCGAGGCCAAAGCGGATGATCACGAACCAGACCGGCGCGGCGGGATGGTCGAAACCGGCGCGGGTAAGATCGCGCCGGAGCGCGTCCCGGTCTTTTAGGTCGTTGATCGACGTGACCGACTGCACCCAGGCGAGAATGGGGTTGGTGACCGTCTGCTTCTTGACGATGCTCGCCGTCCGCTGCGCCGCTGGCGCACCGATCCCGTCGCCCCGCAAGCGTCGCTGAACATTGAGGACGCCTTCCAGGCGCTGGGCGACCAGGAAGGTCACCGCCGTCACCGCGATGAACGCGGCGAGCAGCATCGCGATGTCGATCACCCCCACCTCGGACCTCAATACTTAAAGTTAGCGATGCGGTGCATGATGTAGAGCCCCACGGCGTACAACACCAACACGCCGCCGACGACCGGCCAGAAGATCGGATCGCCCCAACGTTCAGCATAATACTGCGGTTGTCCAAGCGACAACGAGCCGACCAGAAACACCGGCAGCAGGCTGAGGACGATCGCCGACATTCGGCCCTCGCTCGAAAGCGCCTTGACCCGCTTGCCCAACGAAATTCGCCCGCGGACCACCTTCGACAGGTTCTCGAGGATTTCGGCCAAGTTGCCGCCGGTCTCGGTCTGGATGGCCACGCTGACCGCGAAGAAATGCGCGTCCTGCGATCCGGTGCGCCGTCCGAAGTTGGCGAGCGCGTCACGGAGTTCGAAGCCGTAGGTGGTTTCGTCGAGGATCAGGCCGAATTCCGAACCGATTGGATCGCCCATCTCCGTCGTCACAAGCTGCAGCGCGGAGACGACGGGGTGACCGGCCCGCAGCGAGCGGACGACGATGTCGAGCGCCAGCGGAAGCTGCTCCTCGAGGATCCGCATCCGGCGCGCGCGCATGAAGTTCACGGCCATGAACAAGGCCAGGCCCGTGAGCAGCAGCGCGCCGACGAACACGATGGCCAGTTGCACGGTCGGCAACACCGAGCCGAAGGGGCGCAGCACGAAGCTCACGATGAGCCAAATCCCCGCCGAGGCGCCAAGCCAAATGGCCAGAAGGGCGACGGGCGAGAGATTCAGGCCGGCTTGGCTGAGAAGCCTGACCGTCTGATTGTACAGGTTGAGGAGCGAGGCGTTGCCGATCTCCGGCGTATTCCGCTGACGGATCAGCGTCTCGTAAACCGCCCGATGATCCATGCCCTTGTCGAGTAAGGTCAGTCGCCGATTAACCCGCTGGGTTCTCGACCGGGAATTGATGACGCCCGAACCGACGCTCTGGACCACCAGAACGACGGCGAGAAACGCCAGGACGAAGATGATCGGAAGGATCAGATGTCCCATGCTCAGGCAGACTTGCGATTGGGTGCAAAGATTTCGAGCGGGAGATTAATCCCGCGCGAGATGAGCAGCTCGATGAACTTCGGCCGAACCCCGGTGGACTCAAAGTGGCCGAGCACCTCGCTGTTCGGCCCGCGGCCGGTGCGGCGGAAGCGGAAAATTTCCTGCAGCGAGATGACATCGCCTTCCATGCCGACGATCTCGGAGATCGAGATCACGCGACGGCGGCCGTCCTCCTGGCGTTCGCCCTGGACGATGACGTTGATGGCCGAGGCGATCTGGCCGCGGATCGAGCGCGCCGGAATGTCGAATCCCGCCATGCCGATCATCTGTTCCAGACGCGAAAGGGCGTCGCGCGGCGTGTTGGCGTGGACCGTCGTCATCGAGCCGTCGTGGCCCGTGTTCATGGCCTGGAGCATGTCGAAGGCTTCGCCGGAGCGGACTTCGCCGACGATGATCCGATCAGGCCGCATCCGCAGCGAGTTCTTCACAAGGTCGCGCTGGGTGACCTCCCCTCGCCCTTCGATATTGGATGGCCGGGTCTCGAGACGGCCCACGTGCGGCTGCTGCAGCTGCAATTCCGCGGAGTCCTCGATTGTCACGATCCGCTCCGTGGGGTCGATGAACGCCGACAGCGCGTTCAGCAGAGTCGTCTTGCCGGAGCCCGTGCCGCCGGAGATCAGCACGTTGCGGCGGGCTTCGACGACAGCCTCCAGCACCATAGCCATTTCGGCGGTGATGCTGCCGAACTCGACGAGCTTGCCCATATTGATGGGGATCTTCGCGAACTTCCGGATCGAAACGAGCGGGCCATCGACCGCCAATGGCGGGATGATGGCGTTCACCCGCGAGCCGTCGGGGAGGCGAGCGTCGACCATTGGGCTCGACTCGTCCACCCGCCTGCCCACCGCGGAGACGATCTTGTTGACGATCCGCACCAGGTGCCGGATGTCCAGGAACCGGACATCGGTCAGTTCCAGGCGCCCCTTGCGCTCGACGTAAACATGCTCGTGCGTGTTGATGAGGATGTCGGTGATGGTTTCATCGGCGAGCAGCGGCTCCAAGGGGCCAAGGCCGAGGAGTTCGTCGAGGAGTTCTTCAACGAGAAGGTCCGTCTGAGCCGGGCTGAGGAGCCGCTTCTCGTCCGCCAGCAGACCGATGATGGCCCGCCGGATTTCCGCCGCCAACGTCTCGCGCGGGGTGTGCTCCAACGCGGAGAGGTTCAGCATGTCGAGCAGGCGCTGGTGCAGCCGGCCACGCAACTCGAGGCCGGCGTCTGACGCCGGCTTGCGCGCTTTCGACGAATCGTTCGCTGGCGTCGTTTGAGGTTCGCTCCAGAAGACCATCAGAACTTCCTGCCCGTTTGGGTTTTCGCAGCGCGCGCCGGCGCAGCGCGCTCAGCGACCTGGATCAAGGCCTTCTCGAGCTTCGAGCCGCGCCGGAGCATCGACAGGGCCACCCCCTGGTTGATCGCCTCGCCCATGAGTTTGCGCTCCTCGGGCGCGACAACGTCGAAGTGCCGGCCCAGCGCCCCCTCCACCGAACGGACGGAGACGCCGGACGCGTTGTCAGACGACAGGCGGTTGCAGAACAAGGTCAGCGGAATATCGTCGAGCCGTTGGGTCTCCAGCAATTGGAACTGGCGTCGCACCATATGCGCGTGCGGTACCGAGAGCTGCGTGACCAACACGATGTGATCGGACTGACGCAGCGCCCGATAGGTCCAGGCCGTCCAGGCGCTCGGCAGGTCAAGGACCACGATCTCGAACTCACGGCGAAGCGCCGCCAGGAGGCCGTCGACCGCTTCGCCCGTCAGGGACTCCAGGGGCATGAACTCCGGCGGAGCTGCGAGCACGCGCGCCCCGCTGGCATGCGCCGGCAGCGAGGCGCTGAAATGCATGTCGCTAAGGTCGGCGCTGGCCGACATGACCTGCGCCATGCTGATCGTCGGCCGCACATCCAGGTAGAGCGCAGCCTGGCCGAATTGCACGTCGAGGTCGGCCACGCAAACCTTGCGATGGCCTCCGTCCGCCAGGATCGCCGCGACCTGGGTCGCGGTCGCCGTCGCACCGGATCCTCCCCCGGCCTGAAGGACCGAGATGACGTGACCGGAGCCTTCCGCGGACGGTCCCTCGCGCTCCAACCGCCCGACCAAGCGATCCAGCGCAGCGCCCAGCGCAACATCGGTGAGGGGCTCCGCCAGGACGTCGCTCGCGCCCCCGCGGAGCAAGCGTCGTGTCGTGTCCAGATCGGGGTGGGCCAGGACGACCAAAACGCGAGATCCGGCAGCGCTGTCGCGCAGGTTCTTGATGATACGGTCGACGCTGGCGCCGTCGGCCGCATCCGCGCGGGCGATCAGCACGTCGGCCCCGCTCAGCGAGCCAGAGGCCCACGGGCCCGCCAGAGGCGAAAAGTCGATCTGCGGGAACTGTGCGCTCACCTCATGGGGCGGCACCCCGCCCGGAAAGGCCGACGGATCGTAGGCCGCACGAAGTCCCTGCTGCTGGGGCTCAAATCGCAGCTCCGCGGAAGGACGCAAAAAACTGGTCGCTCGCCGCATTACAAACCCACTCTCATAGCCATCTCATTGAGCGGCGTTGCTGCAAGGTTCGCGCCAGAACAGCTGGCCTTGCCCAACCCTAGCGACAATTTCTTATCAGGCGAATGATAAGTCGCCCTGCTGCATAGCCGAGACCCTCGCGCCGCAGCGAGGCGTCGGATCGACGCAACGGCGGTGGGAAGCAAAGCGCGAACGTATTCGCCCGAATGCGGAAGCCGAGGCCCAGGTCCGAAACAACCGCGGCTTTCAATTTGAAAGGCCGAGTTTCGATTGCAGCGAGCTGCGCTCGCAGTCCGCGGTCGTCTCGGTAAGCATCCGCTGGCCCTGCGGAACATGAGATTTCCCATCTGCCCGCCCCGCAACAGGCGGAACTTGCATCGCCTATTTGGTGCCAGTCCGCTCGATCTGCGGCACGATCACCTGGCCCTTCTCGTACCGCTCGTTCGCGGCGTTGATCCGATCGCCGTCGGACGCGGGTTCGATCTCGCGCTGATAACGCGCTTCCGGGTCGGCGGTCGAGGCGGCGATGTTCGAGCGCACGGCCATAGCGTAGTCCGGAGACATCGGCCGCTGCGGGTCGAGGCAGCCCGCGAGCAGCGCACAGGCGCCGGAGGTTGCGACGAGGTTCAGGATCGTCTGAATGCGCATGAGGCTTCCCTACTCCAGGACGTGGCCATAACGGCCTTCAAGTCCGCCCTTGGTCGGGTCGACAGCCATCAGCGCGCGCTGCTCGGGCGTCGAGAACAGCGGCGTGGCCCGTTGGGCGCCGAACAGGAAGAGTTCGAAGTCCGAAGGCGGCACGAAGTGGTCGGAAGGCGTGGCCGCACGGCCCTGCACGGGCTTGGCGAGGTGCGGCGTCACCACGAGAACCAGTTCCGTCTCGTTCTTCTGATACTCGGTGGAACGGAACAGCGCGCCGATGATCGGCAGGTCACCCAGGATCGGGAATTGGCTGATGGCGTTGCGGTAATCGTTGGCGAGCAGGCCCGCGATGGCGAAGGATTCGCCGTCGCGGAGCTCCACCGTCGTCTTGGCGCGACGCACCTTCAGGCCAGGGATGCTGATGCCGCTGGAGACCACTGAGGTCGTCGTGTCGATGCTGGAGACTTCCGGAGCCACCAGCAGGCTGATGACACCGTCCTCCAGGACGGTCGGCGTAAACGCCAGCGAAATGCCGAACGGCTTGAACTCAACGGTAATGGCGCCGCTGGCGGTATTATTGCCGCTTGCGCCGGCATCCTGAGCAACCGGCACTGGGAACTCGCCGCCAGCGAGGAAGCTCGCCGTATCCCCCGACATTGCAACCAGGGTGGGCTCTGCGAGGGTCTTCGCCAGACCCTTGTTTTCATAAGCATCGACCAGCACGTCGAGCTTCAGATCACCGCTGCGAATGATGCTTTGAAAGATGCCGAACCGTTGCTGGCCCGGGGCAGACTCCCCGGCCTGCAGGTATGACTTCCCGGGGATGATGTCGAAGGTGCCGCCCGGGATTCCAGCGCTGGGCGTCGCCGCGTTCACCCGCAGGGTTTTCGCGACGTTGCGGCTCATTTCGACGAAGCGCACGGAGAGCATGACCTGTTGGGTCCCCTGCACGCTCATCATGTTCACGACTTTGCCGTAGGAGCCGGCAAGTTCCACGATCTGCCGGGCCTTGGGTCCGCTGGAGACCTCGCCCGAGAGGATGATCGAGTCGTTCGCCGCGGAAACCTTCACGCCGGTTTCGGCGGGCGCGAGTTCGTGGATGCGGGCCTTCAGGCCGCCCACGTCGGCGGAGACCATTACGTTGACGCCGGCGAGCAGGCGCTTGCCCGGCCCGTAGATCGTGATCGTGGTCGTCCCCACTTTTTTTCCGACGACGTAGACCGACCGCGTCGTCAGCGGCAGGACGTCGACGATCGCCGGATCGGCGATCATCACGTCGGAGAACCGTTCCGGCAGTTCGATCACCTGCGACTTGCCGGCCGCGACGATCACCTCCTGCCGGCTGTCCTGCGCCCAACCGGACGCAGGCGACGCCAGGAGGGCGATCGCCGCCGCGCCGCCCGCCAGGAGCTTCGCTCCGACAGCGGCTCTGAAAGTTCGACTAACCATGCGCCCCAAACCCCCTTGCGCAAACTCTCGCTACCTGCCGCAACGATGGCTAGCGGACCACCGTATAGAGCGTCGTGTTGGTCCCTCGCGTGATTCGAATCGACTCTGCCGGCGGCGGCGCACGCCGGCGCGGAGCAGATGCATACGACGCTTGCTTCGCCTGCGGCGCCGGCCCGGCGAAGCCCAGATCCCGCAGCGTCGCCACGGTCTTCAGCACCGGAGCCTCGTCGCCGATCTGGCGCAGCGCCAACGACACGCTGCCCACGGATTGGGCGAGTCGGATGGTCTGCGCAAACTGCGGCGTAACCTCGATGGTCAGCGCGCGCGCCACGACCGGCTGGTTGGCGGCTTCGTCGGCCAACTGGTCGACCGCCAGAATCTTGACGTTCTGACCGAGCACCTGGGTGACGGTCGCGTCATTCACGGTCCGGGTCAGCAGCACGTCCACGCGATCGCCCGGGAGAACGAAACCGGCCACGCCCGCGACGTCATCCGAACGGAAGGTCACGGCGCGCATGCCCGGCGTCATCATCGCGGAAAGGCTGAGCTTGCTGCCCGGCGACGTCACGCGATCGGCCAGGATCGGCTCGTTCGGAGCGATCGGCCGCAGCGCCCGGCGAGCGCCGCCTTGCGACACCTGGGCGACGTCGGTGAGCGCACCGGGCGGGACTGAGTTCTGCGGATAGCGAACCACTTTTAGTAGTTGCGGCTCAAGCGCCACACCGCGTGCGATCGGCTGCGCAGCAACCACGACAGGCGTTGTGCCGGCCAGCACCGCCTGCGACTGATCCGCCACCCGCTGGCCCCGGATGTAATTTTGCAAGAGGAAAACTGCAATCAATCCGAAAAGAAGGGAGACTGCAATCGTGGCAATAGTCCGGATCGACATTAAGCCCCCGCTCCAAAACTCGGAGCCCGCCACTGCGCCTCTAAGAGGGCAAGGCAGCCACTCCCCAGCGTAACAACCCCAACTGCGCATCATATTGCACAAATAGTTTTATACAAGTTGAGAGTGAATCGGCGGGCCACAGCTACTCGCGGCGGGCCGAAACTACCTCCGGTAGCAACTGCGACATCCGATGCCAAGATTCGCGTGCCTTGTTGCGCCGATTTCCGCTATGGCGAAATGCAACGCCCTTTCGCGCCATAGCTGAATTCTTAAGGTCCCGGGCGATTTTTAAGACTTGCGAGCACGCTTCAGGTGTCAGGTCGCTCAGGAATCGACGAACGAAGCGCATCGCCCGCATGGCCGACGTCGGCGACTTCGACGCAGCCGATACACGAACTGCGATTCCAGCGGACGCCGGAGTGAGATGAATTCAAACGAGACGATCGCGACCGCAGACGTCGCACCCGCTGAAGGACCGCGATTCAGAACGCGGATCGCGCATCTGACGCCGCCGCAGGCATCGCTGCTGGCGGTCCTGGTCATCGCCCTGATCGCATTGGGCTGTGTTCAGGGCGCGCCCCTTGCGGGGGCGCGTGGCGGGCCTCCGGGCAACGACAGCGGTCTCTTCGTCCGCGTCGTGGATCATCTGCGGGATGGCGAATCCTACTACTCAGCCACGGTGCGCGAGCAGCGCGCGCTCAAGTATCCGCTTCGTCCAGTCTTCACGGTCAGGCTGCCCACGCTCGCGTGGAGCATGGCCGCCCTCCCCAGCGCATCGCTGCGCGCACTCGCCGTAGAAGCGCTCGCCGCCGCCAGCCTCGCGGCCTGGGCGTGGCGTCTCCGCGCATGCGCGCGCAGTCCCGTCAGCTTCGCCCTCGCCACGCTCGTCTTGGGCGCCGCCCACGCGCCGGCCTTCATCTCGTTCGGCTACACGATCTACGAGCTTTGGTCTGGATTGCTCATATCGCTCTCGCTGGCGCTTTGGCGGCCAGGCCGTTGGACGGCGAGCCTGATCGCCGGTCTCACCGCACTCGCCATTCGAGAGCTCGCCGCCCCGTACTTCCTGGCGATGGGCGTTCTGGCCTGGCGCGATGGCCGAAGGCGCGAAGCCGCCGTCTGGTTGGTCGGCATCGTCGCCTTGATGGCGGCCATCCTTGTCCACGGCGCGGTCCTGCAGCCGCTGGTGACGGCAGCCGACCGCGGGTCCCCAGGATGGCTTGGGTTGCACGGCTGGCGCTTCGTGCTGCTGCAGACGAAGTGGAACATGCTGCTCATGACCACGCCCGACTGGGTCGCCGCCATCCTGGCGCCGCTTGCGCTGTTGGGTGTGGCTGGCGCAACCGGACCGTTGGCCGACCGCGTGCTGCTGGTCGTGGGAGGCTACGTCAGCGCCTTCCTGATCGTAGGCCGGCCGGATAACGCATACTGGGGCCTGATGATCGCGCCGCTCTGGCCTTTGGGGCTGTACCTCCTAATGCCGACGCTGCGCGACATGGCGAAACGCGCGGCAGGCCGCTGAAATGCAAGATGCCCCCGGCAGAGGTCGGGGGCATCGCGTGCAGCTCGGTAGGTGGACTCGGATCAGCTGCCGTTGCTGATCGTGGTCGCGGTCTTGTTGATCGCGGAGCTGATCGCATTCTTTAGCGAGCCGACCGCAACGACGATGCCCAGGCCGACGATGGCCAGGATCAGCGCGTATTCGGCCGCCGAGGCGCCGGATTCGTCTTGGAAGAACTTCACGAGCTTGGTCATCTTCTAGTCCCTTGTCTGGTTGGCCGCCGCCGTGGGTCGACCGGTTTTCAGTTTCGGCCAGTCCCGGACTGGTACGCTGGGCGGCGGCCTTGAATGGGATGTTGCAGAGCGCGTGCCAGGTTCGCGTCCCGAGCGACGCCAGTTGCCTTCCGCGCGACTGCAACGCGTGTCGGTCGAGCTCAGCGCATCGCCCCAAAACGAAAACGCCCCCGGCAGAGCCAGGGGCGTCGGTCAGCTTGATTGCGAGCTGGATCAGCTGCCGTTGCTGATCGTGGTCGCGGTCTTGTTGATCGCAGAGCTGATCGCGTTTTTGAGCGAACCCACCGCCACGACGATGCCCAGGCCGACGATGGCCAGGATCAGCGCGTATTCCGCCGCCGAGGCGCCGGAGTCGTCTTGGATGAACTGAGCAAGCTTGGTCATGTCTAGATCCTTGTGTCTGGTTGGCCGCCGCCCGGCGGTCGGCCTTGAGGGTATTTCCGCCATCTCGGACTGGTGCGCTGCAGCGCGTCCTCAGATGGCTGCATTGCGAGGTGGGCATGCAGCCCACCGCGCCAACGCTTGGTCTGACAGGGCCGTCGGCGGAGGGGCGGCTGCGCCCAACAATCTGTGGCTCGATCTCGGCCCGGATCAGCTGCCATTGCTGATGGTGGTGGCCGTCTTGTTGATCGCATCGCTGATCGCGTTGCGGAGCGATCCGACGGCGACGACGATGCCCAGGCCGACGATGGCCAGGATCAGCGCGTACTCGGCCGCGGACGCGCCCGATTCGTCCCTGAGAAATTTGACAAATTGCGACATAGATCCAACCCCCAAAGCAAGCTGCCCCAACGACAGCGTCACGGGCCAGCGGTGACCCCGCGCAACCCTGGATCGACTGAAGTGAATTCTTAACGCTTTGTAAACCCTAAAGCACGGTTAATTGCCACTTTTCTGCCGCGACAAGGTGAAGCTAGGCAAGTTCTGGGTAGGTGATCACGCGTCGCACGCGCAAAATGACGCCTCAGAGGCGAATATTGAAAGACCTCCGATGGAAAGCTTTTCGTCGACAGATGATCAACGCGGCGGATGCGGAGTTCTTATGTGAACGACCGCGTATTTGTCCCCGTACAGGCGCCTCCAGCCCTTGAGCTGGCCTACAGAGCGAACCAGCGGATCCGTCGGTTCCAGCAGGATCCACTCGATCTTTTTGGCGTCGAGTTCCTGAGCGAGATCCGCCAGCGGTTTGCTCGGCAGCTCGCTGTACTGCGCCACGAATGCGTCGCCGTACATGTCGGAGCGGCCGTCGATGAAAGCCGGCACCCCCCTGAAGATCAGGTAGCCGCCCAGATTATAGCCGTTCAGCACATGCTGGCTGCGGATTTCCGGCGGCACGGCGGCCAGCGCCGATCGGGGCGTAACCTCGTCGTCTCCCCGGTCGATGGGCAGCGCCAGACGCAAGAGCAGGGCTCCGACGAGCCCGACAGCGACCAAGGCGGCGGCTATGCGGTTCGCTGCGAAGTCGTCGTCGTCGCCTGTCGACTTGAAACGTTCCTTGAGCGCCTGGGCGCACGGATCGCGCAGTAGCAGGCTGGCGACGACGACGAAGATGATCTGCTGGCGCACGTGGGAAAGCGCCAGATAAAGCATGCCGAGCAGCACAAGCAGCCGTAGCGGCGGCACACGAACGCCGAGCCAAAGGGTGAAGAACAGGCCTTCGAAGAGCACCGCCTGAAACGGCGTGAACTTATCGAAACGGACGCTCTGCCACTCGATGATGAGCGGCAGCGCCTTCATGTTCATCACCTGGAACGGATAAAGAAGGCCCTGCAGGCCTTGAGGATTGGCCAGTGTGAGCAGGAGAGCCGCGCCGCCGAACAGCGCCCAGTCGCGGAAGGTCTTCGCCCGCTTCTCGGGCTGCTCGATCAGCGCCTCCAGGGCGAAGGGTCCGATGAGGGCGAGCCCCACGACGAAGCTGGCATGCGCGTTGGCCCAGACCAGCATCAGCGGCAGCAACCACAGACTGGGCGCCCTTCCCTCCTCCCGCGCGTCGAGCAGGCCAATCAGCCATAGCGTCAGGATTGGAAGAGCGAACAGATGCGGCCGCGCCAGCAGGCTCGGCGCCATGCCGAAGACCACGAACACCAGGAAGATCAGCGTGGCGCGCAGCGGAAGTTCGCGTCTCAGATACAGCCCCAGCAAGGCCACGACCGCGCCCGCCGCCAGGCTGGTGAGAATTGCAACGCCGCTCCAACCGGCCACGCCAAAGCCGAGAGCGAGAAGTATGTCGACGAGCCATTCGTGAGCGGTCCAAAGTCGCCCGGTGAACGTCCACGAGAACGGATCCGCCGTCGGCACCATCCGATGGCGCAGCACCCATTCTCCGGTCGCCAGGTGCCAGTAGGTGTCGGGATCGTTGAAGATGTCCGGGATGAAGGCCAGGAGGCCGACCACGAACGCCGCCACGCCCAGCACGGGCGTAGCGTCGAGTGAGAGTCTACCGGAGGTCGCAGGTCTGCTCATCCGCCCATCTGGCGGACAAGCCTTTAGAGTTTGGTTATCGTCAGGCCAGGGCTAGGCAGTCGCGCCGCGTCCCCTGCCGGGCCGCGCCAGCGCCCGGCTGAGCGGCTGGTCGCGGAGCACGAGGCTGGCGAGACGCGCGCAGAGCGCGGTGGCGACCGCCATCTCCAGCAGGCCCGCGGCCATCGTCCCCGGTCCGATGGAGCCCGGCTCGGCCATCAGCGCGACGAACGGCGTAAACAGCGGGACCCAGGCCAGCCAGCTCATCCCCGCGCCGGCCCCGCCGGTAAGCTGGGCGAGGCTGACGAAGAACACCAGCAGCAGCACGCCGAACACCGGGCGCGAGAGGTTCTGCGCCGCCGGCACGTCGCGCGCCAGGGCGCCCAGGCCGATCAGGGCGGTTCCGTACATGGCGAAGGCCGCGACGAACATCACCGTGGCGAAGCCGAGGCTGCGCGCATCGGCGAAGGCGCCAAGGATCTGGCCGGTCATCCCGCTGCCCCGGCCGACCAGCGGGCTCGCCGCGACCAGCGCGCCGGCCCCCAGCCAGACCGCCAGCACGAACAGCGAGAGCCCGCCGACGCCGATCAGCTTGCCGAAGATGATCTCCGAGGCGCGCGCCGAGGCCAGCAGGCTCTCCAGCGCGCGGTTCGCCCGCTCGCGCACCAGCGCCTGCAGCAGCATGCCGAGCGCGCCCACCAGGTTCATCCACAACAGCACCACGACGGCGAAGCGGCCGAAGCGCCCGTCGCCGGCCGGCGACGCCGGGGCCGCGACCGGCGGCGGCTCCAGCTGGACATGCGCCAGATCGCCGGCGGACAGCGCCTGCTCGGGCGCGCCCGCCGCGCGGGCGAGGTCGCGCGCCGCCGTGCGCTCCAGATCGCGCCGCATCAGCGCCTGCGCCGCGGCCGGCAGCGTCGCGCCGTCAGTGCGCACGGTCACCTGGCCACGGCCCGCGACGCTCAGCGTCACCCGGGTCGCGTCGATGGGCATGGAGTCGTGCGATTGCAGCACCGTCAGGCCGCGGCCTTCCAGGGCGGCGGCGTCGCTCAGGGCCCTGACGGCGACGCGCTTGAGACCGGGATCCGCCGCATCGACGACGACCAGCCGCGGGGCGACCGCCGCCGGCGGCCGCTGCGCCACCGAGCCGGCCGCAAGCCCCCCCAGCACCATCAGGATCGGCCCCATGGCGAGCGCCACCCAGAAGCTGGGCACGGCGGCGTAGGCCAGGATCTCGCGCCTGGCGATCAGCAGCATGCGATGCATCAGGCCGCCTCCCGCCGCGCCGCCGACAGCGACCAGAAGGCGCCTTCCAGGTCGGCGCGCATCGGCTCGAAGCCCTGCACCGGCAGACCCGCCTCGGCCATCGCCCGCATCAGCGCCGGATAAGGCACGCTGGTCGGCAGGACGACGCGCCAGCGCAGCGCCTCGCCCATCTTGCCCGGGAAGGCGTGCGCCTCGCCGCCGAGCTTGCGCACCACCATGAGCAGCCCCGCTTCGTCGCCGCAGGTGACGAAGACGCCGTGCTCGGCGTGGGTCGCGGCGGCCTCGATCGGGCCCTGGAATGCGGTGCGGCCCTCGGCGACGATCACCACCTCATCGCACAGTCGCTCGGCCGAAGCCATCGCATGCGTAGAAAAGAGAATGGCGCCGCCTTTCGAGCGGTACTCGCTGAACAATGACTGGACCTCGGCCTGGGCGATGGGATCAAGCCCGGAGAACGGCTCGTCGAGGATCAGCAGGTCGGGGTTGTGGGCGATGGCGCAGAGGATCTGCACCCGCTGGGCGTTGCCTTTGGAAAGCTCGCAGACCCGGGCGCGCGTGCGGCCTTCGAGGCCGATGCGCTCGAGCAGCCGGTCGGCCGCGCGGTAGGCCGATTTCGCGTCGAAGCCCTTCAGGCGCGCATGAAAGGCGATGACGTCGCGCGCGCGTTCCTTCGGCGCGATGCCGCGCTCTTCCGGCAGATAGCCGAGCCGCTGGCGGCGCTGGAAGCTGACCCGCTCGCCGAACAGCTCGACGGAGCCGCGGTCGGGCTCCAGGAGGCCGACGATGCATTTCAGGGTCGTGCTCTTGCCGGCGCCGTTCGCGCCGATGAAGCCGACGACGCTGCCCGGCGCAACGCTCAGGCTGACATCATGAACACCACGGCCTCCCAGGTACTCTTTGACGAGTCCGGAGACCTTCAGGGCGGAGGGCGCCGTTCTGACGTATTCCATTCCCAGAGAATGGATCACACGTGATTACCTGCCCGATAAAGTTCTCGGTTACTGCGACGTCAACCTTGCTGACTGAGGTGTTTCTTTCCGGGACCGAAGCGGATCTGAAAGTAATTCAGAGTTCAACGCATCCCCGCTTTCCCCATGGCGCTCTTCGCCGCGTTGAGCCGCAGGGTCTTCTGCGCCAGACGGCTTCAGCGCGCGTATGGCGAGGAGCGCCAGGAGACACAGCGGCGCAATCTGCAGGTGCAGGACATTCGCCAGCAAAGGCGCCAGAGCCGCACCCGCGACCAGGATCGCCAGCAGCAATTTCTCGGGCGCGTTCGCCCCCATGCCAGGCGCCGGCCGCCACAGCCAGATGGCCGCGAACAGCACCGCAATGCTGTCGTAGTCCCAGGCATAGGGCGTGCAGGCGAGGCTGGCCAGGATCAGGATCGCCGCCTTGGTCAGCATCGGCCCGGAACGCCGCCAGACCACGATGACGCACAACGCGGAGAACCCGGCGGCGGCAAGCTGCACCGCATAGGCCAGTTCGGCCGCGCCGCCCGCCAGTCGGACGGCCGAGTAGACGGTCGGCATCCGCTGCCAGATCGAGGGCTCGAGATCGAGCAGCAGCTTCTGGGTGGGAAAGTTATGGAAGAACGCAAGCCAAGGCGCAACGCCGTAGGCCAGCACGCTCAGCCCCGCCAGCAGGAGCGCGCTGAACCCCATGGCCAGCAGCGCTCGCAATTGGCCGGCCGACAGCAGGGCGATCGGGACCAGCAGCGCGAGCTGCGGCTTGACGCTCAAGAGCCCCAGCACCGCGCCCGCCAGGACGGGGCGGCGCTCGATCAGCATCAGCCCGCCGACGAACGCCCCGGTGGTGAGGGCTCCGTTCTGGCCCGAAACAGTGTTCATGAAGACCGCGGGTGACGCGAGCACGGCCATCGTCGCGGAATTCAGGCCAAGAAACGGACGCAGCAAGGCGATCAGCAAGGCCCATCCGCCGGCGATCCAGAGCAGATAGGCCGGCAGGAACGGCGGCAACGAGATCGGGGTCGTCAGCAGCAGGTAGGTCGGCGGATAGGAGTAGAACTTCGGCGCGGCGTTCGGGGCCGTGAGACCGCGCTCGAAGGCCGTGAGGTCCCGGATCGCGTAGACCTGTTCGGCCGGCCCGATCTGCGCCAGGCGCGGCGCCGCCCAGCTGTTCACGAAATCGCGCCCGAGCTGCTGCCCCTCCGCGTCGACCAGGCCATGGCGGGTGTGCGTCCAGATATCGAAACACAGGATGAGCAGCCAGGCGACGGCGAACACCACGCCGATGATCCTGATCCGCTCAGGCGTCAGAAGGCTCGTCTCGCCGTCCCCCGCCCCCTGTCGTCGCTTGAAAATCATCCGTGACGTTCGAGCATGAGCCGCAGAGCGCGCCTCGCCTACTTTCCGGTCCGCTCGTCCGGCGCCAGGCGGTAGCCCACCCCCGGCTCGGTGAGCACGTAGCGCGGCGTGGACGGCTCGGCCTCCAGCTTGCTGCGCAGCTGCGCCACCAGCACGCGCACGAACTGCGCATCGACGTCGGAGTCCGCGCCCCACACCGCGGCGATCACCTGCTTGTGGGTGACCACCCCGCCGACGTGAGCGGCCAAGGTTCGCAACAGCGCGTACTCGCGCGGCGACAGCTTCACCTCGTCGCCTTCCAGGAAGACGCGGCGGGCCGAGAAGTCGATCTCCAGATCCCCGGCCGTGAGCTTAGACGAGCCGGCGGTCAGCCGCTGCCGCGCCCGCAGCGTAGCGCGCAGCCTGGCCAGCAGTTCGCCCACGCCGACCGGCTTGTTGACGAAGTCGTCGGCGCCGAGATCAAGCGCGGCGATCTTCTCCGCTTCCAGGTCGCGCGCGGAGAGCACGATGATGGGCACGGTCGAGAATTCGCGGACCCGGGCGATCACTTCCTTGCCGTCGATGTCCGGCAGGCCGAGATCGAGGATCATCGCCTCGGGCGGCGACCCCGCCATAGCCTCGATGGCCGCCTTGCCAGCGCTCGCCGTGACAACGGCGTAGCCGGCCGCGCTCAGCGCAGGCCCAAGGAAGCGGAGGATCTGCGGTTCATCGTCGACGATGAGAACCGTCTGTGCGTCCTGACTCATGACATCGCCGCCGGCAGAGTGATGGTGACAACCAAGCCCGTCTTACGACCTGAACGATTACGAGCGGTTACCGAGCCGCCCATGGCTTCCACCAAACCCTTTGTGATCGAAAGCCCAAGTCCGGTGCCCGTCGTCTTCTCCGACGCCGCCCGATAGAACTTCACGAACAGCAGCGGAAGCTCCTCGGACCTGACCCCCGTGCCCTCGTCGTCGACGGCGACGACAATCGCGCTGTTCTTCGGGCGACAGAGGATGCGGATCGCCCCGCCGGCCGGGGTGTAGCGGATCGCATTCTCCAGCACATTGGAGAGCGCCTGCTCGAACAACACCGGGTCGCCCAGCGCCTGCACGTCCGGCTCCGGACAGAGGATCCTGATGCTCCGCCCCGACTGTCGGTTCAGGCGGCGCGCCAGGCGGTCGAGCACTTCGCGCACTTCGAAGTCCGAACACTCAGCCGCGAACACGCCGGACTCGAGCTTGGTCATGTTCAGCAGATTGGAGACATAAGTGTTCAGCCGCTCGGCCTCTTCGGAGATGTTGTCGAGCAGGTCCTCGGTCACGCCGCTGGCGAGGCTGGCGGGAAACTCACGCAGCGTCGAGGCCGAGCCGATGATCGATGTCAGCGGCGTGCGGATGTCGTGCGAGATCGACGAAAACAGGGCGTTGCGCAGGTTCTCGGCAGTCTCCCGGCCCTCGGCTTCCGCCACCCGCTCGGCGAGGCTGGCGCGCGCCACCGCGGCGGCGCCCGCGTCGATCATCAGCTCGACGAAGGCCTGTTCGTCCTCACGCGTGGGCGCTTCGCGCGGGATGCGCCAGGCGGCCGCCCCCAGGCATTCCTCCTCGGCGACGAGCGCACGCACGATCCAGTCGCCGTACCTGCGGCTGGCGTGCGACGCCGGCTCCGCCTCGGCGCGCCGAAACACCTCCTTGAACGCCTCCTCGTCCGGCAGATCGAGCTCGACGGGCGCAGGGCCGCCCGGCTCGACGGCGCGCACGACGGCGGCGCTGCCGACCATCGCGGCGATCCGGTTCGCCAGACGCTGGCGAATGAAGTTCTGGTCCGTAACGCGGGAGAAGTCGCGAGTGGCGTCGAACAATTGGGCCATGCTGTCGGCACGCAGCTCGTTGCGCTTGGCCTCATCGCGCACCCGCCCGGTGAGGTTGCCCGTCAGCATCGCCACGGCGAAGAAGACCAGCAAGGTCACGAAGTCGTCTGGCGCGAAGGAGACGTCGAACGTTGGGGCCGCGACGTAGATGTTGTAGACGACGAAAGCCAACGCCGCGGCGAAATAGGCCGGCGCCGCACCGAACAGGAAGGCCGTCATCAGCACGGCCGCGAGAAAGATCATCGGCACGCGCGGCGCGTGCGAGACCACGTGGAAGCCCTCCGCGGCCGCCATCGCCCACAGGACGAGCAGGATCGCGGCGTAGTAGGGTCCGCGCCGCCCGAAGCGCATGTTGCGGACCGACTCCAGCATCAGGCGAGCCCCGTGGCGCCTGGCCGGCCAAAGGCTAGACGGCTCCCGCTCAACGGCGGAGCGGCAGCTCGCGCCCCGCCCCCAGGCTGTCATCGGCGGGCTTGCGGCGGAGCTGCGCCTCCACCACCGCCACCAGCAGCAGAATGATAGCGCCCTCCACTGCGATCGAGGCGTAGTCGACCCCATGGCTCGGCTGCGGGGCGAAGCTCACCGGCGCGACGAAAAGGCTGACCAACAGGTTGTTCGCGAGGTGGGCGCCGGTGGTGAACTCGATGCCGCCCGTGCGGATGGCGATCCACGCCCAGCCCGCGCCCATCAGGCAACGGATCAGAAAGCCGCTGATGTCGGGGTCGAAGTGGACGAACGAAAAGACGACGCCGTTCACCGCCAGCATGACGGCGACGTTGCGCGTCCAGACGCCTACCTGCTGGATCATCCATCCACGGAAGAGAATTTCTTCGGCCGCCGCGGCGAGGAACAGGAAGCCGGCGGCCATGAGGGCGTAACCCGCCCGTTCGTCGATGGCCGCGCCCGGCGTCAGGATCGGCGCCACGGTGTGATCCGCCGACAGAAACCGCTCGACCGCCACGGCAAATCCGACGAGCACGCCGCCCGCCGCGAGGCCGCCCAGGAACTGGCCGGTCCGAAGCCGCGGCGCCGCGGTCAGGAAGCTGAGCGGCGCGCGACGCTGCACTCGGCTGGCGATCAGCAACCAGATCAAGGCCACGGCGATCGAAGCCACGCCGGCCACCGACAGCTCGAAGCCGTAGCTCAGGAGATTTCGCGCGCCGGCCCCGCCGGCCTTCGCCATCTGCGCGATGTCGTTGAAAGATCGCCCCCACAGGTGCGCGATCAGGAACATGCAGATCGGCACGACGACCAGCACAGCCGGCGCCGGCAGCAGCAGAATCACCGCCAGCCTGCGAAGCGATCGCTCTTCCGGTTTGGCGATGTCCAGAAAGTCGGACTTCGCCGTGCCCCCCGCTACGCCCAAGACATTCACCTCAGTCATGCGCGACGACTAAAGCTGCATTCGATAAGAACGCGATAATCGCGATACGCGCTAATTGCGACTGTTCTTGCGCCTCCTGAACTGGACTTCAAGTGAGCAGTAGCCGCACCCCCAATCTGGGTGTGCGGCCGCCTACAGAAAGATCGCCGATCGCGCCGCAGCTGGCGCAGTTTGACCGATATTAGATCGAGAGGCGAATTTATCGATCGCTTACGCTTGCCGCCGACAATCCGCTCGCACGCTGAAGCAAGCGAAGCCTGCCCGGCCGCTCGGCGCGAAGGAATTTTCAGGCGTCGCATGGCGGCTCACTCTCTTCCGACAATCGTGCAGAGCCTTCGCCGCAGCACGTCCGGAAGCGTCGCCGTGCAGGCCGCGCTGCTGCTGCTGCTCATGCTGGGTTTCGTCGCGCTCGGCGTCGAGGTTTCGCAGCTGCTGCTGGCGCAACGCAAACAGCAATCTGTGGCCGACAGCGCGGTCATGGCCGCGGCGACGGCGCTCGGCACATCGGACCCGACCGCCGAGGCCAAGGCGGTGACAGCCTCCCTCGGCTACAAACACGGGACCAACAGCGTCACGGTCACCGTGTCGAATCCGCCGACGAGCGGCGCGCACGCCAGCGACAGCAAATACGTGCAGGTCGTCGTGGCGCAGGCTTTCTCGCCGGGCCTGATCGGCTTGTTCCGCACGGGGAACTACACCGTCCGTGCGCGGTCGCTGGCCGTTCGCTCGGTCTCGACGTCCGCCTGCCTGGTGTCGCTCGATACCTCGTCGGCAAGCGCCCTCTACATCGACAACAACGCCATCGTGAACATGCCGGGCTGCGGCATGCTGACCAACTCGGCCAGCAACTCCTCGGTCGATCTGCGCAACAACGCCAAGCTCACCGGCTCGGTCACCACCGCCGGCGACGTGGCCATCGCCAACGGGGCCACGGTCAGCGGATCGATCAACAAGCACGCCGGCGCGCTAACCGACCCCTATGCCAGCGTCGTGCTGCCGGCGAAGCCCAGTTCCAAGCTCGCCGCGGCGTCGAAGCCCTCGAGCGCGCTGTCGCCCGGCTGGTACGACCAGGGATGGGATTTCGACAACAACGCCAATGTGACGCTGAATCCCGGCGTCTACTGGGTCGATACGAAACTGTCGCTGGGCAACAACGTCACCATCACCGGGACCGGCGGGGTGACGATCATCATCAACGGCAACTATCCGATCGACACCGGAAACGGCACGACCATCAACATCACGGCGCCAACGAGCGGAAACACCCAGGGCATCGCTCTCTACAGCTCCAAGAACAACAGCTCGTCCGTGGTGCAGAATTTTAAGAACAACAACGTACTTACGGTGAAGGGTGCGATCTATTTCCCCAGCCAGACAGCGTATTTCTCCAACAATCTTGCGACCACCGCCAGCACATGCACCCAGGTGATCGCCGCTAAAATCTCCGTCCAGAACAACGCGAACCTGACCTTCAATTCCTCATGCACAGGCGTCGGGACAACATCTGTCGGGGGCACGACGGCCCCGGGGCTGGTCGAGTGAGCCGCCGTTTGCGGATCCGTGTGGCCGCCTGGCTGCGCGACGTCCGCGGCGTGGCCGCGATCGAGTTCGCCCTCGTCGCCCCGATCTTCGCGACCGTCCTGGTGGGCATGACCGAGCTCGGCCTGGCGGTGCGCACGCGGCTGGCGGCCGAAGCGGCGGTGGCGGCCGGCGCGCAGGCGGCGCTGAAGGGCTTCGATGCAGCCGTCATCACAACGGCCGTACAGGGGGCGAACCCGACCCGCACCGTGACCGCCTATCCCGCTCCGTCGGCCTTCTACGCCTGTCCGACCGCCTCGGGCCTCACACGGGTCGCCCAGAACGCCACCTGTTCCGACACCAAGGCGGCGCGGCATTTCGTCGACATCTACGCAATGATCACGCGCCCCACGGTGTTCGGCTCGCAGTTCGGACTGCCCGCCACGCTCACCGCGCACGCGACGGCGCGGACGCCATGAGAAACTTTGCGAATGACGAGCGGGGCGCCGCAGCGCTGGAGTACGCTTTCGTGCTGCCGGCGCTGATCGGCTTCGCCATCGCCGTGATGGATCTCGGCCGATTGGTCTGGACCGAAGTGACGTTGGACCGCGCCGTGCAGGTCGCGGCGCGGTGCGCCAGCGTGAACTCCACCAATTGCGGTACGAACGCCGCCATTCAGAGCTATGCGGCGACGTCTGCCTGGGGTCTCCACACGCCGGCGTCGAGCTTCATCGTCACGCGGCCGACCTGCGGCGTTTCCGTCCGCGTGCAAGCCTCGTTTCGGTACTACGTCCCATGGCCGAAGGCGCCCACGACCGTGACCTCGCAGGCCTGCTACCCGCTCAGTTAGCCTCGGAGAGCTGGTCGTGGGCCAGCGCCAGGAAGGCGGTGTTGGCCGCGGCCGTCTTCGGGTCGAGGTCCACCTCGCCAAGCGCCCGAGCGGTCGCCGAGTCACCCTTCAAACCGTAGATGAACGCGAGATTCTGGCGGTCGCGCGCGGTGGCGTTGGCTGATCGCGCAATGGGCTCCAGGATATCCAGCGCCTCCGGGAACTGGCCGATCAGCGCCAGCGACAGCGCCAGGTTGCTGCGCGCGGCGACGCTTGATGGCGTAAGCGCGATCACGCCGCGGTAGCAGGTCTGCGCTTCGCCATGACGGCCAAGCCGGTCGAGCACCACGCCGCGAACATTGAGCACGGCGGTGTCGGTCGGTGAGATGTGCTCGGCGCGATCTGCGAACACCAGCGCCTTTGCGGGCTGGCCCAGTTCGAGCTGCGCCCGCGCCAGGCCCAGCTGTGCACGCGCGCTGGCCGGGGCCGCGTTGAACAGGCCGATCGCCTCATCGATGAGCCGCGCCTCGAGAAGCGCCTCACCGAGCTCGATCTTCAACGGCGCGTCCGCGGGCAGGCCGGCCGCCAGCTCGCGATAGATCGGCACGGCTGTGGCGGCGTTGCCGGAATTCCGCATCGATCGGGCGATCCGCAGGCTCGCCGCCGCGCTCACCTGAGCCGATCCGCTCGCCGTGGCGAGCTTTGTCTTCGCCGCGGCGACGTCAGCGCCAGCGGCGCACACAACTGTGGCGATACTCAACACGGGCGCAACTATACCGCGCAGGACGCGCACCCTGCGACCGCAAGCCCCGCCAACATTCATAAGTTCGCAAGACATGGCCACGTTAACTTTCTCCCACGCCCGCTACCCGCGAATCGCGCCCGCTGCTCTATTGTTACTAGGAAGCGACTCTCAGACGATGATTAACGCCAGCGGGAAAATCCGAGTCGGGCAAGGCCCTGCATGGTCGCCGACCGCTGAGCGGAGCGGCCCATGAACGGCCTTTTGCGGCGGCTTCCGATCATCCTCGGTGTTGCGGCCATCCTCGTGGGCCTTGGGCTGGGCGGGGTCTGGCTGAATGCGCCGCGGGGCGTGGCCGCGACGCGCAGCATCCCGGTCGCTGGCGCCGTACTGGTCGCCGCCCGACCGGTAGAGCCGGGTGCCCTGCTGCGCGAAGCGGACCTGTCCTGGCGCCCGCTCGGCGACGCGCCTGCGCCCGCCGGCGCCTTCTCTCAAAGCGACACGCCGAAGGGAGCCCTGATCGGCGCCGCGGTGCTGCGCGGGCTTACGCCCGGCGAGGTGCTGCGCGCCGACAGCGTGGTGCGCCCGGATCAGCGGAATTTCCTCGCCGCCACCCTCGGCCCCGGCCTGCGCGCCGTGACCATCTCCGTCGACGCGCCACAGAGCGCATCGGGCCTGGTGCAGCCGGGCGACCGGGTCGACGTCATCTTGATCCAACAGGTCGGCGAGGGCGCGCGCCGCATCGCCGCCGAGACCGTGCTGCGCAACAACCGCGTGCTTGCCGTGGGGCGCAGCCTCACCGCCGAGAAGGGCATCGGCGGGGTGGAGCCGCCACGCACGATCACGCTCGAGGCCAGTCCCCGCGATGCGCAGCGGCTTTTCCTCGCGTCGCGCATGGGAGACTTGCAGATCTCGCTGCGCGGTGTCGGCGACATCGGCGACGACGTCGACGCCGCGCCAGTGTGGTCCGGCGACGTTTCCGAGGCTGCGCACTGGCGCACAGTCCCGCCGGCGGCGGCCCCAGGCTCGACGCCCACCGCCAGAACCGTCGGCCCGCCTCGCACCGCCGGCGCCTCCGAAGGATCGGTGCTGGTGCTGCGCGGAGCCTCGGGGGCTGGTCCCTCATGAGGTCGTCGCCACCGCGCGCTTTGGGCATCGGGGCCGCCGCGGCGGCCCTGTTGCTGTTCGCCGTTTCTGCGTTCGCCGCACGCGCGGCCGACGTGGACGGCGTGTTCAAGCCCGGGTCGCCGATCGCGGCCAGCACGATGCAGGTCGAAGCCGATCATGCGGCGCCGCTCGACCTGCCGAGCCCCGCCGTCACCGTCTTCGTCGCAAACCCCGCCATCGCCGACGTCCAGGCCAAGGACGCCCGCCGCATCCTCGTCATCGGGCGCAAAGTCGGCGGCACCACCATCTACGTCACCGACAAGAGCGGGCAGGTCACCGCCCACGCCGTGAACGTGGTGCGCCCGACGGCGGCGGCGGCCGAGACGCTGGCCGCGCAGCCGGGCAGTTCCAAGGTCCGCGTCCGCCCCGCGCCCCGCGGCGTCACCGTCGAAGGCATCACCGTCACCCCGCGAGAGGCCGCCAGCCTCAAGGCGGCGGCCGACCAGTACGCGGACGACAAGGACGGCGTGAACTTCAACGTCGGCCTCGTGGGCGAGACCCAGGTGAACCTGCAGGTGCGCATCGTCGAAGTCTCCCGCTCGGTCTCGCGCTCGCTCGGCTTCAACTGGGATTCGCTGAGCAACAACGGCTCGACGATCCTCGGCCTCGCCACCGGTCGCCCGATCGCCGGCGCCGACGGCGTGATCCCGCCCGCGACGCGCAACGCGATGGGCGCGAGCTCCTTCCTGTTCGGCTACCGCAGCCCCGGCGGCTCGGTGAACGTCAACGGCGTGATCGACGCCTTGCAGACCGAGGGCGTGGTCAGCATTCTCGCCCAACCCAATCTGACGGCCGCGTCCGGGCAGACCGCCAGCTTCCTCGCGGGCGGCGAGTTCCCGGTGCCGATCGCTCAGATGAACAACTCGATCAGCATCGAGTGGAAGAAGTTCGGTGTGGCGCTCGACTTCACGCCCGTCGTGCTCGACCCCGGCCGGCTGAGCATCAAGGTGCGGCCGGAAGTCAGCGAGATCACCGACAAGGGCGCGGTCACTATCGAGAACATCAAGGTGCCAGGCCTCGCCGTGCGACGGGCAGAGACGACCGTGGAGCTCGCCAGCGGGCAGAGCTTCGCGATCGCCGGCCTGTTCCAGAACAACATGTCCAGCAGCGTGAACGAATTCCCCTGGCTGAAGGACATTCCGGTGCTGGGCGCGCTGCTCCGCTCGACAAGCTTCCAGCACGACGAGAGCGAGCTGGTGATCATCGTCACCCCCTACATCGTGCGACCGGTGAACCAGCTCGCGGCTTTACGGACGCCGGCCGACAGCCTGGTGTTCGCCAACGAGCTCGAGCAGGCGGTGCTCGGCCGCGTGCAGATGATGCCCAAGGACCATCCGCACTACAGCGGCCCGGCCGGATTCATCCTGGAGGACAAGCCATGAGCTCGGTCCTGCGCATTGCGCGCATCTGGCCGTTCGCGGCCCTTCTGCTGGCCGGTTGCGCCGAGCACCTGGAGCGCCCGGCGGCTCTGCCTGCGACGTGCGCGAGCCCGGCCGGCGCGGGCGGCCTGGGGCTCGGCTGCGCCAACCGCGCCAACCTTGCGGCGATGGTGGCCGATCCGGCGGACCTGCAGCGCGGACGCGAGCTGACCCCCGCCTCGGGCCTGCGCGCCGCCCGGGTGATCGAGGCCTACGAAGCGCCGCAGCAACCGCACGACGACGTCCGCACGGAGACCACGCGATGAGCAGCCTGGCCCAACCGCGGCTTCACTCTTCGGCCAACCCGACACAGGCGATCGTCTACACCCGCGACCCGGACAGCGAGGGCGTGCTGCGTCAGGCGCTGCGCGACCTCTCGCACGAGACGGTGCAGTTCCGAACCGGCGGCCTGCGCAATGCTCAGGCGGACCTGGAGGGCACGGCGTCGCCGAACCTGCTGGTCGTCGACATTTGCGGCGAGAGCGACCCGGTCGACCGGGTCCGCGCGCTGATCGACGGCTGCGAGCCGGCGACCCGCGTGCTGATCCTCGGCGACGAGAACGACATCCGCCTCTACCGCGCGCTGCTCGACGCCGGCGCCTCGGAGTACCTGTTCAAGCCGCTGGTTTCCGCGGTGGCCGCGCGGGTCTGCCGCAAACTGCTGTTCGGCGACGCTTCGATCGGCGCCTCGCGCCTCGGCAGGCTGGTCTATGTGGTCGGCGCTCGGGGCGGATCCGGCGCCAGCACGGTGGCCGTCGCATTGGCCAGCACGCTCTCGGAGTCGCCTCCCCGCCCGGTCGTGTTGGTCGATCTCGATCTGCAGCGCGGCGACCTGGCGCTTTCGGTGAACACCCAGCCCAACTCGGCGCTGCGCGCGGCGCTCAGCCAGGCCGACCGCGTCGACGATCTGCTGCTCGAACGCGGCCTGATCCAGGTCACCAACCGCCTCGACCTCATGGGGTCGCTCGACCCGTTGGACAGTTTGCCCGCCCTCGACGAGGACGCACTGATCGCCCTTCTCGATCGGATGGTGCGCCGCTATCGCTACGTGGTCGTCGAGATCCCGGCGCACGTCGCACCGAACCTGAAGCGCGTACTGCACATGCCGAGCACGCTGGTGCTGGTCAGCGACGCCCGGCTGTCGTCGGCCCGTGACGTGGCCCGGTGGCGCGCATGCCTGGGCGAGAACACCGCCGAGCGCGGCCTGGTCCATGTGCTCAACCGCGCCGGCGCCGCCGGGGGCCTTCCCGTCGAGGACTTCGCCAAAGCCTCGGGCCAAGCTCCGGATTTCGTCATTCCCTATGCCCGGGAGATCGCCGAACAGGCGATCAAAGGCGGTCAGGGTGGTCCGACCGGCGCGCTCGCCAGGGGCGTCCAGCCGCTCGCGGCCCTGCTCGGCGGCGAGAGCATGGCGGCCAGACGTCCCGTTCCGCTGTTGAAGCGGATCCTGGGCTGACGCCATGCAGGCCACCGCCGCCCTTCAGGCGCTCCCCGAGGTCGACGAGATCCGCGACGTCGTCCTGCAACGGATCGAGCCGGCCTCGGCGATCCGCATGCCGCGGGACGAGCTTATCTCCCGCATCGGCGCGCTCGTCGCATCCATCGCCGACGAGCGTCGCTCGCTGCTCAATCGCGCCGAGCAGGCGGCCCTCGCCGGCGAGATCGTCGACGACATCGTCGGTCTCGGCCCGCTCGAGATCCTCATGCAGGACGAGGGCGTCAACGACGTTCTGGTGAACGGCCCGACCAAGATCTATGTCGAGCGCGACGGCAAGCTCGAGCTGACTCCTCAACGCTTCCGCAACGACGCCCACGTTCTCCACGTCGCGCAGCGGATCGCCTCCTCGGTCGGCCGGCGGGTCGACGAGTCCAGCCCGATGCTGGACGCCAGCCTGCTGGACGGCAGCCGCGTCAACATCATCATTCCGCCGCTCAGCCTCGCCGGCCCCTGCATTTCGATCCGTAAGTTCGCCAAGGGAAAGATGGACTTCGGCCGCCTGGCCGGGCTGGGCGCGTTGACGCCGGCCATGGGCAAGGCGCTGGAGATCGCCGCGCGTTGCCGGCTCAATATCATCGTTTCGGGCGGCACCGGCTCGGGCAAGACGACGCTGCTCAACGCCCTCTCGCGCCAGATCGACCCGGGCGAACGGATCATCACCATCGAGGACGCGGCCGAACTGCAATTGCAGCAGCCGCATGTGCTGCCGCTGGAAACCCGCCCCGCCAACATCGAAGGCAACGGCGAGGTCCTGCAGCGCGACCTGGTGCGCAACGCTCTGCGCATGCGTCCCGACCGCATCATCCTGGGCGAAGTCCGCGGCTCCGAAGCCTTCGACATGATGCAAGCGATGAACACCGGCCACCTGGGCTCGATGTCGACGATTCACGCCAACTCGTCGCGCGATGCGCTCGCCCGGCTCGAGAACATGATCCTGATGGCCAACACCAGCCTGCCGATCCCGGCCATCCGGGCGCAGATCGCCAGCGCCGTGGACCTGATCATCCAGGTTGAGCGCATGCGCGACGGCGTTCGACGCATCGTGGAGGTGGTTGAGCTCGCCGGCCGCGAGGGCGACACCATCTCGCTCGGCTCGATCTTCAACTTCCGCTACCAGGGCGAGACCGCCGACGGCCGCATTCGCGGGGTGTTCGAGGCGCACCGCAACCGCCCGCACTTCTTCTCCAGGCTCGAGTATTACGGCTACGGCGAGCCCTTCATGGCGGCCCTCAGCCTGGCGGGCGCCCCGGCGTGAACATGGCCGCCCTCGCCGCCGTCTTCCTGGTGCTGGGCGGAGGCCTGCTCGTCGCCTCCGCAGTGACCCAGACGGTGGGCCGGCGGCGAATGATCTCCAGCCGACTTGCCGGCCTGCGCGTCGAGATGCGCCCGACGCTGCTGATCCACGACGCCGAGAGCCTGGATCGCCCGCAGGACCGGGACCGGCTGAGGCAGTTTCTGACCTGGGGCATGAAGCAGACCTGGGGCGTGAAGCGCTCCGGCGCGACGCTCGCGATTATTGCGGCGCTTACGGCAAGCGCCTTGCTCGCTCTGCAACTGGCGATCTCGACGCCGCTTTGGGTCGCCGTCCCGCTGGCCTTGGCGCTGGGCTACGGCATCTGCCGGTTCCTCGTCCTGGGCGAGCAGCGGCGGTGCGAGGCAAGGTTCCTGGAGTACTTCCCCACCGCGCTCGACAACGTCGTTCGGGTGCTGCGCGCCGGCCTGCCGACGACGGCGGCGATCCGCGCCGTGGCCGAGGAAGCGCCGGCGGCGGTAGCAGAGGTGTTCGCCGAAATGGCCGACCAGCTCGACATCGGCGTATCGGTCGCCGGCGTTCTGGCGCACGCCGGCGGGCGCATCCAGCTCTCCGACTTCCGCTTCTTCACCGCAAGCGTCGCCCTGCAGCACGGCACGGGCGGCAATCTTGCCAGCACTCTGGAGACGCTGACGGAGATCATCCGTCGGCGACGCGGCGTGCGCCTGAAGGTGCGCGCCCTCACCGCCGAGGTGCGCATGTCCAGCTACGTCCTGGGCGCCGTGCCGGTCGTCGTCCTTGCAGGCCTTGCGGTCGTCGTGCCGCAATACCTGACGCCGCTGTTCCACGACCCTCGCGGCAAGCTCATCCTCGGCATTGCGGCCTGCAACCTTGCTGCTGGCTTCTTCACCATGCGCGTCCTGATGCGTCGCGCTGCGCTCGATTAGAGGCTCCCATGGTCGCCAGCATCTGGATGCTGCTGCTCGCCATCGGGCTGGTCGCCGGCGGCGCGGCTCTGCTCGCCCGGCCGATGGCCGCGCAGCGGCGCGCGCTGGCCGAGCGGATCGAGCTGGTGGCGGCTCAGGGCGCTACAGCCCCGCCCGTCGAGCGGAAGGTGCGGGACGGCTTTTTCATCGCCGACACCCGTGCAGCTACGGCGCGCGATGTCGAGTTGCTGGCCTTCGCCCGCATCTGCCGGCGCTTCGGAGTCGCACCGCGCAACGTCAAACGCGCCTTTAGCATCGTCCAGGCGACCACCGCCGGCCTCGCAGCCGCGGTCGTCTACGTCGGACTCGAGGCGAGTCAGCTCGCCGGAGCCGGGGTGGCGATCTTCGTCATCGTTGGCGGCGTCGCCGGATATCTGGCGCCGATCCTGGTGCTCCGCCGCGCGGCGTCCGAGCGTCAGCGGGCGGTGACACGAGGGTTCGCCGACGCCCTGGAGCTGCTGGTGGTATGCGCCGAGGCAGGGCTTGCACTTGAAGACGCCCTCGCACGGGTGACCCAGGAGCTGCAGGTCAGTCAGCCGGCGCTGGCGGAGGAGCTGGCGATGACTTCGGCGGACATGCAGGTGCTGCCCGACCGCAACCAGGCCTTCACCAATCTCGCCGAGCGCATCGACGTCCCTACGATCAGCAGCGTCATCAGCACGCTGTCGCAGACGTTGCGCTACGGCACGCCGCTGGCGGGCGCGCTGCGCGTCGCCGCCGCGGAGCTGCGCAGCGACTCCATCCTGGAGTTGGAGGAGCGCGCAGGCCGCCTCCCCGCCCTGATGAGCATCCCGCTGATGATCTTCATCCTGCCGACGATCCTCTTGATCGTGTCGGGTCCGGCGATCCTGCGCGTGCTGGATATCCTGGCCTCAGGGAACTAGGCGCGCGCGTGCTGAAGCCGCTCGCCACCCTGCTGGCCGCTGCATCGGCGGTGAGCCTGGCCGCACCGGTCTGGGCGCAGGGTGCTTCCGTCGCCCCGACCGCCAGCGCAGCGACAACGCTCGATCCAACCGCCGAGGACGCATTGCAGGCGCTGTTGGCCGAGCCCGAGCCACCGGACGCCTTCGGCTATCCGGCGACCCAGGTCGACGCCGCCGTGCCCGATCCCCGGTGGGCCAGCTTGCAGGCGCACGCAAGCGCCGCCCCGCCCCCCGGCGAATGGGGCCAGCTCACGCTCGCGCTGAAGGGGCGCCCCCTGCGGACCATGGCCGAGACGGTGAACAGCTTCGTCAACCGCCACGTGGCGCTGGCCGCAGACCGCGACGTCTGGGGCGTCGACGACTATTGGGCCGATCTCGAAGAGACGATCGAAGCCGGCCGCGGCGACTGCGAGGATTTCGCCATCGCCAAGATGCGGCTGATGGAAGCCGCCGGCGCGCCCTCGCGCGACCTCTACCTGCTTCTCGTAGGCGACCTTGGCCGCGGCGTCGACCACGCGGTGCTGCTGGTGCGCGACGGCGCGGATTTGCTGATGCTCGACAGCACCTCCGACCGGGTGCTGCCCATCGGACAGGTGACACGGTATCGGCCGATCATGGCGTTCAGCGGCAGCGCGCGCTGGCTGTTCCGCCCCGACCTCGTCGACGTCGCCGCCCAGGACGATCTGCTTTCGCAGCCGCACTGACGTGCTGAACAGTCGGTTGCCGACGGCCGCTCCGACCAACCTTCGGTTAAGCGCGTTTGCAAGGCGCAGGTTAAGGCGCGTGGCGCAATGATGGCGGACGATGACCCAGCAGAACGCTCCCATCGCCGCCGGCGAGCTTCACGACACGCTTCGCGCCCTCGATGCGCGCGGCGAGCGGCCGTCCGGCCTGGTGATGTCGCCCGAGACCTGGGCGATCCTTGCGACCGACGCCGGCGCGGCCCAGCCGGCCGACGCCGTCTACGCGGGCCGCCCCGTGTGGCTGCAGATCGACTGCGACGGCGTGGAGCTCATGCGCTCCACCGACGTTCCGGCTGAAGTCGTGCAACAGGCCGTGGAAGAGGTCTGGCTGTAACACGAGCCTCCGCGGCGGTAAGGTCGAGCAGCCCTCGACGCGCTAGAATCGACACCAAATCGCCGGGGTCTTCCGGCGCAAGAGAGATCTTCTATTGACCCGGTGACCCCGGGGGATTCACCGAACTCTCGACAAAACGGGCGATCGGCGGCCTGGCGCGCAACCGCGCCAGGGCCGGCGAAGCTCGTCTGGCGGTCCCGCACGGCGACAGCCGAAAACACTTTACATTGTGTCGTGCTCCGCACCCGACCTAAGGCCCCAAGGTAGTGCCAAGCCGGCCGTCATGGGTTAAGGTTGATTCTTTATAAATATTTAATGTAAGTTCTCCGCAGGAATGCGGGGGGCCAGCCGCCAGATGAACGCTCAATATAGTGGGAGGCGAGCAAGACTCGCCTGCGAGGTGAATTTCGTTCGCGATCGTCGCGGCAATATCGCACCAATATTCGCGTTATTGCTCATCCCGATCATCGCCGTGCTCGGCGTGGCGACCGAGGCGTCAGGCTGGTACTTCACGCAGGGCTCGCTGCAGAACGCCACGGATGCCGCCGCCATGGCCGCCGCCGCAAACATCGCCAATGGCGGGACGGCCGCGGATTGCAATTCCACCGACACGGCCGCCGCCGGAACACCATGCGCTGAGGTTCGGGCGGTGTTTGCGAAGTACGGCTACGCCAATGGCGCCAACAACATCTCCGTCACGACGAAGAAGACCGGCGTGACGTGCCCTTCCGGCTCCGTTTTGGGAACCTGCTACAGGGTAGAGGTCGCTAAGCTTTTCCCGATCCGACTGCTCGCCGTCGCAGGCTTCAGGGGCAACACGCAGATTGGTTCGGCACGGTATCAATCGATCCCTGCGGCCGCGCTCGTTGGCCAGTCGATCACGACCGGACGCCCCTACTGTCTCCTGGCGCTGAACTCGAGCCCCGGCGTCGCCGCCTTTGATACCCGTGGCGTTCCGAAAGCCGACCTCTCCGGTTGCAACGTGATGTCGAACTCCGACGGGAACTGCACTGGGCAAGGACCAGACGCAGATGTCGCCGATGCGCACGGCTCAATTGATAGCAAATGCGGCGACTCGACGAACAACAGCGTCCCGATCGTGTCAGACCCCTACGCCGGTTTGGCGGGCAATATCCCCAGCGATCCTTGCGGTGGCAGCTATCCCGGCCAAACGATATTAGGGGTGCAGACCTGGAGCGGCTTCCAGCCCATCTGCGGCAACCTGACAGTGTCGGCCGACGCCACTATCGAGCACGACACGACGCTGGTCATCTACAATGGCAATCTGAACGTCCCCAGCGGCAAGTCGCTGACCACAATCGCCGGCGTCAGCGCGACCATCATCTTCGCCGGAACGAATTCCGCGTCCTACGGCCACATTCCGGTGGGAGGCGGCACTCTAGATATCAAAGCCCCTACGAGCGGCGTGTGGTCCAACCTTGTTATGTATCAGGCGCCCACACTCACGCAGAATGTCAACATCACCGAAGCCGGCAACAGCCCCACGTGGAAATTGACCGGTGTTGTCTACTTGCCAAATTCAGACCTCGAATTCAAAGGCGCGGTGAACAAATCCAGCAACGGCCAGTCCTGCTTCGCCCTCGTAGCTGACACCATATCTATCAAAGGCACGGGCTTCAGTTTAGCACACGGAGATTGCGCCGCCGCAGGCATGACGCTTCCGTCCGGGAGCATGCCCGGCCGCATGGTCCTGCTGCAGTAGGGGGCGGCGATGCTGAAACTCCGCAAACTGCTCGCGCGCGACGACGGCGGGTCGGCCGTGGAGATGGCGCTGTTCGCGCCGATCTTCCTGTTGCCGCTCGTGAGCGTCGTCGATTTCGGGCTCTACATGTACACCCGCATCCAGGTCGAGTTCGCCGCCCAGGCCACGGTGGCGGCCGTGCACCGCGCCTGCGCCTTCACCAATATCCCGATCACCAATGAGACCAAGTGCACGTCCGCAGTGCGCAACGCCCAGACCCTCAAGTCGGTGATCGACAGTGCGGTGCAAAGCTCCTCGCTCGGCAATCGCGTGACCGTCACCAACACCTGCAGCAGCGGCAGCAACTGCTGGGACATCGAGAGTTACTACTGCGTCAACAGCTCAGGCCGCCTTCAGGAAGTGACGACCGGCCTCACCCGCGGAAAGGTCAGCACGTCCGGCGCGGCGAGCACGTCGGCGGCGACGACGCAGCCGACGTGCTCCAGCGTGCCAGGCGGCAGCACCACCCAGAAGCCCGGCGACTACCTCAACATCAAAGCCAGCTTCTATTACAGGCCGGTGTTCGGACCGATCTCCATCGGCTCACTCCTGCAAGGGAACGTCACCAAAGAAGCCTTCCTGAGGGTCGGCTAGCGATGCAGCGCTTTCTGAGATCGAGCCATGGCGGCAGCACCGTCGAACTGGCGCTGACCATCCCAGCCGCGGTTCTCCTCATCTTCGGCACGATCAATCTCGCGCTGATCTCATTCCAAACGGTGCGCATGCAGGTCGCAGCGCGCGACGCAGCGCGCTGCGTGATGATCGGTCGAAGCTGCACCGGCACGAACGCGAGCGTGAACAGCTATGCGGCCGCCCGTTGGGTTGGAATTGGGACGCGACCGACCTTCACCTGGAGCGGCACGGGCTGCGGGAATACGGTCACCGCCACAGTCGATCCCTACAAGTTGTTCACCGGGCTCGGCAACATCAGCCTCAAGCTCGCGACCAAGGCCAGCTATCCGCTGCAGACCACGAGCTAAGTCTCCGCGCCGCAGCCCGGCTCATGAACGAATTGCGAAGGCGGCGCCCCAGCTTCAATGTTGGTTTAAGGATGATCGGCTCTACTGGGCTTCGGAGCGCGACATGGCCGAGGCCACTATCCACTACGAAGTTCTCGGGCGGCGAGCCGGCGCGAAGAGTTGGACGCTAGAGCTTGCAACCGAGGATCGAGAAATCGCGCTTGCAACCGCCCGCGACCTGGTCGCCGAGGGCGTTTTCGCATCCGCCAAGGTCACCAAGGAGTCGCTCGACGAGGCCACGCGCGAGTTCCGCTCCGCGACGCTGCTGAACGTCGGCGCCGACGAGAACGCCGGATCGGGCAAGTCCGGCCGTGCGCTGAAGACGCTCTGCGAGCACCCGGAAGACCTCTACAACGAGAGCGCCCGCGAACGCATCGGCCGGCTGATGCGTGGGTTCCTATTGGCGACCCGCGTCACGCCCTACGAGTTGGTGCACCGCCCCGACCTCGCCCGCCAACTGGACGCCTCGGGCAGCGAGATGCTGCACGCGATTCAGAAGATCGCCGCGCCGGAGGCCGCCGAGCACGGCGGCTCGGTGCACGACCTGGTCCGCAAGTACCAGATCCTGATGGGCCGCGCGGTGGCGCGCCTGACCCATGACGAGCGCGACGGTCTGCTGGCCGACTTCGCCAAGGAGCCGTTCGCCGCCGCCGCGGAGCGCCTGACGCAGGGCCCCGACGCCGCCTACCGCCTGGGCGCCGGCGTCGCCGCCGCGCTCATCAGCTCTTCGAGCTGGGACGACAAGGTCGACCGGCTGGTCGCACTCGCCGAGCAGCTTCCGCCCGCCGGACCTGCGCGGTTGCTGGCGGCCAAGGCGCTGGAGCAGCCGCTGGTCGAGATCCTCGCGCTCGAGCCGGCCCTGGAGAGCCTGTTCGGCGGGCCGCTCGATCTGGGCCGCGAACTCGCCGGCCTGACCCGGCTCGCCAATTCCGCTTACGTCGACCTGTTGATCGCCCACCACGACCTGCTGGCCGAGGTGATGCCTCCGCTGTCGCCCGGTGCGCGCCGACTGAGCGCCCTCTTCGCCCGCGGAGAGTTCAAGGAGCTGCGGCGGTCGCTGCAGCAGCGGATCCTGCGCGAGCTGAAGAGCGGCCGGCGCCTGCGCCCCGCCGCGCCGCGCGAAGAGACCACGGCGCTGCGCGCGCTCGCGGTGTCGCTGGCCGCCGATCCGCTGTTCTCGCCCGCCGAAGTCGAAACCGCCTTCGCCGCGCGCTCCAAGCTCCTGATGAGCGGCGATTTCGTCGACGCCTACCTGCGCAGCTGCAGCTCCGCCGACGAACAGGTCGTGGCGCTGATGCGGCTGGCCGAGAACGTCATCGGCGCCAACGCCAAGCGCACCGCGGCGCGGTGGCTCGAAGGCACGCTGAAGAGCCTCCGTTTCGAGAGCGAGATGCGCGATCGCGAGCGACCGGTGGGCGCGAGGCTTGCGCGGCTCGCCCGCCTGCAGCAGCAGATCCTGCGCAGCGGGCTCGAGGCCTCGGACGTCGAACGCCTCTGCGCAGGCCTTGGCCAGCTGGGCGGGACGATCGAGGCCGAGGAGCACGTGATGGCCTCCCTCGTCGCCGCCAAGGCGCCGCGCCTGCAGAAGCTGCTCAGCCTGCTGCCGCTGGCCGCTGGCGAGACCGCCCCGACCGGCCCGGCCGCGGATCGCGCCCGGGTGGAGGTGCTGCAGCTATTGCGCGATCGCGAACTGCGCAACGAGATCGCCAGTTCGCCGGATCGCATGGGCGGCGTGCTGCCGCTGCTGCAGCGCGCCGGGATCACCGAACGCCTGAAGGGCGACACGGCCGAAGCCGCCTGAGATGAAACCTGCGGCCCTCGCCCTGCTGCTCGGCCTGGCCATGGCCGGCTGCGCACGGGAAGACCCGCTGGCGCGCGCCGACACCGCTCAGTTGCGCAGCAAGGTCAACGGGCTGGAGGAACGCGTACGGGTCCTCGAACTGTCCCGTCAGGCTGCGACGGAGCGTCCCGTCACGCTGACCCGGACCTGGCTGATGAGCAGCCAGCCGCCTTCCACCAGCCAGACGACCTATAGCTCCGCCGCGGCGTGCGAGGCGGCCCGCAAGAGCGCCCTCGAGGACGCCGACAAGCTGATCGCCGAGCGCCGCAAGGAAGCGCTGGCCGAGAAGGCCGAGCGCGGCGTCGGCATCGTCGTCAACGCCGATCTCCCCTCGCTGCAGGCGTCGTGCTCGAGCTGACCCCATATTGAGTGGAGCTAACGATAGTTAACCGGCCGGCTTAACCACTCCGAAGCCCAGACGGCTCCACCCTCGTGTGCATGAACGTAGCTGCTCAGACCCCCGTGAGCCCCAAGCCGGTTCTCCTTGTCGAAGACGACGACGGCCTGCGTGGCGCACTCGCCGCCTGCCTGCGCGTCGCCGGCTTTCCCGTGATGGCTGCGGCTGACGAACGCTCCGCGCTGCGCTGCTTCGCCGAGCGGGAGTGCGCCGCGGTCGTCAGCGACCTGATCCTGCCGCAGGGCGAAGGCTTCAAGACCGTCCAGGCGATGCGCAAGTCGCAACCCGACGTACCGATCATCGTCATGTCCGGCGGCGGCTGGTTCGCCGCTAACGACCTCTTGGGCCTGGCGAGCTCGCTGGGCGCCAACGCCGCGATCAGCAAGCCGTTCAACCCGGCCGCCCTGATCCAGATGGTGCGCGAGCTGACGCCCAAGGCGGCCTGAGCGGCGGGACGCGCCCGCCGCCCCTGCCCTACAGGATGAAGTCATTGACCGTGAGGTTGTGAGACCCGGTGAGGGTGATCACCATCTCCGAGTTGTTTGTGTTTCCGTTCGTGTCGACTCGAATGGTTGTGTCGCCGCCGCTGACATTCCAGGTCACGGAGTTGGCCACCACGCTCGAGGTCTGACCCGCGACGAAGTTGAAGCTCTGGTTCCCGCCCTGGTTCGTGTTCGCGTCGATCGCGGACAGGTCGATCTTGTCCGTCCCCTCCTGGAAGTCGGTGATCCTGTCCGGCGCGTCCGCCGTCGAGCTGTAGACGAACGTGTCGGCGTGATTGCCGCCCGACAGGGTGTCGTTGCCCGGCCCCCCGCTCAGCGTATCCCCGCCATCATTGCCGGAGAGGCTGTCGGCGCCGGCGCCTCCGTCAAGGCTGTCGTTCCCGTTCCCGCCACTGATCGTGTCGTTCTCGGTGCTGCCGGTGATGGTGTCGTGCCCCTCGCCGCCCGTCAGGACGTCGTTGCCGCCGCCGCCGTCGAGGCTGTCGTTGCCGTTACCGCCGTCAAGCGTGTCGTTCTCAGTCCCTCCCGACAAGGTGTCGTTGTCGTCGCCCCCGGAGAGCGTGTCGGTCCCGGCTCCCCCGTCGAGCGTATCGTTGCCCGCTCCCCCGACGAGGGTGTCGTTCTCGGTCCCGCCTGCGAGCGTATCATCGCCGGTCCCGCCATCGAGACTGTCGTTGCCGTTGCCGCCGTCGAGGCTGTCATTGCCTGAGCCGCCAATCAGCGTGTCGCCACCACTGGCGGCGCTGCCCTGATTGCCCCCGATGAGGGTGTCGTTGCCGGCGCCCCCCGAGAGGCTGTCGGCTCCCTGCTTGCCATCGAGGGTGTCGTCGCCGCTACCGCCGGTCAGGGTGTCGCCGCCGCTCCCGCCGGCCAGGTTCTGATTGTCGGTGGTCCCGTTGATGGTGATGGTCACCGTCTTCGAGGTGCCGTCAGCGCTCTGGACGGTGAAGCTGTCGTTCAGCGTCTGGCCGTCGTTCAGATTGTCGACCGTCGTGCTGGCGTTGTTCAGGTCGTAGGTCCACGACCCGCCGGTGTTCACCGCGTAGGTCCCGTAGCCGCTGGCGCTCGCGCCGCTGGCCGCCTGGAACGTGGCCGGGCTGTCGATGTCGGTGACCGTCAAGGTTCCGGTCGCCTGCGGAACGCCCGGGCCCGAACCGCCGGCCTCGGTGACCGAGCCGGAGCTCGTCCCCCCGATCACCGCCGCATCGTTCACCGAATTGACGGTGATGCCGACAGTGTCGCTGTCGCTGTGCGCGCCGCCCGCGCCGCTCGCGCCATTGTCGTTGGTGTTGACGGTGAGCGTGTCGGAGCCGTTGTAGTTGGCCACGCCCTGGTAGGTGACGTTGTTGGCCAGTGTCGCGTTGATCTGGCTCGGGCTGCCGGTTAGCGTGACCGAGCCGGTGCCGCTGCCCGAGACGGCGGCGCCGCCGCCGGAGACCGCCAGCGTGCCATGGCCTACCGACAGCGTGGTGGTGAGGCTCGCGCCGCCGGCGTCGACGTCGCTGACGCTCAGGCCGCCGATCGACAGGGCCTGGTCCTCATTGACCGTCTGCGCGCCGGGCGTCGCGTTCACCGGCGCGTCGTTCACCGGGGTGATGTCGAGGCTCGCCGAGCCCGCCACGCTGAGCGCGCCGTCGGTGATGCTGTAGCTGAAGCTCGCCTGGGTGTCGTCGTTGGTCGCGGCGACATAGCTCCAGGTGCCGTTACCGTTGTTGGTGAGCGAACCCAGGCCGCCGGACACGATCGACAACCCGGTGGCGGTGAGCCCATCGCCGTCGACGTCAATGGCATTGCCGAGCAGCTCGGACTGGGTGATCAGCCGCGCGCCGCTGTCCTCGGCGATCGCCGTCAGCGTCACCGGCGTGGTCGTCGGCGCGTCGTTGATCCCCACGATGGTGACCGCGACGGTCTGCTGCGCCACGCCGCCGTGACCGTCGGCGATGTTGACGACGTAGTTCTCAGTGGCGCTCTCGTTTGCGCCCAGCGACTGGGCGGCGGTGTCGTCGAGCACGTAGCTCCAACCGACGGAGCCGTCGGCGGCGTTCGGCGCCTCCGACACCGAGCCGAGCGAGAAGGCCCCCAGGTGGGTCGTGTTGCCGATGCCGGCCACGAAGCTGGCGCTGTGGCCGTCCGTAAGATCCACGTCGGTGAAGCTGACCGTCCCGGACGCGCTCTGCGAGTCCGAAGGCGAAGGCGTGGTGCTGGCGTCCTCGGTCACCGTGCCGCCCTGCGCGCCGCTGGTGATCGAAGGTCCGTCGTTGGCGCCGTGGATGGTGACGCTGACGTCCTGGGTCGTCGACGAGCCGTGGCCGTCGTCCACCTTGACTGTGTAGGTCTCGGTGACGCTCTGGCCGTCCGCCAGGCTCTGGGCCTTGGCGTTGTCCAGCGTGTAGCTCCAGGCCGCCGAGCCGTTCGCCGTTGTCGCATCCTCGGAAACCGGGTCCAGCGCGAAGCTGCCGTAGGCGGTGGCCGCCGACGGGCCGGTGAAGCTCGCCGCATGGACGTCGATCAGGTCGACGTCGCTGAAGGTCACCGCTCCGCTCGCCGTTTGGGCGCCCGAAGCGGCGTCTTCGGTCACCGAGCCGGATTGAGCCGTGCTGGTGATCGCCACCGCGTCGTTGACGCCGGTGACGTCGACGGTGACCACTTGCTCCGCCGTGCCGCCGTGACCGTCGCTGACGCTGACAGTGTAGCTCTCGGTGACCGTCTGCCCGGCCGCCAGCTTCTGCGCCGCGGCGTTGTCCAGCGTGTAGGTCCAGCCTACCGAGCCATCGGCGGCGCCAGGCGCCTCGCTGACCGAAGCGTCGAGGGCGAAGGTCCCGAGGTTCGGATTGCCCACGGCGCCGGTGAAGCTGGCGGTGTGACCGTCGATCAAGTCGGCGTCGGTGAAGGCCACCGTACCTCCAGCCGTGATCGGTAGCGCAGTGTCTTCCGTCACGGCACCGGTTGAGGTCGTATCGGCCGTGACGATGGAGGGCGCGTCGTTGGTCCCGGCGATGGTCACCGTCACCGTCTGCTGCACCGTGCCGCCGTGACCGTCGGCGACGGTAACGACGAACTTCTCGGTCGCGGTCTCGCCCACCGCCAGCTTCTGCGCCGCGGCGTTGTCGAGGGTGTAGCTCCAGCCGACGGAGCCGTCGGCGGCGCCGGCGGCCTCGCTCACCGACGCGTCGATCGCGAAGCTCCCGAAGTGGGTGGTGTTGGAGATGTCCGCCGCGAAGCTCGCCGTGTGGCCGTCGATCAGGTCGACGTCGGTAAAGGCCACCGTGCCGGTCGCGCTCAGTGCGTCGGTCGCCGACGGCGTCAGGTCCGCGTCCTCGGTCACCGTCCCGGCTTGCGCGCCGCTGGTGATGGAGGGCGCGTCGTTGGTCCCGGCGATGGTCACCGTCACCGTCTGCTGCGCCGTGCCGCCGTGACCGTCGGCGACCGTGACGACGAACTTCTCGGTCGCGGTCTCGCCCACCGCCAGCTTCTGCGCCGCGGCGTTGTCGAGGGTGTAGCTCCAGCCGACCGAGCCGTCGGCGGCGCCGGCGGCCTTGCTCACCGACGCGTCGATCGCGAAGGTCCCGAAGTGGGTGGTGTTGGAGGCGTCCGCCGCGAAGCTCGCCGTGTGGCCGTCGATCAGGTCGACGTCGGTGAAGGCCACCGTGCCCGAGGCGGTCAGCGAGTCATCGCCGGCCGGCGTGGCGTCGGCATCCTCGGTCACCGTGCCGGCTTGCACGCCGCTGCTGATGGTCGGGGCGTCGTTGGTCCCGGCGATGGTCACCGTGACCGTCTGTTGCGCCGTGCCGCCGTGGCCGTCGGAGACCGTGACGACGAACTTCTCCGTCGCCGTCTCGCCCGCCGCCAGCTTCTGCGCGGCGGCGTTGTCGATGGTGTAACTCCAGCCGACCGAGCCATTGGCGGCGTTGGCCAACTCCGACGCCGCGCCGAGCGCGAAGGTCCCGAAGTGGGTCGTGTTGGAGGCGTCCGCCGCGAAGCTCGCCGTGTGGCTGTCCTGCAGGTCGACGTCGGTGAAGGCGACCGTCCCGCTCGCGCTCAGTGCGTCTCCAAGAGCCGGCGTCGTATCCGCGTCCTCGGTCACCGTTCCGCTGGCCGTGGTGTCGGCGACGACGATCGTCGGTCCGTCGTTGGTCCCGACGATGCTCACGGTCACGGTCTGCTGCGTCGTGCCGCCATGACCATCGTTCACGGTGACCACGTAGTTCTCGGTGACCGTCTGCCCCTGCGCTAGGTACTGCGCCGCGCCGTTGTTCAGCGTGTAGGTCCAGTTCACCGCGCCGTCGGCGGCGTTGACGGCCTCGTTCACCGAGACGTTCAGCACGCCGAGGCTGGTCGTGTTGCCGGCCGCCGCAGCGACGCTGGCGGTGTGGGTGTCGGCGACATCCACGTCGGTGAAGGCGATGCTGCCGCCGGTGGTGATCGGCGAGGGTCCGCCGTCTTCGGTCACCGATCCGTAATACGTGCCCCCGGTGACGATCGGCCCGTCGTTGCCGCTGGTCACGGCGCCGATGTCCGCGCCGTTCACGTTGATGACCACGCGCTCGATCTTCGAGGCGTCGAGCGTGTAGTTGCCGAAGGTGAAGACGAAGCTGGTGTTCTTCGCCTCGCCGCTCGGCAGCATGTTCGCATTGAGGAAGGTGTTGAAGCTCGCGAGTTGCGACTGCGCCGCGGCCCAGGTCTGCGAGTTCAGGATCAGGCGCAGAGTGTCGTAACCCGAACCGCCGTCGTAGACGTCCCTGGCCGACAGCGTCCCGCCCTCGCCGAGCGTGATGGTGTTGTAGATCAGGGTGTCGTCGCCGGCGTCGCCGCTGACGGTGTCCGACCCGGCCCCGCCGTCCAGCGTGTCGTCGCCGGAACCGCCGCCCAGGCGATCATTGCCCGTGCCGCCGTCGACGAAGTCGGCGCCCGACCCGCCGCTCACCACGTCGTTCCCGGCGCCCGCCAGGATCACGTCATCGCCCGAACCACCATTCAGGTTTTCGGACGCACTCGTCCCGCTGATTGTCGACAAGAGTTTCCACCCCAACCTCGTCGGCAATGGCTGGCCCGCACATTAACCGACTAACCCCAAGATTTTGTCGATATTATCAAATTTTGATACTTATTCAACACTAATTGAAAATTTCTACATACTTCACGTCGGATATCTGTTCTCGATAGTTGGTTAATTCGCTTCTCTGGAGATTTCAATTCTCCGAACACGCGAACTTTCGCTCCGCAATTGATGTTTTCGCGAGTACGATTCCTGAGGTCCAAAATGTCGAGAACTCGACATAATTCTTTACAACGCCACAGCCCCCCGCCGGCCGCACGCGAATACTGAGCATTTATCAAGGAAGGCACATTCCACACCCGCCGGTGCGCGCGCTTGGCCCTACTCCGCCGCTGCGGTGTTGGGCGCGCCGGCCAGGGCTTGCAGCACCTGCGCCTTCGGTCCGTCGGCGATGACCCGGCCCCGATCGACGACAATCAGTCGGTCGACCACCTCGAGCATCGACATGCGGTGGGTCGAGACAATCAGCGTCTGTTGGGGCTGCACCGCCTGGGCGAGCTTGGCGATGAACAGCTGTTCGCTCTGTGGGTCCATCGCCCCGGTCGGTTCGTCGAGATAGAGCAGCTGGCTCGGGCGGACGAGCGCGCGCGCCAGCGCCAGGAAGCTACGCTGGCCACCGGACAACCGCGCGCCGCGCTCACCGACCTGCAGGTCGAAACCCGACGCGCCCCGCGCCAGAAAGGCGTCGGCGCCCGAGCGGCCGATCGCCGCCAGGAGTTCGGCGTCGGTGGCGTCGGCGCCGCCCAGAAGCAGGTTCTCCCTCACCGTCCCGCTGAACAGCTCGGCGTCCTGACCGACGTAGCGGAAGGCCTGGCGCAGCTGGTGCGGATGGTACTGGCGGCTGTCGAAGCCATCGATGGTGTAGTCGCCGCGGCTCGGCGCGTAGAGGCCGCAGATCAGCCGGCCCAGCGTCGACTTGCCGGACGCCACCTTGCCGATCACGCCGATCCGCTCGCCCGGCCGGATCTGCAGGGTGATCTCGCTGAGCGAGTCCTGGTCGCCGCCCGCGTAGCGGAAGCTCACATGCTCCATTCGGACATGGCCGGCGCTGATCACCGGTGAGACGCTGCGCACGCCATGCGCGCGCTCGTCGGGCGCATCCATGATCTTCTGCAGCGAGCCCATGGTCAGCAGCGCCTGGCGCGCGCGGGTCATGATGAAGGCGAACTGGCCCACCGGCGCGAGCGCCCGGCCGGCCACCATGACCACGGCGATGATCGCGCCCATGGAGATCATATTGGCGTTGAACAGATAGAAGCCGCCGACCACCAGGCCCGCGCTGATCATCTGCTGGCACAGCGATGCGAGGTTGATCGCGATTGCGGATAGCCGGCGCAGCCGCTCCTGGGTGCCCGCGCTCATGTCCGAATAACGCCGCCAGCGGCCGAGCATGCGGCCCTCGGCGCCGATCGCCTTAAGGGTCTCGGCGCCGGCGATCGCCTCGACCAGCGTTGCGTGCTGCAGTCCGGCATCGGCCTGGGCGTCGCGCAGCGCCGAGGTCATCGCCTTCTGCAGCGTGAAGCCCGCCGCCAGCATGGCGACGATCCCGACCAGCGGCACGACGACCAGCCAGCCGCCCAGCGCCGTGATCAGGCCCAGGAAAACAAAGACGAACAGGATGTCGATGATCAGCACGACCGTTGTCGAGGCGAAGAACTCGCGCACCACCTCGAAGTCGGCCAGTCGACGCGCCAGGCCGCCGGTGGACCCCGACCGCGCCGCCAGCGGGATGTTCATCACCTTCTCGAACAGCCGCTGAGCGAGCTTCTGATCGAGGTCGCGTCCGACCTCGTCGATGATCCGCGCTCGCGCCAGGCGCAGCAGGAAGTCGAAGCCCAGCGCCAGCAGCACGCCTAGCGCCAGGACCCAGAGGCTCGCGGCGGCCTTGTTCGGGATAATGCGGTCGTAGACGTTCATCGTGAAAAGCGGCATGGCGAACGCCAAGACGTTGATCACGGCGGCGGCGACGGCGACGTAGGCGAACCCTTCGCGCGCCTTCTTGATCTCGCTCCAGAACCAGTGCTCGGGCTTGGCCTCGACGGCGCTGCCCTCCAGCCCGCGCTCGCGCGTCGGATCGGGTGCCAGCAGCACCAGGCGGCCAGCATAACGCTCGGCGACGCGCTCAACCGACGTCCAGCTCGCCTCGTCGGCTTGCGGATCGAAGATCAGCAACTGCTTGTCGCGAACTTCGAGCAGCACCTCGGCCGAACCGTCGAGCCGCTCCAGCACCGCCGGTGTCTCGGTTCGGGACAGCCGCCGCGCCGGGCGGCGGGTCATGTGCGCCCGCAGGCCGATGCGGTCAGCCGCGGACTCGAGCTGGTGGAACGGCAGGCGCCCGCGATCGTCGAGCGCCAGGCCCGCCATCAGCACCATCGGCGCAGAGGGGCGATCGTAGAGCCGGGCGACGTGCTGCAGGCACTGCAGGACGCCGTCGCCCGCGCCTTCGCCGCTCGCCGTCCCCTCGCCGTTCAATGCCCGCCCTCCGACCGACGTCGCCCAAAATGGTCCTGGTCGAAGCCTTTACTTCAATCCGCGTGCCGCCGCGGCATCAGCTCCGCCGGAGGGGTCGGCGACACATTGAAGCGGGCCCGCGCGCCCGCGTCCGCGGACTTGGGCCGCTGCACGCCCAGGCTGTCGAGCAGCTGGCCCGTCGAGGCCAGCAGCTTATATTCTGCGAAGATCTTGGCGAACCGCGCAGTCTCCTGCAGCACCAGCGAGTTGTACCGAGTGTTCTGCGCGTCCAGCAGGTCGAGCAGCGAGCGCCGGCCGACCTTGAACTGGTCGGTGTACGAGCTGAGCAGCTCTCCGGAGACCCGGTTCTGCAACTCCAGCTCGGTCATCTGCGCCGCCTGCTGCTCGCGGCGGTTCCAGGCGCTGCGGACGTCCTCCTCGACCTCGCGCGTCACCTGGTGAAGCACGTAGCGGGACTCGCTGGCGCGCCGCACATTCTCCTGTACGGCGTTGCGGTTGATGTTGCCGTTGAACAGGTTCCAGCGGACGACGACGTTGCCCTGCAGGTCATTGGTGCGACCGTCGAAGCCGTCGATGTCGTGACCTTCACGCGCACGCAGCTCGAGCGAGACCTTGGGACCCAGCGCTGACCTGCTCTGCTTGACCACCGCGTGGGCGGCGTCGATGTCGGCCAGCGCGATCTTCACCCGGGGATTGTTCTCGCGGGCCTGGCCGACGGCCTCGTCCAGGGTTCCAGGCATGGGCAGCTGCGGCGGCATGTGGACGCTGTCGAGCGGGATGCCGGTGCGGGTGGTGAAGGCGATCATCGCCGACACCAGATCCTCACGCGCCTGCACGACCCGAGCGCGGGCCGCCTGCAGCCGCTCCTGCGCCTGTTGCTGGTCGGCGATGCTAATCGAGCCCTTGGAGACGCCCTCGCCAAGGTCAGCGGCCATGCGGTCGTGGAAGGCGACGTTGTCCTGCGCAGCGGCCAGGATCCGCTGCTGCAGCATGTAGTTGAGGTACTCGCGCGCGGTCTCGAGCGCGATGAACTCGGCACGTTCCCCGACCCGCGTCGCAGCGCCGTCAGTGCGCGCCGCCTGACGCTCCAGCTCCGAGCGACGGTAGCCGCTGTCGAACAGCGTCTGCTGGATCGTGAGGTCGCCCTCGAGCGGCGAAAGCGTCTCGTCGTCGAGGCCGATGGCGCGTCGCGACGGGTTCTCCAGCCGGCGCACCCCGGCGCTGGCCTGCACATCGACCTGCGGCAGATAGAGCCCCTGCGCCTGCTTGCGCTCGAACTCGATCGCCTCCTTGTTCTGAATGGCCTGGTTGATCTGCGGGTTGGAGTCGATCGCGATCTGGATCGCGTCCTTGAGCTCGACCGCGTTGGCCGGCGCCGCCGCCAGCGCGATGGCTCCGGCCGCCGCGAGCAGCGCCGCCTTAAGTCCCTGCCCCTGCGTTGCGCGTCGCATTCCCAACATCACTGCGCCGCCTCCTTGGTGATTTCCACCCGGCGGTTCAGCGGCTCGCGCGCGCCGTCTCCGGTCTGCACGGCCGGCCGCGTCTCGCCGAATGCCTGGACGACCAGCGAGGCGGCCGGAACGCCCTTCGCCGCCAGCAGGTCGGCGACATTGCGGGCGCGACGCTCGGAAAGCGCCTGGTTGTACGCGTTCGAGCCGGAAGAATCTGCGTGGCCCGAGACCGTCAGGCCAGACCAGCCACAGGCCTGCATCTGCTGGGCGACCGTCGCGGCCACATTGGCGGCTTCGGCCGGCGGCTCCTCGGAATTCCAGCCGAAGTAGAAACTGATCGGCAGCTGCACTGCGCACGGCGCAGCCGGCCCGGGGGCAGGCCGAGGTGGCGCGGCCGGCGGCTGCATCAGCGGCGCGGCGTCGTTCATGCGGCGCGAGTAGGTGTCGCACTTGTTGATGCTGTCCTCGTCCTTCGTCCCGGTCTTCAGGAAGCCGATGGCGATGCCGCACGCCACCTTGGCCTCCGAGGCCCAGGTGAAACGCACGTCGTTCGCAGCAACGACGTCATGCGAACGCGTCGCCGCCAGCGCAGCGTCATAGCGCTTGGTGACCTCGCCGCGGATCTGGCTCACCGAGCCGTCCAGCAGCGGGGATCGCGTGATCTGCGCGTTCGCCTGAGAGGCGAGTGCGACACAACTGAGCGCCAGGGCGGCGCTTGCCTCGACAACCTTCATCTACCCCCCTTCGAGCTCGTTCGCCCCCAGCGGCGGCGAGCTTCGCAGGTCCCCTACACGTGGCCGGTCAGCGCGACCGCGTCATGATTCGCCACCATCTCAGTGAGATTAACAGACACCCCAAGCGCAGCATCGCTCAGGATGAGCTGCGGCGCACCGTCAACCTCAGCGAGGCTTAGCGTCGCAGTCCCGCCGTGGCCGTCCGGCAGCGACGCCAACAGGTGATCGACCGTACCGCCGCCGCCCAGCGCCTCGGTGAGCACATGGGCGAGTTGCTGCAGCGCCTGGGCCTCGAGGCCGGGCTCGCCAGCTTGAGCCGGCTCGGCGCTCGCAACCGTCGCCGGGGCCGCCGCATCGTGGGTCGCCAGCGCCGCCATCGGAACGGCGGAGGCGTCGACCAGTCCGCCGGCGACAGGCGCGGCGGCCTGCAGATGCCCCGGCGCGGCGTGAGCCTCCTCCGCGGCCGGCTCGGCCGGCATATGGTAGGCCGCAGCGTCGGCGCCCTTGTCGACCATGGCGGCGACCGTCGTCGGCTCGGTGTGGGCAAGCGCGCTGTGAGCGACCTCCCCAGCCGGCTGAACCGTCGCGGCTGCAGGCGAACCATGATCGACCGGGGCGGGCTTGCTCTCGTCCAGAAGCTGCGACGTCGCCGCGCCCGACTTGGCCGCATGCGTCGCATAGTCTTGCACCAGATGGCGCAGGGTCTCGGCCAACTCCGCGCCCTGCGGGGCGCTGGCGATGGCTGCGGCGACGCCGGCGGCGATCAGCCCGCTGACGTAATCGGTGTTTGCGGTGGACAGCTGCTGCTGGGCCGCCCGCAACGGGTCCGTTCCCATGGCGAGTGCGACGTCGCCGACCAGACCCGTCGTCCCGTCGGCGCGCGTGAAGCTCGCCTGGCCGAACACCTGCGCTTCGCCATTGGCGGTCGTGTAGGCCTTGCCATCGCTCACCAGGTCGATCGAGACGATGCCCAGTTCGCCGAGCGTCTTGAACTCGCCGGCCTGAGCCAGCCCATCGCCGTTGGCGTCCTGCCACACTCCGAACCGTTCGAAGCCGGCGTCGGCCGCGGTGAGCTTGCCGTCGTGATTGCTGTCGAACTCCGCGCGCACGGCGGCGAGGTCGGTGGCGGCGCCGGGCACACGCTGGGTGAAGACGAACTCGCTGGCGTTCGAGGCGCGGTCGTCGCCGTTCTCGTCATAGACCAGGAAGCCGTCGCCCCTGCCGATCCAGGCGGTGGCCTCGCGGACGCCGTCGCCGTTGTAATCGTAGATCGCGCCAGCCGTATGATCGACCAGCTGCAGCCCGTTGCCGTCGAGATCGAGCACCACCGGGGCGGCGGCCGCGGGGATGTTGACGGTGATCGTCGAAGCCTGGGTGTCGTGGTCCCTGTCGGAGCCCTCCACCGGCAGGGTGAAGCTGAACGGCGTCTGGATGTTCGCCGTCTGAAGATCGATGGCGCCCAGCTTGTAGTCGGTGCCGGTCGAATGATCGTAGGTGATGCTGGAAAACGGCGTGGTCGAGGAGACCTTGACCCACTGGCCTTCGTGCACGCCGCTGACGTTCACGCTCGCGCCCGAGGCTGTGAAGGTCGCAACCGGCGAGCCCGAACCCGAGCCGGGCTGGCTGTCGAACACCTCGACCTTGACGTCGGCCACGCCGGCGCCGGCGATCTTCACCGTGAATGCCGCCGTATTGGAACCGCCACCGGTCACTCGCGACACCAGCTGCGAATAGCTGGAGACGGTGTAGGCGCTGTCCCAGTGGAAGCCGGTTCCCGACGGGTCGCCGGCGGCCACCACCAGGTTCTTGACGAAGTTGAAGGTCGCAGAGTCGCCGGCCCCCATGTCGTTGCCGGTCGCGATCCCGATCTCGGTGTTGTTGGTGTTCACCGAGCCGTTGCCGGAAATCAGGATGTCGTGGGCCGGCGCCGAGCCGACGCCCAGGCCCTTGTAGGCGACGTTACCACCACCGACGCCGGTCACGTTGGTGAAGGACGAGGCCGAGGCGTTATAGATCGTTCCGCCCAGGTCGAAGCTGTACTGGTTGGTCCCCGGCAGCAGGCTGGCGGTGAACGCGGTCGCGCCGCCGCTGGTCGCCGAGGCGCCGGCGTAGATCGCGTGATGGCTGGCGTCCGTGTAGTGTAGATAGAGCGCCTGGCCGTTCAGGTTGATGGCCTGGCCCGACGCGTCCTTCAGCGCCTGGCCGTCGGTGATCTTGAAGACCACGTCGCCGACGCCGTCGGCCCCCGCCGCTTCCGTGAAGTGCAGGCTGTTGGTCACCGCGGCGATGTCGGCGTTGGACGCCAGCGTCGTCGCCGTCGGCGTGAAGGCCATGGGCGAGTCGTCCTCGATGGCGATCGTCAGGTTCGCCGTATCGGTGACGTCGTGGCTGTCGGAAACCGTGACCGGCACGGCGAAGGACAGGGCGTCCTCCTGGCCGGCCGAGGTCCCCGCGCTCGGATGATCCACCGGGCCCTTCAGCTCGACGGTGTAGGCGCCGGTGTTGGAAATGGTGACACGGATCACCTCGACCCCGCCGGCCGAGCCGTGGTGGCCTATCAGTTCGCCTGTCCCCGCGCCGGTCCAGACGATGGCCTGGCCGCCCGAGGTGAGCGACGAGGCCTGCGCGCCCAGCGTCACCTTCACCGTCGCGTCTTCCGGATCCGAAACCGACATGGTCCCGGAGTAGGTCTTAGCGTTGGTGAGGTCGCTCGTGCCGAGCTGATCGGCGTTGCCGCCGCTCAAGCCTTCTTCCGACACCCGCGCCGTCGCCGCATCGATGTTCGGCGCGTCGTTCGAGCCGAAGATGGTGATGGTCAGCGAAGCGGTGTCCGTGCCGCCATGGCCGTCGGAGATGGTGTAGGTGAAGGTGTCGCTCAGCGACTCGTCGATGCAGAGCTTCTGCACCGCCGGGTCGGCGTTGTTCAGCGCGTAGGTGTAGGTCCCGTTGGCGTTCAGCGTCAGGGTCCCGTGCGCGCCAACGGTGGATCCGCCGACAAGGCCTGCGCCCGCGCCGCTGACCGCCGTGACGGCGAGCGCGTCGTTGTTCGGGTCGGTGTCGGCCGTGTCGGCGAAGTCGCCGCAATTGGGCGCGCCCGGATGGTTGACGTTCTGCAGCACGTTGCCGCTGGCCGAGAGGGCATGGTCCTCATAGACCCAGTTGGTGTCGCAATGAGCCTCGGGCGGGCAATTCGGCTCGTCGGTCCCGAAGATGGTCACCGTCAAAGTCGCCGTGGCGGTCCCGCCGTGGCCGTCGGAGACCGTGTAGCTGAAGCTGTCGGTGATCGTCTGGCCGTCGTTCAGCGCCTGCACCGACGGGTCGGCGTCGTTGACCGCGTAGCTGTAGGACCCGTCGCTGTTCAGCGTCAGCGTGCCGTGGGCGCCCGTCGTGGAGCCGCCGATGGTCCCTGAGGCCGCGCCGGTCACCGCGGTGACGGTCAGCGTGTCGCCGGCGTCCGGATCGCTGTCGGCGTGATCGGCGAAACTGCCGCTCGGCGCGCCGGCGTGGGCCAGGTTCTGCAGCACGTTGCCGCTCGCCGGGACGCCGGAATCCTCGTGCGCCCAGTTGGTGTCGCCGACCGCATGCGGGTCCTGGTTCGCCGGTGGCGGCGGAGGCGGAGGCGGAGGCGGAGGCGGAGGCGGAGGCGGTGGCGGCGGCGGTGGCGGCGGAGACACCGCGTCGGTCTCGCCGAAGATGGTGATGGTCAGCGTCGAGCTGGCCGCGCCGCCGTGGCCGTCGGAGACCGTGTAGCTGAAGCTGTCGGTGATCGTCTGGCCGTCGTTCAGCGCCTGCACCGACGGGTCGGCGTCGTTGACCGCGTAGCTGTAGGACCCGTCGCTGTTCAGCGTCA